>Ga0265338_10000306_pt1 | contig 88631 bp, 89 predicted proteins | sample 42126metaG_FD_193579 | JGI IMG/M metagenome (GOLD analysis project Ga0265338, IMG submission 193579) | Rhizosphere microbial communities from Carex aquatilis grown in University of Washington, Seatle, WA, United States - 4-21-26 metaG | ecosystem: Host-associated > Plants > Roots > Rhizosphere...
ACGGGCTTCGTGGTAAGCTTGTTCATGGCGTAGTCTCCAGTCCGACGCTTCAACGCCGGATGATTCGAGGTTGATCACCCCGGAGACTACGCCAACCTCAATTCCTACCAACTCCGCGACGGCACCGTGGAGATAGCGCAAACGTAGTGATCATCACTATCGGTCGCGGCCCGCCAGCCTTTATGTCTCCGCCAGCCTTTAAATCATCCGCGTTCGCATTCCCTGGACTTCGCTGTCTTCATATAGAGTGTGGGGATCGGACGCCCGGTCACGTCGAGCGCCGCAATCCGGCAGGACCGATCGCCCCAGTCCCGACCGCAGCGGGCTGCGACGGACGCGCAGCCGGACCGCGCGCGATCAGTCGAACAGCCCCCGCGTCACGTTGATGATGAAGGCCGCGGGCATGCCGATCACGGCACCGATGAAGCCGTAGAACAACGCCGTTCCGGCCGAGGCCACACCGCCCGGCCCCATCACGGCTCCATAAAATCCGCCCAGCCCGGCACACAGCAGAGTGACGATCACGAGGCGCCGGTCGTTGGACGCCTCGATCCGCAACCGCCGCAACTCACGCCGGCTCTGCACCACGGGACCGGCAGGCTCGGTCGACCCGCAATGCGGACAGGCCGCAGCCGTGAAGGACACAGCTTGTCCGCAATCATGGCACTCGATCAGCTCCGGCCGCGATGCACGGCCCTGTTTCGCGACCATCCTGCTCCCGTCCAGCCACCCCGCATGCCCCGCCATCATTCCGATAGCGATCACTCCGGCCGAAGGGAAGTGCCGGACGCGCGGCTCATCCGCAGCGCGAGCGCATCGCGGAACATGCGCCACATGGCCTCCTTGCGGATCACCGTTTCCGCCTGGTCGGCGTAAATCATCACCACAAACAGGCTCTCGACAATGCCAAGATAGGCGTGGCCGAAGCGCGATCGATCGGGCGGCGACAAGACGTCCGGCACTTGCGCGAGAAAGCACGCCTGCAAGCACTCGAGAAAACCAATATAGATCTTGCCGATCACCGGCTTCAGCGCAACCGGCGGCAGAAACGCGGTCCGCAGCAGAAACCGCAGATGCACCGAGGCGTCGTAGCGCGCTGCGAGGACCTCGATATAGGCGCCTCCCGGCTCGCCTGCGGAGGGCGGCGCGGCCAGCGTCGCCGTCACGAAATCACGCTCGATCTCTGCCGCGTCCTCCAGCACCAGCAGGAAAAGCTCGTCCTTGCTGGCAACGTGGGAATAGAGCGAGGCCTTTCTGATGCCGACCATGCCGGCAATCTCGTTCAGTGAGGCCGCGTCATACCCCACCACGGCAAAATGCTGAACGGCGGCATCGCAAATCCGGGCAAGCGATGGAGATCTGGATTTCATCGAAGCGTCCCCTGCCAGTCTCAGTGCTGCACGACCCGAACACCCTGGCCAGCCACCATGCGCAGGGAGGCAAGGGTCAGGCCGGCCGTCACGACCCCGGCCAGCGCAAGAAAGGCCAGCCACCATGCGGGGCCGATCTCGGCCAGCAGCGCAGCCAACGGCGTCGCCGCCGCCCCAAGCACCAGCGGAACCGCCCCAAGCAGCGCCGTGCTTGCGCCAAGCGCTGACGCGCGCGAGGCGAGCGCAATCGATGTCAGCGTGGCCTCTGCAGTGCCGAGACCGGCGAGCGTCAGGATCATGCCGGCGACGATTCCGGGGAGACCGATACCGACCAGCACCGACACCCATCCGATCAGCGCGCCGCCCAGCATCGCCAGCACCCCGGCCAAGGCAAGCCTCTCGACATCGAACGTCTTGACCAGCCTCGCGCAGATGATCGCGCCGATCAGAACGGCGATCCCGGTCGCGCCGAAGATGAAGCCGAACTCGCGCGACGGCAGGCCATAGAACGACTGATACACATAGGACGCGCCGCCGATATAGCCGAACAGAATAAAGAAGACGCCGGAGAGCGCGAGGCCCGGCACCAAGAAGCGTCGATCCATGACAATGCTAACATAGGTCCGCCACACCTGAACGGGATGGAGTGACGATCGCTTGTTCGGCGGCAAGCTCTCAGGCAGCCTCGTGAACGTATTCGCGAGCACGATCGCGCCGAGAGCGGCAAGAAAGTAGAAGACCGCGCGCCAGCCGAGCCCGGCGCCGATCATTCCGCCCAGCACCGGCGCCATCACCGGGCCGAGCCCTTGGATCGTCATCAGCAACGCGAAAATCTGCACGGCCGCGACACCCGAGGCGATGTCGCGCACGGTGCTCATCGCCGTCACGATCGCAAGTGACGCCGCCAAGCCTTGCAGCAACCGCGCGAGCAGCAACGCCTCGACCGAGTGCGCCACCGCCGCGCAGAGCGACACCACCACGAAGATCGCGAGGGCGACAAGCAAGGGCCGGCGACGACCATAGGCGTCGATGACCGGACCGAAGACGATCTGCCCTGCCCCCATGGCCAGCAGGAACACCATCAATGTCAGCTGCATCGCGGGATAGGTCGTGTTCATCTCCTCGGCCATCACCGGGAGCGAGGGCAGATACATGTCGACCGACACCGGGGCGAGCAGCGTGATCAGGCCCAGCGCAACAGCGACGGAGAACGGTACGGATTGCGTCATGATTGGTGAATGTCGGTCAGCTGTGAGGACCGCCGTCGCCGGGGGCCCAAGCCTTCGTGAGGCGATACCTACCTACCGATAGGTAGCCAATATGACAAGTGCGGCGATGTCGCAGGCGGCGGTGCCGCGATAGAATGTGTGTCGTGGGGAAAAATAGCCGCAGGTCCTGCGGCCGAGGGGCGATCGCGCCCAATCAAAGACGGCAGGACGCGCGCACGACGGCTGAATGTCGAAAGCCGCCAGGCGTGTCGCCTAGCGGCTCATCCGATCCGGCATCATGCGCGCCGCGCCAATGATGTCCGTTCAATGCGTGGCCATCCAGGCCCGGGCCTCGCGCTGCGCGGCAGCGATGTCGGCATCCGACATCTGCTCGGCGACCTCGCGTCGCATCGCCACCGCATCGACGCGTCCTTTCAGAGCCGCAAGATTGAACCATTTGTGCGCGGCGATGAGATCCACGATCCCGTCGCGACCACTCGCATAGAGCATGCCGAGCTCGAACAGCACGTCCGCACTGCCCCCCTGCTCCGCGGTCGTCACGTCATCGAAATTGAGTTGCCCCTGAAACATTGTCGCTCTCCTTCCTTCGCAAGGAGGCGGGTCGCTCACTGAGCCCAGCCCCCGTCCAACTGTTCAACGCCTGATTAGTCCCCATGCCGTTTGTCGGCTTATGCGCGAAGGATGACCGATCAAGTTTGAAAGGCAGTTTAAACATCGTGCTGAAGGAAGCCTGAACGGAAACCGCCCGATCTTTGGAGCCGGCCAGCAAATATTTGAAAGAGATCAGATTTTCTGAACTGGCAAAGAGCGGTTTACCGTTCTGTTTGGCAAACCTCTAACCATCCGGCCAACACCGGCGTAGCCACGCAACACGGCGTGGATGATCCGGTGACACGAGGCAGATCGCCGGCGCGCAGCAGGATGCGCGTACAAGACGACGCCGTCCGGTGGCGGCACCGCTCAAGCGATGCGCCAATGCTCCGGCGGGAGATCGTATGATGGACTGGGAAGGAGGTCGTCAGGCACGCGGCGCTCGGGCGGGTGCCAAGATCGAGGGCGTCGGCGAACACGTCAGGATCAGATCCCACATTGGTTCAAGAACCGCCGGTGAGATTGCAGACCGGAAACGCGATCTGCACCGAACGAAGAAATCCTGTTTCTTCTGCCGGACCGCACCGGGAGCGAGACCGCTCGCAAGTTCGATCCGACCGTTGACCTGATGTCTCGCCGACACCCTCTATCGTCGATTGGAGCTTCAGGAGATCTGCCTCGCTCTCGAAGAGCTGCGCCGACCTGCGTTCCAATGACGTGCCGGCATCAGTCTGCCGGGCTCATCTCGCACGGACTGCGAGACTTACTTCTTCTTGGCGACCTTCTTGGTCTTCTTGGCAGTCTTCTTCGCCGCGGTCTTCGCGACCTTCTTCACTGCCTTCTTCGCCTTCTTCGCTTTCTTGGCCATGTTGCCCTCCGATGTGAGATGGCTTAGTCGATGCGTGCACTCGGGAATCGAGCTGCACTCCTCATCGATACACCAACGAGTGAAAAAAAACAGCTTCCGGCTTAAGGAAGTGTTGACACGCGCGCGCGCACGCGGCTGACGCAACGCGCGAAGCAGCGCGTCGGGCGACATCGAAAATGCCGACGCGCGCGTCCGCAGCGGCGCGCCTGCTACTAATAGCGATCGCACGAAAAGCCTGCACTGCAAGCCATTTCCTGAACTACTGCATGATGCGATGAAAGCAGCGCGATGCGCGGAGCAGCGCGCAGACTCGCGCGATGAGAGCCGCTCGCGGACTCTGAGTCGTAAATTTTGGCAACGAAAAAATTTTCATTGCACACGCCCTCGTGTGCGTTCGAGCGCTCGCCAAAGGTGGCTTTTTTGCGAATCGCGCGCGGCGATTCGCGGGACGCGAGCGCCAAACAAAAACGGCGCGCACCATGTGCGCGCCGTCGGAACGAAGATGAGCGCTCGCGGTTTCAGATACCGAGCTTGCTCTTCAGGAGATCATTGACCGCCTGCGGGTTGGCCTTGCCGCCCGACGACTTCATCACCTGGCCAACGAACCAGCCGGCGAGTTGCGGCTTCGCCTTCGCCTGCGCGACCTTGTCCGGATTGGCGGCAATGATCTCATCGACCACCTTCTCGATCGCGCCGAGATCGGTGACCTGCTTCATGCCGCGGCTTTCGACCAGCTCGCGCGGATCGCCGCCCTCGCTCCAGACGATCTCGAACAGATCCTTGGCGATCTTTCCGGAGATCGTCCCCTCGCCGATCAGCGCGACGATGGCGGCGAGCTGCGCCGACGACACCGGCGACGACGCGATGTCGCGCCCTTCCTTGTTGAGGCGCCCGAACAGCTCGTTGATGACCCAATTGGCCGCCAGCTTGCCGTCACGGCCGCGGTCGGACAGCGCCTCCAGCACGCTCTCATAGAACGCCGCGCTCTCGCGCTCGGCCACCAGCACGGAGGCGTCGTAGGGCGAGAGACCGAAATCGGCGATGAAACGCGCCTTCTTCTGGTCCGGCAGCTCCGGCAGCGCGGCCTTCAGCGCGTCGACGAAGGCCTGGTCGAACTCGAGCGGCAACAGGTCAGGATCGGGGAAGTAGCGGTAATCATGCGCCTCTTCTTTCGAGCGCATCGACCGTGTCTCGCCCTTGTCGGGATCGAACCGCCGGGTTTCCTGCTCGATCGTGCCGCCGTCCTCGATGATCTCGATCTGGCGCCGCGCCTCGGCCTCGACCGCCTGGCCGATGAAGCTGATCGAGTTGATGTTCTTGATCTCGCAGCGGGTGCCGAGCGGCCCGCCCGGCTTGCGCACGGAGACGTTGACGTCGGCGCGCAAGCTTCCCTTCTCCATGTCGCCGTCGCAGGTGCCGAGATAGCGCAGGATCGAGCGCAGCTTGGTGACGTAGGCCTTGGCCTGCTCGGCGTCGCGGATGTCGGGCTTGGAGACGATCTCCATCAGCGCCACGCCGCAGCGGTTATAGTCGATATAGGACAGCGACGGCGACTGGTCGTGCAGCATCTTCCCGGGATCCTGCTCGAGGTGCAGGCGCTCGATGCCGATCGTCGCGGTCTTGCCGCCGTCGAGCTCGACCGTGACCTCGCCCTCGCCCACGATCGGGTCCTTGTACTGGCTGATCTGGTAGCCTTGCGGCAGGTCGGGGTAGAAATAGTTCTTACGGTCGAACACCGAGCGCAGGTTGATCTTGGCATTGAGCCCGAGCCCGGTGCGCACGGCCTGGCGCACGCACTCCTCGTTGATGACCGGCAGCATGCCGGGCATGGCCACGTCGACCAGCGAGACGTGGCTGTTGGGATCGCCGCCGAAGGCGGTGGAGGCGCCGGAGAACAGTTTCGACTTCGACGTGACCTGGGCATGGATCTCCATCCCGATCACGACTTCCCAGTCGCCGGTGGCGCCCTTCATCAGCTTGCCGCTGGTTGCCGTCATGGCCCTGAACTCCCCATCAGCGCGGAGATGATCCGCTCAAATTCGATATCCAGCGCATCGGTGGCGACCTTCTGTCCGGCCTGGCGGTACCAGTAGCCGGCATTGCCGAGATCGCCCTCGACGCGGTGCAGATGCGCGTGCGCCCAGGCCGCTTCGCGGCCGGGCTCGTCCTGAATGATCCTGTGCGCCCGATCCCAATCGCCTTTCGCCAGCCACCACAGGCCAGCGAGCACCGGCGAGAGACCGGCCGCGGGCGCGTCGCCCGCGAGGCTGTGCTTGAAGTCGGTGACGCTCACCACCACCGGACCGGCGTGAAGCGGCCCGCCGCCTGCTCGATCACCTCGCCGAGCGAGAACAACGTCTCCTCGTCGAACGGACGGCCGATCAGTTGCAGCCCGAGCGGCAGGCCCTGGCTATCCTTGCCGGCGGGCACCGCGATACCCGGCAGACCCGCCATGTTCACCGTGACCGTGAAGATGTCGTTGAGATACATCTCGACCGGATCGGCGCCGCCCTTCTCGCCGATGCCGAAGGCGGCGGACGGCGTCGCGGGGGTGAGGATCGCGTTCACGCCCTTGGCGAAGCAGTCCTCGAAATCCCTCTTGATGAGGGTACGGACCTTCTGCGCCCGGATATAATAGGCGTCGTAATAGCCGGCCGAGAGCACATAGGTGCCGATCATGACGCGGCGCCGCACCTCGGGCCCGAACCCTTCGGCGCGGGTGTTCTCGTACAACTCGCCGATGGACTTGCCCGACACCCGCAGGCCGTAACGGACCCCATCGTAGCGCGCGAGGTTCGACGACGCCTCGGCCGGCGCCACGATGTAATAGGCCGGCAGCGCGTATTTGGTGTGCGGCAGCGACACTTCGACCAGCTCGGCGCCGGCCGCCTTGAGCCAGTCCGCGCCATCGCTCCACAGCTTCTCGATCTCGGCCGGCATGCCATCGAGCCGATATTCCCGGGGAATGCCGATCTTCATCCCCTTCACGGACCGGCCGATCGCGGCCTCATAGTCCGGCACGGGGATGTCGACGGAGGTCGTATCCTTCGGATCGTGGCCGGCCATCGAGCGCAGCAGGATCGCGGCGTCGCGGGTCGAGCGCGCGATCGGACCGGCCTGGTCGAGCGACGAGGCGAAGGCAACGATGCCCCAGCGCGAGCAGCGGCCATAGGTCGGCTTGATTCCGACGGTGGCGGTGAACGCCGCGGGTTGACGGATCGAGCCGCCGGTGTCGGTCGCGGTCGCGCCCATGCACAGCAGCGCCGCCACTGCAGAGGCCGAGCCGCCGGACGAGCCGCCCGGCACCAGGGTCGTGTTGGAGCCTTCGCGACGCCACGGGTTGCCCACGGGGCCGAAGCACGAGGTCTCGTTGGACGAGCCCATCGCGAACTCGTCATTGTTGAGCTTGCCGAGCATGACCGCGCCATCGCGCCAGAGCTGCGAGGTCACGGTGGACTCGTAGGTCGGCACGAAATTGCCGAGGATCTTCGAACAGGCCGTGGTGCGAACGTCCTTGGTCGCGAACAGGTCCTTGATCCCCAAGGGAATGCCGGCCAGCGGCCCGGCCTCGCCCTTGCCGATCCTGGCATCGGCCTCGCGCGCCATCGCGCGCGCCTGGTCCGGCGTTTCCATCACGAAGGCGTTGAGGGCGCGCGCCTCCTCCATCGCCTTGAGATGGGCGTCGGTCAGCTCGAGCGACGTGAAGGTCTTGCTCGCAAGGCCCTTACGGGCCTCGGCGAGCGTCAGGGAAGTCAAATCGGTCATTTATTGATCGGGCTGCAGAAGAAGGGGGAAAGTGTCTTGTCGTCGGCCGCGTCGTCGGCAAAGAATTTATTCATCTTCGCCTTCGCGTTGTCGGCATTGGCCTTGGTCGCATTGGCCGCCTCGAGCTGGTCGAGGATCTCGTTCACGGTCTTGTCGGGATCGGCGGCCTTGCCCTGCCGCTCCATCGCGTCGAGATAATCCATATAGGCCTTGTAGGCCGCTTCATCGTCGCAGAGCAGGCACATGGCGTTGGCTCGCTTCATCGGTTGGAGGAGCGGATCACGCGGCGAATGCGCGCCATCCAGCGACCCCTTGGCTATTCCACCACCTTCGGCACCAGGAAGAAATGGTTCTCGGTTGCCGGCGCGTTCTTGACGATGTCGTCGGCGATCTCGCCGTCATTGACCACGTCCTGGCGCTTCTTCATCGCCATCGGCGTGACCGAGGTCATCGGCTCGACGCCCTCGACATTGACCTCGGAGAGCTGCTCGACGAAGTTCAGCATCGCGTTGAGCTCGCCCTGCAGATGCGGGACCTCGGCGTCAGTGACAGCGATCCGCGCCAATTGCGCGATCCGGCGGACGGTGGCGGCATCGACCGACATTATATAGGGCCTCACGGGACAGGATGAACCCGCCCTATAGCAGAGGCCGCTTTCGCGCCGCAACCGGCAGCCGCTGGACTTTCCGGGGACGGCGGCCCCGCCCGAAGCCTCAGCCCGCGATCGTCGCAAGGCGCGCCAGCGCCTGTTCGGCCAGCGTTCGCGTCAGGTCAGCCGCCGGTATCTCGCGGCCTAGCGGCAGCGCCTGCCCGGCCCAGAGATTTGTGAAATCCACTTTGCCCTGCTTCTCGGCCGCCGCCTTGAGCGGGCCGAGCGCGGTCGCCGCATGCGGAAAGGCCGGCGCCTCCGGCGCGATCGGCCCGACCTCGCGCATCACCCGGTTGGCGACGCCGCGCGCAAGCCGGCCGGTCATCACATTGGTGATGACCGTGGATTCGTCGCTGGCGGCCGCGAGCGCGGCGCGCGCGGGACCGCTGACCTTGGACTCCGGACAGCGCAGATAGGCGCTGCCGATCTGGACGCCGGACGCGCCGAGCGCAAAGGCGGCAGCAATGCCGCGCGCATCGGCAATGCCGCCCGCCGCGATCACCGGGACCTTCACCGCATCGACCACCTGCGGCACCAGCGCGAGCGTGCCAACCTGCTCAGCCAATTTGTCGGTCAGGAACATACCGCGATGGCCGCCGGCCTCCGCCCCCTGCGCGATGATGATGTCGGCGCCGTTCCGCTCCAGCCACACCGCCTCGCGGACCACTGTCGCCGAGGCCATCACGACCGCCCCGGTCGCCTTCACCCGCGCCAGCAGCGTCGGCTCCGGCAGGCCGAAATGGAAACTGACGATCTCCGGCTTCAGCTCCTCGACGACGGCGCACATCGCCGCGTCGAACGGCGCACGGTTGGCCGCCGTGACCGGCGCCGCCGGATCGACGCCGTACTCCTGATAATAGGAGCCGAGACGTTGTTTCCAGCCAGCCTCGCGCGCAGCATCCGCCTCCACGGGGGTATGGCAGAAGAAGTTCACATTGATCGGCGCCGATACGCGCTGACGGATGATGTTCACCTGCTCCCGCGCCTTTTCGGCGGAGAGCATCGCGCAGGGCAGCGAACCCAGTCCGCCACCTTCCGCGACCGCGATGACGAGATCGGCATCCATCACGCCGGCCATCGGCGCCAGGACGATCGGATGTTCGGTCTTGACGACATCGAGAAAGCGACGATCGGGCCACATGGTTCACCTCGCAGTTTCGTTGAGTTCCGCCGGCCGCCAGGATGAGTTGCGCTGCCCTTGCAGGATCCGCTCGGCCTCGCTGACGATGCGCTGAACGATCTCGCCGGCCGCCGGAATATCATGGATCAGGCCGACCGCCTCGCCGGCGATGACGGCTGCGACATCGAAATTGCCATCGGTCCGAGCCTTGACGTAGTCGGCGGACACGCGTTCGACCTGCTGCAGCAGCTCGACCTCGCGGCCGAGCCAGCGTCGCGCGTGATCGTTGATCAGGCAGCGGCCGGTAAACGGCGCCGGCCAGACATTGTTGCGCGACAGGTCGAAGATGATGCCGCGCACGGTCTCGCCAGCGCGCGCTGCGCAGATGCGCCGCTTGGCTTCATCGGCACCGGCGGCTTCCTGACTGGCGTAGAAGCGCGTGCCGAGCAGCACGCCATCCGCGCCGAGCGACAGCATGGCCGCAAGTCCGCGGCCGTCGGCAAGTCCGCCCGCAGCCACCACCGGCACGCGGCCGGCGCCGAGATCGACGATCGCAGGCACGATGTCGAGCGTGGTGCGCGAGGCGCCATGGCCGCCGGCTTCAGTTCCCTGCGCGATCAGGATGTCGGCGCCGGCGGCAAGCGCCTGCTCTGCCATCGCTTCATCCTGCACCTGGCAGATCAGCAGCGCGCCGGCCTGCTTGATCGCGGACGCAAAGCGCCGGGGATCACCGAATGACAGCATCACGGCCGTGGGCTTCGCCGCCAGCGCGATGTCGAGCAGGTCGGGCTGCTTCGCCAGCGACCAGGTGATGAAGCCGATGCCGAACGGCATCTGCAGGCCGCCGAGCTTGGCGCTCTCCTGCACGAGCCACGCGCGATTGCCGTATCCGCCGCCGAGAATGCCGAGGCCGCCGGCGCGGCTGACGGCGCGCACCAGATTGGCGTCGGCAACACCATCCATCGGGGCCAGCAGGATGGGATGGCAGACCCCAAGCCTCTCCGTCAGCAGTGTCCTCAGCGCCATGCAGGTCTCCTCGCCTCTGGACGCGGACTCTAGGCGGGGCTAGCATTCTCTCAAAATGAATACTTGAGAACTCTGCCATCGCAGATTCAAAACGGAGATCGACCGTGGAACTAAGCGACCTGCAGACTTTCGCGGCCGTCGCGCGCACGGGCGGCATCACGCGCGCCGCCGAAGCTCTCAACACGGTGCAGTCCAACGTCACGCAGCGGATCAAGGCCTTGGAGGCCGAGATCGGCACCGCATTGTTCGAACGCCACAGCCGCGGCATGACTCTCACCGGCGCCGGACTGCGCCTGTTGCCCTATGCCGACCGGATCGCCGCGCTATCGCGCGAAGCCCTGCTCGCCGCGCGCGACGACGGCGAGCCGATGGGGCCGCTGCTGATCGGCTCGATGGAGACGACCGCGGCAGTGCGCCTGCCGACACGCCTTGCGGATTTTCACCGGCGCTTCCCTTCCGTGGCCTTGAGCCTGCGCACGGCGCCGACAGCGGATCTGGTGGCTGGCGTTCTGGACGGAACGCTCGACGGCGCATTCGTGGCCGGCCCGATCGAGCATCCCGACCTCACCGGCGTGGTCGCCTTCGAGGAAGAACTCGTGCTGGTGACAGCCCGGCGCTTCGAGACGCTGGCGGCGTTGCGTGCCGCGACCGCCGCGTCGGGTCCGACCGCGCTGGTGTTCCGGGCCGGCTGCACCTACCGGCAACGTCTGGAGCAGGTCTTCAACGAGTTCGGCTGGCCCGCCGCAGCCCGCATCGAACTCGGCACGCTCGACGGCATGATCGGCTGCGTGGCCGCCGGCATGGGCGTCGCACTGCTACCCCGCGCGGTGGTGACGCGGCATGAGATGATCGGCAGCGTCGGCCTGCACACGCTCACGCCATCTCATGCGCGGGTCGATACGCTTTTCATCCATCGCCGCGCGGCGCATCGCAGCAGCGCACTCTCGGCGTTCATGGCGGGGCTGGCGGGCCGGGGTCACGACATCGCGGCGTGATGCGTCCCAGAGCGTGATGCGCCCCCGATGCATGCCGCGCCGCAATCGCCGACGCGAATTCCATTGCGGAGAATGACAGTCACCCGTTGCAGAAGCAGCAAATTCGGCCGATGCGACTTTAGGGCGCAGGGCTCTGCACGCGCCGGAAAAACTTCGCGCGACCGTCTCCTACTACGTTAGGATGCGGCGCTGGCCAGCGCGAAACACAATAAACGTCAACATGTCGGAGGAAATGCGATGCGCAACGCGTTCGTGTTGTGCTGCTCGATTGCCTTGATGGGTGTGATCGGGACGGCCAATGCCCAAGAGAAGACCCAGGACAAGCCCCAAGACTGGACCAAATCGAAATGGGGACCGCAGGACGAGATCGGCGCCGCCAACTACATCACGCCGGAACTCGTGGTCAAAGCGGCCTCGCTGGTGAAGACCGGCAAGACCTACCCGCTCGGCATGATCATCGACTCCAAGACGCCGGCCTATCCACCGCGTTCCTTCAAGATCACGGTGGTGCAGCCGGGACAGGCCGGCATCCCAGGGCTCGGCCCCAACAAGGCGACTTATAATGACGACATCATCGAAGGCTGGGTCGGCGTCGGCAGCCAGCTCGACGGCCTCGGCCATCTCGGCATCGAGCACGTCTATTACAACGGCAACAAACTGCTCGACTTCGCTGATCCGACCGGCCTGAAGAAGCTGGGCATCGAGAAGGTACCGCCGCTGGTGGCGCGCGGCGTCCTGCTCGACATGGCCGCCTACTACAACACCGACGTCGTCAAGGAAGGCACCGCCTTCAACGTCAAGGAGATCGAGGAGGCCGCCAAGAAACAGGGCGTCGAGATCCGCCAGGGCGACATCGTCATCTTCCATACCGGCTGGCTCGGCCTGATCGGCAAGGACGACAAGCGCTACAGCGCCGGCGAGCCCGGTCTGGGCGTCGAAGGCGCCAAATACCTGACCTCGAAGGGCGTGGTGGCCATCGGGGCCGACAATTGGGCGGTGGAGGCGATTCCGTTCGAGTCGTCGAACCTGTTCGAGGTACACCAGATCCTGCTCGCGATGAACGGGACCTACATCCTCGAGAACATGAACACCGCCGATCTCGCCAGGGACAAAGGCTACGAGTTCCTGTTCGTGCTGGGCCAGCCGCGCTGGCGCGGCGGCGTCCAGGGCAACATCAACCCGATCGCGATCCGCTGATCCGGGCGGCACGGCGTTCGCAGCGCCGTGCCCCTCGCCCCTTCCGCCACGACCATGACGCGGAACACACCGCTAGTCGCGATAGCGCAAGGCTTCGAGGATGAGGCTGAATGCGGCCGACGGCTGCCGCCGGCTCGGATAATACAGGTAGTAGCCGTCGAACGGCTCGCACCAGTCGTCGAGAACGCGCACCAGCGCGCCCTTTGCCAGCAGCGGCGCGACGCGATCATCGACGAGATGGGCCAGGCCGTGACCGGCCGAGGCCGCAGCGACGATCAGATCGACGTCGTTCAACACGACCGGACCATCGACCTTGACCTTCAATTCGCGGCCGCCCCGGCCATATTCCCACTGATAGATGCTGCCGTTCACCATGCGCAGATTGATGCAGGCGTGACGCGTCAGATCGTCCGGCGATTTCGGGGCGCCGCATTTGGCGAGATATGCGGGCGAGCCGACCGTGGCCATGCGGAGCCTCGGGCCGATCCGCACCGCCACCATGTCCTGCTCGAGCCGCTCGCCGAGCCGCACGCCCGCGTCGAAACGTTCGGCGACGATGTCGGTGAGCCCGGACTGGACGTTCAGCTCGACCTTGATGTCCGGATAGTCTGCGACGATCCGGTCGATCGCGGGCCATAACAGGGTGCGGGCGGCGTGCTCCGACGTCGTGATCCGCACAGTGCCGGCTGGCCGGCTGCGCAACTCGGTCAGTGCGGCGATCCGGGCGTCGATCTCGTCGAACGCCGGGGCCACCGTTTCCATCAGGCGTTCGCCCGCCTCCGTGGGCGCGACGCTGCGCGTCGTCCGCGTCAGCAGCCGGACGTCCATGCGCTGCTCGAGCCGGCGGATGGCATGGCTCAGCGCCGACGGTGATACGCCGAGCTTGGCTGCCGCGCGGGTGAAACTGCGCTCCTCAGCCACGGCGAGGAACATCGCCAGACCGCCCATATCCATCCGCCGCACGGCCGCGCCTCCTGGATTAATGACAAATTGTCATAAGCCCATCCAACATTAGCCGCCTAATCGCAATGAGAAATACATCCTAGATCGTCCGGCAGAGCCTGGGCGCCCGCGCCCGCATCGTGAGGACGGATCATGAAAAAGCGAATTCTGGGACGTGGCGGCCTCGAGGTCTCGGCCTTGGGCCTGGGCTGCATGGGACTGAGCTTCGGCTATGGGCCGGCGACCGACAGGTCCGAAGCCGTCGCATTGATCCGCGCGGCCGTCGAACGCGGAGTGACCTTCTTTGACACCGCCGAAGCCTATGGCCCGGGACTCAATGAGGAGGTCGTCGGCGAGGCGCTCGCGCCGTTCCGCGACGACGTCGTCATCGCGACCAAATTCGGCTTCCTGAACGGCAAGCCGCAGGACGGGCTCGACAGCCGGCCGGCGCGCATCCGCGAGGTCGCCGACGAATCCCTGATGCGGCTGCGCACCGATCGGATCGATCTGTTCTACCAGCACCGCGTCGATCCGGACGTGCCGATCGAGGACGTCGCCGGCACCGTGAAGGAGCTGATCGCGGCGGGCAAGGTCCGGCATTTCGGCCTGTCCGAAGCCGGCGTGGAGTCGATCCGCAGGGCCCATGCCGTGCAGCCCGTGACGGCGCTGCAGAGCGAATATTCGATGTGGTGGCGCGAGCCCGAGACGGAGGTGCTGCCGGCGCTCGAGGAGCTCGGCATCGGCTTCGTGCCGTTCAGCCCGCTCGGCAAGGGCTTCCTCACCGGCCGGTTCGGCGCCGATGCGACGTTCGACAAGGCCGACTTCCGCAGCACGGTTCCCCGCTTCGCACCGGAAGCAATCAAAGCGAACCAGGCGATCGCCGATCTGGTCCGCAGCCTCGCCGACGCCAAGGGCGTGACGCCGGCGCAGATCGCGCTGGCCTGGCTGCTCGCCCGCAAGCCCTGGATCGTACCGATCCCCGGCACCACCAAACTGCACCGGCTCGAGGAAAATCTCGGCGCCGCCGATGTCGAGCTGACGGCCGATGATCTCGCCCGCATCGCGCAAGCCCTCGCCTCGGTCGCGGTGCATGGCGACCGCTACGCCGCTGCGCAACAGCGTTTCGTCAACCGATGAGCCGGCCAAGAGACGACGATCAGCAGATCGTCGTCTCTTGACGTGCCGATCGGTCCTCAACCGACCGCAAACTCCTGGGTGATGCCGATCGCGGCGAGAAACGACGGATCATGACTGACGACGAGCAGCGCGCCGTCGAAGTCGCGCAGCGCCTGCTCCAAGATCTCGATGGAAGCGATGTCGAGATGGTTGGTGGGCTCGTCCAGCAGCAGCAGCCAGGGCGGCTGCTCGCCACCGAACGTGCAGGCGAGGCCTGCGCGCAGCCGCTCGCCGCCGGACAGCGTCGCTACCGTCTGCTCGGCGTCGCGGTTGCGGAACGCGAAGCGCGCGCAGGCGGCGTACGCCGCCTCCGTCCCGAGCGCCGGATGCAGGCGGCGGAAATTGCCGATGATGCTGTCGCTGCCATCGAGCAGCGCGACGTGCTGATCCAGCATCGCGACCCGTCCCTCGGCGCGTCGGACCATTCCGTCGGCCAGGGACATCGTGCCGATCGCAGTCCGGAGCAGCGTGGTCTTGCCAGCGCCGTTACGCCCCACGATCGCGATGCGCTGACGGCCCCTGATGTGCAACGCCCATGGACCGAATTTCCTGTCGCCGTCGGTCACGACCGCATCCTCCATGGCGAGCAGTTCGGTGCCGGTGCCGAGCCCCGTTGCCGGCAGCACCATGGAGAGAGGCGTCAGGACTTCCACTCCCTGCCGCGCCTCCTCGGCCTGCGCGGTGGCCTCGGCCGTCACTCGCTCCGCCAGCCGCTGCGCCCGGCCGCCGGTGTTCTCAGCCCGTTCGGCGCGCGCGCCAAGCAGGATTCTGGGCGCCGAGCCACGCGCGGCGAAGGCGCGCCCGGCCTTGTCCCTGCGCACCTTGGCTTCGCGCTGGCGCTGCACGGCGCGGCCCACCTCGCGCAAATGGGCATCGGCGCGGTCCAGCGCAGCGGACGCCCGCGCCCGCGCCTCATCCCGCGCCTGCGCGAACATCGACCAGCCGCCGCCGACGATATGTACCCCGACCGGAGTAAGTTCGACGATCCGGTCCATTATCCCCAGCAACGCGCGATCATGACTGGCGACCAGCACGCCACCGCGCCAATTCTGCACGAGCCGGCCGATGGCGACGCGGCCGTCCGCATCGAGATTGTTGGTCGGCTCGTCGAGCAGCAGCAGATCCGGCGCTTCGATCAGCAGCCGCGCGATGCCGATGCGTGTCCGCTCGCCGCCGCTGAGGGACTCGATCGAACGATGCAGTCCGATGCGCCCCAGCCCGGCTTCCGTCAGCGCATCATCGACCCGCCGGGGCAGGCTCCAGTCGACGCGCGCGAGGTCATCGTCATGACCGTTCCCGGCAACGATCCGGTCGATGATCGCAAGTCCGGTCACGACGCCGAGCGCCTCGTCGATGCGCAGTCCGGGATTCCATTGCTGCGCCAGCAGCCCGAGCGTCCCGCCGCGCGTCACCTTTCCCGCTGCAGGATCCAACGTGCCGGCGATGATCCGCAGCAAGGTTGATTTGCCGCAACCATTACGGCCGACCAGCCCGACCCGTTCGGCGCCGATGGAGAACGAGAGTTTGTCGAACAGACGATGATCGTCAGGTGTGGCGGCGGCGACCGCGTCGAGCGTGAGAAAGGAGGGCATGAGCAACCGTGATGGCAGGAGACACAAAGCGGCGGGCAATGTTGGTCCTGCGATCCACGGCACCACTCCTGTTCACGGTATTGGACTGATATAGACTCATTGCAGCGCAGCGACAACTCCATGGCTGCCACGTCCGCGCCTGCTGGCCCGGCGTAGGTGGCCGTGCTAAGCGGCGCGCCATGCCTGCTCCCATTCTTCCCCTCATCGAAGCCGCCAGCCGCTGGCCCGAGCGCGGCGCGCTCGTCGGCCTTGATCTGGGCACCAAGACGATCGGCGTCGCGGTGTCCGATCCGGACCGCCGGCTCGCCACCGGCGTCGAGACCATCCAGCGCAAGGCCTTCAAGGCCGATGCGGCGCGGCTGCTTGCGATCTCAAGCGAGCGCAAGGTGGTCGGCTTCGTGCTCGGCCTGCCGATCAACATGGACGGCAGTGAGGGACCTCGGGCGCAATCGACCCGCGCATTCGCGCGTAATCTCGCGAACCTGACGGACTTGCCGATCGGCCTGTGGGACGAGCGGCTGTCGACGGCGGCAGTCGAACGCGAACTGATCGGCATGGATGTCAGCCGCGCCCGGCGCGCCGAGGTCATCGACACCCACGCCGCGATCTTCATCCTGCAGGGCGCGCTCGACCGGCTCGCCACGCTGCGCCGGTCCGGCCAATAGCCTCATGGGCGTCGTCGTCGCAGCGCTCGCACCGGTGTTCCTGCTGATCGTGGTCGGCGTCGGCCTGCGCCACAGCCTCATCCGGCTCGACACGCAATGGCATGGGCTGGAGCGACTGACATATTATGTGTTGTTTCCAGCGCTGTTGGTGCAAAGCCTCGTCAAGGCCGATCTCGCCAAGGTACCGGTCGCCGGTGTCGGCGGCGCGCTGTTCCTCGCGGCGCTGGCGATGTCCCTGCTCTGCCTCGCGCTGCGGCCGTTCCTGACGCGGCAGGGCATCGATGGCCCGGCCTTCACCTCCATCTTCCAGGGCGCGACGCGCTGGCAGACCTATGTCGGACTCAGCGTGTCCGGCAGCCTGTTCGGCCCGACCGGCCTTGCCTTGGCGTCGGTTGCGATGGTGGCGATCATTCCGCTGGTCAACGTGCTCAGCGTGAGCGTGCTCGCCCATTATGCTTCGCCGACACGGCGCTCGATCGGCGAGATCATTGCCACGATCGGACGCAATCCGCTGATCTGGGCCTGCGTGGTCGGCCTCGCGCTGAACGTGGCGCATCTGCCGCTGCCGAAACTCTGGCACGATGCCGCCGACGCGCTCGGCCAGGCATCGCTGCCGATCGGCCTGCTGGTGACCGGCGCGGGGCTGCATTTCGAGGGCTTGCGGCGCGCCGGCGCGGCTGCCGCGCTCGGCGTGGTGCTCAAGCTGGTGCTGATGCCGATCATGGCGGTCGGCCTCGCCGGCTGGTTCGGGGTCACAGGCTCCAGCCTCGTGGTGGTCGCCATCTGCGCCGCGGTGCCGACGTCCTCGAGCGCCTATGTGCTTGCCAAGCAGATGGGCGGCGATGCGCCGCTGCTGGCCCAGATCATCTCGCTGCAGACCGTGCTGGCCGCACTGACGATGCCGCTTGCGATCGCCTGGGCGAGCTGAGCCGCGCGCTCAGGAGGGGCCGCTGGCGAGCCATATCGTCTGCACCGTGGCGGCAAGGTTGTTGAGGCCGTGCAGCACCATGGTCAGATAGGTGGAGTGCGTCCGGTATCGCAGATAGCCGAACCAGACCCCGAGCGCGAACACATTGAGCAGGGCAAACCAGTCATATTGGAAATGCAGCAGCGTCCAGATCAGCGACGACAGGATGATCGCGCCGGGAACGCGCAGGAAAGAGTCCGACCAGCCGCGATAAAGAAAGCCGCGCGCCATCAGCTCCTCAGAGACCGGAGCCGCGACGCAGAAGGCGATCACCAGGAGCCACACCGTGCCATCGGTCTTGGCATGCTTCAGCATGTCGACCATGAAGCCCGACGCAGCCTCCTCTCGTCCCGTCAGCTGTGAGACCAGCTCCCAGGCGCCGACGATGACGACCATGCCGAGCACGCCGAAGCCCAGATGCTTCCATCCGGTCCAGCGCAGACCAAGGTATTCGGCAAACGAGAGGCGCGTGTACCGAACCGCGAAGTAGATGGGGATCAGCAATCCAGGCAACCCCATGATAGCCGAGAGCGCGACCGTCAGCGGCGAGGCGGCGGTCTTGGTCAGAGCCAGACGAAACGCCTCGAAATCATCGAGCGGCCCATCGAAACGGGCGAAGAGATAGACGATCGGCAGCAACTGGCCGACGAAAAAGGCGATGATGATGAGCACGCCCCACAGCGTCGTTCGCCAGAAGCCAAGCGTCCGCGGCAGATGTTGCGCCGGAACGACCTGCTGCGGCGGGTTGCCGGGATCGAGCGAATCCATGACGGCGGCTTCGGGACTGTCGGTCAAGGCAGGGCGCGCTCCAGCAGGTCACGGATATCAGCAGGATCGAGATCGACGGCGCCGTACATGCTCGGATGAACAGCGGCGAGCCGCGTGGCGGCGAACAGTTCGGCGTGACGCGGCGTGACCTTGTTCAGCGCAGCGGCGGCCGCCAGTAGCGCCAGCTTTTCGACCGCCAGCCGCGCGACGCGCTCGCTGTCGCCGCGCCGGAATGCCTGGCCGATGGCGGCCACAGCCGCGGCGGCGCCGGGAAGTCCGTTGGTGTCCGCCGCCAGGTCCTTGAGGATCGCCATCGCTGCATCGGCTTCACGTGACAGTGCGCGCAGCACGTCCAGGCACATCACATTGCCCGAGCCTTCCCAGATCGCATTGACCGGCGACTCCCGGAAGTGACGCGCGAGAATGCCGTCCTCGACATAGCCATTGCCGCCGAGGCACTCCATTGCCTCGTACAGGAACGGCGGCGCGCTCTTGCACACCCAGTATTTGATCGCGGGCGTCAGCAGCCGCATATAGGCCGCCTCCTTGAGATCGTCCGGCATGCGGTCGAACGCGCGGCACAGCCGCATCACCAGCGCCACCGTCGCCTCGACATGGAGGGCCATGTCGGCGAGCACCGCCTGCATCAAGGGCTGATCGGCGAGATGCTTCTGGAACACGCTGCGATGGCGCGCGTGATGCAGCGCATGCGCCAGGCTAGAGCGCATCAGCCCGGCGGACGAGATCGCGCAATCCTGCCGCGTCAGCTGCACCATCTGGATGATGGTTCGGATACCCCTGCCCTCCTCGCCGACGCGCACGGCATAGGCGCCGGCGAACTCCACTTCCGAAGAGGCGTTGGAGCGGTTGCCGAGCTTGTCCTTCAGACGCTGGAAGCGGAGCGCATTGACGGCGCCGTCGGGCGTGAAGCGCGGCATGAAGAAGCAGGTCAGGCCGCTCTCGGCCTGCGCCAGCACCAGGAAGGCGTCGCACATCGGCGCCGACATGAACCATTTGTGCCCGGTGATGCGGTAGCCGTCGCCAGCACGTTCCGCCGTCGTCATGTTGGCGCGCACGTCGGTCCCGCCCTGCTTCTCGGTCATGCCCATGCCGAGCGTCATGCCGCGCTTTTGCCACCACGGGGCAAACGCCGCGTCATAGTGGCGTGTCGCGATCACAGGCATGGTTTTCGCCAGCAGATCGGGCTGCGCGGCCAGCGCCGCGACCGAGGCGCGGGTCATCGTGATCGGGCAGAGATGACCGCTCTCCACCTGCGCGGCGATGTAGAATTTCGCGGCGCGCACGACCTCCGAAGGAGCGCCGCGTGGCCTGCCCTCGGATGTCCAGGTCGAATTGTGCAGGCCGGCTTCGACCGCACGCGCCATCATCTGATGATAGGCCGGATGAAACTCGACGACGTCGCGCCGAAAGCCCTTGGCATCGAAGCTGCGCAGCTTCGGCGTGTTCTCGTTGGCGAGCCGGCCCTGCTCGGCCATCTCGGCCGAACCCCACAAGGCCCCGAACGCGGCCAGCTCCGGTTCGGTGCCAGCCGCGCCATAAGCCGTGACCGCATCGACCAGCGGCCGGTCGGCGGTGAACAGGTTCACGTCCGCGAACGGCGGCGACTGGTTGAAAACGTCATGAGTCTCGAAGGAAGGCTGGGTCATGGCCGTGCCCTGTGGAAATCCATTATCGGCGCGGCCGAATGGACGAAATCATAAGCCGTCGCGCCCGCGCCCGGCAGCCCAAACGGCTGCCGCTCCCCTGGCATAGTTCACAAAGCATTGCCGCGCCATCCAGCAAGCCGGTCCGGCCGGACCGACGGAACGGGGGATAACTCGGAACCCCGGCTTTCGGCCTTGCCCGCCATGGAAACCGCGCCTATAGCTCTGGCTTTAATGGCAACCTCTCCGAAATCGACTTTCGTCCTCGGGCACCGGCATTTGCTGGGAATCGAGGGCCTTTCCGCTCACGACATCACCGGCCTCCTCGACCTGTCCGAGGAGTATGTCGAACTGAATCGTCAGGTCGACAAGAAGCGCACGGTGCTGCGCGGCCGCACCCAGGTCAACCTGTTCTTCGAGGCCTCGACAAGGACGCAATCCTCATTCGAGCTTGCCGGCAAGCGGCTCGGTGCCGACGTCATGAACATGTCGGTATCGTCCTCGTCCATCAAGAAGGGCGAGACCCTGATGGATACCGCGGTCACGCTCAACGCGATGCATCCGGACATCCTGGTGGTCCGCCACCATGCCTCCGGCGCGGTGGAGCTTCTGGCCCGCAAGGTCGACGGCTCCGTGATCAATGCCGGCGACGGCGCTCATGAGCACCCGACCCAGGCGCTGCTCGATGCGCTGACGATCCGCCGCAACAAGGGCCGTCTCGAGGGGCTGGTCATCGCGATCTGTGGCGACGTGCTGCATTCGCGCGTCGCACGCTCCAACATCCTGCTGCTCAATACGATGGGTGCCCGCGTCCGCGTCGTCGCGCCCTCCACTTTGCTGCCGCCGGGCATCGAGCGCATGGGCGTCGAGGTCGCGCGCGACATGCGCGAGGGGCTCAACGGCGCCGATATTGTGATGATGCTGCGGCTGCAGCGCGAGCGCATGAACGGCTCCTTCGTGCCGTCGTCGTCGGAATATTTCCAATATTTCGGGCTCGACCAGAAGAAGCTGGCCTATGCCAAGCCCGATGCGCTGGTGATGCATCCGGGGCCGATGAACCGCGGCGTCGAGATCGACTCCATCGTCGCCGACGGCGCGCAATCGCTGATCCGGGAACAGGTCGAAATGGGGGTTGCCGTGCGCATGGCCGTGCTCGAGGCTCTGGCCCGCAACCTGCCCAACGCTTGATACGAAGTCGGGACGAAACGACATGCTGACCGATCGCCGCCCGATCCTGCTCGCCAACGCGCGCGTCATCGACCCATCCCGCGACATCGACGGGCCCGGCGACGTGCTGATCGCCGACGGCGTTATCCGCGACCTCAAGCGCGGCATCGGCGCCGCCGGTGTTCCCGAGGGAACCGATGTCGTCAACTGCGCCGGCAAGATCGTGGCGCCCGGCCTGATCGACATGTGCGCCTTCGTCGGCGAGCCGGGCCTCGGCCATCGCGAGACCTTTGCCAGCGCCAGCCAGGCCGCGGCGACCGGCGGCATCACCACAATCATCTGCCAGCCCGGCACCGAGCCTGTCATCGACAATTCGGCGACCGTCGATTTCGTGCTGCGCCGCGCCCGCGACACCGCGATCGTCAACATCCAGCCGATGGCGGCACTGACCAAGGGGCTGCGCGGCGAGGAGATGACGGAGATCGGCCTGCTGCGTGCCGCCGGCGCGGTGGCATTCTCCAACGGTCATACCAGCGTGATGAACGCGCAGGTGATGCGCCGCGCGCTGACCTATGCGCGCGACTTCGACGCCCTGATCGTGCATCACACCGAGGACCCCGACCTCGTCGGCGAAGGCGTCATGAACGAGGGCGAGTTCGCCTCGCGTCTCGGCCTTTCCGGCATCCCGCCGGCCGCCGAAGCGGTCGTGCTGGAACGCGACATGCGCCTCGTCGCGCTCAGCAAGGGCCGCTACCACGCCGCGGCGCTGAGCTCGGTGGACTCGCTCGACATTCTCCGGCGCGCCCGCGAGGCCGGCCTCGCGGTGAGCGCCTCGGTCTCGATCAACCACCTCACCTTGAACGAGAACGACATCGGCCCCTACCGCACCTTCCTCAAGCTGACGCCGCCGCTGCGCACCGAGGTCGATCGCCGCGCGCTGGTCGAGGCGCTGGCCTCCGGCCTCGTCGACGTCATCATGTCCGACCACAATCCACAGGACGTCGAGGTGAAGCGGCTGCCGTTCGCGGAAGCCGCCAGCGGCGCGGTGGGTCTGGAAACGATGCTGACCGCGGGCTTGAGACTGGTGCACAATGACGAGCTGAGCTGGACCACCTTGATCCGCGCGATGTCGACGCGGCCTGCGGAACTGCTCGGCCTCCCCGGCGGCACGTTGCGCGCCGGTGCGCCGGCGGACATCATCGTGATCGATCCGGACGTGCCCTGGATCCTCGATCCGGCCGATCTCAAATCGCTGTGCAAGAACACGCCGTTCGACGAGGCCCGCTTCACCGGCCGCGTGGTCCGCACCATCGTCGGCGGCCGCACCGTGTTTGAACATGTCTGACGCGCGTCCAAGCGTGGATGGAGTTATGTGATGGGACCTGAAGCCTTCCTGCCTGTCGCTCTCATCATCGGCTATCTGTTCGGCTCGATCCCGTTCGGCCTGATCCTGACCAAGCTCGCCGGCACGCAGGACCTGCGCAGCATCGGCTCCGGCAATATCGGCGCCACCAACGTGCTGCGCACCGGGCGCAAGGGCCTCGCCGCCGGAACCCTGCTCGGCGACGCGCTGAAGGGCACCGCCGCCGTCATCATCTCCGGCTATCTCGGCGGCCCGAATGCGGCGATGATCGCAGGCCTGGGCGCCTTCCTCGGACATTTGTTCCCAGTGTGGCTGAAATTCCGCGGCGGCAAGGGCGTCGCGGTCTATATCGGTATTTTGATTGGTCTGTTCTGGCCCGGCGCCATCTTCTTCTGTCTCGTCTGGCTCGCAACGGCGTTCGCGTTCCGCTACTCATCAGTCGCCGCGCTCGTCGCCAGCGTGCTGACGCCGATCGTGCTGTGGGCTTTCGGTCACACCGCGCTGGCGGCGTTGTTCGCCCTGCTCACACTGTTGCTGATTTACATGCATCGCGAAAACATCAGGCGATTGCAGGCCGGCACCGAAGGCAAGATCGGGGCGAAGAAGTAATCACTCCGGACAAATACGGAGCAGATGCGCAAAACCTGTGTTTCGCCGTATCGAACAGCGGCTGCGCGGCAACACCGCCGCGTGATCAGCTAATAAGTTAACGAGAGACTCTGGCGTGAATCATGATTGCCTGTCATGATTTCTGCATGTGGTTACGCAAGACCAATTCAAGCGGTTCGTCGGCCACGCACGATGACCGCAATGATCCGGCACCGGCGCAGCAGAATGCAGCCCCGGCCCGATCCAACGCCAGCCTCCTGCTCTCAGCTGCGCAGATCTGGTCGAACGAGGCGACGATCACCCAGGAGCCGGAGTTCGTTTCCGAGCCAGTCGTTTCCGAGCCCCTCATCTCCGAGCCCATCGCGTCGGCTGCGCCAGCGACTTCGGAGGTCGCAGAGGCTCAGGCCTGCGTCGCGGAGTCGGCGTCCGAGCCGAGTGAATTCGCCCCCGTCGTGGCCGAAATGATCATGGCGGCGACCCATGCGGCCGTGATGTCCGAGACCAAGGCTGCTGATATCCCGGAGCGCACATTCGCGGAGACGATCGCCACCGCGACGCTGCCGCCGCCGCCGCGGACATGGCCGCCGCGCAAGCTGTCGCTCGCCTTGCAAGGCGGCGGGACTTTTTCCGCCTTCACCTGGGGCGTGCTGGATCGGCTGCTGCAGGAACCGGGCTGCGACTTCGATACGATCAGCGGCGCCAGCGCCGGAGCGATCAATGCCGCTCTGCTGGCCAGCGGACTTGCCAATCACGGCCGTGAGGACGCCCGCAACCGGCTCGCGCAGTTCTGGACCCGGCTGACCGAGCAAGCCTCGTTCCGCTCGCTGATGGTGATCGGCGGCTATTCGCCCGCCAGCAGCGCGGTCTCGTTCGGCTCAGGGCTGCGCGGCGGACGTGCGGACCCGTTCGACCTCGACCCGCTGCGCGAGATGCTCGCGGACACCATCGATTTCGACGCCGCCCGAAGTGCAAATGCGCCGCGCCTCCTGGTGGCGGCGACCCGGGTGCGCGATGGCCTTCCGCAGATCTTCCGCAACGCCGCCATCACGCCGGACGTCCTGCTGGCCTCGACCTGCCCGGCCCAGCTGCATGGCGCGGTCGACATCGACGACGAGGCCTATTGGGATGGCGGCTATGCCGCCAATCCGCCGCTGGTCCAGATCGCGCACGAGTCCAGCGCCGCAGATCTGCTGGTGGTTCAGGTCACGCCCGCGCAGGATGGCTACGTCCCCGTCACCTCCGCTGCGATCGATCGCCGCCTTGACCAGATTGCCGCCAATGCCGTGCTCCATGCCGAGCTTGCCGCGCTCGAATGGGCCCGTAGCGACGGCCTGCATCCGCCGCGTGTGCATCGGCTTGCGGCCGAAGACGAGATCGAGGCCCTTGCGCAGCGCAATGCGACCGAGTTCGGCAGCGACTTCATCGCGCTGTTGCACCAGCGCGGGCGCGACGCCGCAGACCGCTGGCTCCGCGATGCGCCATTCGGCACCACCTTGGCGATCCCCGGCGAACAGCCGGTGGCGTCTCAGGATGAGGTGCGCGACGTCGCTCTGACATAGCGCGCCCTCTTCCCTGCGTCCTCGGGTTGTTCCATTCTGGCCTCTTCTTCGAGGGGGATCACGTGGACGCCATCAGCACGAGGCAGGAGCTCACCGACACCGAGCGGCGCGATCGCCTGCGGCTGATCCGCTCCGACAATGTCGGCCCGCGAACATTCCGGTCGCTGCTCAACCATTTTGGCACCGCCCGCGCCGCGCTCGATCGATTGCCGGAGCTGGCGCGCCGCGGCGGCGCGGCCAGGGTCGGCCGCATCTGCACGATCGACGAAGCCGAAGCCGAGCTCGACGCCTGCCTGCGGCAGGGCGTGCAGCTGCTGGCGCCCGAAGAGAACGGCTATCCGCCCCGCCTCGCCAGTTGCGAGGATGCGCCGCCGCTGCTCGGTGTCCGCGGCGCCCGGGGGACCTTGATGCAGCCGATGATCGCCATTGTCGGCTCGCGCAACGCATCGGCTGCGGGCCTCAAATTTGCGGGCCAGCTTGCTCACGAGCTCGGCCGCGCCGGCTTCGTGATCATTTCCGGTCTCGCCCGCGGGATCGACCAGGCCGCTCATCGCGCCAGCCTGTCGAGCGGCACGGTCGCGGTGCTCGCCGGCGGCCATGACCGGATCTATCCGCCGGAACATATCGACCTGCTCGGCGCGATTGTGGAGCGCAACGGTGCGGCGATCTCGGAAATGCCGCTCGGACACGAGCCGCGGGCGCGCGATTTCCCGCGGCGGAACCGGCTGATCTCCGGCGCCTCGCTCGGCGTCGTGGTGGTCGAGGCGGCGCATCGCTCGGGCTCGCTGATCACCGCGCGCATGGCAGGCGAACAGGGACGCGAGGTGTTCGCCGTCCCGGGCTCGCCGCTCGATCCGCGCGCGGCCGGTACCAACGATCTCATCAAGCAAGGGGCAACGCTCGTGACAGAGGCCGCAGACATTATCCAAGCGGTCGGCCCGATCATGGAGCGCCCGCCATCAGCGTCGCTGCGCGAGTCCGACGAAGAGTTGTTCGCGCCTGCGCCGGAGAGCCATGATCGCGATCAGATCATCGCGCTGCTTGGTCCGACGCCGGTCTCGATCGACGACCTGATCCGGATCAGCGGCCTCTCACCCGCCGTGCTGCGCGTGGTGCTGCTCGAACTCGAACTGGCCGGCCGCCTGGAGCGCCATGGCGGCGGGATGGTGTCGCTGGCGTGAGCGCGCCTGCTCGATCTGCTCCTGGTGCGGTTCAGCGATAGATCGGCGCGCCCGCCGGCGAGCTGGTGACGCCGCCATCGACGAACAGCTCCTGACCCTGGATATGCGCAGCCTCGTCCGAGGCCAGGAACAGCACGGTGCTCGCGATGTTCTCGGGCTCGCCGATGTGGCCGAGCGGTGTCGTCGCCGCGATCCGAGCCTCGAACGCTCTTTCTGCATCGGGCGTCGCGAGCGCGGCGCCCCAGATCGGCGTCCGCGTAGCCCCGGGCGACACCACATTGACGCGGATGCCGCGCGGCGACAGTTCGGACGCCAGCACCCGGGCCATCGCACGCACGCCGGCTTTGCTCGCGGCGTAGGCTGAATACCCGGGATTGCCGAGCACCGAGATCACCGAGCCGTTGAGAATGATGGAGGCGCCATCGTTGAGATATTGCAGCGCCGCCTGCACCGTGAAGAAAACTCCGGTCAGGTTGGTGCGGATCACCTGCTCGAACACCTGCGGCTTGGTTGCTCCGGCCGGCGTGGCACCGGGAATGCCGGCATTTGCGAACAGGATGTCAAGCTTGCCGAAGCGCTCCGCCGCGCGCGCAACCGCAGCCTCCGTCGCAGCGATGTCGGTCACGTCAGCCACCAGCGCCTGGGCGTTCGGCCCCAGATCCCGTGCCGCCGCCTCCAGCCGCCCCGCATCGCGTCCGGTGATCGCGACCTTGGCGCCCTCAGCAACGAAGCGGCGCGCCGTCGCGAGCCCGATGCCGCTGCTGCCGCCGGTAATCAGAGCCGTCTTGTTTGCAAGCCTCACGCCCGCCTCCATATGGTTGCATCATTAAACCGCATGGACGACATAAACGGACTGGTTTTATAATGCAACCACACAAGCGCGTGATGCGCTGCGCAGTCCAATCTGCGGGAACACGATAGGAATGGCGCGATGGTCAAACGCACGAGCCTCGAGGGAGACGGCTGCCCGATCGCACGATCACTGGACGCGATCGGCGATTGGTGGTCGCTCCTCATCATCCGCGATGCGTTTTTCGGCGTGCGCCGCTTCAGCGCCTTCCAGCGCAGCCTTGGGCTGGCGAAGAACATTCTGACCGTGCGGCTGCGCTCTCTCGTCGATCACGGTATTCTCACGACTGAACCGGCGGCTGACGGCAGTGCCTATCGCGACTACGTGCTGACGGCGAAAGGCCGAGGGCTGTTTCCGATCCTGGTCGCGCTGCGCCAGTGGAGCGAGGAATTCGACGAGCATCCCGAGGAGATTGCGACCATGCTGGTGGATCGCTCGCACCACCAGCCCGTGCGCAAGCTGCTGCTCTGTGCCAATGACGGCACGCCGTTGCGACCGGAGGACACCACCCTGGTACCACGATGAGCGCAATTACCGCTCAGCAGAAACGATCCGGAAGATAGCACCGCCGCATTGCGAGGAAGACACGCGCGTCAGCAGAGTCTATGACGACTGCGCAACCGCAGATGTTCCTCTGCCTCAAGGTTCGCCATGCGCAAAAGGTAGTCGAGCATGTCGAGGTGATGGCGCTGCGCAAGCTGGGCGAGGCTGGCGGTCACCTCCGCGACGAGCGCCGCCGCCGCGTCGGCATCCTCAACCGTCGCTTCAATGTCGGGATCGTGTCTGTCCGCTACCTTGGCCAACAAATATATCCAACATCGGGGTTGTCTGAGACAAACGAACACAAAATGAGTGCGGTTCCAATAGCGTTCCTCACAACCTGATAGGTACTTCGCGGCGCCAACGCAATCGACTTTCGGCACTGGTCGATTTGACAGGAACCGCCTCACCACCCATGTTCGCGTCAAGGGAGCGTGCGCGAATCCCGCGAAACCGGCTCCAATCCTTCCACTAAGTCATTGGAAATACATGAACATCGTCATCGTGGAGTCGCCTGCAAAGGCCAAGACGATCAATAAATATCTGGGCTCCTCCTACGAGGTTCTGGCCTCTTTTGGTCATGTCCGCGACCTTCCGGCCAAGAACGGTTCGGTCGATCCGGACGAGAATTTCCGGATGATCTGGGAGGTCGACCCCAAGGCTGCCGGCCGACTCAACGACATCGCCAAATCGCTCAAGAATGCAGACCGACTGATTCTCGCCACCGACCCCGATCGTGAGGGAGAGGCGATCTCCTGGCACGTGCTCGAAGTGTTGAAGGAGAAGCGCGCGCTCAAGGATCAGAAGATCGAGCGCGTGGTCTTCAACGCCATCACCAAGCAGGCCGTGTCGGAGGCGATGAAGCATCCGCGCCAGATCGACGGCGCGCTGGTCGACGCCTATATGGCGCGCCGCGCCCTCGATTACCTCGTCGGCTTCACGCTCTCCCCCGTGCTGTGGCGCAAGCTGCCGGGCGCGCGCTCGGCCGGGCGCGTGCAGTCAGTGGCACTGCGCCTTGTGTGCGATCGCGAGCTCGAGATCGAGAAGTTCGTTCCGCGCGAATATTGGTCGCTGATCGCCACGCTGGCGACGCCGCGCGGCGACACGTTCGAAGCGCGGCTGGTCGGCGCCGACGGCAAGAAGATCCAGCGGCTCGACATCGGCACCGGCGCGGAAGCCGAAGACTTCAAGCAGGCGCTGAACGCGGCGAGCTACACGGTCGCCACCGTCGATGCCAAGCCGGCGCGGCGCAATCCGCAGGCGCCCTTCACCACCTCGACGCTGCAGCAGGAGGCGAGCCGCAAGCTCGGCTTCGCGCCGGCGCACACGATGCGCATTGCGCAGCGTCTCTATGAAGGCATCGACATCGGCGGCGAGACCACCGGTCTCATCACCTATATGCGAACCGACGGCGTGCAGATCGACGGCTCGGCGATCACCCAGGCGCGCAAGGTGATCGGCGAGATCTACGGCAACAAATATGTGCCGGACAGCCCGCGCCAGTACCAGACCAAGGCCAAGAACGCCCAGGAAGCGCACGAGGCGATCCGCCCGACCGATTTGTCGCGCAAGCCCGCGGACCTGCGCAAGCGGCTCGATGACGACCAGGCCAAGCTCTATGAGCTGATCTGGACCCGCACCATCGCCAGCCAGATGGAGTCGGCCGAGCTCGAGCGCACCACCGTCGACATCATCGCCAAGGCAGGCGGTCGCACGCTGGAACTGCGCGCCACCGGCCAGGTCGTCAAGTTCGACGGCTTCCTCGCGCTCTATCAGGAAGGCCGCGACGACGAGGAGGACGAGGATAGCCGCCGACTGCCGCAGATGAGCCCGAACGAGCCGCTGAAGCGTCAGAACCTCGCGGTCACTCAGCACTTCACCGAGCCGCCGCCGCGCTTCTCGGAAGCCTCTCTGGTCAAGCGCATGGAGGAACTCGGCATCGGCCGGCCCTCGACCTACGCCTCGATCCTCGATGTGCTGAAAGCCCGCGGCTATGTGAAGCTCGAGAAGAAGCGGCTGCATGGCGAGGACAAGGGCCGCGTTGTGATCGCGTTCCTGGAGAACTTCTTCCGCCGCTATGTCGAGTACGATTTCACGGCGGATCTGGAGGAGCAGCTCGACCGCATCTCCAACAACGAGATCGCCTGGCAGCAGGTGCTGAAGGATTTCTGGACCGGCTTCATCGGCGCCGTCGACGACATCAAGGATCTGCGCGTCGCGCAGGTGCTCGATGCGCTCGATGAGATGCTGGGGCCGCACATCTATCCGCCGCGCGCCGATGGTGGCGACGTCCGGCAATGCCCGACCTGCGGCACCGGACGGCTCAACCTCAAGGCCGGCAAGTTCGGCGCCTTCGTCGGCTGCTCGAACTATCCGGAATGCCGCTACACCCGCCCGCTCGCCGCCGACAGCGAGGCCGCGGCCGATCGCATTCTCGGCCAGGACCCGGATTCGGGCCTCGACGTCGCCGTCAAGGCCGGCCGCTTTGGCCCCTACATCCAGCTCGGCGAGCAGAAGGACTACGCCGAGGGCGAGAAGCCCAAGCGCGCCGGCATTCCCAAGGGCACGCAGCCCTCGGACGTCGATCTCGATCTCGCGCTGAAGCTGCTGTCGCTGCCGCGCGAGATCGGCAAGCATCCGGAGACCGGCCTGCCCATCACCGCGGGCCTCGGCCGCTTCGGGCCGTTCGTGAAACACGACAAGACCTATGCGAGCCTGGAGGCCGGCGACGAGGTGTTCGACATCGGCCTCAACCGCGCGGTCACCCTGATCGCCGAAAAGGTCGCGAAGGGCCCGAGCAAGCGCTTCGGCGCCGATCCCGGCAAGGCGCTGGGTGATCATCCCTCGCTCGGCCCGGTCGCCGTGAAGGCCGGCCGCTACGGCGCCTATGTCACCGCTGGCGGCGTCAACGCCACCATTCCCGGCGACAAGGAGAAGGATACGATCACGCTCGCCGAGGCGATCGCGCTGCTCGACGAGCGCGCGGCCAAGGGCGGCGGCAAGGCCAAGGGCGCCAAAAAGGCTGCGAAGCCGGCCAAGGCGGCCGCGAAGCCGAAGGCCGGCGGCGACGACGACTCGCCGAAGCCGGCAAAGAAGGCCGTCGCGAAGAAGGCTGCGACGAAGCCGAAATCAGAGTCCACCAGCAAGGCGCGCGCGCCGGTTGCCAAGGCGGCCAAGACATCGGCCAAGCCTGCGACCAAGGCGACGCCCAAGAAGAGCGCCGGCAAGGCCCGCGGATGAGAAAATGAGCAAAAAGAGCGACATCGGCCTCCCTCCGCGGGAGGCCATCGTCGCCTTCATCCGCGCCAATCCGGGCAAGGTTGGCACCAAGGACATCGCCCGCGCGTTCGGCCTGAAGAACGCCGATCGCGCCGCGCTCAAGCAGTTGCTGCGCGAACTCGTCGCCGACGGCACCGTCAAGAAGAGCGGCCGCAAGAAGATCGTCGAGCCTGCGACCTTGCCGGCGACGCTGGTGGCGGACATTACCGGCCGCGACAGCGATGGCGAGCTGATCGCCAAGCCCGCCGAATGGGACGAGGCGGAGCAGTCCGAGCCGCCGCGCATCCGCATCCACACGCCGCGCCATGCGCGGCCCGGCGCGACGGCCGGTGTCGGCGACCGCGCGCTTGTTCGCGTGGAGCCGATCAACGACGCCGAGGGCATCGCCTATCGCGGCCGCGTGCTGAAGGTGCTCGATCAGGCGCGCAACCGCGTGCTCGGCATCTTCAAAAGCAATCCAGGCGGCGGTGGCCGCCTGATCCCGGTCGACAAGAAGCAGGCGGGACGCGAGCTCTCGATCGCCCCCGATGACACCAAGGACGCCAAGGACGGCGACCTCATCAGCGTCGACCTGCTGCGCGGGCGCGGCTATGGCCTGCCCGCAGGTCGGGTGAAGGAGCGCTTCGGCTCGGTCGCGACCGAGAAGGCGATCAGCCTGATCGCGATCCATGCCCACGAGATCCCGATGGACTTCTCGGCCGCGGCGATCGCCGAGGCCGAGGCCGCGCAGCCCGCGACCCTGAAGGGCCGTGAGGACTGGCGCGAGCTGCCGCTCATCACCATCGATCCGCCCGACGCCAAGGATCACGACGACGCGGTTCATGCCGAGCCGGATGCCGATCCGAGCAATGCCGGCGGCGTCATCGTCCATGTCGCGATCGCCGACGTCGCCTACTATGTGCGGCCGGGCTCGGCGCTCGATCGCGACGCGCTGATCCGCGGCAATTCGGTGTACTTCCCCGACCGCGTCGTGCCGATGCTGCCGGAACGCATCTCCAACAATCTGTGCTCGCTGGTGCCGGGCGAGCCGCGCGGCGCGCTCGCCGTGCGCATGGTGATCGGTGCCGACGGCCGCAAGCGCTCGCACTCGTTCCACCGCGTGCTGATGCGCTCGGCGGCAAAACTGTCCTACGCGCAAGCCCAGGCCGCGATCGACGGCAAGCCGGACGACATCACCGGTCCCCTGCTCGAGCCGATCCTGAAGCCGCTCTACGCGGCCTACGAGGTCGCCAAGCGCGGCCGCGACGCGCGCGATCCGCTCGACCTCGACATTCCCGAGCGCAAGATCCTGCTCAAGAAGGACGGCACGGTCGACCGCGTCGTCGTGCCCGAGCGGCTGGACGCCCACAGACTGATCGAGGAGTTCATGATCTCGGCCAACGTGGCCGCGGCCGAACTGCTGGAGAAGAAGGCGCTCCCCTTGATCTACCGCGTGCACGACGAGCCGACGGTGGAGAAGATCCATGCGCTGCAGGAATTTCTCAAGACGCTCGACGTACCCTTCGCCAAGAGCGGAGCGCTCAGGCCGTCGCTGTTCAACCGCGTGCTGACGCTCGTCGCGGGCCAGGACTATGAACATCTCGTCAACGAGGTCGTGCTGCGCTCGCAGGCGCAAGCGGAATACTCCACGGACAATTACGGGCATTTCGGCCTCAATCTGCGCCGCTACGCCCATTTCACCTCGCCGATCCGCCGCTATGCCGACCTCGTCGTACATCGCGGCCTGTTGCGCGCGCTGAATCTCGGCGACGGCGCCCTGCCCGACAGCGAGACGCCGGATCATCTCGCCGAGGTTGCGGCGCAGATCTCGGTCACCGAGCGGCGCGCGATGAAGGCAGAGCGCGAGACCGCCGACCGCCTGATCGCGCATCACCTCGCGGACCGCGTCGGCGCCACCTTCCAGGGCCGCATCTCCGGCGTCACCCGCGCCGGTCTCTTCATCAAGCTCGACGACACCGGCGCCGACGGCCTGGTTCCGATCCGCACCCTCGGCACGGAATATTTCGACTATGACGAAACCCGGCATGCGCTGATCGGCCAGCGCAGCGGTGCCATGCATCGGCTGGGTGACGTCGTCGACGTGCGTCTGGTAGAAGCTCAACCGGTGGCCGGCGCGCTGCGCTTCGAATTGCTGACACAGGCCGATGTCCTGGTGTCGCGGCATCCGCGTGGCGCAGGCCCCAGGCGCAAGAGTACCGCCAAGAGGAATACCAAGACGAAAGCCAAGGCGACCCAAGCCGACGCTCGTCCGCGGCACAAGGAAAAAAGCCGCAAGAAAAACCAAAAGGCAGGCGCAAAACGCAAGCCCGGCACATCGAAGAAAGGCAGATCATGGACGCCATGAGTTCAACGCCCCGCGCATTGCCACAGGCCTTGCCACAGACTTGGACGCGTGACGCCGGCGCCGTCGAGAAGCGTGACGTCTGGACGGCGATGAAGCGCGGCCTGCGCGGCCGCTGCCCCCGCTGCGGCGAGGGCAGACTGTTCCGCGCCTTCCTGAAGGTCGCCGACGCCTGCGATCGCTGCGGCCAGGATTTTTCCGGCCATCGCGCCGACGACCTGCCCGCCTATCTCGTGATCGTCATCGTCGGCCACATCGTCGTGCCGCTGGCTCTGTCGATCGAGACCAACTACGCGCCGCCGGTGGCGCTGCAGCTCGCGATCTATCTGCCGGTGACCTTGATCGCCTCGCTCGCGCTGCTGCAACCGGTCAAGGGCGCCGTCGTCGGGCTGCAATGGGCGTTCCGCATGCACGGCTTCGACGACAATCCGGTGGAAGGCATTCCGCCGGTCTGAACGACCAGATGATCAACCAATAAGAAGCACGCGGGGAGGACATGAGCGAGACGGCACAGGCGACGGACGCACCGGCGGGCAAGCCCGCCGAGAAGGAAGCGGATCATCATCCCTACACCAAGCCGCGCGACGCGGCGACCTTGATCCTGGTCGATCGCAGCGGCGCAGTGCCGAAGGTGCTGGTCGGCAAGCGCCACGACAAGGTCGTGTTCATGCCCGGCAAGTTCGTCTTCCCCGGCGGCCGCGTCGACAAAACCGATCACCGCATCCCTGTCGCCGCGCCCATGCCGGCCGAGCTCGAAGCCAATTTGTTTAAGGGCAAGCCGCAGACGACGGCGTCGCGCGCGAAATCGCTTGCCGTCGCCGCGATCCGCGAGGCCTGCGAGGAAACGGGTCTCTGCCTCGGCCGCAAGATCGACCGCTCCGCGCCGAAACTCGACGGTCAGCTTAAAGGTCCCTGGGCGCCGTTCGCCGAGGCCGGCCTGCTGCCCGATCCCTCCGGCCTCTATCTGATCGCCCGCGCCATCACCCCGCCCGGCCGCATCAAGCGCTTCGACACCCGCTTCTTCACCGCCGACGCCTCCGCCATCACCCACCGCGTGGAGGGCGTGGTGCACGCCGATGCGGAACTTGTCGAGCTGGTCTGGGTCGAACTCGGCTCCAAGCCGCTCGCCGATCTGCATCCGATGACCAAGAACGTGCTCAACGAGCTCGACCGCCGCCTCGCCACCGGCCCATTGCGCCATGACGCGCCGGTACCGTTCTTCCACTTCTACGGCGGCAAGATGCAGAAGGACGTGCTGGGCGGCTGAGAGCTGGCTGGCGTCATTGCGAGGAGCGCAGCGACGAAGCAATCCAGAGTCCTCGTGCAGCCCTGGATTGCTTCGCTTCCGCTCGCAATGACGGGGGTTGTTCTCTCAGTCCGGCCCAAATCAGCAAATCGTTCTGGGCATCGTGACTGGCGTGTGGTCGCGCAGTTCCCATCTATTTTCTTCAGCGCAATCATCGCGGACCCCACTCCATGGCCCCTCGTCAACTCAAGCTCGGCGCCTTCATGCGCCCGGTCTCGATCCATACCGGCGCCTGGCGCTATCCCGGCGCCTGGCCGGACGCCAATTTCAATTTCGCACATCTGAAGCAGCTGATCCGCAAGCTTGAGGCCGGCAAGTTCGACGCTTTCTTCATGGCCGATCATCTGGCCGTGCTGAACATGCCGATCAATGCGCTGAAGCGCAGCCACACCGTGACCTCGTTCGAGCCCTTCACGCTGCTCTCGGCATTGTCGGCGGTCACCGAGAACATCGGCCTGATCGCAACGGGGTCGACCACCTTCGACGAGCCCTATCATGTCGCCCGCCGCTTCGCCTCGCTCGACCACATCTCGGGCGGCCGTGCCGGCTGGAACATCGTGACGACGTCGAACCCGGACGCGGCGCTGAATTTCGGTCTCGACGACCACATGGAGCATGCCGAGCGCTACAAGCGCGCCCGCGAGTTCTACGATGTCGTCACCGGCCTGTGGGATTCGTTCGCCGACGATGCCTTCGTGCGTGATGTCGAGAGCGGGCTGTTCTTCGAACCCGAGAAGATGCACGTGCTCGACCACAAGGGCAAATATCTGAAAGTACGGGGACCGCTGAACATCGCCCGCCCCGTCCAGGGCTGGCCCGTCATCGTCCAGGCCGGCGCCTCGGAGGACGGCAAGCAGCTCGCGGCCGAGACGGCGGAAGCCGTCTTCACCGGCGGCGGCAGCCTGACCGACGGCAAGACACTCTATGCCGACATCAAGGGCCGAATGGAGAAGATCGGCCGCAACCCCGAACATCTGAAGATCCTGCCCGGCGCTTTCGTCGTGGTCGGCGACAGCGTCGAGGAAGCCAAGGAGAAGCGCGCGCTGCTCGACAGCAAGGTGCATTACGAGAGCGCCATCGCCTCGCTCTCGGTCATCCTGGGCACCGACGCCTCCGGTTTCGATCCCGACGGCCCGCTGCCGCCGATTCCCGAGACCAACGCCTCCAAGAGCGGCCGCCAGCGCCTGGTCGACGTCGCCGCCCGCGACAAGCTCACGGTCCGGCAGCTGGCGCAGCGGGTCGGCGGCTATGGCGGGCTGGCTTTCGTCGGCACCGCGACGACCATCGCCGACCAGATGCAGGAGTGGCTGGAAAGCCGCGGCTCCGACGGCTTCAATATCATGTTCCCGTTCCTCCCCGCAGGGCTCGACGACTTCGTCGACAAGGTGATTCCCGAGCTGCAGCGTCGCGGGATCTTCCGCAGGGAGTATGAGGGGCCGACCTTGCGCGACAATCTGGGCCTGCCACGGCCAAAAAACCGGTTCTTCGCGTCCTGAGGGGACAGATTCTGGCCCGGCAACCTTGACTTTGGGGGCTGGCTGGGTAGGTTGCCCGCCAACGGCGCCCCCCTCTTTGGCCGGTGCCCACCCCCATTCGTTTCCAGAGGTTCAAGACATGGCCAAAGCGGTCACCATCAAGGTCAAGCTCGTGTCGTCGGCCGACACCGGCTTCTATTACGTTGCCAAGAAGAACTCGCGCACCATGACCGAGAAGATGGTCAAGAAGAAGTATGACCCGGTCGCGCGCAAGCATGTCGAATTCCGCGAAGCCAAGATCAAGTAAGATCGCGGTCAGCTGCGACTTCAACGGGGCCGTTTCGGCCCCGTTTTTTATTGCCTGCCTTCCATTGTCTGCTTTTTACTGTCTGCCGCGCCCTCACCGGTTGTAACGGGCCAAGGCTGCAACGGTATTATTTTGGTGATTGGGCCGGGGATTTCGGTTCCGTTGCAAGGAACCATCAACCAAACCCATGCAGATTGGCGGGCTGAGCCCCTCCCCGTCGCTCCCTCGCCCGGCAGATCTCGCATGACCGCTTCCCAGAGCCTGCAATCCCGTCTCGACTTCCTCGGCATCGACCAGGCGACCCGAGAGGCGCTGCGCGAGCTGCGGCCGCTGATCGGCAAGGTGCTGCCCGGCCTGCTCGACCAGTTCTACGCCCATGTCGGCAGGTTTCCGCATCTGGCCACCATGTTCTCGAGCCCGGCCGCGGTGCGCCATGCGAAGCAGGCCCAGCACGACCACTGGATGTCACTGGCGACCGCCGCGTTCGACGACGCCTATGTGAAATCGGTGACGCGCATCGGCGAGGCCCACCACCGGATGGGGCTCGAGCCGCGCTGGTACATCGCGGGCTACTCGCTGATCGTCACCGGCCTTCAGAAGGCGATCGAGACCGAATTGTCGGACGGCTGGTTCGGTGGCCTGGCGGCGCGCGAGAAGCGGGCCGCGATGCAGGCCGCCATCACCCGCGCGGCCATGCTCGACATGGATCTGGCGATCTCGGTGTATCTCGACGCGGCCAAGAAGGAGCAACACCTGGCGATGCGCCGCATGGCCGACGAATTCGAAGCCACGGTCGGCCAGATCATCAACCGGGTCCATGCCGATGCGCAAACGCTGGAGGTCTCGGCCAACACGCTGACCAGGACCGCCGAGCAGAACCAGCAGCTGTCGACCAGCGCTGCGGCGGCCTCGACCCAGGTCTCGTCCAACGTTCAGTCGGTCGCCTCCGCCGCCGAGCAGATGGCGTCCTCCGTCAACGAGATCGGCCGCCAGGTCACGGCATCGACCACCATCGCCAAGGAAGCCGTGCGCCAGATCGAGCAGACCGATGTCGGCATCAGCGAGCTCTCCCGCACCGCCGAGCGCATCGGCGACGTGCTGAAGCTCATCACCTCGATCGCAGCCCAGACCAACCTGCTGGCGCTCAACGCGACGATCGAGGCGGCGCGGGCCGGCGACGCCGGCCGCGGCTTCGCCGTGGTCGCCTCCGAGGTCAAGGCGCTGGCATCGCAGACCGCCAAGGCCACCGAGGAGATCGGCCAGCAGATCGAAGGCATCCAGAGCGCGACGCAATCTTCCGTCGCCTCGATCAAGCAGATCGGCGGCACCATCCAGCAGATCTCGGAGATCGCCGCCGGCATCGCTGCCGCAGTCGAGCAGCAAGGTGCGGCGACCGGGCAGATCTCGCGCAACGTCCAGGAGGTTGCCGGCGGCACCGCGCGCGTCGCCAGCAATATCGGCGACGTCAGCAAGGGCGCCAACGCCACCGGGACCGCGTCCTCGCAGGTGCTCGCCTCCGCGCACTCGCTGTCGCGCGAGAGCGATCATCTCAAGGACGAGCTGGAGAAATTCCTGCGCAAGGTCCGCGCGGCATAGACCGCGTGTCATCAGCGTCGCACCGCGCGCAGGACGGGCGCTGCGGCTCACGCGACGCGATCTGCTCTGCTCCGAAGTCGGCGGGGCGCGCTACATTCCATGGCTTTGGAACACGGCCGAGCAACGCTTGCTCAGCTTCTGCCGGTTCTGGGTCAGGCAATTCTGGACCGCGAAATCGTCGCCGAGCTGACTGCGGCAGAAGCGCTTGGCATCGGGCGCGCAGGCCTTTTGCTCCTGCGGCGTTCCCATATGGCCCTGGGCCTGGGCAAAGGACGGCAGAACAACCAGCGACAGCGCAACAGCAAACATCAGCTTCTTCATCTCGGGGCTCCTCCTTGGGCCGGGACAAACGTCTGCAGCGCCGAGCGGTTCCGGTGATGCTCCGCCGTATCATCGAGATCGATTCAGCGGCCGATGCCCGCCTGTCTGAGCTCGCGGCTGAGCGGGGCCAGGCCGTGTCGGACCTGAAGCGCGTCAGGGCATGTCTCGATCAGCCCATGGTCGCGAGGCGCATTTGACCGCCACAATCCATCACGGATGCGATGATTGCGATCCCGTGACGGCCCGTGCCAACGCTGCGCGCGCGAGCAGCCGGGTCGAGTCCAAGGTCGGCAAGGGCGAGTTGGTGTCGTCGATGATCAGCGGAATCTCGGTGCAACCGAGCGCAACCGCGTCGCAGCCTTTCGCTTGAAGCCGCGCGATGATCGCCTGAAACGCGGCGATGGATGACGGCGCGAAGCGGCCGTAGACGAGCTCATCCATGATGATGCGGTTCGCGGTGATGCGATCGTCCTCGTCCGGTCGCGAAAACCTCAAGCCGCGCGCAGCAAGGCTGTCGGGATAGACATTGCTGTCGACGAGCCATTTCGTGCCGGTGATGCCGACCTGCTTGTAACCTCGCCTCGCGGCCTCCCGGGCGACCTCGTCCGCGATGTGCAGCCATGGCAGAGGTGAGCGCGGCAGCACGAGCGGCAGCGCCTGATGAATCGTATTGTCCGGGCAGATGAGAAAATCCGCGCCGGCCGCCGCGAGCTTGCGCGCCGAGACCAGCATCAGCTCGGCAACGCCCGCGAGGTCGCCGCGGTCGAGGCAGAGCACGTAGTCCGCCAGCGACGGCGTGTGCATCGACACCTCGGGATGGGCGTGCGGGCCGAGGATGTCGGCGCCCTCCTTGCAGATCGTGCGATAGCACAGCGCCGCCCCCTCGGCCGAGCAGCCGACAATGCCGATATGTTGCGTCATCCGTCATAGCCTCCTTACGCTTCCTCGCGGCTGATGGTCGAGAAACGCACCATCTCCACTCCATCATTGCCTCGCAACGGCCCGCCAGCCAAATACACGGTGCCTCGGGACATGTTGCGGCATCGCCAGGGCAGATCAAGCCGATCCACCCTGTCGACGACCCGCGCGGCCGGCGCCAGCGCGCGCAGCTACATCACGCCGCGCGATATCATCAGACGCGCCGTGCTGTCCTTGAGTTTCTCCAGAGCGCGGTGCGCGGCGATGTGCTCGATATCGCCGCGGTTCAGCCCGATATCGATGAGCTGCGCCTCGCTCAGGTCGCGCAGATGCAGTCGCATCATCCGGCGTCGGCGGCTCTCCCGAAACGCGATCCATTGGCGCGCGAGCCAACCGAAAAAGCCCGGCACGGCCACGCCCGGCGGCCCGGCCGCGTCCTTCTCCGACGCTGCCCCGCGCTGCGCAGCGATCGGCGCATCGGGACGCGGCGCATGCAGAACGCCGCGCCCGGCCTTCGCCGCAGCGCTGGGACGATCGAGCCCACGACGTGTGGCGTCGTGCGCGATCTTGAGGTGGGTCTGAGGTGGCATCGGTCGCTCCTGCTGTGTGGTGCCGACAGGGAGCGTGACCAAACAAAAGGCCCCGTCCGATGCCGGCGGGGCCTGGTGGAATGATCGTGTCGTCGAAAACCTAGCGCACGACTCCTCCCACGGCCCGGCTGCAGCGGGTCGTATGTTTACGGTTGGAGCGGCGCACGACGTTGATCATGATTTGCAATTAGCACGGACATCGCGCGAAATCAAGGCATGTAGTTCGTGCGCGCGCCGATGAGCACATCGGCTGATGTTTCGAACGCTGCCGACGTCTGCGCACAACCGGCTTCGACCCAGCCACGTGCACAAGGGACGCGCTGCTCCTTCGCCGTCATTGCGCATGCAGCGAAGCCGTCCAGAGCCGCACGCGACCCTGGATTGCCTCGCTGACGCTCGCGACGGCCTCGTGCCGACCATCGCGCGCAAATGGCAGACATTCTCTGCTGCGGGGGCGGATGAGCGCGAGCAGCATCCGTCCCCCTCAGATCGTCCGTCCTGCGATCGTGGCGCGCCGGTCCGAACTACATCACGCTCCGGCACGGCCAGGGATTCATCGCGTCGTTGCGTCGCGTCTCGAACGCCCGGAAGGCGACGATGTGATCGATGTCGCCGGGCGTCAGCCCGATATCCTTCAGCTCCCGTTCGCTCAGGCCGCACAGGCTCGCGCGCAACCGCTCGCGGCGGCGGCTGTCTTGGAACGCGCGCCAGCCTCCTGCGAGCAGGCGGAGCAGGCTCTGGAGCGGCGTGCCCGGTGGCCCGGCGCCGCTGTTCTCCGACGCGGCCTCGTTCGGCGCGGCGGTGGAGGCATCGCCGGACGCCGACGTCACCGCGATGCCCATCGCGGTTTGCGACGGCGGGATGTTGAGGCCGAGCCGCGCAGTATCACGCACGCTCTCGGCGGTGGGGTCGATCGGATAAGGTGGCATTGGCTGCTCCTGCTGTTGTGCCGACAGCGAGCGTGGCCAAATAAAAAGGCCCCGTCCGATGCCGGCGGGGCCTGGTGGACAGAGCGCGTCGTTGACGTCCTAGCGCACCAATCCTCCCACGGCCCAGCCCAAGCGGGTCATGTGGTCGAGGTTGATCATGTGCACCGAGTTGCTCATGGCATGTCGATACCACGAGGAACAACCTACATCAAGCGATATGTTGCAGGTATGCACCCTGAAGGCGAGTTGGTCTGAGCTAATAACAACCGTCGGTATGACGACCGAACGCGGCGTCAGCTGTGTCGACCGGGGATCTGATGGACTCTCGTTCATTCTGAGCCGACATCGAAACAATGGGGACCTCATTTCATTTGATCAAGGGCGGATCGCACCGTCCGCGATCGTGCAATATGCGTTGTGATCCAATGGGTATGCCTCGGACGTGAAAGCGATGCATGATCGAATAGCCGATCCCTATGATGCGCAGATGCGGACCTATCGCGAGCATCCTCGCAGCTTGAACCGTCGCCTCGTGGAGGACTACGTCCGAGATCACAGCGAGTACGTTGAACTGGCCATCGAGGCGTTGGCTCAAGCGGCACCGGTCACGCTTGCCCTCGTACAGTTCCACAAGGCCATTCGCAGATCGCCCGCGCGCAATTTCTGGCCCTTCATCCGCAAGACAAAGGGCGTGCTGTTCGTCCGGTCAGCCGACACAGGCCGGGACAGCCCGTGGCCGTGGCAGCGAACCAAGACCGGCAATATGCGTTACGCGCTGCCTGGCGTTCTGCTGTTTTCGCCATGGCTTCCGAACGTTCGTCGCGATGTGCGAAACCGCACGATCGAGCTTCAGCGCACGCGCGCACATATCCGGTCAATGGCTGGCCAAGATGACGTTTGGTCCCAGAACCTTCACTGGTTCATTTTCTACGGGACGCGACGAGCCCGGTGGCTTCTTGAGGAGGTCAAGGTGCTCCAGGGGATTGCCGGGCCAGAGAGCATCGCGGCGCTGGACCGGTGGTCCGACGATCCGCTGCGGGGCTCGAACATCACATTACGAATTTCGCGAAACACCCTCGTCTATCGCGACGGGCCAGAGCATTGCGAGATCGACATCCCTGCCGCACTCACCAAGCCCCTTAGCATCCCCTCTACGCCCGACCGGGATTTGAAGCTGCACTTGGTCAGGGCTGGACGACAATCGTATTCTCCGTAGCCGCCGCCCTGCCCCTCAGCGGCCGCGGCCGGCGGCCTGCGGCAGGAATTGCGGCTGATGCACCGGGGCGATGGCCACCGCGCGGTTGCGGCCGTCGTTCTTGGCGCGGTAGAGCGCGGTGTCGGCGCGCTTCATCACGTCGGCGATCGGCTCGCCCTTCTGCTCCAGGGTGGAGATGCCGATCGATGTCGTAACCTCGATGCGCTTCTCGCCCTTGTGCACAGCGAATGGCTCGTTGGCGACCGAACGGCGCAGCCGCTCGGCGACCATGCCAGCGACGTGGAGGTCGGTCTCGGGCATCACGATCACGAACTCCTCGCCGCCATAGCGGCAGGCGAGATCGATGCCGCGGATCGATTTGCGCACGCGCATCGCGAACTCGCGCAGCACGTCATCGCCGGCATCATGGCCGTAGGTGTCGTTGATGGCCTTGAAGTAGTCGATGTCGAGCATCATCAGCGCCAGCGGCTTGCCGCGGCTCGCCGCCTGGTCCGCCAGCGTCGCCAGATGGGTCTCCATGTAGCGGCGGTTGTGCAGCCCGGTCAGCGCATCGGTGATCGCCATTTCGATCGAATTCTGCACATTGTCGCGCAGATGATCCGTGTAACGGCGCTTGCGGATCTGGGTGCGCGCGCGTGCCATCAGTTCGTTCTTGTCGACCGGCCGCAGCAGATAGTCGTTGACGCCGATCTCGAGACCGCGCAGCAGGCGCGTGTTGTTCTCGGCCTCGGCAATGGCCAGGATCGGCACGTGCCGGGTGCGCTCCAGCGAGCGCAGCTGGCTGCACAGCCTCAGCCCGTCGAAATCGTCGAGGTCGAGCGAGACGATGACGAGGTCGTAATTGCCTTCGGCGGCGTTGAACACGGCCTCGGACGGATTGGGCTCGACATCGACGGAATGCTCGGCCGCCAGCATCGGCCCGAGCCGCTCATAGGATGACGGCCGGTCGTCGACCAGCAGAATGCGCCCGCCCTTGCCGGTGTCGGCCACCGCGTTGCGCTCCGGCGCCTGCACGCCGATCTCGAGCGAGGTCAGCGCCCGCATCCGCAGCTCGTCGGTCATCATCTTGAGCCGCGTCAGCGAGCGCACGCGCGCGATCAGCACGACATCGGACACCGGCTTGGTCAGGAAATCATCGGCGCCCGCCTCCAACCCGCGGACGCGGTCGGACGGGCTGTCGAGCGCCGTCACCATCACCACCGGAATGAAATGCGTGGCCGGATTCGACTTCAGCCGGCGGCAGACCTCGAAGCCGTCCATGTCCGGCATCATGACGTCGAGCAGGATGATGTCGCATTCGGCGCGCTGGCAGATCTGCAGCGCTTCGGCGCCATTGGAGGCGGTCAGCACGTCGAAATACTCGGCCGACAGCCGCGCCTCCAACAGCTTCACGTTGGCCGGGACGTCGTCGACCACAAGAATGCGCGCGGACACTGCAGGAACTCCCTAGCCGATAAAGCGTCGTACCGTTTCAATGAATTTTCCGACCGAGATCGGTTTGGAAAGATAGGCTTCGCAGCCACCCTCGCGGATGCGCTCCTCGTCGCCCTTCATGGCAAAAGCCGTGACCGCCACCACCGGGATGGCGCGCAGATCGGGATCATCCTTGATCCAGCGCGTCACCTCCAGGCCGGAGACCTGGGGCAATTGGATGTCCATCAGGATCAGATCGGGACGGGTCCGGCGCACGATGTCGAGCGCCTCCACGCCGCTGGAGGTCCCGGATGTCTGGTATCCGTGGGCCTCCAACAGATCGCGGAAGAGCTTCATGTTGAGCTCGTTGTCCTCCACGATCAGGACGGTCTTGCCCATCCGCCCCTCCGAATCACTGACACCGGCATGCCCTCCGGCGGACACCTGTCCACCGCTACTCATCTAATTCAAACTAGCCCCAGATTCGTTCTAAGCCGTTAAGTCGGTATTCGATCTTTCCCCGAGATGGTTTCCACTTGCTTGAACCCATTCCGAAGACTCGGGCATGATGGGCCCAAAGTAGAGACGACAAGTTAACGGAAAGGCAAATGCTCCGTTGAAAAAGCCAGTTCGAAATCCGCGCGAAGTCGCTGAAATCGTTGCAGTTCAGGCGCTGTCTTTCCTGGCCGGAGATCCCGAACGGATCGGCCGGTTCCTGGCCGAGACCGGGATTGGGCCGGAGACGCTGCGATCCTCGGCGGCCGACCCGAACTTCCTGGCCAGCGTGCTCGATTTCGTGCTGCGCGATGATGAGACGGTAAAGGCTTTTGCCGCCAGCTCCAAGTTACATCCGACCAATATCATGGCAGCAAGGCAGGTATTGGGCGACCGGCCGTGGGAGCGCGACGTGCCGTGACGGCGGCTGCGCCAGAGGGAGCGTCGCGCGGGGGCAGCCGTCCGACCTGCTTCTGCCGCGACTGTCTGACGGACCTGGACTTCGGCACGCGCCGCTGCGCCGCCTGCGGTTCGCCGCGCCTGGTCCGTCACCACGCTTTGCCGGCGCTGACATTGGCGCATATCGACTGTGACGCGTTCTACGCCACGGTCGAGAAGCGCGACAATCCCGCCGTCGCCGACCGCCCGGTGATCATCGGTGGCGGCAAGCGTGGGGTGGTGTCGGCAGCCTGCTACATCGCCCGCACCTATGGCGTGCGCTCGGCGATGCCGATGTTCAAGGCGCTAGAGCTGTGCCCCGCGGCGGCCGTCATTCCCCCGGACATGGCGAAATATGTCCGCGTCGGTCGCGAGGTCCGGCAGGCGATGCAGGCGCTGACGCCGCTGGTCGAGCCGCTGTCGATCGACGAAGCCTTCCTGGACCTCGCCGGCACCGAGCGGGTCCACGGCATGATCCCGGCCAAGGTGCTGGCGCGGTTCGCCCGCGAGGTCGAGCAGACGATCGGCATCACGGTCTCGGTCGGACTGTCCTGCAACAAGTTCCTGGCCAAGATCGCCTCCGACCTCGACAAGCCCCGCGGCTTCGCCGCGCTGGACCAGGAGCAGGCCTGTCAGATGCTGGCTGACAAGCCGGTCGGCTTCATCTTCGGCGTCGGGCCCGCGACCCAGCAACGCCTCGCGCAACACGGTTTTCGCAGCATCGCCGAGCTGCAGCGGGCCGACGAGATCGAGCTGATGAAGCAGTTCGGCGGCGAGGGCCGCAGGCTGTGGCGGCTGGCGCGCGGCATCGACGATCGCAAGGTGGTGGCCGATCGCGGTGCCAAGACGATCTCGAGCGAAACCACCTTCGAGACCGACATTCGCGATTATGCAACGCTCGAAAAACTGCTGTGGCGGCTGTCGGAGAAGGTGTCGGCACGCCTGAAGGCGAGCCAGCTCGCCGGCGCGACCATCACGCTAAAGCTGAAAACCGCAGACTTCCGCCAGCGCACCCGCTCACAGTCGATCGCGGCCCCCACGCAGCTCGCCGGCAAGATCTTTGCCGTGTGCAAGGAGATGCTGGCGCGCGAGACCGACGGCACGGCGTTCCGGCTGATGGGCGCCGGCGTGAGCGCGCTGCGTCCAGGCTCCGAGGCCTCGGACACCGACATGCTGGACCGTCGCTCCGCCTCGGCCGAGCGCGCGATGGACGCGCTGCGCAAGAAATTCGGCCAGGCCGCGATCATTCGCGGCATCGCCTATGGCGGCCCTGAAACAGCGGACTAAGGCCCCGTCAGTTGCTGCAAGGCTTGGTGTCCTTGCTGTCCTTGACGTCGAACTTGCCGAGCGCGCCGGCGATGACGAAATCATTGTAGTCGAGCACCAGCGATCGCGAGACGCCGTTCTCGTACAGTTCGAACGACATCGCATAGACCGGCGTCTGCTCCCCCTCGGTCCGCTTGGCGTCGCGGTCGTAATAGCTGACCGTGACCGGCCAGCGCGTCATCGTCTTCAGCTCGTCGCTGGCCGTGGAGGCATCCGGCTTGGCCGCCGCCTTGTCGGCCGCCACCGGCGCGCCGATCACGGTCAGCGTGTTGTAGACCTTCTCGCCATTATCGGAGCCGTCATAGACCGACAATTCGAGCAGCGACTTGCCTTCGCGGGCCGCGGCGATGATGCGCTTGATCTGCTCGGTCGGGAACACGGTGGCGCCGTCGAGCGTGAAGGTCTTCGCTTCGGGCAGCTTGAGCTTAACGGTGATATGGTCACCAGTGCGCTCGGCGATGCCGTCGACCGGGCTGGACGGCTGGTCGTTCATGCGCGAGTCGATCTTGAAGCGATAGCTCTTGCCGGCGCCATCCTCCCATGCGGTGGAGCGCAGGTCGCTCAGCGTCACCTTGCCTTCGCCGAGATCGAGCTCGGAGACCTGGCGGAAGTCCGACGTGTAGCCGTTACAGGCATTGCCCGTAAAATTGTAGAGGATGCGGCCGCGGGCGCTGTTGACCGGGCTCGATCCCCGCGACTTGACGAGGCTCAGCTCGTAGAGGGCCTGATGCGGCAGGAACGGCACTCCCGCCCCGGCCTGCGCCGGGCCGAAAGTGATCGCTGCAACAGCCAGCGCTCCCAGCGACAGTCGAAACGAATGAGCCATGCGTTATCCTCGCGGGATGTCTCGTTGAAGCGTCACATTAAAGACCGCTGCATTACGTCGCAACTGCGGCTGGCTCACGGAAACGTGCGATCAGGGCGCCGCTTCCGCGCCTGTGGGCGCGGCTTGCATGTCCCTGGCAACTGCGCCAAACAGGGCCGCGGTCCGGTACGTGATCGGCATCCAGGCGACAGAACGGGGATTTGATATGGCGGGTACGGTTGAACAGAATCTGGCGGCTCAGGGCATCACCTTGCCGGCGCCGAAGGCACCGGTGGCCAATTACGTCCCGTTCGTGCGCACCGGCAACCTGCTGTTTGTGTCCGGGCAGGTCTGCCTCGGCACCGACGGCAAGCTGATCGCGGCCGGCAAGCTTGGCGGCAATCTGTCGATCGAGGAAGGCTACGCGGCGGCCAAGGGCTGCGGCATCAACCTGCTGGCGCAGGTCAAGGCGGCGGTCGGCGACCTCGACAAGGTCGTCCGCGTGGTTCGTCTCGGCGGCTTCGTCAATTCGGCACCGGACTTCGTCGACGGGCCGAAGGTCCTCAACGGCGCCTCGGACCTGATGGTCGCCGTGTTCGGCGACAAGGGCCGGCACGCCCGCACCACGGTCGGCGTATCGTCACTGCCGTCGGACGCGGCTGTCGAAGTCGAAGGCGTGTTCGAGATCGAATAAGCAAGGCATTGAACAAGCAAGGCATGGACGGGGCGAATGCGCGCACCTGACTGGCTGACGGCCCGCCCCGTCGCCCATCGCGGTCTGCACGATGCGAGCCGCGGCATCATCGAGAACATGCCGGCCGCCGCGCGCGGAGCGGTCGCCGGCCGGTTCGCGATCGAATGCGACATCCAGCTGTCCGCCGACGGCGAGGCGATGGTGCATCATGATTATGAGCTCGGGCGCCTGACCGAGGGCTCCGGGCTCCTGATCGAGAAGACCGCGTCAGAACTCAAGGCCGTCACATTCAAGCAGACCGACGAGCGGATGATGACGCTGGGCGAGCTCTGCGATCTCGTCGCCGGCCGCGTGCCGCTGGTGGTCGAGGTCAAGAGCACGTTTCAGGGCGACCGCCGGCTGGTCCGGCGCATGGCCGACGTGCTCGCCTCTTACGGCGGCCCGGTCGTGGGCATGTCGTTCGATCCCGACCAGGTGCTGGCATTGCGGGAGATCATGCCGAACCTGACGCGCGGCATCGTCGCACAGCGCACCTATCACGACGGCTATTGGGCCAAGCTGACCCAGGCGCAGCGCGACAGCATGCTGCATCTCAAGCATGGCTTGAGCACCCAGCCGCACTTTGTCGCCTATTGGGTGCAACAGCTGCCCGCCGCCCCACCCTGGATCGCGCGGAACCTGTTCGGCTGCCCGCTTTTGACCTGGACGGTGCGCACGCCGGAGCAGCGCGCGACCGCGGCCCGCTATGCGGATCAGATGATCTTCGAGGGCTTTACGCCGGAGAGCTGACGCCGGCCTTGAACTCGCTGCTGCGATGCACGATCTTGAAGGGATGGCAATCCGGGCGTCTCGGCTGAGCGTTCCCTGGAACATGATGCGTTTCAACAGGAGTGCATCATGAACTTATCTCTTTGTTCGAGCATGATCTTTTCGGGAAGCCGTTTTCCGCTTTTTCAGATCATGCCCTCGTCGGCGCTGTTTCAAGGGTTCTATGACCTCACCTGAGATTACGCTCGAAGCCGTCCCCGGGATCAACGAGATCCTGTCCGCCTCCTGGGATGCCTGCGCCAATCCCGATGGCCGCGTGCCGCCCGGCTCATCTCCTCCCTGCGGCCGCGCCTATAATCCGTTTGTCTCGCACGCGTTTTTCTCGGCGCTGGAGGCCTCCGGCTCAGCCACCTTGCGCACCGGCTGGGCGCCGCGCCATCTGGTCGCGAAACGAGGCGACGAGATCCTCGGCGTCGTACCCTGCTATCTGAAGTCCCACTCGCAAGGCGAATACGTGTTCGACCGCGGCTGGGCCGACGCCTATGAGCGCGCCGGCGGGCGTTATTATCCCAAGCTGCAAGTCTCGGTTCCGTTCACGCCGGCCACCGGACCGCGGCTCCTGATCCGCGCCGATCAGGATCGCGATGTGATCGGCAACGCCCTCACCCAGGGGCTCAAGGCGCTGTGTGGGATCAGCGAAGCCTCCTCGGTCCACGTCACCTTCGCCCAGAAGCCGGAATGGGACCTGCTCGCGGCACAGGGGTTCCTGCAGCGCACCGACCAGCAGTTCCACTGGCACAACCAGGGTTTTTCAACCTTCGACGACTTCCTGGCGACCTTGAACTCGCGCCATCGCAAGGCGATGAAGCGGGAGCGGCGCGACGCCCTCGCGGCCGGCATCACGATCCACTGGCTGACCGGCAAGGACATCACCGAGGACGCCTGGGACGCCTTCTTCGAGTTCTACATGGAGACCGGCTCGCGCAAATGGGGCCGCCCCTATCTGACCCGCAAATTCTTCGCGCTGATCGGCGAGAGCATGGCCGACGACGTGCTGCTGGTGATGGCCAAGCGCGAGGGCCGCTGGATCGCCGGCGCCATCAACTTCATCGGCTCAGACACGCTGTTCGGCCGCAATTGGGGCGCCATCGAGCATCACCCGTTCCTGCATTTCGAAGTCTGCTACTATCAGGCGATCGATTTCGCCATTGCGCACAAGCTGAGAGTTGTCGAGGCCGGCGCCCAGGGCGAGCACAAGATCGCGCGCGGCTATCTTCCGCAGACCACGTACTCGGCGCACTACATTGCCGATCGCGGCCTGCGCCGCGCCGTCGACGACTATCTCAAGCGCGAGCGCGCTTATGTCGAGGAGGTCGGCCGCGAACTCGCCGAATCCGCGCCGTTTCGCAAGGGGGCCGACGAGCCGTCTTGACCCGCGGCACGCGCCGGTGAAAGTAAGGCGCGACATCCGAGGAACTGCCGAGGGACTGCCCATGACCGCCTACGATCCCAACAACCCGTTCGCGAAGATCCTGCGCGGCGAATTCCCCTGCACCAAGGTCTATGAGAACGACCATGTGCTGGCGTTCCTCGACATCATGCCGCGCGTGCCCGGCCATACGCTGGTGATCCCGAAGGCTCCGGTGCGCAACATCCTCGACATCAGCGAGGAGGATTATCTCCATGTCGGCCGCGCCGTGCGCACCATCGCCCGCGCCGCCAAGACGGCGTTCGCCGCCGACGGCATTACCGTGCAGCAGTTCAACGAACATGCCGGCGGACAGATGGTGTTTCACCTGCATGTCCACATCATGCCGCGCCACAATGGCGATTCCCTGCTCCCGCCGGCGAGCCGCAAGGAAGACCCGAAGGTGCTGGAAGAGAACGCCGCGAAGCTGATCGCGGCGCTCAAGGGCTGATCACCTCGCGTTTCACCTCTCGTCGAGCCCGATATCGAGCGCGGCCGCCGAATGCGTGATCCAGCCGACGGAGATCAGGTCGACACCGGCCGCGGCGATGGCGGCGGCCGTCTCCACGGTGATGCGGCCTGAGGCCTCGGTGATGGCGCTGCCGCCGGTCATGGCGACGGCGCGCGCCAGCTCTGGCGGCGTCATATTGTCGAGCAGCACCGCGTCGACGCCGAGCGCCAGCGCCTCCTCGAGCTGCGCCAGGGTATCGACCTCCACCTCGATCTTGACGAGGTGGCCGGCATGGGCTCTGGCGCTGGTGATCGCAGGCTTGATGCCGCCGGCGATCGCGATGTGATTGTCCTTGATCAGCACCGCATCATCGAGCCCGAAGCGGTGATTGCCGCCGCCGCCGGCGCGCACCGCATATTTCTCCAGCGCGCGCAGCCCCGGCGTGGTCTTGCGCGTGCAGACGATCTGCGCCCGCGTGCCCTTCACGGCCGCGACCAGGGAGGCCGTCGCGCTGGCAACGCCGCTGAGATGGCAGAGGAAGTTGAGCGCGACGCGCTCGCCGGTCAGCAGCGCGCGCGCAGGCCCGCTGATCGTCGCGATCACATCGCCGGGCTCGACGGCGCCGCCATCGCCGCGGATGATCTCCATACGGACCTCGGGCGAGAGCGTCTGGAAGGCGCAACGCGCGACGTCAAGGCCGGCGATCACGCCAGGCTGGCGTGCCCTCAGCTGCAGCGAGGCGCGCCGTTCGGCCGGAACGATCGCATCCGTGGTGATGTCCCCGGCACGGCCGAGATCCTCGGCCAGGGCCATGCGCACCAGCGGCTCGAACAACAAGGTCGGCAGCGGATTGAGGGTCATGGCAGAGCACTCCTGAAAGATGGCAGCTCGGTCTCGACGACATGGCGTGCGGCGGCGATCGCCTGGGACAAGCTGAAGCGCGACGGCTGCGCGACCGGCAGCGTGTCCGGACAATCGCTGCGGAAATGCGCTCCTCGGCTCTCCTCCCGGGCAAGCGCTGCGACCGACATCATCAGGCCGACCAGGGCCGGATCGGCCGACGCGCCAGCCGTTTCGGCCAGCGGCAGCAGGCCGCGAATGGCCGACGCGATCGCGCTGCGATCCCTGAGCACGCCGAGCCCGTGCGACAGCAGCGGCCGCACGGCGGCCGGATCGGACGCCGGCGGCGTCGCGGCGATGTCGCGCGGCACGGCCCTGCCCTGCGCCGCGCCGGCCACGTCCTCGGCCACCGATTGCGCGCAGACGATAGCCTCCATCAGCGAATTGCTGGCGAGCCGGTTGGCGCCGTGCAGGCCGGTGCGGCTGACCTCGCCACAGGCCCAAAGCCCCTCGACGGTGCTACGTCCCATCGCGTCAACGGCAATGCCGCCCATGTGATAGTGCACGGCCGGCCGCACCGGGATCGGATCTTCGGCCGGATCGATGCCGGCCATGCGGCAGAACGCGCTGATCACCGGATACCGCGCGGCGAAATCCTTACCCGGCTTGGCGCGGGCATCCAGGAACACTCGATGACCCTGTGCGCGCTGACGCCACACGGCCCGGGCCACGACGTCGCGCGGCGCAAGCTCGGCGCCCGGTTCGTCCGCCATGAACCGCGCCCCGGTCTCATCGATCAGGATGGCGCCATCCCCCCGAATTGCTTCGGTGAGAAGCGGCAGCGGCCGCGACGGACCTTCGAACGCGGTCGGATGAAACTGCACGAATTCGAGATCGGACAGCACGGCCCCTGCCCGCGCCGCAAGCGCCAAGCCCTGGCCGAAGCAACCCGCCGGATTGGTGCTGTCGAGAAACAGCCCGCCGATGCCGCCGGTGGCGATCACGACCCGCCGCGTCGCGAGCACCAGCGGTTCGTCACCGCCCACCGCGACAACGCCGTGGATCGCCTGATCTTCGACGATCAAGCGGCGCGCCTCGATGCGCTCCAGCAGTGTCACCGAGGGGCAGTGCCTGACCGCGGCGATCAGCGCGCGCATGATCTCGCGCCCGGTGCCGTCGCCGGTCGCGTGCACGATGCGATTGCGGCCGTGCGCAGCCTCGAGACCGAGGCGCCAGCGCCCGTCCGTCGCCCGGTCGAACGCGACGCCGAGCCGGGCGAGGCGCTCAACGGCGGCCGGTGCGGCCCGCACGATCCGCTGCGCGGCAACGGCGTCGCATAGGCCGGCGCCGGCCGCGAGGGTGTCCGCCAGATGCAGCGCCGGATCATCATCCGCACCGACGGCAGCAGCCAGCCCACCCTGGGCCCACATGCTGGAGGCCTCGGCGCCGAGCGGCGACTTCGACAGCAGCACGACGGGTTCGGGCGCAAGCTGCAAGGCGGTCATCAGCCCGGCCGCGCCGCCGCCGATGATCACGGGACGGCCGACAAGTTCAGACAGATTGCTGCTCATAGCGCCAGCATCCTTTCAACCGAGCGCCGCGCGCGATCGGCCAGCGCCGGATCGATCGTGACCTCGTGCGTGGTGGTTTCGAGCGCATGGCGGATGTTCTTGAGCGTGATCCGCTTCATGTGCGGGCACAGATTGCACGGCCGCACGAACTCGATATCCGGATACATCACCGCGACATTGTCGCTCATCGAGCACTCCGTCAGCAGCACCACCCGCGACGGCCGCTTGGCGCCGACATAGTCGGACATCGCTGCCGTGGAGCCGGCGAAATCGGCCTCTGCCACCACCTCGGGCGGACATTCGGGATGGGCGAGCACGGTGACGCCGGGATGATTGTCACGCAGGGTCCGGACGTCGTCGGCGCTGAAGCGCTCATGCACTTCGCAGTGGCCCTTCCACGCCGTGATCCGGACCTTGGTCTGGGTGGCGACATTGCGGGCCAGATATTCGTCCGGCAGCATGATGACGTGTTCGGCGCCGAGCGACTCCACGACGGCGCGTGCATTGCCCGATGTGCAGCAGACGTCGGCCTCTGCTTTCACCGCGACCGACGTGTTCACATAGGCGACCACCGGCACGCCGGGATGGCGGGCGCGCATCAGCCGGACATCGGCGGCGGTGATCGAATCCGCGAGCGAGCAGCCCGCCTGCAGATCCGGGATCAGCACCGTCTTGCCGGGATTGAGCAGCTTGGCGGTCTCGGCCATGAAGTGGACGCCCGCCAGAACGATCACGTCGGCATCGACCTTGGTGGCCTCGCGCGCGAGCAGAAGGCTGTCGCCGACGATATCAGCGACGCCGTGAAAGATCTCCGGCGTCTGATAATTGTGCGCGAGAACCACCGCATGGCGCTGGCGCTTGAGCGCCAGAATGGCCGCGATGTCCTCCTCGAAGACCGCCCATTCGGGCGGCGGGATGACCCCCCTTAGACGGTCAGGCAGCGGTGAATTTGACCCGTTCGCGGGAAACGATAGCTCGGCCATTTATACTCTCCGTGAGTATAAGATGGCTTATACTTATCATGAGCATAAGTCCTGTCAAGAGCGGGATAGCGGAAGCTTGGTTCCGACCACGGCGCGCTCGGCCAGCACGCCCTTGCGGAAGCGAAACAGCTTGGCCGGGCGGCCGATCGTGTCGGGGGCCATCGTGCCAGTTTCCTCGACGAGCTCCTGCTGCTCGATGAGGCGGCGGAAGTTCTGCTTATGCACCAGCCGGCCGGCCAGCGCCTCGACCGACCGCTGGAGCTCCAGCAGTGTGAATTGCTCCGGCATCAGTTCGAACACGACGGGGCGATATTTGATCTTGGCCCGCAGCCGGGCGATTCCGGTGGCGAGGATGCGCCGATGGTCCGCCACCATCGCGCGGCCGGGCAATGTCGGCTCGCTGCCGCCCTTGTCGCGCACGCTTTCAGGGAGCAGTGCCACCTCGTACAGGAGCTCGTAGCGCTGCAAAGCCAGTTCCTCGTTCCACTCACGGCCGTCGAGACCGAACGAGATGGCGGCGCGACGCCACCGCGCTTTCTGCAGCGCCGGATCCTCGGCGGCTCTCGCCCAGTCCTTCAGCCGCGGCATGATGATCTTCGCCAACATGTCCGGCGAACCGTCGCGATGATCCTCCCAGGGGAAGTAGTCGTACCAGGACGACCATTGTGCATCCGTGCCCTCGCGGCCGCCCTCCTCGCGGGTCAGCCCGAGATAGCTGATCGAGATGCGGTGCGGCGCGTCGGGATCACCGGTGCGGCCACGATCGGCGAAGGTGTAGAGCTGCTCGACATAGCCGAGCGGATGACCGGTCTGCGCTTCGACCCAGGCCCGCAGGCCCATCTGCAACGAGCGGTGCGCGAACTGGAACGGGCCGCTCGGCAATGCCTGCGCGTGATCGATTGTCATGATCTTGGGATACCCGTCGGTCACCGCCACCAGCACGGCGACGAGATCGGCGGTGATCGCATCCAGGGGCGTTGCGGTCTGTTGCGGCCGCTCATTCACATCGGACATCGCGTCTTTCTTATTTTCCGTCATCGTGGTCAGACGCCGCCTCGGGCGTGAACACGCAGCGATCCGGCTTCAAATCGATCAGCGGCGTCTGGTCGAGACAATCCAGACCACGCACCAGCACCGTGCTGCCCTCCAGCGCGACGAAACGCACCGTGGAGACGCCGATCGGATTGGGCCGCACCGGCGAGCGCAATGCGAAGGTACCGCGGGTCTCGCCGTCATGGTGGCGCGGACTCTGGCGGACCAGATCGCGGCGCGCCTGATTGAGCCAGTACAGCACCTGCAGATGGCTGAAGCCCTCGATCCCCTGCAGCGCCGCCACCCAGGGCTCGAAGATCTCGAGCCGGCACACCGGTCCTTCCAGACTGCCCTGCCGCGGCGTCTCCAGCCGCGAGGTCCAGGGCGTGCGGATGCGGCCAATGAAATACAACGACGCGTCACGGGGCAGCGGCGCATCCACCGCGACTTCACCCGAACGGAGATCGGTATCAGTGCTCATCTCGGATCCCTTGGTTGTGAGCCATCTATTATCCCAACCTTGGCCCACCGCAATTGCTGTGGCGCAAGTCAACCGAGCCACCATTTGCCGGCCAGCATGACCATTTCGCCGCAGACAACGCCAGCGAAGATGGAACGGCGCGAGGCCAGGAAGGCGGCAAGGCCGGCGACGACGGCCCCGTAGCGCAGGCCCCAGGTCACGCTGGCCAGCGCGCCCGGCGGCTGCACCAGGATCTGGGCAATGACGCCGGCCAGGATCGCGGTCGCCACCGCCTTCACCCACATCAGCAGATCCGAGCCTTCGTCGAGTCCGCTGCCGAACCACAGCCCGAGCAGGCGCCAGATCTGGTTCGGGATGACGCCCGCAACAAGCAGCACAAACAATGCATGCCAATCGCCGATGAAATCGCTCATGCCGCCTCCCGCCGCTCGCGCCATTTGTGGGCGCCGAAGGCGATCGTTCCGGCGACGACCCCGCTGATCAGGATATCCACGCCGCTGTTGAGCTGGGCGGCCACCGGATAGAGCACGAGGCCGAGGCCCAGCGCGAGCACATCGGCGAGTTCCTTGGCGTTGCGCAGGGTCGAGAACAAGAAGGCCAGCGGGGTCAGCAACAGCACGGCGGCGCCAAAGGTCTGCGACAGGTTGGCGGCCAGGAGGTAACCGATGATGGTCGCGACCAGCGCGACCGCCATCAATCCCGAGCCGAGCCCGTGGACAAAGGCGATGCGTCGCTCGCGCGGCACATGCGGCAGGAAGCGATAGCATTCGACCCACAAGGTTACCGCAGTGAAATGCGCGATCAGCACCAGATGCCGGCGCTTGGTGTTGGGCCCGCGGATCAGCGGCAGCACCGCCACCACCATCGGAAACAGCCGGATCGCGCTCATGGTGACGGCAATGGCCGATTGCAGGATGGTCTGGCCCGAGCCCAGCGTCGAGACCAGGATGATCTGCGCCGGTCCGGCCCAGACCAGCACGGTGCTGAGGATCGCCCACAGCATGCTGAAATGGGTGTCGTGGGCGAGCGCGCCGATGCCGATGAAGGTGACGAACAGCACGACCGACAGGATCGTCGCGGATGTCGCGCGCAGGCCGAAAGCGAACGCCTTGAGCGAGCCGTCCCATTGTGGCGAATCGAGCGGAGGAAGTGTCACGACGCGGGCGGCCCAGCAGAATGAAGCCGCGATAAGGCTGGCTTAGGCCGCTCACGTCAACCGCCAGCACGCGCGCGCGGGTCTGCGTCCGGCGCAGCCATCCCTGCCCGTGGAGCCGCAGCAGCGCTATCCAGAGCGATTGCGCAGCACGAAGCAGGCGCCCCCGGCCTCGCGGATCCGGCTGCAGAGCGCGTCGGCCTCGGACCGTGTCTCGGCGCCGATCCGCACCTGGTAAAAGGCGCGGTTGCCGCGCGAGCGCATCACCGACGACAGCAGGCTCGGATCGCGGTCGCCGATGATGGGGCCGAGCCCCTTGATCGCCCGCGAATACATCGCCAGCGCCTTGTTGCGGTCGAAGCCCGCGGCCAGTTGGACGCCCCACGGTTTGGCGGCCGACAGCGCCACGTGGTGCTCGAGCTCGGACACAAACGGATTCGGCGCGCGCTTCAACATCGCCATCAGCTGATGACACGAGGTCGGCGGCGGGCTCGGCGGCGTCTTGCCGCCCTTGCCGGCGGCCGCCCACTCATCGATCGTCGCCCCGGTGATCGCCGAAACATAGTTGTGGGTCTCCCAGGGCATTTGTCCCTTGCCCGCGAGCCAGTCCTGTACCCTGCGCGGCCCCGCATTATAGGCCGCCGCCGCCAGCCCGAGATTGCCGAACTGATCGCGCAGCTCGGCCAGGAATTGCGCCGACTTTGGCAACGCCTGAACCGGATCGAACGGATCGAGCAGCTCGCGCTCGTTCGCCGTACCCGGCATGAACTGCGCGATGCCCTGCGCACGCTGGCCGTTGCGGGTCACCGGCCCGACCGCATCGCTCTGGAAGCGGCTCTCCTGCCAGATCACGCGGGCAAAGAATTCGAGCGGCAGGTCGTTGGCCTTGGCCGCGGATTCGATCATCAGGCAGATCGCTTCGCGGGTGCCGCTCTCCTTCGGCTCCTCGGTCTTGTTCTCCGAGCCCTCTGCGGCAGCGTCTGCCGGCTTCGCAGCCTCCTGCGGCGAGTTCTGCTGCGCGCCGTCCTTGCGATCAGCCGGCGCGGCAACGTCACGGGTCCAAGCATGCTCAGCCGCCATGCCGGACAACGTCATGGTCAGCATCAGGGCAAGGCCGAGACAGGCAATGCGAGCAACGGAAACCATGGAAAGCATCGTGAGCGTGGTGCAATGGAGGGCATTCTGCCGACAGACAAAGCCCAAGACCATGCGGGGTTCCACCGCGCGGCGCCTTGACACAGCGAATGAGCCGGCTAGCAATCATCAAGTCCTGCAGGGAGCGCGACGGATGACCGCACCGACCGACGACAGACTCGGCTTCGCGCCCGACAGCGAGGCACCATTGTCCTACATGGCGCGCACCCGCGACTACTATCTCGCGATCGGCTACGACACGCCCTATCGCTGGGCCCACTACACGTCGGCGCCGTTCCAGCCCTTGCGCAAGCCGCTGACGCAGTCGCGCGTCACCATCGTCACGACGGCTGCACCTTTCGATCCCGCCAAAGGCGATCAAGGTCCCGGCGCGCCTTACAACGGAAGCGCGAAGTTCTATTCGGTGTATGACGGCGACACGTCGGCGCAACACGATCTGCGCATCTCGCACATCGCCTATGACCGCACGCACACATCGGCCGAGGATTCCGGCACCTGGTTTCCGCTTCCGCAACTCATCAGGCTGGCGCGCGAGGGCCGCATCGGCGCGGTCGGGCCACGCTTCTTCGGCGCGCCGACCAATCGCAGCCAGCGTGTGACGATCGAGACCGACGCGCCGGAGATTCTGGCGCGCTGCCGCGCCGACGCCATCGATGCCGTCGTGCTGGTGCCGAACTGTCCGGTGTGCCACCAGACGGTGAGCCTCGTGGCACGGCATCTCGAAGCCAACGGCATTGCCACCGTCGTGATGGGATGTGCCAAGGACATTGTCGAGCACGCGGCCGCGCCGCGTTTCCTGTTTTCTGATTTTCCGCTCGGCAACGCCGCCGGCAAACCGCACGATCCGTCGTCCCAGGCGTTCACGCTCGATCTCGCCCTGCGCGTTCTCGAGAGTTCACCAGCCGCACGCACGACCGTGCAGTCGCCGTTGCAGTGGAGCGAGGATCACAGCTGGAAGCAGGACTACAGCAATCCCGCTTTGCTCCCGCCTGACGAGCTCGCGCGCCGGCGCGCCGAGTTCGATGCGCAAAAGGCGATCGCGCGCGGCCTGCGCGAATAGCAGGTGTGAAAGACACACCGGACCGAAACTCGGCCGCATATCTCTTCGGAAAAGGCTGATCAGGCTTGCCCTCCCGCCACAGTTGCGCTTGAGTTCCCCTGGGTTCCAAGGGGGATAGTACCAAATGAGAGTTGTAGCGGTGGCGGTGCTGTGCGCCGTAGTAGGTGGTTGCGCGTCCGTGACGCGGGGGACAACCGAAACGATCAGCGTGGCGTCAACCCCGTCGGGAGCCGAAGCAACCATCGCGGGTCTCGAAGCGCCGATGACCTGCACGACTCCCTGCTCGTTCGTCGCCAAGCGTAACGCGGATATCTCCGTCACCGTCGAGAAGCCGGGCTATGAAAGCCAGACCATTCCGCTGACCAAGGACATCCCAGCGACCGGCGCGGCCGGTTTCGCCGGCAACATCATCGCCGGCGGCCTGATCGGCATGGGCGTCGACGCAGCGACCGGCGCCGCGACCGACCATAAGCCCAATCCGGTCATCGTCACCCTGCAGCCGCGCATGGCGGCACCGGCCGGCCGAGCGCAGCGTCCGCCGCGCCGTTCGGCGCCGCCCCCGGCACAGCCGGAAGCCGGGACCTGACGATCAGAGCCCTGTGCTTTGCGGCGGCCGGCGCGTCTCCAGTGAAATCGGCGCCGGTCGGTCCCGTCGTAGTCGATCGCGCCTGCTCGCGGATCTGCCGACGCTCTCAGCCGGCGGCAGCGAGCATGCCCGTCTTGGCGTGACAGCCACGATATTCGAAGAACTGTTCGTCTGCGGCCGCCACCGTGACCTCGTGATAGAGCCGAAGTCTGGCGGCGGGGCCGAGCGAGGAGAGATATTTCATCGCCGCACCGAAGATCCTGACATGGGTCGGATGCGACTCGGCCCAGCGCTCCAGCGCGGACAGGCTCTGCCACCAGCTCTGGCCGTAGGATTTTTCCGTCAGGGCCCCGTCCGCGCCTCGCAACCGCATATAGCGATTGGCATAGCAGCCGATCGACAGTCCTTGATCGCGCAGGAAATACATCCCCTCGCGCAGCACCGGCTCGACATCGTCGAGATACATCCGGCGCTCTGCCGCATCCGTATCGCTCCAGTCCTGGCCGGAGCGGATCATGCACAAATTATCCTGCGCAATCACACGCAGGCGCGGCCCGTCTTGCACAAGGGTCGGCTTGCCGAGCGATCTCATCTCGCTGGTCTGCGACAGCGGGATTCGATCGCGCATGCCGCCCCAATAAGCGTGCTCCAAGACCTCGCCGCTCATGCCCTCGGCGATCACCGCGATCCCCTCCGGACGCCCCAGCGACGAGAACAACGTCTCGTAACGCTCGACCGCCGGGCGCAGCACCTCGATGAAGCGGCCGCCCCCCTCCGCGCCGGGCCCGGTCCACGCCGCACGCGCCGGCTCGAACCAGCTGTCGAAGCGCACGACATCGTCCCAATAGGCGACGAAGACGTCGTTCGCAAATCCGGCTTGGTCGACATAATGGGCGAGGTCCCAATGCGAGGGGCCGTCGGCGCGCGACACCAGCACCATGAAGTCGGCTGTCGAGGCCGCGGCCGGCGTCTCGGCGCGGTATTGCACGCCGAAATAGGCCATGACCACCCGGCTGACGTCCGCCCCATGACGCGCGACGAACGACGGATAAGGCGGCTTGTAGTCGTCATCGACGCGGCGATGCCGGCAGCGCGTGGTGATCAGATGCGGGGGAATGGCCGATTCCATGGCGCCGTTCCTCAGATGGATTGATCGGGCCGCGCGACGGCGGCCTCGCCGGGTAATGCCGCGGCGGCGCTGTCGACCGGCAGCGAGAAATGCTCGACGCGGTTGAGCGGCTTCTTGTTGAGCAGCAGCCGCGTCACGTCCGGACGCGAATAGTGCCCGGCCGGATCGGCGGCGTTCTTGGCGATGCCGATCATGCCGAGGTCGATCTCGGCGATCAGCAGACCTTCCTGATCCGGCGGCAGCTGCGCGGCCAGCGCGCTGCCGTCCGGGCCGAAGATCGCGGCATGGCCGCCGCCGGCATGCAGCAGCGCGTGCTTGTCGGGCCGGTCGCACAGCTCGTCGATCATGGCCTGCGAGACCGTCGCGCATGGCGCTAGCACGAAGCACGAGCCCTCCACCGCATAGACGCGCGACGCGGCGTTGTTGACCTCGGCGCCGAGTGCGGGCGCGAACGGATCATACAGCGAGAAGCTCGGCCAGGCCGCGACATGCACCTGCTCGTTCTGCGCATACATCGCGTATTTCGACAGCGGCTGCAGATGCTCCCAGCAACAGAGCGCGCCGATCCGTCCGATGTCCGGGCGCTCATGGACTGCGAGGTCGCTGCCGTCGCCTTCGCCATAGACGGTGCGCTCGGCATGGGTCGGCCGCAGCTTCCGGCGCTTGGCGATCGTCTCGCCATCCGGTCCGATCAGCCATTGGGCGATATAGAGGCTGCCGCCGTCCCGCTCGGACAGGCCGAGCACAGCCGTCAACTGGGCCTTGCGCACCGCGGCGCGCAACGCCTCGGCCTGCGGGCTGTCATAGGCCAGCGAATTGTCGAAATAGCGCTGCACAAAGCCGCGTCCGATGCACCAGGCCGGCGAGTCCATCCAGATGTGCCAGGGATAGCCGGGGATGAACACCTCGGGGAATGCGATCAGCTTGGCACCCTTGTCCGCAGCCTCCTCGATCAGCGCGATCGTCTTCTTGATCGAAGCGTCCAGATCGAGCCAAGCGGGCGCCGCCTGCACCACCGCCACCTTGTATTTCGGATGTGCCAGTCCCATTGCTCGTCTCCCCTGCCTGCCGATTGGCGCCGCTGTCATGGCCGCACTATTGACCTCGGCCGTCATTCGCGCTCGTCTTGGAAGGAACGAAAACTCGACTGCGGCCACGGCGCAGGGTTGGCGGCCCGGAATTTGCTGCAGTGCCGGGCGATACGATCGAAACAGGCGGGAGGCGGAGCGATGCCGGTCCTGTTCACCACGGATGGAAGCCCGGGCCACCGCCGGCTGGCGCAGTGGCAGGATATCGTTTGCGACGTCTATGTCGGCCTCGACTGCACGTCCGATCTCGGCAGCGCGTTTCGCGGCTCAGTGACGCATACGGCTTTGGGACGAGCCGTCTGCTCCGAGGTCGCGTCCGACCGGCAGCGCGTGCACCGCACGTCGCAGCGCATCGCCCGCGCCGATGCCGACTACGTGCTGATCGCGCTGGGCCGCGAGGGAATCGGCGGCGTGGTTCAGGATGGCCGTGACACGGTGATCCGACCAGGCGAATTCGCCATCTACGATACGACCCGCCCTTACGAGTTGCAGTTCGACGCCGCGTTCCGGCAGACCGTGTTCAAGCTGCCGCGAGACATGCTGCAGCGCAGGATCGGCGCGACCGAAGCAGTCACAGCGATCAGCTTCGGCGCCGACAGCCCGCTGCAGCCGCTTGCCTATGACTTCATCATCAGGCTGTGCGAGCGTGCCGACCACATCGGCACCGAACATGCTGAACGCCTGTCGGATCAGGCCGCCGACCTGGTTGCGATGACCCTGGCCGAGCGGCTCCGCACCCAGCCCCTGCCCGCCTCCAGCCATCGCGCGGCATTGCTGTACCGGATCAAGGCGCATGTCCGGACGCACCTCGCCGATCCCGACCTGTCGCTGGCGACGGCAGCCCGCGAGCTTGGGCTGTCAGCGCGCTACGTCAACGATCTGTTCTCGGACGAGCAGCTGTCCTTCCAGCGTTTCGTGCTTGCCGAGCGGCTGAGGCAGTGCCAGCGCGACCTCGGCATGCCGGCGCTGGCGCATCGTCACATCAGCGAGATCGCGTTGTCCTGGGGCTTTAACGATCTCTCGCATTTCGGCCGTGTGTTCCGGGCGCAGTTCGGCCTGTCACCGCGCGAGTGGCGACGCACCGCCGTGAAGCGCTAAGCTCGCCGGCACGCGGCGGCCCCGATGCATCGGTCGGTCGCGTCCGGATGATGCCATGCGCCGCTTTGCCATGAAGGCTCTGTTTGCCCTGCTGACGTTGAGCCGCGACGACGACGATCCGCCCCGCTGGGACCGGATCGTCCTTGTCGCCTCGATGATCGTGACCATTGGCCTGGTCGCACTTTACGCCTATGGGAAGACGACCGGCCGCTGGTAGCCGGACTGGAGTGAGCTGTTCCATGAGGATGCAAGCTGGGCTTGGACTGCTGCTGCTCGGCGCGTTGGCGAGCCCCAGCCATGCGCTGGACAGCGAGCAGAGCCGAGGAAAAGCGCTCTTGCAAAGGCTTTGCAGCAGATGCCATGCGGTAGGTCGGACCGGCGCGAGCCCGCATCCCGACGCGCCGCCATTCAGGACATTTGGTGACAGCAAGCTTTACGACGAAGACTTTGCCCAGCGATTGCAGACCGGCCTCTCGACCATCCACAAGGACATGCCGAGCTTCCGCTTCGATCGGGCCGATGCGGAGGCTGCGGTCAATTATCTCAAGGCGATTCAGGTCCGCCCCAAGCCGAAATGACGCGCGCGCCGCGCTGACGAGCCTGGAACACCGTTTCCCCCGCGCGGTTGCCTGTTTCCGTTCGTTGTCCGCGGCCCGGCTGCGGCCGGAGCCGGCGCAATGACATCGACGACCACGGTTCTGCACGCCGACGGCCTGCCGCTGCCGCAGCGGACCTGGGCGATCGTGACGATCGCGCTCGGCATCGTGCTCGCCGTGGTCGACGGCGCCATCGCCAATGTCGCGCTGCCGACCATCGCGCGCGACCTCAATGCCAGCCCGGCTTTCTCGATCTGGATCGTCAACGGCTATCAGCTGGCGGTGACGATCTCGCTGCTGCCGCTGGCGTCGCTCGGCGAGATCATCGGCTATCGCCGCGTCTATCTCGCGGGCCTCGTCCTGTTCACCGCGGCATCTGCGTTCTGCGCGCTGGCCGACAATCTGCCGCTGTTGACGCTGGCGCGCATTCTGCAGGGGTTCGGCGCCGCCGGCATTCTCAGCGTCAATTCCGCACTCGTGCGCTTCACCTATCCGCAGGCCCTGCTCGGCCGCGGCATCGGCATCAACGCCATGGTGGTCGCAGTGTCCGCCGCGGTCGGGCCGACCATCGCGGCCGGCATCCTCGCCGTCGGCAGCTGGCCCTGGCTGTTCGCGATCAACGTGCCGCTCGGCATCGTCACCTTCGTGTTCGGCTTCCGCTTCCTGCCGCACACGCCGCGTGCCCCGCATATGTTCGACTGGCAGAGCGCGGCGTTGAGCGCGGTGACGTTCGGCTTCCTGATTGCCGCCGTCGACAGCCTCGGCCATGGCGAGGCATTGGTGACCTGCGCCATCGAGTTCGTCGTCGCAATCATCGCCGGGATGTGGCTGGTATATCGCCAGACTCACATGGCCTCGCCGCTGCTGCCGCTCGACCTGCTGCGCATTCCGGTGTTCGCGCTGTCGATTGCGACCTCGATCTCCTCGTTCTGCGGCCAGATGCTCGCCTTCGTGGCGATCCCGTTCTATCTGGAAAGCCATTTCGGCTACTCGCCGGTGCAGATGGGCCTGCTGATCACGCCCTGGCCGATCGCGGTCGGGCTAACCGCGCCGATTGCCGGCCGGCTGGTGGAGCGCGTTCCGGCCGGCCTGCTCGGCGGCATCGGGCTCGTGATCTTCGCCTGCGGGCTCGGCGCCCTCGGACTGCTGCCGCGGGAGCCTTCGGCCTGGGACGTGGTCTGGCGCATGGCGCTGGCCGGCTGCGGCTTCGGCCTGTTCCAGACACCGAACAACCGAACCATGATCGCCGCCGCGCCGCGCGAGCGCGCTGGCGGCGCCAGCGGCATGCTCGGCACCGCGCGCCTGCTCGGCCAGACCACCGGCGCCGCGCTGGTGGCGATGTTCCTGGCCATCGACCCGGCGGACGGCACCCGGCTGTCGCTCCTAACCGGCGTCGGCTTCGCCCTGATGGGCGCCTTCCTGAGCATGCTACGGCTGTCGCCTGCCGGGGCGCGCGGCGCCGAGCATGTGCGAATTCATGACGGCCAGCGGCTCAAGGGCGAATGATGCGGCCGCCGGATTATGGTACCAAGCGCGACAAAGCCGTGAGACGCGGGCGACCGGAATGACCGACTGGACAATGCTGGCGCTGTTGGCCCTCGCCGCCTTCGGGTCCGGTATCGTCAACGCCCTGGCCGGCGGCGGCGCGTTCCTGACCTTCCCGACGCTGCTCGCGGCCGGCATTCCCGCCATCGACGCCAACGCCTCCAGCACGGTGGCACTGTGTCCGGGCCAGTTCGTCAGCGCCTTTGCCTCGCGGGTTGTGCTGACGGACGCAAAGGCGCCGTGGCGCCGCGACCTCGTCCGGCTGTCGATCATCAGCCTGATCGGCGGCACGCTCGGCGCAGCCCTGCTCCTGGTGACGCCATCGGCGGCGTTCAGCCGGCTGGTGCCATGGCTGCTGCTGTTCGCCACCGTCGTGTTCGCCTTCGGCATGCGCTTCACGCCCAAGGACGGCAAGCCCTGGTTCGGCCCCCTGACCATCCAGGCGGTGCAGTTCGTGATCGCGATCTATGGCGGCTATTTCGGTGGCGGCATCGGCATTCTGATGCTGGCCGCGCTGGTGTTCTACGGGATGCGCGACATCCGCGCGATGAACGGCATGAAGGTGCTGCTCGCCGCACTGATGAACACGACCGCCTCGGTGATCTTCGCCTTTTCCGGGCGCGTGCATTGGATGGAAACGCTCACAATGATGGCCGCGGCCATGGCCGGCGGCTTCGTCGGCGCCCGACTCGGCCAGATCATCCCGCCGGCCTATGTGCGGCGTTTCGTGATCGCGGTCGGCTGCGGGCTGACGGTGTACTTCTTCATCAAGCCGGCCTGACCTCGGCGAGGCCCTCGCATCAAGGGCAAGTCGATCGCTGATGCGAAAACGGGTCTATCCAACGAAGATTGCTGCCAATTTGTTGCTGGTCATGCCCGGGCTCTGTCCGGCTCTGTGCCCGCCATGACGGCGCGGAGATAGCTGAACACAAGCAGCACCGACCGCGCTGCCAAACAGAAAAAGACCGGCGCGAGGCCGGCCTTTTGCATTCATGGCTATCGTGGTGCGGGCTCACGCCTTGACCAGGGGTCCCTTCGGGGCCGGGCCCTTCGAGCCGCCACCGCCGGATTTCGGCTTGCGCTTGCGCGCCGCCGGCACTTCCGACTTCGGCGTGACCGGCCCCTCGACGAACTCGAAGCCGATCTTCTCGTCGGCGCCTTCCTCGTCCTTGACAAGGACCACACGGACGTGGCCGCCCCCCTTCAGCTTGCCGAACAGCACCTCATCGGCCAATGGCTTCTTGATGTGCTCCTGGATCACGCGGCCCATCGGGCGCGCACCCATCTGCTCGTCATAACCGTGCTGGATCAGCCAGCTCTTGGCCGGTTCCGACAGCTCGATCGTGACGTCGCGATCGGCCAGCTGGGCCTCGAGCTGCAGCACGAACTTCTCGACCACCATGCCGATCACGTCGACCGACAGATGCGCGAACGAGACGATCGCATCGAGACGGTTACGGAATTCCGGCGCAAACTGCCGGTTGATCGCCTCGTGGTCGTCGCCTTCGCGCTTGGAGCGGTGGAAACCGAACGCCTGCTTGGCGAGGTCGGCCGCGCCGGCATTCGTCGTCATGATCAGGATGACGTTACGGAAGTTGACCTGCTTGCCGTTGTGGTCGGTGAGCCGGCCATGGTCCATGATCTGCAACAGCACATTGTACAGATCCGGATGCGCCTTCTCGATCTCGTCGAGCAACACCACGCAATGCGGATGCTGGTCGACGCCATCGGTCAGGAGACCGCCCTGGTCGAAGCCGACATAGCCCGGAGGGGCGCCGATCAGGCGGGACACCGTGTGCCGCTCCATATACTCCGACATGTCGAAGCGCAGGAGTTCCACACCGAGCGTTGCCGCGAGTTGCTTGGCCACCTCGGTCTTGCCGACGCCGGTCGGGCCCGAGAACAGATAGCAGCCGATCGGCTTCTCCGGCTCGCGCAGGCCAGCCCGCGCCAGCTTGATCGAGGCCGACAACGAGTCGATCGCCTTGTCCTGACCGAACACCACGCGCTTCAGGGTCTGCTCGAGATGCTTGAGCACCTCGGCATCGTCCTTCGACACGCTCTTGGGCGGGATCCGCGCCATGGTCGCGATCGTGGTCTCGATCTCCTTGATGCCGATCGTCTTCTTGCGCTTGTTCTCGGCCAGCAGCATCTGCGCCGCGCCGGATTCGTCGATCACGTCGATCGCCTTGTCCGGCAGCTTGCGGTCATGGATGTAGCGCGACGACAGCTGCACCGCGGCCTCAATGGCCTCGTTGGTGTATTTCAGCCGGTGATAATCCTCGAAATAGGGCTTCAGGCCCTTGAGGATCGCGATCGCATCCTCGACGGACGGCTCGTTGACGTCGATCTTCTGGAAGCGCCGCACCAGCGCGCGATCCTTCTCGAAATGCTGGCGGTACTCCTTGTAGGTCGTGGAGCCCATGCAGCGGATCGAGCCCGAGGCCAGAGCAGGCTTGAGCAGGTTCGACGCGTCCATCGCGCCCCCCGACGTCGCGCCGGCACCGATCACGGTATGGATCTCGTCGATGAACAGGATCGCGTTCGGATGGGCCTCGAGCTCCTTGAGGACCTGCTTCAGGCGCTCCTCGAAGTCGCCGCGATAGCGCGTGCCCGCAAGCAGCGTGCCCATGTCGAGCGAGAACACGGTCGCTGCGGACAGCACCTCCGGCACATCGCTGTCGACGATGCGCTTGGCCAGACCTTCCGCGATCGCGGTCTTGCCGACGCCGGCCTCGCCGACGAACAACGGATTGTTCTTCTGGCGGCGGCACAGCACCTGGATGGCGCGATTGATCTCGGAGTTACGGCCGATCACCGGATCGATTTTGCCGTCGCGAGCTTTCTTGTTGAGATTGACGCAATAGGTTTCCAGCGCCTCGCCCTTTTTCTTCGAGTCCTCGTTGCCCTTGGTCTCGGTCTCCTCGTCGACGCCGCGCACCGGGCGGGCTTCGGAGACTCCAGGGCGTTTGGCGATGCCGTGGCTGATGTAGTTCACGGCGTCGTAGCGCGTCATGTCCTGCTCTTGCAGGAAATAGGCGGCGTGGCTCTCGCGCTCGGCAAAGATCGCGATCAGCACGTTGGCGCCGGTCACCTCTTCGCGGCCGGACGACTGGACGTGAATCACGGCGCGCTGGATCACACGCTGAAAACCCGCGGTCGGCTTGGCGTCATCGCTGCCGTCGGTAACCAGGTTTTCGAACTCGGTTTCGAGATAATTCACGAGACTGCCGCGCAGCTTGTCGAGATCGACGCTGCATGCGCGCATCACGGCCGCTGCATCGCTGTCATCGATCAAGGACAGCAGGAGATGCTCCAGTGTCGCGTATTGATGATGACGCTCGTTGGCAATCGCCAGCGCACGATGCAGGGATTGTTCAAGGCTTTGAGAAAAAGTCGGCATGCGCGTCCTCTGTGGCCCCCTGCCATCATGATCGCCGCCGCCCGGTCAGGCAACAACAACCTTTGTCAAATATAGTTATAACCGAGTGCGACAAAAGGCCGGCCGAGCGACTCGATTACGGGTTCACCGGATCGTCAATGCAAAACCCGTTCCGCCCCCCGTTGCGGCCGCCGGTCGGCAAGGCCGGGGACGGTCACGGCGCCTGATCGGCGCCCGGATCTCGCGACTCGATCGCGCCCGTGATTCTCCGGGCGGACGCTATCGCGTTCGGTGAGCGGCGCGCAAAGCCGACCCCGCCAAGAGCGCCGGACCAATAGCGCCTGACCAAGAGTCCCTGACCAAGAGCGCGGCTGACCAGAAGAGGTCTCAGCGCCGCGGGAACGAGCGGCCTACTTCTTTTCCATCACACATTGCAGCGGATGCTGATGCTTGCGGGCGAAATCCATCACCTGCGTCACCTTGGTCTCGGCGATCTCGTAGGTGAAGACCCCGCACTCGCCGATGCCGTGATGATGGACGTGGAGCATGATCTTGGTCGCGGCCTCGACGTCCTTGTTGAAGAACTTCTCAAGGACGTGAACGACGAACTCCATCGGCGTGTAGTCGTCGTTCAGAATCAGGACGCGATACAGGTTCGGCCGCTTGGTCTTGGGCTTGACCTTGGTGATGACGGAGGTCACCGGGCCGCCGGTTCCGCCTGATTTGTTGTCGTTATTGCTCATCCTAGGCGCGGGTCGGTTCAATCTGGCTGGCTGCGACATTTTACATGCATTAGATATGACTGCGAGGATCCCAACAAAGGGTTTCCCGCATTGTCCCCTCGGGCGTCGTCCGGTCCGGGATTCCGTCCGTACGACGTCCCTGCCGGGCCGCTTCCGCCGCCCGGTCCTGCTTTCCAGATCGCCTGTCCCAGCCGACCGGTCCGCTCGGACCGACACCAGGAATATGGGTCAGCAGCCGGTGTGCCGCAAGCGTAGCCGCCAATCAAGCGTAGCCGCCAATGGAGCGACGTGCCGACAGGACCGGACCGATTCCCTCCCCCGGCGATGAGCGGCAAGGTTAATCAAACCGAACGCATTTGACAAAGCCGATTCAGCGGACGTTGACAGGGAACCGCCGCCGCGGCGACACCCGGGCCGTACAGCGGCAATTGCTCGATTTTTCGGCTTTCCATTCACCCGCCCTTGGCGAAAGGGCCTCGATATGGCCACCGGAAAACCATCACCGGTGAGCGACATGACCGATGTGCCCCTCGTCCGCCTTTGCCGCCAGGTCTCGCGACGTTTTTCCGGCGACATCAGCGGCAATATCGCCACGCTGTTCGCGATCGCGCTGCTGCCGATTCTCGCCTTCATCGGCGCCGCGATCGACTACAGCCGCGCCAACGCCGCCCGATCGGCCATGCAGGGGGCGCTCGACTCGACGGCCCTGATGCTGTCGCGCGACTTGTCGCAGGGGACGATCACCGCCGCCGATGTCGCAGCCAAGGCAAGCACCTATTTCAAGGCGCTCTATACCAGCACCGACGCCCAGAGCGTCGCGGTCACGGCGAGCTACACCGCGTCGACCAGTTCCTCGGCCTCCAACATTCAGCTGAACGCGTCGGGGCAGATCGTTACGCAGTTCATGAAGCTCGTGGGCTTTCCGACCATGACCTTCAACACCAAGGCCACCACCACCTGGGGCGACGTCAAGATGCGGGTGGCGCTGGCGCTCGATAATACCGGATCGATGGCCTATAGCGGCAAGATGACGGCGCTGCAGAACGCGGTTGCGGGAAGCGGCGGACTGATCGACCAGCTCAGCGCGCTCGCCAAGTCGCCGGGCGACGTCTATATCTCGCTCATCCCCTTCGCCAAGGTCGTCAACGTCGGCGCGAGCAATTACGCTCAGAGCTGGATCGACTGGACCGATTGGCAGAATCCGCCCACGATCCAGCCCAATAACGGGTCCTATCAGGCCGCAATTCCGAATGCGTCGTTCACGCAGTCGCAGTGGGACATGGTCGGACCGGGGTCGTCGTGTCCCTTTACCTCCGGCAACGGCTTTCCGTATTTCTCCTGCACCAGCGGGCCTGCGACCGCGAGCTCGAGCGCGTCGAAGGTCCCCTCCAGCGGCTCGTATAGCGGCTACATCTGCCCGGGCTACGATTCCGCGTCCCACAGCTATTACAATGGCTGCTGGAACAGCGTGCAGAACAGCACCAGGGTGAATTGGTGCACCGGCAGCTATTGCAGCTGCCCCACCACCGGCAGCAATGTTCCCAACAATACCTGCAGCTGTACGGGGAGCGGCTCCAGCACGGTGTGCAAGGTCAACACCTTCACGCACACCTGGATCGCGAACGCCACGAGCACTTGGACTGGCTGCGTGGCCGACCGCACCCAGCCTAACGATGCGAACGCGGTCTCGCCGGCGAGCTCGGACGTCGCCACGCTGTTTCCCGCAAATCAGCACATGGAGAACAACGTCCAATATTGCAGCAGCTCCGCCTCGACGAAACTCGGGCAGATCGTTCCGCTCAGCTACAATTGGACATCGTTGAAGTCGGCCGTGAATGCGATGGAGCCGACCGGCGGCACCAACCAGGCGATCGGAATGGCCTGGGCGGTCCAGTCGCTGATTCCCAACGGCGTGCTCGGCGCGCCGGCCGAAGACGCCAACACGACCTACAACCGTGTGATCATTCTGCTGTCGGACGGATTGAACACCGAGGATCGCTGGCCGGACTATGGCAACGGCTCGACCCAGGCCTCGGGGAACCCGATTGACGCTCGCCAGGCCCTGCTCTGCTCGAACCTGAAGAACACGAAGGATTCGAAGGGCAATGCGATGTACACGATCTACACGATCCAGGTGAACACCAGCTCGCCCGCCGATCCGACCTCAACCGTGCTGCAGAACTGCGCCAGCAGCCCGGACAAGTTCTACATGCTGACGAGTTCGAGCCAGATCGTGACCACCTTCAACTCGATCGGCACCGCTCTGTCGAAATTGCGCGTCGCCAAATAGATCCGTCCAAGACAGACGCGCGGTCGAGGCTCTCCCCTAATCACCAGACAAAATAAAAAAGCCCGGCGTCAGCCGGGCTTCGTGCTTCCTGCGCGGGCGCAAACGACTTAGTGAGCGGCCGGCGGGGTGAACTTCGCAGCGATGCCTTCAAGCGGCTTGAACGCCTGCTTGGCGAGATCCGAGTACAGGCCGGCGATCTTCTGCGAATCGGCGACGAAGGTCTCGTAAGCCGATTTGGCGAACTCGGTCTGGGCCTCGAGCACCTTGTCGAGCGACTTCACGCCCTGCAGCTTCTCGACGAACGACTTGGTGTCTTCGAAGGACTTCTTGGTGTAGTCGCCATAGGCGGTGGCGATCGCATGAAGACCATTCTGCACCGTGGTCGCGGAATTGACGACGGTCTCGAACTGCTCCTTACCGTAGTTCTGGAAATCTTCGACCTTAAACATTGGCATTCCTTTCCCTGACTTTGAGCGCCCTCAGGGAAGCCCCGGCTCCCTGACGCAATCACAATATAGTGCACCGCACAAATAAATCAAGAATCTTGTGCAATGCACAATTGAGGGCATTGCGCTCCAATTCGGCGCGAATCGCCCGAAATCCTGTAGGTGCGCGCAAGATTTCTTTAATCTTTTGGCAACTCCACCGTCCTAACCTCTCCGGTGGTCCCGGCCAGCGTCGGCGGGGACCGTAAAGCTGTTCTAAAACAGCGTCTTAACAAAACCTCAGTTCCGGACTTTCGATTGCAGGGCCGCGTCAGGCCATGCGCGAGGGGTCGGCAGGTCTGATCATAGGGGCGTTCGGCACAATTTCGCCTTACGGGCCGGTGATCACGTCAGAAATTGGACGGGGATTTCATGCTTCGCAAAAACTTGGCTTCCTCGCGCCTGATGCGGGTCGGCGTTTACGGGCTGCTCACCCTGACGATGGCAGCCGTGGTCACCGTCGACAGCGCGGAGGCGCGCCGGCGCCACCGCCATCATCACGCGCGTCACTCCCCCCACAATGATGAGGGCAGCTACAGCCCGGCCTTCGCGTCGATCGTCGTCGACGGCAATTCGGGCGCGGTCCTGACCGCGACCAATCCCGACGCGCTCCGCCATCCGGCCTCGCTGACCAAGATCATGACGCTTTATCTGCTGTTCGAGCGCCTCGACTCCGGCAAGATGAAGCTCGACACCGAAATGCCGGTCTCGGAGCATGCCTCCGAGCAGTCGCCGACCAAGCTCGGCCTGCGCCCCGGACAGACCATCCGTGTCGAAGATGCGATCAAGGGCCTGGTGACCCGCTCGGCCAACGACGCGGCCGTGGTGATCGCCGAAGCGATCGGCGGCGACGAGGACGAGTTCGCCAAGATGATGACGCGCAAGGCGCGGGCGCTCGGCATGAGCCGCACCACCTATGTCAACGCGTCCGGGCTTCCCGCCGACGAACAGATCACGACGGCGCGCGACCAGTCGATCCTGGGCCGGGCGATCCAGGACCGGTTCCCGCGCTATTATCGCTATTTCTCGACCGTGGTGTTCAATTATCGCGGCCAGTCGATCCGCAACCACAATCACCTGCTCGGCAATGTCGAGGGCATCGACGGCATCAAGACCGGCTACACCCGCGCCTCCGGCTTCAACATCGTGACCTCGTTGCGCCGCGGCAACCGGCATCTGGTCGGCGTCGTCCTGGGCGGCCGCAGCGGCGGTTCGCGCGACGCGATCATGCGCAACCTGCTCGCTGAAAACCTGGAGAAGGGCGCCACCAGGCGCACCGTGGCAGCGATCGGCGAGCGCGGCACATCGGATGGCGGCGACACCGCCGACCAGAGCACGGTTCAGATGGCCTCTGCGGCGGCCGACGCCCCGGCGCCGAGCCGCGCGGCCAAGATGATCTCCGCGCTCTCCGAGGCCACGGCCGCGCTGCCACCCTCGCCCCCCAAGGAGACCAAGGTCGAACCCGCGCCGATGACCTCCGGCGTGATCCAGAACCAGCCGATGGCGCTGATCCCCGGCTCCACCGACCCGATGAAGCCGGTGAAGGTCAAGACGGTCCAGGTCAAGGCGGGCACCGTCAAGCTCGCAACAGCCGCACCGCAGCCCGTCGCCCCGGCCCCCGCGCCCGCCCCGGCTCCGGCCGCCTTCGCTCAGCGCGTCGAAGCGGTCGCGCCCTCGCCTCCGCTGGTCCGCGCCGAAGCGCCGCGGCCCGAGCTGCCGGTCCAGCCGGCCGGTCACGGCACCGGCAACGGCATTCTCGGCGTGCTGCCGGCCTCCAGCCTGCCGCCGGCCTCATCGCAGGCGATGGCCTACGCGCCATCACCGCCGCCGGCTCCTGCTCCGACCCAGCTCGCCTCCGCAAGTCCGACGCCCGAACCGATCTCCAAGCCGACCGTCACGCGCAGCGGCTGGATCATCCAAGTCGGTGCACTCGACACCGAAGCCGAGGCGCAGAAGCGGATCGAGGCGGCCCGCAGCTCGGCGCAGGGCCTTCTGAGCAAGGCAGATCCTTTCACGGAGACGGTTGCGAAAGGCGACAAGAAGCTCATCCGCGCCCGCTTCGCCGGTCTCGATCGCGATCAGGCGGAAGCAGTCTGCAAGAAGCTGAAGCGCGCCGACATCTCCTGCATGACCATGCACAACTAACTCACCGAGACACCCAGCAGATGCGGCCCGCGCGACACAGGCGCGGGCCTTTTTGTTTGGCTCTGCGCGAGCGCAGGCGGGACGGCCGAGCGCAAACCTCTCGTCAAGGATTTGCCGCTAGAACTTCTTCACCATGAAGAACGATTGCGCCGGATAACGGCGCAGACCGCGGAGCACACGATGCCGCGGTGCAAGCGGATGTCGGTCTTGTGGCGTTGGTGGCGTTGCCGGAGTTAGCCGTGATGCGTACGAAGCAGAGTATCCTTGGCCTCGTTCACCCGCGCGGCGAGATACGTCGACCCCCCCTGGTCGGGATGCAGTTTCTTCATGAGCGCACGGTGGGCTCGACCGATCTCGTCGCGCCCCGCGCCCGGCTGCAGGCCAAGGATCTGATAGGCCTCCTCGTCCGTCATTTTGGAACTCGCCGCCGCGCGGCGCTGCCGCCCTGCCGCGTCGCCCTGCGCGTTCTGACGCCATCCGGGAAACCGGCGGTCCAGATACGTTTCAAGTAAAGCCACGCTGTCCGCGTCGAGGCTCGGAATCGTCGCCGCGAGCTGCGCCAGATCGAATTCGTCCAGCGCGCGGCCGGCATGCGCGCCGGCGACGAACCGTCCCTCCACGCGACCGCTGTCGTGATCGAGCGTCATCTCGATGAACTGCGAGCGCACGCGCGAGCCTTGACCGCCGGAGCGCTGCGACCCCAGCCCGAACATGTTTCCGAAGCTGCCGAGGCCAGCCGGGCTCCAGCCCAGCAGCCCCGCTCCAAACAGGCCGATGGGAATGGCGACCACCAGCTCGCCCTTGATCCCGGTAAAGGCCGCGGCGGCCAGACAGCCGATGCCCCCGGCGACCTTGATCGCGCGCGCCAGCGCGGCCGGGTTGGCGTTCCGGAACATCTGCAGCAACAGATAGAGGGTGATGACGGCAACGGCGCCAGCGATCAGTGTCATCGCTCGAATATAGGGCTTGTCGGGAAAAAAGGCATCGTGCTGCGGAGAACTCGGGGCGCTAACGCCCTGCCCGCGGCTGCGACCGCGCCCGCCCGATCGCTTGCCGCTACGTCATTTGGCCGAGCAGCAAGGCCGCGCCGGATTCGGCCGCGGCCAGCCGACGCAGAGCCTCACGGCCGCCGGCAGCGTAGGCCGCGGCGGCACGCAACAGATCGCGCAGTTGCGCCGCCGCTCCGGGATCGAACCGGCACCAGGCGCCGCCTGACAACCGCGCCATCTCGCGGAACGCCTGCTCGGCCACTGGGTCGTTGCCCTCCTGGAACATGAATAGCGGCACCTTCAACAGTCCGAGTTCGCCAGCCCTGGCGCACAATTCGTCGACGCTCTCCTCCATCGCATCGCCGACGAACACCACCGCGCGGATTCCCTCGGCGGTCGCGTTGCGTCTGGCCTCGCCAAGGATCTTGCCGATCTGGGTCTTGCCGCCGCGGCAATCGATCTTGCCCATCAACCGCGCCAGCTCGCTGCTGTCGGAAATCCATCCGGTGGCACGACACTCGCTGAAGCCGCGATAATAGACCAGCCTGATGTCGAGACTGCCGAGCGCCGCGGCCTCGCGAAACATTTCCGCCTGCAGCGCGCAGGCCATGTCCCAGGTCGGCTGCCGGCTCAAGGTCGCATCGAGCGCGAAGACGAGACGGCCCCTGGCGCCCTGGGTCGCGGGCGCCATGGCGCGCACCTGAGCAACGAAGGCGGCAATCGCATCGCCGCCAGACGGCTCGGCCTGCGGCAACCGTTCGTCGGACGTCCCCTCAAGCGGAGACGTTTTGGATCCGAAACGAGATTTGGAAGGGACGTCGCTCATAACGCACCTGTTCGATGCGCCTGATGTGGGCAGCGACTCGGCGACCTTCAATGCGCCGCCAGGATCATCGGCTTGTCATGGCGGCGGTCATGGCCGGCGGCACCGCCCGCCGCAAACTCAGATCCGCGAGAGTTCAGGTTCGCAAGTTCAGGTCAGTGCGTCAGCGGCTTGGCCGCGGTGGCGGCCTTGCCGACCGGCGCATAGGGCGCGACCGGTCCCGGATCGAGCAACGGCGTCTTGGTCTTGACCGGGGAGATGGCGCTCGAGCTGTCGCTGTCGGCCAGGAACTTGTCGAGCATGGCCTGGATGGACTGCTTGGCGTCGTCGGGGCCGGTGTCACGCATGTCGTTATGCTGGAAATCGGTGTTCACGACAGTGATGCCGGTCTTCTCGCAGATCTCGTCATCCGGAACGACGCCAGGATCAGGCTTGAACACCGGGTCCTTGGCGCGGAACGAGAGGATCTTGAACCGGCCGTCGGTCACGAACGGCACCCGCAGATTGTCGAGTGTGACCACCTTCCGCACATCGTCCGGATACTGCTTGGCAAAATACATCGAGATGTCGCCGCCCATCGAATGGCCGACGATGGTCAGATGATCGTAGTCGGCATTCGGCTGGAGCTGGCGCATCTGCTCGACGGCGAATCTGATGTTGGCAACGCCGCGCTGGATCTGCGGCAGTCGGCCGACATAGAGCTCGCCCGCCTTGGTCACCATCGGCGCGTCGGTCGGCAGGTCATGCTGAATGCTGACAGCCATGTAGCCGCGCGCAGCAAACACGTTGGCCAGGAACGAGTACTCGGTGAACTTGACGGTGTTGCCGTGGTTGAGGACAGCGACCGGCAGCTTGATCATGCCGGCTTCGGCCTGCATCTCCCTGTCGCGACGCACGGCGATATCGACCTCGACCAGCCGGTTGCCGCGGGAGGAATCGTATAACCGCACCGTCTCGTGGCGGATCGCCCACTTGCTCGCCGTGAAGTAGCCGACGGTGGCCAGAACGCTGACAGACAGAAGAACGGCAATTCCACGCTTCATGTTCGTCCCTCGGGGTCCGCAACCCAAAGTCGCTTGAAACCTGTAAGACTCTCGCAGCCCGTTCTGTTGAATATATATAACGGCCCTGTGACAGAAAGGCTAAATGTTGTGTATCCGACGCCCGTTCGTTGTGCGGCGCACCTAGTTGCTGTGCAACATGGGCCAGCCGCCCTTCCATGAGATTTCAATCGTGAACGTCACGTTCAAATCAGTCAGGAATTTGACGGCAATCTAGCGATTGCGCCCGTTTCCGCCTTGACCTGAGACAAATATGGCCAAAAGCCCGGCTGGCCAGTCCCAGGGCTCACGATGCGGAGCGGTCACCAAACACCGTCGCCCTGATTGTGAGCGCAGCGCTGGCACTCGTCCAGGACGCACAATGTCTCAGGCGACGCCGCGTCTCAGGCCGGTGCCGGGCCGAGCGAACCTTGGTCCCGGCTGGAGGTGTCAAATCAGTCCCGGCTCAAATCAGTCCAGCGCCGACAGGCTCAGGCGCTGATGATGTCGTGCAGTTCAAGAGGCTTGTCGACCTGTGCGAACCATTCGGCGCGATTGGCGGCGCGGCGGCGGCCGCGCTCGTCCAGCGGCAGCTTGAGCTGGCGCAGCAGACTCGTGACCTCCTCCCGGGCCGTGACATGGCCGAGATTGGGGCGGGTGCCGAGCGTCGCCTCGTCGATATCGTCCAGCGCCGTCAGTCCGCGCGGGAAGAATTCGCGATAGACGACGCGCTCGGCGAAGCCGTCGATGGCGCGGAAGCCGAGCCGCAGCGACAGCTCCTTCAGGCCGTCGGCCACCAGCTGCTTGTTGCGCGAGCCGAGCATCGACAATCGGTTCCGGACGACGATCCAATCCGTCATCGCGCCGTCCACCTGGCGGCGCTTGCGCCGGACGTCGCGCACCATCTCGGCATAGTGGCTCTCACCGGTCACCGCATAGGTCGCAGGATCGACGGTTCCGAGCACGTCGAAATCGAGAAAGCTGTCATTGATAGGGGTGACCAGGGTGTCGGCCATCGAATGCGCGAGACGCATCAGGTAGCTGTCATTGCCCGGCGTATCGATCACGATGAAATCGAATGCATGCTCGACGGAGCACACCGCTTCCATGAACTGCTGGAATTCGGCTTTTTCATTCTCATCGATCTGCAACGTCTGGCCGAGCTTGATGCAGTAGTGGGTCGGCAGCTCGAGATGCAGTCCCGTCCGCCGCGCCCAGGCGCTGCGGTTGTTGATGTAATGGGTGAAGCTCTGCTGGCGGGAGTCGAGATCGATCGTGGCGACACGCTGGCCGGCCTTCAAAAGCGCCACGGCAATGTGCAGAGCGGTCGTCGACTTGCCCGAACCGCCCTTCTCATTTCCAAGCACAACCACATGGGCCGAGCCCGATTGTCCCTGGCTAGTCTGCAGCATGTTTTCGACCTCTTACGATCATCTTCGAGTCACGGTCGGTTGCGGTCAAGTGAAATACATCATCATCGTAAATCCACGGGGGCGCATCCACCGCTACTACTTGATGTGCGCGTTTACCTACTCCGCATCGGCTGCGCAGACGTGCTAACAGAGGTGTTCAAGTCAGCTGGGCAGCGTCCTGCCTTTGTTAAGGGCGGTTGCCCGAGCGTCAAGGCCGAACGGAAAGACGGCGATTTTTCCCTGGAGATCGAGCAAAAATGTCACGAACACCACGCGTCGCCCGCAGTCTTTCCGCGCTTCGCCGCGAGCTCGACAGCCTGCGCGCGAGAAAGGCCACCGTTGCGCTCGTGCCCACCATGGGTGCCTTGCATGACGGCCACATCTCGCTCGTGCGACAGGCGAAGCGCCGCGCCGACAAGGTCGTCGTCTCGATCTTCGTCAATCCGACTCAATTCGCGCCGACGGAGGATTTCGGTTCCTATCCGCGCACCTGGAAGGAGGATGTTGCCAAGCTCGCGGCCGAGCGCGTCGATCTGATCTGGCACCCTGACGCCAAGGCGATGTATCCGGATGGCTTCACGACCCGGATCGTGCCGGAAGGCCCAGCCTTGGCCGGACTCGAGGATCGCTTTCGCCCTCACTTCTTCGGCGGCGTTGCAACCGTGGTGGCGAAGCTGTTCGCACAGTGCCGTCCCGATGTCGCGATCTTCGGCGAGAAGGACTATCAGCAGCTCCGTGTGGTGACGCAGATGGCGCGCGATCTCGACCTTGGCGTTCGCGTCGTCGGGTCGCGTACGGTGCGCGAACGCGACGGGCTCGCGATGTCGTCGCGCAATGTCTATCTCAGTGCAGACGAACGCCGCGTTGCGCCGACACTGCACCGTGCACTGAAGGAGCTCGCGAGCCGGCTGCGCGCCGGCGGCGACATGCAGGACGCCCTTCGTGACGGCGCCGCCACAATTACCCAAGCCGGCTTCGACTTGGACTATCTTGAGGTGCGCCACGCCGAGACGCTGGCCCCTGTCACACAGGACGAGTCCGGGCCGAAGCGCATCCTGGTCGCCGCCCGGATTGGAACGACGCGGCTCATCGACAACATCGCGGTGTAGAGGCTGCGCTACAGCAGCCCGAGATCGCGCAACTCGCGCCGCAGCGGTTCCGGCATGGCTTCGAGCCCCGCGGCGCTGGCCTTGCCGAGATCGGCCGGCGCGTCCTCGGGGGTGAGATAACGCCAGCCCTGGAACGGCCGCATCGGCCGCGGCGACACCGCGATCACCTTCGGCTGCATGATCAGGCGGCAACGCCCGATGCCGTCGCCATCCCGGAAGGGCTCGATGCCCACGATCTTCTCACGCGCGGCGACCTCGCCGCGGATGACCCAATAGAGCGAGCCGCCGGCGAGGATCTCGTCGACCCGCTTCGGAGTCATGCGCGTGACATGGACATGCAGCTGCGGCAGGCCCTTCTTCTTGGCCGCGAGCATGCGCTCCGCGATCCATTCCTTCAGCTCTTTGACCGACTCGCAGCCGACGGCCAGCTTGATCAGATGCAGCGGCATGACGCGGTTCGACCAGCCTTATTCATTGTTCGCAGCAGGCTCCGCAGCCTCCGGCGCAGCCTGCGGAGCGGCAGCGGCGGGCTTCGGCTTGGGTGCTGCCTTCTTGGCCGCGGCGGGCGCCTGGGCATGGCTGGCAGCAACGGTCGGCGGCGGTGCCGGTGCAGGAGCAAGCTGGGTGGGTGGCTTCGGAGCCGCCGGCGCGGGCGCGACCGAGCGCGTCGAGGCCGTGGGCTCGGGGTTCATGATGCTGACCGCAGGCGTGTTGGCCGAGCTGGGGAACTCCGCATTGGTCGGCTTGCCGGTCGGCGCGGACGGCGCCAAGCCCGCAAAGGTCCCCGCGGCGGCCGATTGGGCGGTTTGGGCGGCCGGCGCATTCCATTGCGAGGCGTAGCGCGTCACCAGCCCTTCATAAGTCCGGCCTTCCATGTTGTTGACGAGTTGCTGGCGATCGCCGACCGCCCGGAACATCACGCAATCGGTCGGCGTGCAGCGGTCGCGGGTCAGCAGCACATAGGCCATCAGGCCATAGCGGTCGCGCTCTACCGCCCGGCGCAGCGCGAGCAGTTCCGCGGTCATCACCTTGTTGGCGCTCGCGAGGTCGCCCGCCTGCGCGAGGCGGCTCAGCATCGCCGCGGCATAGCTGACGGCGGCGGCCGTCATCTCCGGCGATCCGAACAGGTTCTTCTCGCAATTGGACAAGACCAGATCACCGGCCAGATCATCCACGCAAGCGAGACCCGGCGGCGCAAAGCTGACGGAGGCGGTCGAAGCGGGATCGCTGCCGCCCCGCGCGCCCTGATCCTGGCTTCGCATCATCGACGCCACCGCGATGCCGACGGCCAGCAAGGTGATGACCGTGAGCGCGCCATTGGCAACCGACTTCTCGGCCCTGAGCAGGGTCGCCAGCACGATCAAGGCGAAGAAGCCCGCCGCAGCCACGGTGAGCCACATCGGGAAAGCCGGTGAGTTCAAGAGCTGGTCGAACGAGGAAGGCCAGATCGAAGTCATGCGCGCTGATTCCTGCCGCGGGCCGTCGAGAACGGCCCTGATGGCGTCCTGCGATGGGGCGCCCGTGAAACGATCACCATTCCCAAACCATCACGGCCCCGCCCCATGATAAGACGATTCCAGGCCCGTTGCGGGCACAGGATGGTGCGCAGCTACCCGCTATCCCCAACGCGATCGCACGGCGGTCGTGTTGAGGCATCGCAGCACCAGACTGCGCCGCGGCAAAGGCCGCCTCTCGATCACCGACCGGCCGCGTCCGCCGACGCCGCCGACCTCTTCAAGACAAGGCCAATTGGCTTTCTCTGGCAACCCGCTCAAAGGCTTCCGTCGAGCTTTTGATCCGGTACTGGCAGTCGTCGCCTTCTGTCGGAAGTTGCCGGACGATCTCATAGGTGCCGCTGGCCGCCGGGCGCGAGACGTTGCTCGCGGTGAAATAGACCGTCGTCCCGATCGGGAACTTGTGCTTCAACGCCCTCTCCTGCTCGCGTGCCGGCAAGAGCCCCTGGTCCCGCTGCCCGGGCCGGCGTGTCTTTATAACATTGACGTCTATAGCACGCCGGAGCGGGTTTTGACCAGCGGACTCCCGCCCGGCAACGCGGAGATTGCAAGCTTCTTCAACGAGATGGCGCCGTAACCGGTATTCCTGGACTAACAGGCGGGACCAGGGGCCGATCGACCCTGCCGGTCAGACCTTCTCGACCCGCTCGATGATCCATGTCTCCGCCAGCCCAGCCTCGACCCAAGCGACGAAAGCCGGCATCGCCATCATCGTTTCCATATAGGCCCGCGTCTCGGCCGCGACCGGAACCGCGAAGGTGTGAAAACGGGTGACCACCGGGGCGAACATGGCATCCGCAGCGCCGAAGCGGCCGAACAGGAACGGGCCCCCGCTGCCGTAACGATCGCGGCAATCACGCCAGATGTCCTCGATCCGCGCAATATTGGCCTTGGCATCCGCCGACAGCGCGACCGGACGCACCGGCCGGTGCAGATTCATCGGGCATTCGTTGCGCAGGGCCTGGAAGCCGGAATGCATTTCCGCGCACACCGAGCGCGCGTGAGCGCGCGCCCCCGCCTCGCTCGGCCACAGTTTCGCCTCGGGATAGCGCTCGGCGACATATTCGATGATCGCAAGCGAGTCCCACACCGTGACCGCGCCATCGATCAGGATCGGCACCTTGCCGGCCGGCGAATGCTTGAGGATCCGCGCCTTGTCGGCGGGATCGTCGGTGTAGAGCGGGATCACGGTCTCGTCGAAGGCGATGTCGCAGCCGCGCAGCGCCAGCCATGGCCGCATCGACCATGAGGAATAGTTCTTGTTGCCGACCACCAGCTTCAGCGTCATGTCGCTCTCTCCGTCCTCGTCCAACATCCAGCCGGCGCGGACTCACACGCGGCACGCGCGCCGACTGCAGCACGCATACAGGCGGGCCCCGACGGCGTCGACGATCAGCCGCCGAAATCCTGCGGCGAAAACGACAATTCGAGCACTTTCCACTCGCGATAGCGCGATGACGGCAGCATCGCATAAGGCTGGCAGGCCGCCAGCGCCTCCATCGCGCTCTGCTTCAGCTGCAGCGCCTTGACCGAGGCGGTGCCGGCGATCAGCAACGGCTCGGCCGCAAGTCGCCCATCGGGGGTCATGGCCACCCGCAGCTTCACCATCACATTGTCGGCCGGAGACACCGTGGCGGGCAGACGTGCGCAGGACTTGAGATGGCGGCGAAACACGGCGACCAGATCGTCGGCAAGATTCGTGGTCGCCGTAGGCCCGGCATCGTCGCCCGACCCGTCGCCCGCCGGCGGCAGCGGCGCGAGCGGTGCCGGCAGCCCGAGCATGACGCCATATTTGACCGTGAGATCGGGCTCCGCGGGCACATAACTTGGTGAGGGAGCAGGCACCGGCTTGGTTGCGGATTTGGCGTCGGCCGCTTTCGATTGTGATTTGGCCGGAGGCTTCGTCTCGGCTTTGGAGGATGGCACCGGCGAAGGCTGCTGCGGCGCCTCCGGCGGAACCGGGGGCTTGGGCGTCTCCTTGGCCGTTTCTTTGGCTGCTTCCTTGGCATCCTGCGGCGGCGGGGCGGCCGGCGGCGGAGCAGCGGCCGCGGGCGACGGAGTGGCCGCCGGCTGCGGCAAGGTCAAATCAGGCGTGGGTGATGGCGACGGCGGCGGCGGTTCCGGCGTCTTCTGCGACTCGTCGGCATCGACGATATCGACCGGCACCTCGTCGGCCTTTGGCAACTCGTAGGGCCGCACCACGGTCGAGACCACGATCCCGCCAGCGATCAGAAGGTGCGCCAGCAGGGACGCGGCGATGCCCCAACGGATGAACTGCCAACGTTCCATGCTGCTTCACTACATCCGCGCCTGAGCGAACGCGCGCAGCGCGCGATCACCCCGATCATGCACAGGGCCTACGACGCCAGCCGCCGCGCGGCCCGCCGGCCGCTCCCTGTCACATCGCGCTGTAGCATAAAGACGCGGGCGCCGCCCTCAATCCCATTTGGGCGCGAAGGCGAAGTCGGTCATCCGCCCCCCGGCGCTGCCCATCGCAAAGATGTCGGTCATGTCCTGCTCGGACAGCTCGAAATCGAACACGTCGAGATTTTCGGACAACCGTTCGATCTTGGACGTCCGCGGGATCGCCACGACGTTCTGCTGCACCAGCCAGCGCAGGCAGATTTGCGCCGGGCTCTTGCCGTGGGCGTGGCCGATCCGGGTCAGGGTTGGATCATTCCTGATCTTGCCCTTTGCGATCGGACTGTAGGCGACCATGGCGATGCCATGCCGTGCGCAGGCCTCGCGGATCTTGGTCTGCTCCAGATAAGGGTGATACTCGACCTGGTTGCACACCAGCGGCTCCGGCGACAGCGCCACGGCCTCGTCGAGCAGAGCGACGGTGAAATTCGACACGCCGATATGGCGCGTCAGCCCAAGCGTCTTGGCATGCGCCAGCGCGCCGAGCGTCTCGGCCAGCGGCACGTGTGAATTCGGCCAGTGCAGCAGCAGCAGATCGACGTCGCTGACGCGCAAGCGGACCAGGCTCTCCTTGGTCGAGCGTTCGAGATCGTTCGGCGCGAAATGCGTCGTCCACACCTTGGTGGTCAGGAACAACTCGCTGCGCCGAACGCGTGAGGCGCGCAGGCCCTCCCCGACCTCCTGCTCGTTCTCATAGACCTGGGCAGTGTCGATGTGGCGATAGCCGAGCGTGAGCGCCTGCTCGACGATGCGGGCGCAGGTGCGTCCGCGCAACTCCCAGGTCCCGAGACCCAGGGCTGGAATCCTGGCACCATTGGCATCGATCATCAGCATGGCCGTGCACTCCAGATACGTGCAACATTATGCATGCCACACGCGAACCGTGCCACGCTCGGCCGGTTTTTAGCTTAAGTCTTAGCTAAGGCCGCGAACACGGTATCGGGCGCATGCGCAATGACCGTGAGCAAAGCGCGGGCGGGTCCGCGCGGCATGCGCTTGCCCTGCTCCCAATTGCGGATCGTCTCGACCGGCACGCCGAGCTTGGCGGCAAACTCCTGCTGGGTCAGGTGCACCCGTCGCCGGAGATCGCGCACTTCGAGTGGCGCGACCGGTGCGGTGGTCGCCGGCGCCAGCGGAAACTCGCCGCCGTCGCGCAGCTCCACGATTCGTCCGTCTGCCTTCAGCCGTAAGCGTTGCATGATCCGACTCCGTCTCGGACGACAGTGTCGCCGAGCCGCGTTAAGGCCGGATTAACGATATAAGTCGTTCGGACAGTGGGCTTATTTCAAACCGAACCAGAGCGTCGCGATGCCCAGGAAGGAGAAGAAGCCGACCACGTCGGTGACCGTGGTGACGAAGGTTCCAGAGGCGACGGCCGGATCGGCGCGCACCCGTTCGAGCACCATCGGGATCAGGATGCCGCCAAGCGCGCCGGCCACGAGGTTGGAGATGATGGCGAGCCCGATCACGAGGCCGAGACCCGGCGTCTTGAACCAGGCGACCGCGGCGATGCCGGTAATGAGCGCGAAAGCGAGCCCGTTCACGAGGCCGACCAGCGCCTCGCGCATGACCACGCGCATGGCATTGTTCGGTCCGAGCTCACGGGTGGCGAGCGCCCGCACCGCGACCGTCATGGTCTGGGTCGCGGCATTGCCGCCCTGGCTCGCCACGATCGGGGCGAGCACCGCAAGCGCCACCATCTGCTGCAGCTGGCCTTCGAACAGCCCGAGCACCGAGGAAGCCAGAAAGGCAGTGGCCAGGTTGATCAGGAGCCAGTTGAAGCGGCCCTTGGCGATGGTCCAGAAGCTGTCGGACAGTTCCTCGTCGCGCGACACGCCGCCCAGCGCCTTAAAATCCTCATCGGCCTCCTCCTCGATCACGTCGACGACATCATCGATGGTGATGACGCCGACCAGCCGGTTCTCGGCATCGACCACCGGGGTTGCGACCAGATTGTACTTGCCGAACAGCCGCGCCACCTCGGCGAGATCGTCGGTGACGGTGACGCGGCGGCGATCCTCGTCGATCAGTTCGGCGAGCGGTGCGAGACGCCGGGCGCGCAGCAGCGCGTCGAGCGCAACCGCGCCTTGCCAGTGCCGCGCCTCGTCCACGGCATAGATCTCATAGAAGCGCTCGGGAAGGTCGGGCGTCTCGCGCATGTAGTCGAGCGCCTGGCCGACGGTCCAGGCCGGCGGAACCGCGATGAACTCGCTCTGCATGCGCCGGCCGGCCGAGCCTTCGGGGTAATCCAGGCTGCGTTCGAGGACATCGCGCTCCGAGGGCGGCAGCCGCTCGAGAATCTCCTCCTTGTCCTCTTCGTCGAGGCTTTCCAGCAGCTCGACGGCATCGTCGGACTCGAGCTCGCGAACGCCCTCGGCGACGGTCGCAGGCTCCAGCTCCTCGAGGATCTCCTCGCGGACGGAATCGTCGACCTCGTTCAGCGCCGAGAAATCGAAATCGGTGCCGGTCAGCTCGACCAGACGGACGCGCTGCTCGGGCGCGAGCGCGGCGATCAGGTCACCGAGATCCGCCTCGTGCAACTCGGCGACTTCCGCGCGCAGGAACGCCTCGTTCTCGGCGGCAATCGCCGCCGTGATGGCGTCGATGAACTCCGTGCGAATCTCGCCGGAATCGGTGCGCATCGCGGCGCGATCGGATAGAGTCACACCTGCAGGGGCAACGTCCGATGTCTCGTTCATGACGTGCCTCACGAGCGGAATGCAGAGCAATTGGTCTGATTTGTGCTTTCACGCATTACATAATGGGCAACAGCGAGCGCAACGGGAAAAGATGCCTCGGACGCGACGGATGGCGGGATGGGTAAATGCAGCCGCGATGGCGGCCGCGCTGCTGGTGGGGCACTGCGCCGCGGCTGCGTCCGCCGAAACCTGTCCGCACGAAGGCGCGCTCGGCACCTCGCGCGTGCTGAGCGTGGACCCCAAGCACTATCCGCGCGTCGGGCTGAAGAGCTTCCCTGACACGCTGCCGCTGCATGACGGTGAAGTGGTCCTCACCTTCGATGACGGCCCCTCGCCGCCTATGACCAACAAGGTGCTCGCAGCACTCGCCCGGGAATGCGTGCGCGCGACATTTTTCCTGGTCGGCAAGCCGGCCTCGGGCCGCGCCGCGCTGGTGCAGCGGATCGCGGCGGAGGGCCACACGATCGGCCATCACAGCTTCACGCATGCGCATTTTGCGCACATCACGCCGGAGCAAGCGGTCGAGGAGATCGATCGCGGCATCGCAGCCGACGAGAAGGCGCTCAACGGCATCGAGACAACAACGCCGTCGACGCCGTTCTTCCGCTTCCCCTATTTCGAATCGACGCCGGCCGCGCTGGATCTCCTGGCCTCGCGCGGCATCGCGGTGTTCGGCGCCGATCTCTGGGCCAGCGACTGGAACCCGATGTCGCCGCAGCAGACCCTGAAGCTGCTCACCAGCCGGCTCAACCAGGCCCGCAAGGGCATCATCCTGCTGCACGATCCGCAACCACGCACGGCCGCGATGCTTCCGGCCTTCCTGCGCTATCTCAAGGAGCACGGTTATCGCGTGGTCCATGTGGTGCCGGCCAAGACCGACGAGCCACCGCAGCAGCACAGCGAAAGACCGTCCGGTGCGGCCACGCCGCCCCTGGAAGGCGGTTAATCCACCGTTCAGGCGCGCCGGCTAGGCTGGAACGATGTGCGGCGCCTGCAGACCTTGCAAACCGGCAACAGCCATGCGCAAACCGGAACGCAAGGCGATGTAATGTCGCCGCCACCAATCATCCCTGCTATGCCTTCCTCCCTGTGGCGCGGTGCTATGTCCACGATATATCCGGGACCATCGAGGCGCCTGACCCAAGGGAGTCCGGCCATTGAAGAGAATGCAGGCAGCGTGATGCGTGATCGTGCGTGGGCTTGGGTCGGATCGACATCGTCATGGGTCGCATTGCTGCTCGGCGCCCTGACCGCTGTCGGCTCAGGCCTGGGATCCCCGGGCGCCGCTGCGGCCGAATGTCCCGGCCATCCCAATGCGCTGGGCACGTCTCGCGTCCTGGTTGTCGATCCGCAGGAGCATCCGCGCATCGGCGCGATGCAATACAAGGAGACCTTGCCGCTGCGGGATCACGAGGTGGTGCTGACCTTCGACGACGGTCCAGTGCCAAAATACAGCAATCAGGTGCTGCAGATCCTTGCCGATGAATGCGTCAAGGCGACGTTCTTCACGATCGGCCGCCAGGCCAAGGCGGATCCCGAAGGTGTGCGCAAGCTCGCGGCGGCCGGCCACACGGTCGGCACGCACAGCCAGAACCATCCGCTGAGCTTCAACCGGATGACGCTGGACCAGGTCAAGCCCGAGGTCGATCAGGGCATCGCCTCGACCGCGGCCGCGCTCAGCGATCCCTCGGCGCTGTCGCCGTTCTTCCGCGTGCCCGGCCTGTTGCGCGGCGAGGCGGTCGAGAACTATGCCGGCACGCTCGGCCTGCAGATGTGGAGCGCCGACTTCCTTGCAGACGATTGGCGCAGCATTTCCGGCACCAAAGTCTATGAACTCGCGATCAAGCGGTTGGAAGCGCGCGGCAAGGGCATCCTGCTGCTGCACGATATCCACGCCCGCACCGTCGACGCGCTGCCGAAGATCCTGACCGAGCTGAAGGCCAAGGGCTATCGCATCGTGCATGTGGTGGCGGCGACACCGGATCGTCCGGCCACCCCCACCGAACCCGATGACTGGCTGGTGCATCGTCCATCCGATGAGACGCCGGTCGCCAAATGGCCTGCGATTACGCCGGTCGATCTCGCTGCTGCCGACACCCGTGCCCGCGCGACATTGGACGATTTCGGCGTGCTCGATCCATTGCCGGCATCGCGAGCGGCACCGAAACCGGCGTGGCCGCGGCCAGCGCTACGGCTGCAGACCGCGACAGCGCCCGCCTTGCCGGCTCCCTCGGCCGATCTGTTCGCTTGGCCACCTGCGACACCGCTGACGGCGCAGCGCCGTCAAGTCGCCCGCGTCGAGCGTCCGGCCGTGAAGCCGGCGCCGCGCCCGGTTCGCATGGCCAGCCTGAAGCGGCGCTGAGGCGGGGTTTGCAAGACCCGCCCGAGATTGCTTGATGGGGCTCGTGCGTCTCGCTGCGGGTGCGTGATCAGTTGGTGACGAGCTTGCTGACGCAGAGGATGACGGCCGCTGCCAGGAAGAACAGGTCCATGTAGGACTTCTTCTCGCCATCGCGCCGCAGCGAGCCGACGTCGTTCATGGTCTGCTTGTTGACGACCTGACTGACCGGACCATCGCCGAGCATGCCGGCGAGGCGGCGAACATCGCCTTCGAGCTTTTCGATCCGCCCGAAGAAGTGGAACGAGCGAATGACCGTGACCGCACGCATGCCGGCGTAGAGCAGGATGACCAGTGCGAGAACCGCGCGATTCTGATATTTCTCGATGTAGTTGAGGCTCATATAGACGGCCCCGAGAAATACGAAATTGGAAACGAAGCGGTAGGCTAGGCCCGCGAAGTTCATCTGCTCCCCCACATGATGTCCGGATCACTGGCCGACAACAGAACTCACGAACCGCGTTCGCCCCCGCGTTCCGGCCCAACCAGCGCGACCCTAGGAGCGCTGGCTTGCGAATTCGTGAAGTGGGAGATTTTGACAGAACCGACCGGCTCGCTTGGTAAACGACTGGCTGAGCTTTGCAGCCGGCAATTGAAGCCTATTTAGATCACTCCTTTTCGAACCTTGCTTTGCAACAGCCGTGCGTGGACGCGCCTAGGTCGTGGACTCAAACCGCATCCAGAGGCGGGTTGAGGCGAGCAAGACGGCGGAGAGGAAATTGCGAGCGCTCTTATCGTAGCGGGTCGAGATGCGGCGGAAATGCTTCAACTTGTTGAAGAAGCGTTCGATCAGATTGCGCTGTCGATAGAGAGCAGGATCGACCGAACGCTGAACCTTGCGGTCGCGGCAGGTTGGGATGTGAGCGCGCCCGCCA
>Ga0265338_10000307_pt1 | contig 88435 bp, 130 predicted proteins | sample 42126metaG_FD_193579 | JGI IMG/M metagenome (GOLD analysis project Ga0265338, IMG submission 193579) | Rhizosphere microbial communities from Carex aquatilis grown in University of Washington, Seatle, WA, United States - 4-21-26 metaG | ecosystem: Host-associated > Plants > Roots > Rhizosphere...
ATACTTCCTAGATTCATATCTTCTTTGGTTTTTATATATAAACCATGATGAGTTTGAAACTTTTTTATACAAGAAACCATTTCCTGTCTGTATGGGGTTGGAATATCTTTCCCAAATTGTTTTTGATAATAATCTACAAGTTCAAGTAGATGCTTATAATGTCTTTCAACCGAATCTTGTATGATTCTTTTTTCTCGACTATTCATTCCATCAGGCATGGTGTTATATAAATTCAACAATCTAAAAATACTATCCTGAATATGTTCAGCCCAAGTGTTCTCGTCACCATTGAAATTCTTAATTTTAAATTCAGTGTTCAATTTGTTTAAGTTTACTTCAACATCTTCCGGCAAAGTAAATTCTTCTATGTTTCTAGCACGGATACTGTTTATCTCGCTTAAGAAATCATAGAATTCCTTCATTATTATATAAAATTCTTCGCTATCATTTGAGATATTCTGCATCCTATCTTCAACAGTCTTCAGATATTCTCTAGCGTTTTTAACGAGCTTCTTATATCCGCGCATGAGGACCATCCTTATACCTTTCGGAATTCTCTATATTCTTTGTAACCGATTCCTTTGTAGGAGAAGGCATATTCTCCAGGTACTAAAGCAAGTCTCCACTTTCCGTCTTCATCCGTCATTGTTGAGGCAACCTTAACATTGTTGGGGTCTTTTGGTGAAAATTCTCTTTTGGGATAGACATTTACATGCACTCCCTTAATTGGTTTATTTTCAACATCCACCACCACATCCTCTACCACTTTTTCTTGGCTGGGAGAAACAAAATTATCGTGCTGATAAAAATCTGTGGAGCCGTTTATCTTTACGGGTTCTCTTTGTATTTCTTCGGCATTAGCAACCCTGTCGTCTGGTTGTATACTCAAACTTGAAGTTGCTACATCAAACTGTTCCCAAGCTTCGAAAAGTTTATTTCCATTTTGAGGAATTTTAGCGGCCATTCTTACTACATACGAACCAACCTTCATGGATTGAGGAACTTCGTATTCATACAAATAATCACTGGAGCTTACTTGTTTCATTAATGTTTCTGGGAGGTCATGCATAACTCTGCGTTCAATATCATCGTAATGTTCAATCCTTACGGTGACATTCTCAACCGGAATAGGTTTACCGTTTGATTTGAAATTTGCTGGTATCTTTACTTTCATTCCCTTTGTAAATGTCCCTAACATGATATTTCTCCTTTACTCACTTCGCTTAGTATGCTCCGCTATAACCGCCGCCAATATAATTATACTTGCTAGTATCCAAATATTGGAAGTTATACGGTGTGGATGTTCCAGAAATTCCAGTTCCACTCCAAACTGGATTTACTTCAATATCATATTGATAATTGTATCTATCATTTCTATTCTTTACTGGATTCCAGAATTCACCCTGAACAGTCATGGAATACAATCCAGCATTAGCATTCATTACAAATGTTCCACTTACATCTGTATAAGCAATAGCTGTTGGTAAATCTCCACCAATACTGTCTTGAGGGAATAAACTTACCTTTAAGTTTGGAAGAGGAATAAGCTGTCTTTGTGGAGTCTTAAACAAGAATGTGTCAGAAATTTGAACAGCACCCTGATTATCCAACTGTAATCCAATTGGAGCCACAAGCCAATTTGTTCCGGAAGGAATGGTCTGAGCGACCTGATTTGAAAAGTATCTGGTTGCATAAGCACCAAATATATAAGAACCAGCGTTTAGAACAATTGCATAATTTCCACTGATGTCAGTTGTGGTTGCGGCGAAGGCTGTATTTCCACTCGTTACAACAAGAGATGCTGGATATATTCCATTGCCGCTTGCATCAACAATGGAACCTGAAACAGATATAGTTCCACCACCAATTGGAGATGGAAAACTGAATGCTGAAGGCAACACGCTAAAAGATTCTGTTGTCTGAATTATATTTCCACTGTAATATGCTGTATAGACTGAATTGTAAGTAGTTACATCAGCGTTTAATGGAATTTGGTAAGTGTAATACCAGATGTTTGCAAATGGAGAGGCTTGTTGAATCATGCTCCCAGAAGCAACGTCATATACAAATCCACCGTTAAAATGATAAATATCAATAGTAACGCCCGATACTCCAGTATAAATTGGAGTACTTCCATCAGATACATTCATATAAAAAGTGGCGTTATCGCCTTGTATTAAATCCATATTTTCCTCTTAGTCTAAATTAGCAAATGTTATAAATTTGCTTATAGCTAAATCCTGTGGTGTTGCATATCTCTGGTCAACTTGTGTGAGTTTAAATCCAGCATTATCATATGCATAGTCAACTAATTCACTGCACCAAAAAGCGTTTGTTTTTTGAGCAATGTTCTTTCCATAGAACTGAACTACTCTTCCAAGACCGATTGAAGTAACAATAATTTTTACAAGTACACCAATCTGTCCAAATAAATCATATGGTTTGTTCAATTCATTAGAAGCAACTGCAATCGCTTTTTCTATCATATCATTGGTTATGGCGGAAGAAACATAACCAGCATAAACTTTGTAATTATTTTTATCGTTTAGATAATTATCTATGGTATTGTATTGAACACCTTTACCCAATTGAGCTTCTATTAATTTTTCGTCTCCATGATATATTGCGACATGATTTATTTCAGATTGAGTTAAAAATCTTATTCCCCATCCTATGAAACCGCTGGAACGAACAAATATTAAATCGCCTCTTTTTAAAGTGTACATAACACACCCCTATTTATCTAGTCGCCTTGATGTCGGCTTGCAATTTAATTCCAAGTGCGTCTATCTGTGTTTTGATGTTTTGCATTTCTTCTTGACTAGCCTTTGGCTTAATCTGGCTTATCAAATTCTTTAAGTCAGAATTATATGTGCTCATTATGTCGTTTATGTTCTGTGTCATATCATCTCCTGCTAATAATTTAAATTTATTAGTATAAATAACTTACAACCAATACGTATGGTGTACCGTTTTGTAAATTTGGACCACGAACAGCTATATCAGCCAAACAAATATTTGAACCAGAAACATATATTCCAAAACTCATTGAGTTTACAACATGGTCCATAGTTGCAATCACTATATAGTTTGGTTGCGGTACAATTATATTATCGTTAGGACTCCAAACATAAGCCTGATTAATGGACAGGTTGTTGGCTGGAACATGAGTTGGTGTAAAAGTATATGTCGCAGTCGCACCAGTTCCAGAAAAGGCATATTGTTCATACGCCATATTGAATGGATTATTAATATCAGTATTTTGAATTTGTGTTATCATTTAAATCTCCTATGGTGATATTATATAAATTCCACCTAAAACTGGAACTATTGGAGCCACGTAGGTAAGATATCTTATAATAATTACACCAGAACCACCATCTCCACCAACATTTGAACCACCACCAGAAGCTCCTCCACCGCCACCACCAGTACTTGGAATGGCCGAGAATCCATTAACGGCGGCTACGTAAGCTCCACTCGCCCCACCACCCTGACCACCATTGCCAGCAATATTTCCGTAAGGGGCGAAACCACCGCCACCTCCACCGCCTGCATAGTAGGTTGGTGTTCCGGTTATATCTGATATTATACCATTTCCACCGTTTCCAGCCTGACAAAATATTCCACTTACTGGGAGGGCATCAGAACCGATTGTTGCACCGCCCCCACCGCCGCCACCGCCAAATACTGTTCCGACTACGTAACCATATCCACCATTATTACCTTGACCTACAATTCCAGAGCCAAAACCAGATTGGTCCCAACCACCACCACCAGAGCCTCCATTGCTTGGAACGCCAGTATTATAATTTCCGCCGTGTCCGCCGCCTGAAGCCATAACCAATGAGCCGATTGATGATACCCCGCCATTTCCATCAGACGCTCCCAAACCACCACTACCAATTGTTATAATTTGTGATGAAGATATAGAGACCGTTCCAGATAGAACTCCTCCAGCACCGCCGCCACCACCTAATCCAGATGGACCACCAGCGCCACCACCACCAACAACTAAATAGTCATAATTGGTAACATTGGAATTTGGAGTAAAAGTTCCATTTCCAGAAAACACAACAACAGTGTATGGACCATATGAATAAATGTTTGGAATTGGCATATTTTATCCTAAATATCCATACGAAGCGGCAATAAGAGTCGCTCCCGATGTGGGGTTTGCTATGAAAGTTATGGTATTTCCAGAAAGAATATAATCACTAGTGAGTGAGTGAACACCACTTGGAATCAATAATAATCCATTTTTATGTAACATTAAAGTATTTCCATATGGTGCATCTGGAAGAGTAAATACATTGTTTAAACCATTAACTAGTCCAGATGGTTCAATCATAAACTTTTGTTTCGTCACAATTGCATTGTTAATCATTGATACAGAGAAATTTGTTCCAGACATCAATGAAACACCACTTTGAAAATTCATCAATAAAGAATTCGGTACATTGTTAGTTGCTGAATTATTTATATCTCCATCAGTAAACACCCAGGAACCAGAGGCATTAGCTATACCAGCGTATCCAAGTGCAACAGATGTATATCCATTAGCCTGGGAAGAGTTTCCACCAGCAAAAGAGGAATCTCCGCTTGCTATGTTTCCAATTCCCTGAACATGTGAGTTATCTCCAAATGCAAAGTTGGAATAACCTTCAGCGTGTGACATTGCGCCAACTGTGACGTTATAACTTCCCTCAGCGTGAGATTGAGAACCAGACACGATGTTCCAACCACCTTCGGCGTGGGCATTGGGGACATCAATAAAGTTACCGTTTCCTTCGGCATGTGAAAAAAGCGCATTTGTAGTTACTATGTTGCCATATCCCTCAACGTGAGAAGACATACCAGAAGCATTGTTGGTATTACCTTCTGCGTGAGACATTGTGCCATACGCTACGTTTTGATAACCTTCAACGTGAGCAAATGCTCCACTTCCAAACTCATCACCAGCATAATTGAAAGCACCTTCTGCATGAGAGAAAATTGTCCAAGCTATGTTCATCATACCTTCGGCATGAGAGTAGTCTCCCCCCGCTACGTTTTGGTCTCCTTCAGCATGTGATGAATTTCCAGAAGCTATAGTTGTATTTCCTTCAGCGTGAGAATTTGGACCCCACGCAACAGTTGCGAGACCTTCGGCGTGAGAATATTGTCCATAAGCTAATGAATTTGCTCCTTCAACGTGTGAAAATTGACCAATTGCCAAATTATTTGAGCCTTCGGCGTGAGAATAATCACCACCAGCAAGATTGCCCGTTCCCTCAGCGTGAGCACTTAATCCAGAAGCTATATTGTTTTGACCTTCTGTATGAGAAGCTCCACCAATAGCATATCCGTTATAACCTTCGGCATGAGCACTTTGACCACTGGCTACTGTGTTACTACCCTCAGTGTGAGTAGCATCACCCATTGCGCGAGTTTGTGAACCCTCAGCGTGGGCCTGATTTCCGAAAGCTAGTGTCTGAACTCCTTCGGCATGTGACTGAGGTCCATAGGAAACTGTGGTCTCACCTTCAGCGTGTGAACTTATGCCTGAGGCAATTGTTGCATTACCCTCTGAATGCGATTGGTCCCCATGAGCTGTAGTAAAATTACCTTCAGAATGGGATTGGTGTCCAACGCTTGTTGTTTGTTCACCTTCGGCATGTGACTGGTCTCCGATTGCTGTTGACTTATTTCCCTCTCCGTGGGCCTGACTTCCATGTACAGTGACAGAATTTCCTTCTGCGTGGGATTGGTCTCCATATGTTGAGTTACCTATTCCTTCAACGTGAGATTGATTTCCAAAAGCTACATTTCTGTTTCCTTCAGCATGTGCCGCCGCGCCAGAAGCGACATTGTTGATACCTTCCGCGTGAGAAGCTTCATTGTATGAATAATTATATTTTCCCTCTACATAGGATGTGATTCCGATAGCGTTGCCACTAACTCCAATGGCGAATCCCTGATTGGCAGTCACTACGTTTCCTAATCCTAACGCAAAACCATTCGTGGCACCGCTGATTAAGTTGTTTTGTCCACCAGTCATGGATTGCTGTGATGTAATAATGGTGTTTTGAATTCCATTAATCAGATAAGAGCCATAACTAGATATTACCACATTTGAATTATCATTACTTATATTAATTCCCGCTCCTGACAAAGTTAAATTGCCAGTCATAGTGTCTCCGGTAATATGAACGAAATTACCAGAAGCCCCACCGATTGCGGGAACAATATTTTCAACATAGATTGTGTTGAATGGTCTTGAAGGAGAACCTATATTATTCGTTCCAGAAGAATTTGGCAACAATGTAGTTCCGGATGCCAAAGTTACGACTGCACTATTTATAGCTGTATTTCCCTGTCCAACAGAAACTATTGCTTGACCACCGATATTAATTCCCAACGCTCCATTGTTATTTATGTTGTGAACTTCAAACAAAGATGAATCTATGAATGTGATATTTCCGGATAATGTTAAAATGCTAGCTGAAGTTACGTTTAAGCTTCCCGATGTGTTTATGACGTTTCCATCTGTGAAGTTTAAATTACCCGTCATCGTTCCACCAGAAATTGGAACATAATTTCCGGAAACATTTCCACCACCGTTTACTGCCGGAACTATGTTATTCACATAGATAGTGTTATATGGACGTGACGCTGAACCAAGATTTTGGGCACCAGAAGCCACAGGAACTAAATCTGATTCTAATATGATTGGGGACATTCCAGATAAAGTGTGAAAATATCCATTTACAGCGGCGATTGAAGCATATGGTTGATTCAAAGAACCAACATTATCTATTCCAGAAGACGTGGGAATAATGTTTCCAGTTGTGTTGATGGTTGTGCCGCTTAATGAGACCTGGGTCGAGCCAATAGTAGTAACACTTACTGAAGCAATTCCTCCTGGATTTGATGCTTGCATTAAAGCTGTATATGGAGTTAATTCAAGCGTAGTTCCCTGACCTGGATTTAAAGTTGATATATTTGTTTGAGCTACTGCCTGGGTTATTATTGAATAATTAAAAGTGTTGTGAGCTTCAATTATGTTAGTAGCTGTTGGTCCACCATTTGCGTCATTTATGATATTTATATTGTTACCGGACATAATTAAATTTTTATATCCATTTGTTGAACTTGAATCTGAAAGATTTATTGATTGAGTTGGAGAATCAAAAGTTAACGAGAGTTGTGCCACCGAACTTTGACCTTGAACTATTGATGTATTACCATCTACTAAAGTCAACATATCATAATACTGTCCAGGAGATGGTGAAGCATTAAAGAAAAGCGATACTCCTGATGCTCCAGTCATACTTGTGACTGAGCTTCCAGATATAATGGCGTTGTTATTGAAAACTAGATTACCAGTCATGATATCTCCGGCTTTCAATACATAAGCCGCGTTTGTACCACTAAAGGTTCCAATAAATGTTAATCCACTGAACATGTTTGCATATACAACATTATATGGCAATGTTGGAGCACCAAGATTTAATGTGCCAGATGTAGAAGGCAATATATTGGCAGATGTGCTAATGTTTTTTGCATTTAATACAATCTCTCCGCTTGCTCCGGCACCAATAAACATTGTTCCAGAACTTCCGCCATATGCGGCAGATAATGACATATTTCCCACAGATATCATATCAACATATGTATCGGAGAACATGTATAATTGTCCGCCGTGTGATGCTACGCTTACCATGCCAGATGGATTGTTAATTGTTAAAACTCCACCATCATTTCTAGTTAATTGCGTTAATAAATTTAAATCTCCGGTCATTGTATCACCGGATTTATGTACAAATTGGAAACTATTTGGACTTATAATGTTATCAACATAAAGGTTAGCGAATGGAACCCCTGGTTCACCAAGATTATGTGTTCCAGATGCAATGGTTCCCAAATCACCCATCATTGTTCCGCCAGAAATTGGCACATAAACACCAGCGCCCACACCCGAAATGGCGATGGCGTTGAAACGAGCGTTAACGTCTGCAAAAACGCTCTGAGGATTTAATCCCAAAGTCTTTTCAATTGTCTGAAGAATTGTATAGACACTATTTACTTGGATTCCCTGAATCTTAGTTCCTGACATTGTGATAAGACCCGTGATGGGGCTTCTCTCTTGGTCAATTACATAAGAAAGAGTGGGAGTTCCAGATGTTGGGAATAAATCAAAATTAGATGGATAATTCGATGAACCAGATGCGATTGCCATTCTTGTCTCCTATTATTTCTTTCCTGTAAGATAAATTAAACATCCCAATGTGTATGCTTCAGATATCAAAACCAAAGCCATGTAACCAAAAGCGAAATATGCAAAGATAGAAAAGAAATGAAAGATTAAAGCCGTAGTTGCTAACACACTAAGTTTGTTAGTGATTTTCCCACTTCTTATTTTCTCTATGATTTGTTTGAGATTGTATGTGAAAAATAGCGATAGTATTATAGAAAGCGTTGCAATAAGAAAAGTCATTTATTTATCCTTTGTTGTTGTTATTTGGGTCGAAAGCACTATCGAAAGAATCTTGGACTAAAGCTATCCTATTCTTTCTCAACTTTTCAACAATCTTCTTACTTTTAAACTCTAACTCTTTTGACTGCCCACCTATATTACTTATAGATGAAAGCAAATCTCCCATACTGTTCGCTGTAGATTCTTTCATGATGTCTCCCATTATTGAAATAATTTAATTCCAATTAATTGCGTTACATCGTTCCAAGTGATTATATGCATTCCTAAAAGGATAAGTATCAATAAAATAGTAGCCACTAATAGAACTTTGTATACTCCACTTACTCCGTCAATAACAGTTTTTAGAAAAGTCATAGATTTGGAAAACCAATTCTTATTCTTTTCTGTTTTTATTTGAGTCTCCGAATGAGCCTTGGCTTCCACAATTTTTTCAGCCTTCTCGGCGGCTTTTATTTCTATGTCTCTTACAATTTCTTTCTGTGTTTCTCTTGTCTTCAAATATGAAACATCGCCCTGAATTGCCGTGATAGCATCCTTAAGTTTGTTCAATGTTTCACTAGCGTCCTCAATTGAACCCTTCTTCATCTCATTCACAACCGCAACAGTGCTTCCCAATGAATCATTAGAAGATATGATTTGTTGTTTATGTATTTCTAATTTACTTGTCAAATCATTGACTGAACGTATTAAATCTTCCAACTTACTTTGTGTTGTCTTTTGGTCCTGACTTTGTTTCTTATATAACTCAGTTAAAATAGCAACATTTTCAGAAATCTCGGATAGGATTTCATTGTTTTGAGTACCAACGCTGTCAGTATTATGCAAAGCCGCTTTAATTGAAGATATTAAATCGATTAGATAATCTACAGTTACAGAACTCTTTGCATCATCGCTCATGAATTACTTCTTTCTGGGCTTCGCTTTCTTAGCTGGAGCCGCAACTGGGATTCTAGATATTTTCTTGGGAGCCTTCTTTGGCTCAGGTTGCTTAACAACAACCTCTTCAGCTTCGGAATCAAGCATGTCTGGAAGAATTGTTGTTCTTACATTACTCTCTATAACTTCCTCATCCGTCTTCTCGACAGGTTCTTCCACTATCTTTCTCTTTGAACCAGCCAATGCTGGCTTTCCACCTAACATTACAACAACTTGTGAACCACCAGTATTGTTGTCTATATCTGGGTCATAATGGTCATTATTATTATCAACAACCGCACCACCATTAGTTTGCTTCACCTTACTCTTATCTATACTCATGATTTTCTCCTCTACTTTCCTTTTGGTTTCTTTTTGGGTCTCTCTTCCCCAAGAGCGAATGTTCTTATGCTACTTGGTGGAGTGTTGTCTTGCCTTGGTCTTGCATTTGGGATTGACTTCTTTGCTGGGACATAAACTGCTACATTATATTTATCAGATTTCATTTGTGATTTTCTATTTTCAAAATCTTTTTCCTTATCAACAATATCATCGGCATGTTTCTTTCCGGTGGCTTCTTGAACACCGCCTACACCAGTGATACGATATCTATCCCTAATAGCCTCGAAATTTTTTTTAACCCATTCTGGGTCACTTGAATTATTTTCCACGGCGCATCCTTCTTGAAGCTTTTTTATAAACTATTTTTGCTATACGTATTTTTCTAGATACGAAATGTTTTATGGAACCTCTAATGTAGAAAAAAATAAATAGGACTATTGCCATAATTCCACCGATTATCAGTAGCACAAACATCAATGGGACTATTAATTTTTCTAGCGATTTGTATATAAATTCTCGCATGTATGGCACCTTAATATAATAAAAAGTTATAAGGTTTTTACAGCTTTAGAACAAATTAGACAAAAGAAAAGGCCCCTATCTTTCGATAGAGGCCAATTTCTTTTTCTCTTTTTAGTATTTCTACTAATTAGGCAGTGACGGTCAACTTCGATACGCCGCGTGGGTTTACAACTGCGATACCGATAATTTCGTTAACAACCCAGCCCAACTTCAACTGCTTTGGCTCATCAGCAGGCAATACTTCAATATCCTGTCTGATTGGCATTACACCAACGAACTCTGGGTCGGCTGTAGCGTATACTGTGTTAGCAGGAACGACCTTAGAAACGATGATGTCTGCTGTCCAAAGGTGTCCATAAAGACCAGTCTGAAGAACTTCGCGCTGTGTTACTGGGTCGAAGTCAGTTGGCTGGAATGTACGGAATCCAGAGAATGTCAAGATGTTCATGAACAATCTTGATGTTACCAAGTCCCACTTGTCAACCTGTGCTACAAGGTAGTTCAAGCCTGCCTTGGTAAGGGTGCCACCTGAAACTGATGTTGCTACGTTCTCAAGAGTTGAAGCGAAATCCAAAGCGGCGAAAATGTTGGTATCTTCCTGAGCCTGGATTTCCTGTCTTGCTCTCTGCTGAGCACGGTCAATGACGTTGAAACGGCGTCTCTTGACTTCGTAAATTCTAACTGTTGGGTTAGATACGATTTCGAATTCTGGAACTGAAATACGGTCTCCCTTGATTCTGCTTTCTGGAGCGGCACCGTTTGACGATACGACAATGGCTGATACATCAATGTCCTTATCGTAAACTGGTAATGCACCCTGAGGTAGTGGGTCAACGCGAAGAGCCTTACGACCTACACCCTGATAGTCAAGGTTTCTACGGATTGGATTTGCCATTGCCTGAGCAAGAGCAACCTTTCCTCTTTCGCTCTGCATTGCTTTGACCAAGAGGGCTTCTCTTGCGTCATCGTTTACAGAGGCGTTTGTTGAAGGGGCGGCTGTTACACCATTCTGCATTGCCTGAGCGAATGCAACAATCTTGTTGATTGCATCGGCTGAGGAAGCGGCGTTAAGCTCTCCCTTGGAGTTAAATAATTCGTTTGCCATTGTATGATTTCTCCTAGGAATTTTGTTTAGAGATGATTTCTCTATCTCTTTTAGTTGTTTCTTTTATGCTATTTAACCTAATAGCAAAAGGATGAGTGCAAATTACTTTAGCTTTCTTGGTCTTAATTAATATTCTGGCTTTTGCTGATGATGTGGAGCACAAAGCCGTCATATCACCGTTATAAACCGGAATTTTTTCTAAAAAAATTGGCATTCTCAGCCACCTCATTATCTGGTGTTATTCATTAAATTCCCGTCTTGAAGAAGTTTAAGAATGGATTTCCTGCTGTTGGAGCCTTGGTAACGTAAGCTACCTTGTCCTGACCAACGCGAGTTGTCAAACGACCCTGCTGACCGTATGTATTATCAGCTACATAAAGGGCTGTACCTACTGTGTATGTGGAAACTAGAACGCCCGTAGACAATTCATATACGTCAGTGGAATACTCACCTTCCTGCAACCAGATAGTGCATTTGCCAGAAGCCAATGTAGTATCATCACCAGCTTTACCTGGAATGATGTAGCTATACGAAACAGTGGTTGTTGTACCAGGAGCAAGTCCTGTAACTGCAATCGTGCCATTGACCTGGGAAGTCAAAGTGACCGTTCCTGATGGAGTAGCCAAGACGGCTGTGTTCGAAGCGGCAATAATATTAGCGTGAGCTAATGCTGTTGCGCCTGAAGCAACCACTTCGTTAACAGCCGTAGCTGAGAAAGAAGTTGTCTTGTTGTCATCAATGATTCCGACTAAACCAGTTGTTCCAGATGTTGCCAACTGTACTTCTGGGTCGCCTGTGGTAGCGTTAGGAGTAATGAAGCCCATCATACCAGCTTCAGCAACTAATGCCGCACTTACATTGATGTCACCTTGAGGACCGGACAAATTGGTGTACAATAATTTAAATGACATTTATATTTTTCACCCCCTTTTTTGTATAAGATAGCCTCGGCCTAGATGAGGCAAATTGTCCTCGATAACTCAATCAAGAATTACCGAGGATTTTTATAACTTATTTCTTAGTTCCAACCCAAGTTGCCAAGGGAGCTAAAGTCTTCTGAGCCCTCTGTAGCTACTCTTTCGTTCTGACCAACAACTGGAAGCTTCATTGAAGCGGTTACAGTCTTTCTGTCAGATGCTTCGGTTGCGAAGACTTTCTTTGCTGGCATGGACTCTACTGCTTCCTTGAATGCCATGAAAGCGTTGTCATCGAACTTAGCAATCTTGCTGAACAAATCTAACTTAGCATTGGCTTCGCAGAATCCCTTTGAAGCGGCAACTTCTGCCAATTCAAAAGCTCTCTTAACGCGGCCTTCTGTCTCAGCAACAGCGGCGGAAACCTTCTTGTCGTAGCTTGCTGTCAATTCGTCAGCAAACTTCTTTCCTTCTGGTCCCATCTGGTCGTACAACTCGTGGTAATAGCTCTTTGTTGCTTGGTCGGTGCCCTGACCGTTTTCAGAAGCCTTTGTTACCTTGCCTTTTGCTCCTGCAACTGCGATGGTTGAATTCAATTCGCCTGTTGGCATCTTGTCTGCAACCTTCAAGTCGTGGTTCTGTTGTTCAATCTGGGTTTCAAATCTGTCACCCTTGTTGTCAACTGGAAGACCAACTGTAAGATTTCCGATATCAGTTCCACCATTTGGATGTGCGGAATCAATTTCTCCATTACCATCCTTTGGTGCTCCGTCAGGAATTACTCCATACTTCTGTTCCTCTGCCATTGCCTTCTTCTGCAAGTCGGCTCTCTTAGCTAAGAAGTTCTTGATTGAGGCAACGCTCAATTCTCCCTCTTCTGGAACAGCTACTTCTACTGCTGAAACTGGTGCTCCACCTTCTACTGGTGCGCCTTCTGCTCCTGGAACTCCACCCTCTTCTTCTACAACTTGGTCAACTTTGGCAATTGCTTCGGTGGCCTGTTCGATTAAGGATTCTGTGGACTGCAATGTAGCATCTGCACCTGGAAGAACTTCATCAGCGGCGGCATCAAAAGCTTCCTGAGCAATTTTCATAATAGCAACCTTAGCTGAAGCGGAAATTGTCTTGTCGCGTAAACGAGCGGCAATTTCCCTGTTCTCTTCGATTGCACCTTCAATAGCCTCTTCGACTGCCTGAAGCTCACGTCCTGCTTCTGCGGCCTTCTCTGGAAGTAACTCAATCAATTTGGTCTCTGCCATTTCGATTTCGCCCTTCTTGGCTTCTAATTCTGAAACTGTTGCGTCTGCACGGCCTGCGTCTTCACCAGCGGCAACTTCTACTGCCTCACCAACTGGAAGCTCTTCCTGATGCATTGCTGGAGCCATTGCCATCTGAGCCTTCTTAACGCTTGCTGTTGCAACTGGAGCTACTTCTACGGCTGGAGCGACTACAGGAGTTACTTCTTCAAGTGGCTTGCCTGTAAGCAATTCTGCAACCTTGTTAACTCCCATCTTACGGATACGGGCTATAATTTCCTGACCGTATTCCTTCGATGCTGTCATGTTTGCATTCTCTTCATTCAACTCTGGGCCCCAAATCTGGTCCAAGTTTGCCTTCAACACTAATTCCTTCTTGCCGCTCTTCTTGTCAGTTGCAAAAACTGACCAATGTGAAGACTGTGGCTTTGCTGTGCGAGTAAATGCAACGGACAACTTGGCGTTTGCAACCTTCTCGTCCATTGGAATTCTCTGCATCTTCTGCTTAAGCTTGAACTCTTCGCCCTGTGGACCCATTACCTTCTTGGTCTCTGCGGCGGCTCCTTCGAACCACTTCTGCTCCCAAGGACGCGAATCCTGTCCACCTGGAGCGGTTGTCTCCATTGGCTTGTGAGGATAGGCCATTTCTTTTGGATAGCCCAAAGTCTTTGGGTTATTGCTGGTGATTTCGCCTTCCTTGGTTGCCTCGTCAGCGCCCTGGAACCACGCTTTCTTTAACTTATCTCTTAGACTCATTGTTGTTCTCCTTGGGATAGTGTTATCGAGTAACACGTTTATTTTTATTTTCAGTTATTCTTTTACATATATTTATAAAATCTTTTTCTATAAACTTGTTTTTCATAATGTTAACAGTTTTATGGACCCACTGAATGTTATCTTTTGTATATCCCTTGGAAGAATCAATTCTATCTAGTGATGCAGTAGTTGTGTTTTGCTCTTTTTGTGTTTTTGAAAAACTTATATCCATGTCGCTTAAAGCACATTTTCTATTTTGTTTTTCAAAAAGCTCCCAAGCATCTTGAATTGTGATTCTAAATTCCAATTTCCTAATTTTCGCGCCATGCTTTATAACATTCCAAAAACTTCCAGATATTCCTTCGTAACCGTTCCATTTATGCGAATGAATATTTGGTCCCGTTTTACAAAGACATCCACAACTTTTCGTTAGCCCCTGTAAAACACTGCCAACTTTTGTTTCAAAAATTTTCCCACAAAAACATTTTATTTGTACTTTTTGTCTTGTGTTTTTAAATTCTGAAAGAAGTTTTAATTTTCTATTAGAAAACTTTTTTATAACTTCTTCTTGTTTTAATTTCTGTTTGCATCCACAACTTCTAGTCAAACCAGCGAAGATGCTTTGAGGCAGTGTTTCAAATGTGTTACCACAAAAACACTGCACCTTAACTTTTTCTCTAGCTGATTTGTAATCTGACAAAAGTTTAAAATTTCTCTCAGAAAACCTTTGTTCAACATCGTTTAGAGTAATTGCATTACCATGCATCTTAGCTCTCCCTTTAGTAGATTGATATAAGAATTTACATATTTTTAATGTTTATTCTTACTTATACTAAAGAAAAAAATATAAGATTTTGCATGTTTTTTTCAATTTATTTCGGTGTGGTTAACAGGTTTTTAAGGTTTACAGTTTTTGAGTTGATACTCAATATTTGATTGACAAATTTGTTTTAACGGCTATATTATATCAAAAACACTATATTTTATATAGGTTTTTATTCGTAATGTGGCGTATTTTTTGTAGCAAACTCACCCTTATAATCTTCAATCATAACTTCGTGAGTTCCCTCTCCATTTACACTACTTAATTCATTAGATTCAAAAGGATATTTAATTTCAAGTTCAGCTTTTAATTTTTCAGCTTCCTCTTGATTGGCAACCGGAAAAGATAATTCCTCATCCCCACCGGATTCCTTAACGGCGATGGCATATCTGTCATACCACCATCCACCTTCTTCTGGTCCACCATAACATCTCTCTACCCAATACACAGTTACATGCAAAGGATTCTCGCTGTGTGCATCTCGAAAATCTCGTGCGTCTTCTTGAGCTAACTGTTCCTCTTCCCAAGCGGCGGCATCATCCTGACCTTCGGTTGGGTCAAAAGCCTCATCATCGAATTGAGAAAATTTTAACTTCATAATTATGCCTTCTTTTGTAAATAATATTTAGTTGCGGCTCTGCTCAATTCCTCTTTAAACTTCAATTCTTTGCTGTTCAATGTTTCATCTTTTTCTTTCAATCTCTTTCCAAGTGGACCCGCTGGACCTTCCTTGGCACTCTTCTTATAAGCCTCTTCTTCTAAATCTCTTGAGGTCTTACCATCGGTGCCTTGAATCTCCAACTTTTCATTTGGATAAATCATTTCCTTATTCTTTTTTCCTTCTTCGAATCTATCATTAATATATCCGGTCATGTTGGGGTCGAATACTTGGTTGTTCAAATAAGCTGTAGTTGTCTTTCCTTTGTCTGAAGATACAATCAATTCAGTTGTATCAACATTCTTGTTCAACAACTCAGCTACAGCATTCTCAATGCTTTTAATTCCACCAGCAGAAATCTGGTCTGCGGCGGAATCTTCAAGATTCAAATGCCAAGCCTGTTTATCTTGAGAATATGCTGTCCATTCGTAGTCTTTCTCGTTTAGAGTTACGCTACCGTTAGCCTTGTAATCTTTCCAGGTCTTACGATATGTTAACTGCTTGATGTCAATTTTAATTCTTAGCATACTTGATACCACCTTTACGTTATCATTCTTGCGATTTGCTCTAATGTCAGTTGCACATTCTGTTCCCTTACACTGAGCATCTTCATGCATCTTCAACAAGTTTTCTGGAATTAATGAATCGGCTAATTTTGTTTGTCTATCTCCATCAACAGCCTTCTTCAATGAAGCTATTTTCTCAAGAACATTAGCTTCTCTGAAAGCTGGTACACCGACCCAAGATAATTCAATAAACTCAAGGTCGTGGTTGACTTCGTGAATGGGCCATGCCCCAAACTTATGTTCGGAATTATTTGTGTACATGCTCATTTTCATACCCTTGTAACCAGCGATGTGGTCACAATATTCACGGTCTGTTCTTGCGATGTTTCCGCAAACAGAACATTCCGACCAACCAACACGAGTTCCCATTGAAACGGAATTTACCATTCCAGTTTCAATATCTCGGGCCAACTGTGGATGAGACTTTTTATCTACGGCGATTAAACACTCGACACATCCATCATCTTCGTTCAAGAAGGCATCAACGACCAATCCTCTGATTGCATTTAAATCATCTGATTTGTGGTCCAGGAAATTACCCTTACCAATAAATGATTGATAGGATGCTCTTAATTCTTTCATTGGGAATCCATCACCATTCTGGTTTGGTCCCCAATTTTCCAAGCTTCCAATAGCTCTTGTTCTGATATACATAAAATCATGTGAAAGAGCTAAACTCTTTTTGAACTTAGCTACTTTTGTTTTGAACTGAGCAATAGCAATCTTCGAACCTTCTGAAGAGCCAGTTTGAGATTTTACGGTATCAAAATCTTCAGCCTGCTCCAAGAATTGTGCTGTGGCAAATTTAGTAAAAGACATGTTATTTCCCCTTTATGCTTTTTAGAGCTTGCAATCTAGATTCTCTCTTCATCTTTGTGTTCATGATGAAGGCAGGAACTTTTCCTAAAGGTTTTGGAGTAGCTGGCTGTGGTTTGGTCTTCGAAATGGGTTGTGCGGCCCCTGCTTCCGGAGTGGCTGGAGAGCCAAGTGCTTCTTCTGCTAAAGCCGTATCATCTGTTTCATCTTTCTTATCCGCCTCATCAGCTTCTTCATGTTGGTCTTCAACCAAATTAGGGAGTTCATCTTCTTTTCTTTTCTGATAGGCTTGAAGAGCCGGACTCAACTCATTCTTTTCTACAATAAGATAATCGCGTTCCATTGGAAAACCTTCTTTCCAAGTTTCCTGCATCTTATCTAAATCTTTTTCGGCTTCAATCTTTGATTTGTATCCACCGATTATATTTTCACCAATGCCTTGTTCTCTGTTCACGCCAAACATTGGACCCTGAATTCCGTAAGTCTTTCCAGTCTTGGAATCTGTATATTTAATATAGCTCGACTTGTCATCGGCATCTTCAGGAGAAAGATGTTGCTCGTTCTGTAGTTTATCTGACATGTCAGTATCCAACTCAACAACGAACTGAGTCCACTCGTCACGAATATCCGCAGGCTGATTGTCTGGAGTAGCTAGAATGTTTTCAGCATTTTGTTCTTGGTCTGACATATTATCTGGATTGCCCTGACCTGGAGGTGGGGTGTTCACATTTCTGTTTGCCGTGTCTCCACCCAAATCTTCTTCTGTTCCATCGCCAGCGGCAAAGTGCTTGATAAAATCATTATAAATTTCTACTTCAGAATTTTCTGGGAGCAAAAATCCTAGAGCATTTTTTAAGTGTGTATTTTCTCTCTCATAAAAATTAGACATTATTGTTCTCCGATATCGAATTTACGTACCCACACTTATGACATTCAATGTCACCATGTCTAGTCTTAAGCATATTTAATGTGGCCCCGCACTTTTCACATGTTTTATCAACGATGATTTCGACAATCTCGTTCATCTGTATGTTAGAAATTGCCTTTTTATAGAAAGCCATGTGTGTCCTCTGCTGTAGTAAATTAATATAAAAATTTGGTATTTATTGATTGTAATTAACGTCTCTACCCCATTGTGTAGAGGCGGAACCGCCACCTATACTGCCGGATTCATGGGCAGAAGGAACTGAAGTTGAACCTTCGTCAGTATTGAATAATCCAGTAGTTCTTGGAATTTCTCTGTCACCAAAGGCGTTTCCTTCGGCAAAATCGGCGGTTGAGAACCTAGCTTTACAATCTTGACAAATTGCCAAACCTTTATCCTTATTTATAAACAAATTAACGGATTTACAGCTAGGACAAAAATAATCATTCATAGGAGCGCCTGTATAAGCCGCCATCTCCTGTGAATTCCAAGGTGCGTCCGGAGTACTTGTATATGGACCACCCGATGGAACATTGGGTGCTTGACCGATATATCCCACTCTATCTCTAAAAGATAGTTTTATCATATTATAATCCGCGAATATCTATAGGCTGATTCTTTTCTTGCTTCTTGAAATATGGCTTGTTTTCTTTCTTATACTGTTCGAAGTGTTCTGGGAACTGTTGATAAATATCACGAATTTGAGTTCTGATTTTATCAATTTTTTCCTTATGCTTTGTTCTAATGTCTGCTGGCAAAGCATTCCAAAATCTATCAGAGATTTCTTTCTTCTGATATCTTTGTCCCAAATCCTTAAACAAATCTTCCAATGCTAAATCATGAGCGCGTTGTAAGAACTTTAATCTAACCAAACGTTTATCCTCTACGGGTTTAGCGCCTGGACCCTTTTCTCTTAAAATTTGAGTCGGGGTCTCGTGTTCATACAATTGTTCTTGCTCTGGAGCAAAAACTGGAGCTTCAAAATTTTCAAATGCAGTTACGGTAAATCCTGATTTATCTCTAGATGAAAGTTTCATGATTTTTCCTTTTATATTAAACTGCTGGTGCTTCTCCACCAGGGGCACCAGCGGCTTCGCCACCAATGTCACCAAGGGCGTCTAGACCTGTTGGTTCTGCGCCTTCAGCGCCTTCACCACCCATGTCTCCACCCATGTCTCCACCCATGTCTCCACCAAAATCTGGGCCACCGCCCTCTTCTGGAGCTTTCTTTTCTGGACCAGCCTTGCTTTGGTCCTTCTTAACGCTCTCTGAAACATTGATGTTATCAGGGCCAGTGTATGGAAGTTCCTGTTTGTAACCAATTTCCTTGAATATAGGAATTTCTCTGTTCATCTGGTCAACTTCTTCATCCAATGATAAATCAAGAGTCTTCAACAATGTTCCGACTGAAGCCTTACCTTCCTTGACCAAGTTTTCAATCGACTGCTGGTATTCACGATTATTCTTAAGATTAATCTTGTCCCAATTTACTTTAGGAATAATTAATTCAGTCTTGCCACCAACAATCTTTTCAAATCCCTGAAGTTTACAAATGGGTCTGAAAATTTTGATTTCAAGCCACTTCTCAATCAAAGTTCTGAATGATACATATCTCTGTTGTAATACTTCAAGGGCAACTGATGCATTAGCATAAGTTGGTCCCTCGGAGTGTGTGAAAGCCTTCGATGTGAACAAACCTGTCAACACACGGTCTTCAATTCTGTCCATCTCGCCGTCAAGAGGCAATATGACGCCTGTTGAGCCAACATATTGAACTTCAAGTCCTGGGTGAGTTACTAAAGTGAAATTTGGGTCATAAGTAGCTTGTTCTAACATCTCACGGAACGCCACAAGGTCATCGGATGTTGGACGATATGTACCGTCAGCAGTACCGACCTTGAAAATCTTAAGTGGTGTAATGTGGTTATCCGCGATTGAGAACTGTGCTTCACGGAGCTTGTCACGATACATCAAGTCCTTGAACACACGAGTTAATATAGAAGTACCACGAACATCATAAGGTGAGTTCTTACGAGCCAAATGCGATACGTATCTCTGACTTAGAGGAATATTCTTGCCAGCATAAACATAAGCAAGAACTTCTGGGTCAATCTGACCTCTAAGAGCTACATCATCTGGATTTGTAGATGTGACCAAACGTTTTAATTCATCGTCTGGAATAAGTGAAATCATCGAAGTGGTAAGAACGTTTGATTTGACTTCGATATAATCTGGATTCTGAATGATAATCTTTGACCATTCTCCTATGTTCAAATCCAATTCAGCATAAGGGAATACTTCACCGATAATGTTAAATTCTTTACCAATGTCATAGATTATAGATGAGAAATTCAACCTATCCAACATTTGATTAAAGAATTTTGTAATTGCTGGGTCGGATGACTTAACGCCGAAAGCTGAAAGTGGGTAAGTTGAGTGAAGGTCGAGAGCGTTACCAACCCAAGGGTCGGTTGCATAGTAATGTCTTGCCCAAGCATTAACTTCACGCCTGTCTCTCGGCAACATTAAATTCGACTCTTCATAGAATGGCGAGAAGGGTCTCGGCGTAATTCTTACAACTTGTGAATTAGCCATACGAGTCATTCCACCTGTGGGAATCACTGAATTTCTATTCATAGAACCATTCTTGCTGATGGACCTTTGAATAGACCTACTGTTATCCATACTTATTCTGTTAAACATCTTTACTCTCCAATCTTATCTATCATACGCAATATCGGGTCTTTACTAAACTCTACTAATAGTTCAGAACTTATAACTCTAAATTTTTCTACTGAGCTAATGCGTGTTTTCAAAGAACTTATTGCGCTTTTGTCTAGAATTTCTGAAGCTACTTGATATTCTTTAAAGTTTTTAATGTAATCGATGTAATAATTGATATTGGAAGTTGGTTTGGCGATTGATATTTTAGAGTGAGTCAAATACGTGTCGTAAACTTCCTGGTCATCAATGTTTAGCTTTGAAGCAATCTTCTTATAATCTAACTCACTAATAGAAGAATTGTGTTGAATCTTAGAGGTAATATCAAGTGCTGTAGAAAGCGTAATCGAATCTGAGTCTCCAGCAATTGAAGTCGTTATAAAATTGGAAACATATACACAATCTTTAGCAATCTCATTGGCTATGTGTTGTGTTACATTTTCAAGTGGGAGCTTAGCCAGATATGCATAACGTCCATCACAGAAATCCTCTAGTGTGGCGCAAACATATTTTCCACCCTTGGCACTGGAAAATTCGACTTGAAGGCCCTTATCTTTAATGGCCTTCTTCTGTTCAACAACAACTTCAAAACTCTCACCAGATTGGTCATTTACTCCAATAGCGTTAGCCTTTCCATCTGTATCGTTTACCATGTTATTGTTGAAAGAATTTTGTTGATTTATACTTTGTTGGTCTTTCATCTGTTGAACGAATTGATGCTGAGGAACCATTTCTCCAGCACCAGCCGTCACAAAATCATTTAACCAATTAGGGAGGGTCATTACGTACTCCTTATTATCTTCTAAATATATTAGGGAACATTGGAGAATTAGTTGGACCACCAATGCGTGTTGGTTTACCTGAAAAACTTGATGTTACTATTTTTGGCAATCCCAAGTTCATTGATTGACCACCAAAATTTGGACCAAGGCCAGTTTCACCAAGCTGAACAACTGAGGCGATGTATGCATAATTCAAGCTATGCAAGGCGTCATTAGGTTCTTCATTTTTAAATTTTTCATAGCTCTTTAATATGTTGCCAGTTCTTTCTGAATACTTTAATTCCATATTACAAATCTGTTTGATGAACCAACTGACTTTTTCAGGTTCTCTAAATGGAATTATTAAATTACCTCGTTTGATAACTTCGACCAAATCTTCAATGAAAGAATTTCTATCGACGGACAACTGCCAAGTGTCGTTATCATATTTAAGTTTATTTTTAATATTGGTGGAGTAGAAGCAAGATTTTACCTTATTCTGCCAAGTCTTTTGTAGCTTCTGGCACTGTGGTCCACCAAATCCAATGTCGGCAACAACTGACGAACAATTATATAATCTAATCATGTCCGATATATACTGAACTTGTTTTTCCCAATCTGGATTCATCAGTCTTTCTGTATTTTCTAATGTATATTGACCAGTAGCGCGGTCCTTGCTTAGGATGGTCATTACGGTGTAAGCGCCCTTGTCTTTAATATCATTTCTTCCACCCCAGTCAAGACCCATGAAGGTTTGTTTTGGTGGCTGAACTGATTTGGAAAGAGACATGTTTCTATAAGGCTCAGCGCAACGATTGGCAACCTCTTCTTCGGTGAGCGGTCTTCCGGCTCCGGAATAGAATTCTCCGAGCACCTCGTTTTTGAATCTTTCTTCAGAGTATTCAATCTGTCTAAGATTGATTTGCTCTCTAGTGATTCTTGGAGAAAGAAGCTGAGATACATGGAAGCCCACACGCTCTGTACCAAACTTAGATGGAATCCACTTTCCGTCCTTCATGATAATGCGTTTGTCGCTCATCTTCTTACACTTGGGACATTCGACCATGAATCCAGTCTTAAAGTTATCTAATGTAATCTGAAAATAATGTGAACAAGAAGGACACTTTAAATGGAAATATCTTCTGTCAGATGACATCCACAAAGTATCAAATTTGGAACCCGCTAACTTTGGTGTACCAAATGAGAAATCAATTTTATAGTCAGAAGCATCAAGACATGAATTGGTGTTAGCAATAGCGTCTGAAGTCCAGTCCTGGAATTCATCTCTGGAAAGCATGTCGGCTGGAATACCACGCAAGGCGTCAGCCTGTCCCCATGCTGAGTAAATATAATAATGATTTTCGTTTGCGAATTCGATGGACGATACCGTATCTGAACCAGTTTTGTTTTTCAACTTCTCAAGTTTCGGTATTCTATCAATTTTTTGACTTGTTCTAATCGACTGTTGTAAACGGTCTTTCGAATAACGTGAAGCCTGTTCGCTTCTTGGAAAAGCGTGAAGAACTGTAAAGTCAGAATAATTCTTCAAGAAATATAATGATATGTTGAGGGCTGTTTCGGTCATTTCAACCTGACGGCCCTTACATATAACAATTGGCTTATGTTCAATCATCGAACCTATGCAAGCATATCTATACAAATCGACTAAGTATTCTCTGCCAGTACCGATGATTTTAAAATTCTTACCCTTTACTGTTCTATGTGTTTCAATAAAATAGATGGGGTCCAAATTAAGTGCTGTATCCAGTAAACTTTCCATATACCCTTCCAAATCTATACTGCGCCACACTATAGTTAGTAGCATGACGCAGTATAATTTATTCTGTCATACTCATTATAACAAATCAAATGTCAATTTGTTATATTATTTTGACATTAATTATTGATGCTTGTGGAACTGTAAAGCTCTCATTGCGGCATGGGCATCACCACAAGAATCGTGATGACTTAAAACCTTTCCGCTATGACTATCTAAAACCACCCATTTTCCGCCGCGATTCTTAATAAATTCAGTCTCGTGGCATGGACCATCAGCTTTTATTGTTTTTTTTTACCAGCAAGAGCCTTGAGTTCATTTAATCTTCTGGCTGATGCATTAGCTGGCTTCTCGCCCTTTGGAATTCTCTGCATTTCAACCTTCAATTCAAACTCCTTGCCCTTTGGTCCCATTACCTTCTTGGTCTCTGCGGCGGCTCCTTCGAACCACTTCTGCTCCCAAGGGCGGCTATCCTGACCACCTGGGGCGGTTGTCTCCATTGGCTTGTGAGGATAGGCCATTTCTTTTTGATAGCCCAACTTGGATGGGTCATTAGCTGTAATCTCGCCCTCTTTGGTTGGCTCTGTATTTCCCTGGAACCAAGCCTTCTTGTCGGCCTTAAGAGAAGCTTCCTCTTTCTTCTTCTCTTCGGTCTTGGCTTCGCCATCGCCTTCCTTCTTCTTGCCCTCTCTCTCTTCCTTCTTCTTATCCAAATAAGCTTTGAATCCTGGATTCATTCCACCAGCAGTCTTGGTCTCGGTAGAAGCGGCTGTGACACCTTCTGGGCTTTCCTTAACAAGTTTGTGGCCTGGAACTTCCTTATTGCCAGGAATTTCATCGGCTACTGAACAAGTTGAACAAGCTGGAGTTGCTGGCTCTGCTGTGGCTTTGACCAAAGCTAAAGCGGCGGTTTTGATAACTCCAATTTCGGAAGCGGTAAGACCAGTTCTCTGGCTCAAATCGGCAAGAGCAGAATCAAGTGATGGGAAATAATCCTCACCAACTGCCTCCAAAACGTCATGTGCATATTCATCGGTCAAGGATGCGGCTAACTTGGTATTGTTTGTTAGCTCGTTAATCCAAGATTTCTTTGACCATGCTTCCTGATTTTCTGATATAATTTTAGACATTGTGTTTCTCCTCTTTATGATTTTGAGCTACTGCTCTTAAATTTGGTTCTTCTTGCGTAACTGGTGCTTGTTCGACTTGCGGTTGAGCCGTACCATCCAAGAAATTAAGTGGGTTTGGGTTGGCAACTTGCGTCTTATACTTTTCTTCCACTAATTTTCTAGTATTATCATCGTACTGTGTTGCTCCCATGAATTGTCTTAGGTGGTGGAACAATCTAGCCGATATGATATCCTGTTTAAATCCCAACTCTAACAGAATTCCTGCAAACATCTTTCTTCTTGGCGATTTCCATGTTTCCTTAATTAAATCAACTAGCGCCATTTCTGCTTCATTTGGGTCAGTATGTTTCGCCTTAATTTCCTCAATAGCCTTTTGAGCTTTCTTCATTTGATGTTTACTTCTTAAAGCCATTAACAAATAAGGGTCAACACCTAGTTCTGCTATGTATACTTTTCTAAATTCATAAGGATTAATCATTTATTGTCCTCTTTTATAGCATCAGCGAGACCGTCTAAATCGATTGCATATGATAAAGCGTGATGTTTCTTAAAGTGATTTATTATGTCAATTCTTTCAGAGAATGTATCACCCTCAAGCTTATCGATGATAAATAGAGGGTTAAGTTTTTTGTTATCTTTTCTGAAATAGAAGGTCATTAAAAAATTCTTCTTATCAGTCAAAGAACTTGCATATTCAGGTTTCAAGTATTTATAGCCATCGAAACTCGCTTTTGCTTGTTCTATATATACAACATATTTCTTCTCAAAATCAGAACTTTCGTTTAAAAAGTCCTTAGACATAATTAAATTCCTTGCTGAGTAGGTTCGGCTTCTTCAATTCCTTCAGGGGATATCGCCTGTTCACTGGAATCGCCAACGCCTTCTTCCACGTTGATTTCTGGATTAGCTATTTCTTCTTCCAATTTTTCTTCTTTCTTCTCTAGCTTCTCCTTGCCTTTTGTTGCTTCCTTAATTTTGTTCAACTCTCCATCAATCATATTTCTTACCTTATCGTATTTTGCGATTCCATTAAGGTCAATCTTGATGTTTGGATTGAAAACAACTGCTTCCAATTCCTTCTTAAGTTGATTATAATATTCCTCTGCTTTGTTGATTGAGAGCATGTTCTGGATTTCCCACTGTGGTCCTTCCTTAGCCATTTGCATAAGTTCAGAAGGAGATGGGGTTACTTCTACATTAACCTGTCCAGCATCGCCACCCATGTCATCACCCTCTTCAACTGTTAAATCCTCAGCTCCGGCTTCTGGAACTTCTGGTTCTTCAACTGTCAAATCTGGGGCGGGAGCGGCTTCAGCAGGAGCGGCGGCTCCAGCTTCGGCTGGAAGTGACTCAAGGCCACCAGCATCCTGGGCAGTTCTAATAGATGCCGTGACTGGTCCATGTTGTTCATGCTCAAGTGCTCTGTATTCTGGCATATATTTTTGAATCATTGGCTCAAGCTTGTGCCAATCAATGTTTGGAAAATGGTTTCCGCTAATCTTGTGGAAAATGTTTTCCAATGGAACGGAACCGTTATTCTTTTTATAAGATTCAATTGCCTTCTGTAAAGCCTTCTGTAAGAACGATAATTCTTCCTGGGAAATTCTTGTTCCGAGAGCGGCTGTTACAATTTTGGCAAACGAAGCTTCGTGCTTTTGTGGATAAGGAATTCCAGCCAAACCGAAACCTTCCTCCAAGTCAGCAATTTCTTCATCATGTCTCTGGTCTTCGTGTTCATCACCAGCATCACCAGTCCAAATAGCGGTCTTCATGCTTGCGCCTACTGGATTCAATCCCTTTGGCTCAACATGGGCTAGTGGAGCGTAATCTGGAATATACTTTTGGATTAGTGGAGTAATAGCGTTCCAATTTACATTCTCAAATCCGTTTCCGGCAACTTCATGGAAAATTTCTTCAAATGGCTTTTTTGCACCAGACTGTTCTCTCTGCTTGTAAACTTCTACAGCCTTCTTAAATGCTTTCTGAAAAAAAGTTTCTGGAATATCAAATCCCTCATCAGCACCCAAAGCTGTAATTACATTCTGAGCAGTATTCATTGAAGCAATGACTGGCTCAAGTTCTGGATTTACAGAAATAATCTCTTCGTCAGTTGCAAAGGCTCTGAGTTTTTCAACTTGGTCAAATAATTCAAAATTACTTTGGTCATCGGCAGTTACGGTTCTACCCTTTTGAGAAGCATAATAGTTGGTTCCCTGATTGGTGTCTAAGCCTTCAGTTCCAATTCCTTCTCCCCATCCATTTGACCAATAATTCTTGAAATCTCCATTCTGAACCATACCAAAATCTTGAAGAACGGACATAACCAAGAAAATATCTTTCTTATTTAACTCGGCAACTTTAATAGCTTCTCGAACAGCATTTCTCAATGAGATGCCATCCGAAACTACCCTAGTGATAATTTTTGCGGCCAATGCCTCTTGGAGGCTGGTGTTCCTAGGATAATAAGCTGTTTTGATAAGATTTTTAGACATTTCAAGCTCCTTTAATTATTGGGAAGGTTTGGGTCAGGATTGACTTCAACTTCCACAATATGTTCTTGCGTATTTTCATTCGTATCATCTCTTACATCAGCTTCCACATCTTCTGGAGTCGGTAGAGATGTTGTTATATTAATTGTTGTATCAGAACCGTTATTTATTTCAATCTTAAGTCCAGAACTTACGCCAGCACTTACATCAGCTTTGGCGGCTTCCTCTCTCATGATTTCCCAAAATCTTGCAACCTTGGAAGCATCAATTTCCATCAAAATTCTTTTTATTGCATTCTTAACAATATCACTTTCTTGTTGAGCCTGATTTATATTGATGGTTGTGTTTCCAATTGCTTCTTTCTTGGCCCTATCTAGGGAATCTGTATAAGCTTTAATGAATGAATTACTAGCACTTTCGGCACGACCAAGAAGCTTTTCCAACACTTCATAATTTCTTGGGATGAAAACTGCTCTTCCCTGGTCATCTACTGTCTGCTCCTTTATAAGCTTGACAGCATTCTCGGTCTCTGTTATAATTTGCTTGAAGGAGTTCACTACATTATCAACTTCTTCTTTTTGTTTGTTCTTAGCATCTATAAAATCCTTGGCGGCTGTGAAAGTCGTTAGGACATTAGCATCATGAGTTTTACCAAGAGCTAGGAATTCATTTCTTTTTTGATTAATAGTAAGTCTATCTAGACCAAGAATGTTCTTTCTATAATACTGCAAAGAAACCTTAGAGGTCTGTTCTCTCTTGTCTTTTCTAGTTTGTCTTAACCAAGCGGCAACTTCTTCGGCGGTATGTCCATTATTGAACATTTCATCGATTTGCGGCTTTGCTGGATGTGAAATTACTGACTCGCCTAACATATAATTACCTCTTCTTTACTTTGGGCCCTGTTCCATCTTTTCAATGACGGTTTTGATAACCTTTTTAGTTTCTGAATCCACTGGATAGTTTCTGTCCTTAAACTGAGCGGCAATACCTGATTCATCCTTAAAACCTAATCCATACATTTCTTCTGCCAAATTTGCGGCATTGAAATTGTTCTGGAAGGTTCTAGAATATTCAGCATTAAAACTTTCTGGGTCATATTTTCCTTCCATGACCTCTTCTGTATCTCTCGATGATAGTTTGATTTTCATATTATCCTCTGTTATCTTTCTTCTATTTTAAGATGACACTTTTTACATTCTGAAATTGTTCTACCACGTCTGTCTTCATATTGGTCCCAATCGTGCTGGCAATGCTGTTGTTCCCAAGTTCTTTCCTGAGGTTCGTCGCCTCTTTGTGGTCCACGATATTTGGGTTTGTAAGATGGTTTGTAGGCTGGCTTAACAATCGGAGCGGTTTTGTTTAAATCTGCTTCATTTACATAAACCTTTTGGTCTCCATCTAAAACAACCAAGAACAATCTTCCTTTTTCTATTGTTGAATTTCCTTGAGTATCTATAACCGTTATATCTTTCGGAAACTTGCTCGGGCCTTCCCAAATCACCTTACCTTTGGTTCCGGCCTTGATTTCAATTCCCTTAGTGATTAGGTCTCTATTGAATTCAACGATATCGAACTTGTTGATACGGTTGTCTGCACGGATTTCAGCGGATTGTTTGTTGAGAGATGCCAAAATTTTCTTTCTGTAATCCATGTTTAACTCCGTTTATTTGATTGAGATTCCTATATCATATCTGTCTTTGGAAGTTTGATTTGCTATAGAACTTTTTGCTTTATAAATTTCTCTTCCTTTAGGGCATTGATACTGATTATCTCCAGTCTTCTGTAATTTAACTCCGGTATGAACTGGACAGTTTGCCGAAATTATATCAACGCCTCCCCAATCAGGGTCAAGTTGTGGTTGATTACGTTCCAAATCACTTGTGTTGACAAAGAGATTCATAGCGATTTTCTTTCTATAATTAGCCATCATAGGCTCCTTATCTCTTTGTTCTATTTGGGTCAGGACTGATTTCGTTAACTGGCTTGAAACCATCCTTCTCATCTACTGGTTCACCTGAACTATAAGTATCAAAAGCTGAGAATCCAGAGGTTTGTTCTGAAACAGAACCAATAGCCGATGTGACTTTACCGCACTTTGGGCATCTCCAAACTTCGCTCTCTCTTTCAATCTTCATCGCTCTCTTTTGGTCAAATCCAAGAAGTTCTTTCCAAACTCCAACACAAGTTGGTTCACCACAATAACGGCCATAAGCGGCATAGTCTTCTTCGATAGAGTAGACTTTGTTTAGTCTTTTCTCTTTCTGCTCTGCAATCTTTTTGAAGTTCATTTTTGTCTCCATCTTGCCTTGAATTATTTCGTTCATTTCCATCGCTGGATTATTTCTGTGAACGACTTTTGTAGGAAATTTAGGTGTTGCATCTGGTGTTTGTAAGTGGTCCCAATTTTCTTGAACTGGATTATACTTTTTAGCATCAGACCTATCAATCATTTCGCCCTCACCATTCCAAGGAGCCCCACCGCCATCACTTCTATCTCTGCCTGGATAAGGTGAACCTGGAACTTGTGAATTATCCCAAAGAGCCTGTCTTATTGGACGTTTATCTCTGGCGCTAAATGGAATCCAACCGCTTCCGGTATCATGATAACTATCCTGAATCTGGTCACTATCGCTTTCTTTTTGAACTCCAAAATCATCAGCGAATGGATTCTTTTTGCCCGAACCTTGGTTTGGGCGCGGACTTTGATACTTGTTCTCGTCCATGTTTGATAACCTCTTTCGCCAAATTAGCTCTGTGAATTTTTATAGCATTATCAACTACAGCTTTTTGTATTCCGAGGAATTTGGCGACTTGCTCGGCTTTGTCAGCATCTTTTGGATACTTACTTATAAGTTTTTCCATTCTCGCTTTGTTATCTTCGTCTCTTATTTCGTCTTGAGAAAGTCGCTCAATTTTATTAAAATCTGCTATTATTAAGTTCTGCATATCGGCAACTATAAGTTTGATGTTCTTAACATTCTTATCATTGCTCTTAAGAGTATGTAAATAATATTTTAAACCATCTACTTGGCTTCTAAGTTTACTTATGCTCGTGACGAGAGATTTTAGCTCTTGATAATTCATTTAAGTATGCTCTTCTGAGAATTTTGTTTTTATATGAAGAAGAATTTTTCTTGTTGAATAGCCAAGGCATCCATCTTCTATACCAGGGGTTTTTCTCCAGTCCAGTTTGAGGTTGTTCCTGTCCGGTCTGTGTTTGCTCTGGTTCTATCGTTTCAGTAGTAGGAGTTGTTTGAGTTGTCGGAGTCTGTTCTAGTTGCTTTGTTTTACCATAAGGGTCAAACTTACATCTGCAATTTGGATGACTTGTTCTGTATAATGGATTATCATATGTCAGCAATTCATCTATTGAATATATATTTCCATTGAATTGTTCACAAGCTGGGTCAGCCTCTATGTTGGCTACAAACACAACTGTTTCATATCCCATTGACTTGAATCTATTCAGGTCATTTTTACTTAAATCGGGTCTAGTGATTCCTGCTGATTTGTTCATTATATCATATTCTCCCGATTTATTTATTAAATGGTTCGTATAACTTTTTTTCCTTTGGTTGTGACTGAGCTTCTTTTTCTTCTCTCTTTTTGAAGAAGTGAGCTATGGCCGTTACAATAGCAGATAATCCCATAGACTTAACAACCAACATCATTGCATGAGCCTCTCTTAACTTGTCGGCATTGGTTAGATGAGTATAATATCTAGCATTAAAATCCGAAGTTCCTGCGGCACCCAGAGCTATCATGAACGAGACAACCCATAAGAAAGCGGCAACGCCACCAATTTTATTGCTCATTTGAGCTGTAGCCGGAGCCATTGGAGGAGTTGGAAAGTTTGAATCAAAATTAGAAATGAAATCAAAGATGCTTTTTACGGCATCTGAAATGCTATCAAATCCTGAAAGGAAATGATATAAATTGTTAACTTTTTGTGATGGAGATAAATTGTCTACTTCTTCAACAACCTCTGAAACGTCAGCCGTCTTTGTTAAATCGGCTTTAATGATTCTAGCAATACGCTTTCTCCTATTTAAAGAAGCTTGCATACCAGGAAGTGGTGGAAGTTGAGCATTCTGTCCCATATTCGGAATCTTAGTTGGGTCAATTCCCAACTTTTTTCCGACTTCTTCAACAAGTTGCTGTCTGCGCTTGTTGGATTCTTCTCTATAAATTTTTACAGCAAAAGAAGTTGTGGCCTGTTGTGCAACATTAGGGTCAGCCTTTAAGGTGTTTACCATGTAATCTCTAATGGCTGGAATTTGTGTTGTATTCAATTGTTTCATGAGTTGTGGAATCATTGTTATGGCGGCATTGAAGTCAATATTAGCATATGCCGCAGGAGCAACTGGTGCGCCTGGAGCTACTGGAGCCTGAGGTGCCGCAGGAGCGCCAGCAACAGGCTGTGTTGCACCAACAGGAGCTTGAGCTACTGGAGCGGGTTGTTGCTGTGCCAATATTAATTTAATCTGTTCAATGGCAGATTTACGTTTCTTTACTCTCTTAGGCAATTTTTTTCCTTTTGGGGTGTGAGCTTCCCACTCAGCCGCCATTTCTGGCTTATTCGCCCACATCCATGCACGTTGTTTTTGGGATACAAATGGCATAATTAATCCTGAAAACCTACATTGGCATTAGTGAAGAATCCGTAAACGGACTCCTTCTTTTTTTCAATTGAAGCTTCTCTTACAAATTGAATATAATTATCAGAAGCGGCCTTTAGTGCTCTATCGCCAAATCTTTCGGAGATGATATCCAAATATGAAGCGGCTTTTGTGAATTTTTCTTCATTGATGCTGGCTCTAATCTCGTCAACAATCTCACCATATGTTGCATCGTGCTTTAAGTAAGCCAAGAACGCATCGCTGAATGCCTGTGTTGGGTCCGATGATGTTTCTGGTCTTGTTTCAACATTCTGGCTTGCGAAATAGCTCGAAACGTTGGTGGGAGTCAAATCTTGCTTAGTGTTATCAGAAGTGAAGAACGCTGGAGCTTCCAATGAATTGTTAGCTATAACAACCGGAATTGTGATGGTCTTCAATCCATTACGTGTATTCTGAGATGCGTTAAAAGCAAAAACTCCCTCAACCTTTTCGTCAGATGGTTCAATCTCATTACCATCTAACCCCAAAGCTCCGGAGTAAGAAATCTGAAGATTCACATTCATGGAACCTTGTCCATTAGCATGTTTTACTTTCTTTTCAATTAAGTTTCTAGCTTGTACGATAGCGTTGTTTATAGCGGTTTCAACATGACCTACATTGGATGTCAAAGAATCATCAAGGGGAACTGAATATGCAAGAGAGATATTGCTATTCTCTGTAACATCCGATGAACCTTCTTTAATATCTTGACGTTCAGATATAATTGTACTCTCACCTAAAGCTCCAAATCCAGTGTGTTCAGTTTCGGATGCCTTCAAGACAGGAGAAAAACTTGAGGCAAACGTTCTTAACTGTTCGGCTGTAAATGGAAGTCCCTTAGTGTGACCAGTTGCATAGAAAATCTCTGGGCTATTGATGTGTCCGTTAACTATATTAACAGGAACAGAAACGGTAGCTTGACCCTTGCCAGTGTTGAACGCCAAAGTCCACAAAGCTACGCCAGAATTGGCACCAGCTTGTGGTACGTTAACATACTGCCCAAAATGATATTGTGGGTTAGTTACATTTCCGGAAGCCACTCTCTTGATGAGATTGAAGGAAGCGTCTTTGATTAATTCTTCCTGTGACTTTGGTTCGACATCAACGGGAGAGGGTCTAAAATCCTCATCATATCCAGCAACTCTAAATGGAGAACCCTCAGAGAAGCTTGTCTGTTCGTTCTTATCGAACACTTCTTCAAGCTTGTCTTTAAAGTCAGACTGTGGATTCAAATTATAAACACTACTCCAAGTCTTCTTGATATCATCAGAGCTTACGATGAGTTCAGGATTCTTCTCCATCTTCTTCTCGTAAACTTCATGCATGATTCTAGAAACTTGGTCGTATCTGTTCTCTGAAGCTATCACACCTAGTCTTGAGACTAAATCAGAGATAGCGAATCTTTTATTGATACTCATTTGTGTTCTCCAATTTTATATTATTCGCTGTCTGCTCTGACGATGTACTCAGAACCATCAGCATCTTTCTGTAAAAGCCAAACTCCACTCTTGTTAGTGTCAACTGGCTTCCAAACATCGAAGTATGCGTGTCTTAATCCAAAAGAATTAGCCTTAGTGGAAGCAACCTTATTAGGTATGATTCCCTTTTCAGTAAAATCTTTAGTCTGAACTTCAGCGGGAGACATTTCATCTCTTGCATCTAATTCCAAAGCGGCTTCGATATCTGATAGATTCATGTTTCCAGAACCATCATCGTGTCTAGATATTCTCATATTCATGTTGGTATTCTCCTGATTTCGGTATTTGTTTTGCAAAAACCATATATTAAGCCTTTACAAAGATATTAGATTTATATTAAATTTTTGCTATTTTTAACAATTTGTGACTGAGCAGTTTTGGACAACAAAAAGCCCCAGTCACCGCTAGGCAACTGAGGCTGAATTTGTTTAAGTATTTGTTTAACTTAGCTTTATTTCTTTCAAAACTTCTTGAATCTTAGGGTCTTTAGCGCAGGCTTTTCGTAATCTTGCGAATGCTATGTTCAATCTGGAATGCACAGCTTCTTGAGTTATAGACAAAATCGAACCCATATGTTCTTGTTTTTTGGATATTAAATACAAATCTATAACTTCTTGTTGTCGTTTTGTAAGGCAAGTATTGAATTTTTCCCTTATCAATCCTAGCAATTTCGCCTGCAACTCATCCAATTTCTTTCTTCTGTCTTCTTCTTCCATCGGGTCTTTGGCTGTTTTATTCTTAAAACTATCCTGCATATCTTGAGGTGGCATCAGCTTCACCCTGTAGGTCCATTGCTGATTGTCATGTTCCTCTTTAGACATTTCTCTTCTTGGCATGTTGGTTTACCGCCTTTGGCAAAATTTGTCTTCGTTGTGCTTGTAGTTTTGAATCTTCACTTTGTTCTTTAACAGTCTTTAGAAATTCTTCCTTTCCATATTTTCTTATAAATTCATCAGGGTCTTTCGCACCCTTGAGTACAATCAAAAAAACCTCAACTTCTTTATTGAGCCTTATATTTAGAACATTGTTCTTTTCACCAACAAAGAAGTTGGCGCTTCTTTTATTAAAACTAGCCATCGCTTTCCTACCACCCTCATCGTTATCAAATATTAGATATATTCTTGAGGTATATCTTGAAAGCAAATTGTAGTGTTCTTTTGTAAAAGCTGTTCCCTGGCAACCAACAGTATTTTCTAATCCCACTGTATGGGCAGTGATTACATCAGCATTTCCCTCATACACATAAGCTTTGTTTAACTCACGAATCATTCTTATGGCAAAATTCAATCCGTAAAGATATCTACCTTTATCATAGGCAGTATTAAAATACTTCGGTTTGTCATCTGCAAGAGTTCTTCCGGTAACAGCAATTAATTTACCATGAGTGTTCCAGACAGGAAAAATCACTCTGTTATAAAGAAAGGTATTTCCCTTCTCATTCATAACACGAGCGTCTAGCAAGTCATCTTTGTCATATCCGCGCTTTAACAAAGCGGCAAACAATTGTGAATTTTTACCTTGGGGAAAGAATCCCAGCCGCCATTTAGCAATAATTGTTGAATCCCAACCGCGACTGAGATAATAGTCTTTCGCTGTCTGTGTTAAATTTTTATCAGTAAATTCTACGACAGCATCAAATACGCTTTTCGTAATTAATGGCATTACCCTATTTCGATGTGAATGAATGTTGATGGGATAAACTTACAAAAATATTTGTCGGAATCTTTGTTATAATGGAAGAAGATATTGTTTTTAGAAGCCTTCTCTGCATTCACATAAACAACAACATTTCTGCCACTAGGCAATTTGGAACGATTGTCTACCAAGCCAAATTGAACTGCACTAAATTGAAGTCCGCCTTTAGACACATTGAAAAAATCATTTTTATCAATGCATCCAAACAAATCTTTGGGTGTCTTCTCGATTCTTTCAAAAGATTCTGGAACATTCAGGTTTAAAATGACAGTGTGACCAAACTTCGCCTTGACCTTCATTCCATCGAAATAGAATAAATTCGCCGCATACTTTTTGGTCACACTAATCAATTCATCTTGAGTAAGCTTAAGCTTAAAGCGTTTATCGATGGACGATAAAACCTTAGTAGTTTCGGCGTATCCATCTTGGTCCAGGGTAAGACCAGCAACTTTAGGCTTATGCCTTAATACGAACACCATAAAGCGACAAATGTTTTTGTATTTATCGACTAAGCTCTCTGTGGTGCCAATCTGTTTATTTTTATCCACTTGTTATCCTCTTATTATACTGCAACAGAGCTTGCATTCAAATACTTTTCCCAAGACGGATGAACTTTCTTCTTGGTCATTTTCCTCTTCTGCAAAGAACTGTTTGTCGGAACAACAGGCTTTCTCAAAAGTTTGAAACCAACTTCGGCCAAAGTCTTGTCACCCTTCTTCGAGTTACACTCGGAACAGGCGGCAACGCAGTTTTCAAAGTTAGTCTTACCACCCAAAGACTGCGGGTGAACGTGGTCGATGGTTATCTTTTTCTTCTTGTTAACCACAACACCATGCTCGGCCTTGAAGCCGCAATATTGACATGTGTAGTCATCCCTATAAAAGACGTTAATCTTTGAATACTTAACGGCTCTGTGTTTGGGCATGACGTTAGAATCCAACAAACGGATGATGGCCGGAATCTTCCAGACATACTTTCTGTTTGAGTTAGCGACCTCTCTATCATAAGCGATAGGAGTAAATTCTTCCGTATCAGTATGCCATTCGTGCAACATTTCAGCGTCTCCCTCATAAAGATGAGAGATAGCATCCTGCCACTTAAGGATACCAACAACGTGGTATGAAGAGTTTAAGACTAGAGTTCTTTCACCGCTCATGATACAATTCCTTTTTGTCAATCCGTAATGGATTGAATATATCTACATTATAGCAAATTTCTGGCAATTTGTCAACCTTTTTTCGAAATATTTGCTACTATTTCACCTTACGCAACTTTCTTGTTTTCTTCTTAATAAATTTAAGCTTTGGTTTAACTTGTACAACCACCTCACCATCTTCATAGGTAATTGTAGTTTTGTTTCCCTCTATAATCACAGTTCTAATATCTTCACCAAAAATTTGCTTGGCGGCGATGTCTCTAAACACAATTCTGCGAGTCAGACCGGATTTCTTAATTTGTTCTTCTTTATCTTTCTGCTCAAGGAATTGTTCCCATTGGTCCTGTAGGTCTTCCTCGGAAATATTTTTAATGAAATTGATGTCTTTTGGGGAGACCTTTACATTAAAACATTCAGAAAGATATATAGCCGCCGCTCTTTTGAGCACGGATTGGGTCAAATCTTTGTCGGAAACCACGACTTCGACCATATATGGTTTGTAACCAAATTCATTTTTGCTAGCTAACAAATAATGGTCTTGATGAATTTCCGGATTTTCGGGGTCATCGTAAAGAAATCGGAGAATTGGATTTTTATTTCTCTTGAATGCGGTGAGATTTTTAAATCCACCGAAACTCCAAGATACTTCATCCTTCTTCTCTTGTTCGTCCCATTCCTGTCTATCGAATAATTCTAGAAGCTCTTTGTAATCTTCTATTACTCTGTCTTTGGTTATGATTGTAGGGCAACGCTTAATAAGCTTGCCGTGATATCTAAAATAGATTGTGAGGTCAGTCCATTTTACTACTTGATTGTATTTTTTATCCCTGGGGAAAAGAACTGCTATATTATCTGCAAAAATATTAACTGGGTGCATGTAGGAAAACCATCCTTATTTAGAATTGTATTCGTATTTTGCAACTCCTTCCGGTTTAGTGAGGGAATAATTTCCCTCTCTGGCAATCTTTTCCATTATTTCTTTTACTAGGGCCAAAATTGGTGTGTTATCTGCGTTAGATAATCTCGCATTTTCATTTGAAACTAACAGGGTATTCAATTCATTGTTATAATTTTCTGGAACTACATACGCTAAATCCAAATATTCTTTAATAGTATTGTGGATTGTAAAGCTTCGAGTCACCAATTTTAATGAATGAGCAATGGAAGCAACCTTTAGTTGCGAAAGAAAGTCGTAACTATTGGCACCCTGGATAGAGTTACTTTCAACTCTAATTGGCATAAATTCAACAGATGATGTGATGGAAGATGAAATTTCAGTATCTACGCCAGTCATCACTTGGATAGGTAAAATTATCCATTTGCCAACAAATTCGTTATAATGCTTTGGATTTCCAGAGTTTTCACATTTGAGTGCTATTTCTGGAGTGACGTATGAACCACCACAGACTTCACATACATATGTTTTTACTTCTTTCATAATTTAAGCCTCTGCAACTTTCTTGAAATTCTTCAAAAAATATTCATACGCGCTCTCATTGACTCTATTTTCACCTTCATAACTCCAGTATACGGTGAAGCTATAGACATCAACTCTTTGAACAATAACGTCAGGACGATTAATAATGTTAATTAATCTCCACTTTTGTCCATTCTTAATCTGCGTCTCGTCCATTTACTTTAGCGTCTCGGAAATCATAGCCACCTTCGCGTCTTAGCTTCAAAAAGGCTCTACGCAACTTCTCAAGCGCCCTCTCTTCAATTTGCCTTACACGTTCAGAAGTAGTCCCAACAACCTCTACAATATCCTTCAAGGTCATTAGATTATCTGAATCACTGAAATATCTAAGGACAATAATTTCACGTTCCCTATCATTAAGCTTTTCGTAAATGATTCCCAAAAGTTGTTCCCGATTTATCTTGTTGATAACAACCTGTTCCGGAGTCGGCTGAGTGTCACGAATGACATTCAACAATAAAGGCTTTCCATCCGACTTGTCACCATTAGCTTCCTGATGAATGCTGATGACCTTAATTTCAGTCATCACATTGTCGTTATCAATATACTTTCTCTTAAAAGTCTCGCTCTGGAAAAGTTTGTTCTTCAAGAATTCTGAATTGCTTGATTCGTCATCAAGGTCCAGAATCTCTCTGTATTTCTTATAGGAATAGTTCATGAATTGAACGTTCCTGGGTACAGTCACAACAGACCTCTGGCAACCTTCAAAAATGTATTTGTAAACCCAATAGAAAAGATAGGTAGAAAAGGCAGTATCCTTTTCCAAATCAAACCTGTCTAATGCATCGAAGAATCCAAGAACACCATTCTGAAAGCAATCATCGGGGTCAGTATACATCTTAGAAAATTTCATAGAAATCTTCTTGATATAGCGAATATTGTTAAGGAAGATTTTCTCCCTTAAAACAAGCTTCTTCTCTTCATCAACTTCAGCCTTGTAAGCTCTGATTAATTCTCTGACTTCATCCTTGGAAATGAAATCTTGAGAAAGCTGGTCGTGAAGTATTTTGTTTTCTGACATTCTATCCTCAGAAGGTAGAGTCGTGTCTGTTTGAGAATTTCTTTCCATCTTTATAACCCAGCGCATACATTTGGAGTGTATTCTCGGCTAGTGATTCGAAAATATAATAGTCGTAATCACCATTGCTTGCCAATTCATACGCCTTGTCATAGAATGCCAAAACGGTAGCATCTACAGCAAGGTCGTTAGTTCCTCTGTATGTATCAATCTTTTCTTTAATCTGTGTGGCGTGATTTTTGATGTCTCTTTGATTTTCTAGCTCAACATCTTTTGCGATGGAGTAGATTATCTTATCTTCTCTATACTTAGCATGATTCAATTGGATTTGCATGTATCCCACATATCCAACCAAAAAAGTGAGTAAGAGTATTGTGGGTGTTATAGTTTTCTTCCATTTCCTGAGCACTAGCTTGAGTCTGTAAAGCATGACAACGTACCGCCTATACTTTATTTTCTTCTATCTTCCTTAGTCATGCCCCTAGAAGAATTGACTACGCCTTTTTAGAAACCCAATTAATAAATCCAACAACCTTCTCGTGGGTTAACAGTTTTTCTAAGGTGTTATAATTTTGAGCTAATTCTTTTTCAGTCATGAAGTCATGAATAGCATCATGGCAATCTCTGCAAATCTCAATTGTTTTAGACTTCATTTCCTTATTAGAATATCTTTTCTTGAAGTAACTCTTGCTCCACATTGATTTGCAAATCAAGTGGTGCGTAGTGAGTGCTCTTTCTCTTTTACATAATTGACAAGCTAACATTATTTACCTTAATTGTGGAGGCGGTGGGAATCGAACCCACGTCCAAACAACTTTCCAAATTCAATCTACGTGTGTGTTCGGTTTTGCAGTCCGACAACTGTATTCGTTTTGTCCGTTTCGTTTTCATCTTAGCAGGGCAGAGTTATAACTGTCAGACTAATAAACTCTTACACTGAGCATCCTAAAGCGGCTCTGAAATTCACACCTATAGGAGTCGGTGGTCAGAGTAGTCGCTATTAAGCGGCTAGTAGTTCCATTTCTTCGGCATTTCAATTTGTCTGCAAAGGTTTTTAGAGGGCCTTCACGACAACTCCCTCACACGCATGAATGTTGTACTGTTATCTGTCGAAACCAAGTCGCCCCCAAGAGGGTATTACCTTTCTTTCACTTCGAGCAAGCGGTGGGATTCGAACCCACGAATAACGGTTTTGCAGACCGTCCCCTTAGACCACTTGGGTACGCTTGCATTTGGGGGAGTTTCCTCCCCCAAGTATTTCTTTACTACTCGTCCTTATCCTCGGCCTTAGCGGCGGCGGGAGCCGCCTTGTGACCGTGGCTGATGAGTGAATCGGTATTAATCAAGATGTTACCAGCCTGACCGCCAGAAACCATCAGAGGATAAACACCATCCCACTTCTCAACCTTTTTGCTCTCAATCAACTCGCGGGTCAAGGAAGCCGACAACTCGCGGTTAGCCATAGCCTGAGCCTTAGCGCGAATCAGGACAGCCTGAGCTTCACCGTTAGCAACAGCCACAGCCTTTTCGGCCTCGGCCTTTGACTGAGCAACCTCGTTTTCAATCTGCTGAGCCTTTTGGACGGCGGCATTCTTAGCATTCAAGGCCGCAGTCACACTCTCGGGCAGACGGAAAGCACCAATCAGAGAAAGGTCATCCACGACAATACCTTCGGGGGCAACCTGGGCACGAACATCCTTGGTGACGGCGGTAATAAACTCCACCTTCTTGGGCCCGTAAATCTCGCTGACCTGATACTTAGTAGCTTCCATGTTCATGGCATTACGGACGAAATTGTGCAACTGCTTATCACGAATCTCATCGTTGCCTTCACGGAATTTCTGGAACAGGTCAGAAATCTTCGCCACATCGTAATGATAAGTAATGGCGATATCGCAATTCACGACCTGACCCTCAGCCGTCTGAATATTAAAACTCTCATTCGTAGGGCTACCTTCGCTGGGATTGGCGGTCCAGCTATAATTCTGCTGGAAAGTGGGGAACGGATAAAGTTCCTCATTCACACCGATGTAATAACGCCCAGGCGTAAGAACCTCATTCGAAACACCCTTCGAACCGCCAGTCAGATAAACCTTCACACCAACATAACCAGCGGCGACCTTCGTGCAACCAGTGGAAAACGCCATCGACATGACGACGAAAGCCACCAGCATCAAGCTAGTATATTTACGCATTTCTTGTACCTGTGAGTGAGAGAGAATTAAACTTTCTTTTCCTGACCGTTCTGATTCTGCGTTTCTTGTTCTTTCTTATGAGCAACATACAGGCCATTCAACCACAACACGGCCCACAGCAACAGACCAAGGATAATAGCAATACCAACACACACCAAAAGAGTGTCTGCCGCGCTAATCAACCAAGGAAGCACCACGCCGAAAAGGATGCCCAATCCGACCAAGAGTGCGAACACTTTCACAATCGTAGAATTCTTCATCGTACCCTCATGAGTTATCTAACTGTTGAATTATACCACACTTCGGCTTGTTTGTCAAGACCACCAGCTTTGAACCTTTTGTCTCACATCGTGGAACACTTTATCGTAATCCGCTTTTTCTCGTTCTTCCATCAATTTCAGGATTCTGTCTCTTTCTTTTTCGGCTTTCTTGTTAATGGGTTTCCATTTATTCCCATACTTTTTATCGTATGCATCCCATTCCTGTCTACAATAATCGTTGTCATGTTTTAATCTATGTATGGCATCCCTAACTTCTTGAATCTCTTTGGCGTAAATAGGACCAGACAAAGTTTCATCCGTTTCGCTCACCTGATGATTCGGGTCATTCTGTAAGACGTTCTGTGTTCTAGAAAGTTGATAATCCATAACTTCCAGAACATCAGTGCCCTCCCAATCTCTAAGACTCCACAGAGTAGGAATCCAACGAATGATGCTCCATACCTTCTGACATGGAATTTCAACCATATCTTCGAATGGTTCATAAATGAAAGCATCTAACCATCCATAGGTTTCTATTCTATATTTCTTATGAGCAATCCATCTTTGGAACATTTATTCCTCTAGTTGAGCACAGGGAGGGAATCGAACCCATCGTGTAGAGATTTTGCAGACCTCTGCCTTACCACTTGGCTACCTGTGCGTTTTTTATTTGGGTGCCTCTTCATCCAGATGAATTTATCAGCCAAATCCATCGACTCTCTATTTATGCTGTTATCCATGAAAATAGGAACCGCATATCCCTTAGCTTCGTAAACAGCCAATTTTTTAATTAATCTTTTTCTACTTTTCTTTGTAAGCATTTGGAGCTTCCTCTGAGAATCGAACTCAGGCTTCCCATTTACGAGACGGGCGTTCTACCACTGAACTAAGAAAGCGATTCATGAACTTTATTTAATGGAGCACTTTCACTTGTAAATTTACAACCTTCCTCAAAGCAAGAGTGTCTCGTCCAAAAACCAGAACCGTCAAATCTAGCCTGAAAGTATAAATTACCATTACCACATATCGGACATTTTTGGTCGCTCATTCCCTCTGTGCTGAATCCTGTATAGGCAACCATCAGACTTCCTTTTTCAAAAACTTTCCATTTATATCTCTTCCAGGCATAGCTGGCTTTGTAATGGTTCTAATCGTACCACCACGGGCAAGAAACGCTTCAATGGTTTCACCAACATGGACGGTTTGTTTTTCCTGAGCAATAGCCAGATAACGTCCATCACGTCTTGCATTCAATTCTTTTCTAGCGATAACAGAAGCTTTCATTCTTTTTCTCTAAAAGCGAGTTCATCAAAATCAAATTCTAAATCATCAACCACTATCCTGCAACCTTCACTTACATGGTTTTTTACCCTGATAAGGAAATCTTCAAATTTTATTTCTGTACTATTAGCTGAATCCACAACTCGTTTATTCTTCCAAGCGATAAAATCAAATCCCTTGTATTGATGGGAATCGGAGAGGATATCTACGAAAACATCGCCTTCTTTTGCAATAGATGAAAGCTTCACAATCTCCACAGACACCTCTCACATTATTCTATTGTATCAAGTTTCGCCTTATTTGTCAAGACAATTTTTTCAGGCTTATCAGCATTACCCATTAAATTATCCCAACAATGCCTATGCATGGCACCTTTTGGATTTTTGGAGTTCTTGAAAATAAGTCTGAATGATTCTGCCAGTTTTCTTCCTCTATGATAGTTTCCATACGCTTCGTCCGTTAGTTTTACGTTTACGCAATAAACCGCTTCACCAACTGTAAGATTTCTCTTGCAATATATGCATTTTTCTACAACCGTTTTATCCGACATGCAATCCTCTAATACAATACAAATAAATAAAATTTAAGCGTGATTCTAAACAAATTACATTATTATTTAGACGTATTATACAGAAAATCGTCACTTACAAATCAAAACTCCAGAAATCTGAATTACCATAATCTGGAGAAAATTTGTATTCCTTAATCATCTTTAAAATTGAAGCATTCACGGGTTCACAAACAAGTTCACCCGATATCTTCCCACTAAATTTATCAGCAAGCAACTCCTTCAATAATCTGTGAGCATATCCTTTGTTTCTATGTTCGGGATGGGTGATTATACTAAACTCACATTCATCCTCTTCCTTATCTAACCAAAGACAAGCTACAAGTTGTTTTCTATCGAGAATACCAAAATAAGGCTTTTGACCATCCCTTATTCTTATATCGTCCTGACTGTCATCAAGTTTAAACAACTGTTCTGTATATTTTAAATTGTTATAAACTCCAGACAATCGAATAACTTTAATCTTCGGCATCTTTTTTCTTTCTGCTTTCTAAAATTTTAATCGAATCTCTAACCTTGATGCAGGCTTCAAAGTCTCGCTTCTCAATCAAACCATTAAGCTTTCTGGTCAATTTATCTATTGCACGGTCCTTTGATTTTCTCCTAGGCAAGCTCGGGTCAAAATCAAAAAGTTCGAAGCTCCCTAGATTTCTATAAGTGGTCTTTCCAGACACGACCCACCACATGTTGTTGATGTTATGATAGGCGTATCCGCAACTTAATCTATAGTCAGGTCCAGCATAGTAATATTTCAAGTCACCATTCTTTAATTCTTTCTTATTCTTATCTTTGTTATTATATTCTGCCACCTTATCATTTGTAGTTTTAATGGCATTAACTTTTTCTTCCTTGGTCTTATATGCATCCAACTCTGGCTGACCGTGGCAATCAATCTTATTAACAATCTTTTCTTTGATATCTAAGGAATTAAGATAGTCAGTGATTATTTTAAGTGCAAGCTGGCATCTTATCCGAAGAAGATATGGCATGTTCTTTAATTTATTAAAACCATATTTCCCTTCACCAATTTTTCTTCCATCGAAAGCCACAACGTTCTGAAAGAATTCGAATTCAATTCTAGCAGGATGATATTCTGCATTAAATTCCAGCGTCTTCCAAATTCCATAACGGTGAGAACGACTTAATGACTTATAGTTTTTCTCAACATCTTGGTCATGAGTGACATTAAACCCATGTTTCTTAAGAATAGTTATGATGTTTAAGAATAACCTACGGTTGCCCCACGGTTCCTTTGTCCAGATGTAAATAGAAGAATCATTGATACCCCAATAACCTTCTTTTTTAGCTTTCGTAGGTGATGGGTATTCGTCTTTATTGTTGTCTCTTTTTTCTAATTTTTCTTGCTTTTTAGTTTCAAAAGCGATTTCTTTTTCAGTGTATTCTGTGCCATCAACCTTAAGTGGTACGGTCTTGGTTTCTGAACAGTTTGGACAAATATAATAATTTTTCTTCAAGCCTTTTAACCATCCACGCTCATGGTCCCATGCGTCCCAGGTATATTTCTTTTCGAATGCATGTTTGCCCAACGAACAAGGCATCATACTGGATGAAAATATAAATGGTTCTTCATCTCCATCGGCGTGAGCTTCCACCATAAAATCTTTTTCACAGTGAGGACACTTATATTTTTCCTCAACATCATTGTTGCCAAAGTCACCACCAGCGTCCTCAATCTCTTCATCGCAGTACGGGCACATTAGAGTTTCAGTGTCGCTATACCCATTGTTAATTTTATGAGGTTTGGTTTTCATCCCAGCTCCGACTTGATAGTTTTAATCATGTCTTCGAATGTGTGAACAAGAGTGATTCCGTACTTATCACAAACAAATTCAACATTGCCTTTACGCCAGAATCCTTCGGGGCAACAAACAATCAAACCTTCATGGTCATGAAACAATCCCAACTCCATCAAAGTGATTGGAGCCTTTGTGTTAGGGTCGAAATACATAAGGATATAATCAGCATCCTCTTGACCCTTTAATTCCCAGTCAACCTGTTCAACGAACTTGGGACTATCCATAGTTTGTTTCCAACTTGCATCCCAAGCATCACGGCGAGGATTTAGAAGAACAATATTATATTCTTCTAGTTCTTTGGCGACTCTAGTTTGCCATTTCTCGGCTGTGTCCATTTCAATTGAACCAGCCAGGAAAACCCTAGGCATGTCTTCTGGAAACCACTTATAATCTTTCGGCGGTTTAATTTCATTCATTATTTTTCCATAAGTGCATGGTGTTTCCAGAACTCTACAGCATTTAAATACTCTTTAACATTCAAAGGCTGACCATTGCCGCCAAACCTGATACCCATCTGGTTATTAATCATTGTGGTAGGAGAAATAGGGGAACGCTTCTCCAACTCAACGTTGATACAGACAATGCCCCAATCAGACTCAATCGGAGTTCCCTCTTTCTTAAGCTGTTCTTTGTTATAAAGGATGACATCGACGTGGTGTGATTTCACGCCTTTAACGGGAGCGCCCTTGGGAAACCAACGCTTCAAATAAGGGATTTCATCTTTGGTTCTGGCAACGTAATCAGTCTTAAGATACTTTTCATTCTTAGAAGTAATCTTAACAATACGACATTCAAGCTGATTGTAAGGTTTGTTGTGCAATGGAACAATTCGACTGAAAGGGTACATGCCCTTGGGACAATCCTTGGGATATAAATTAAGGATTGCCGTAGCACCCTCCACAATTTCAGGGAGCAAATCAACAATCCTTCCGCCAATCTGAGTCTTTACAAACTCAGTAGCTTCGATAGTTTGAATAGGTTTGTGTCTTTTAGTTTTGCGGGCTTTATCGAAAAAAGCCTCCAAGTCTTTACGCCAGTCTTTCATTTATCACCAGAAGAATGTTGTGTGCCGTGGGCGGGACTTGAACCCGCAAATTATGCATTCTGAGTGCATTGCCTATGCCATTCGGCTACCACGGCATTACTTCAATTCAAAAATCAAAGGTGAACCACCAACAACTTCGTCCACCTTCTGCTTAACACTTTGCGTGTTTTTTACCTTGATACCATAAATCCTGTCGATATGTATAAACAAGAAGTATGCATGAACATGAATCACAATATCTTGCAACGATTCGTCATAATGCACATCTTCAACCCAAACTTCACTAGGTTTCTCTTTATAAACAGTGGCACCATAGCTAACGGAAGCCAGAACCAAAAGTCCAATAAGTAATTTAATCATTGCTTCTTTTTAAGTATAAAGTGTCCATCACCAATCGTGTCTTGTTGCACCTCAAACCCCATATCTTGACTTCTGGAAACAAAATCATCATATGAGAATTTCCAATTGTACATAACCCAATAGTAGCGAGAAATTACAGGCATCTTTCGGTTGCCAATGTATTGGACAACTTCATCCAGTTCGTGCGGCATATCACTCATGTTTCCTCCAATGGTGGGGACGGAGAGACTCGAACTCTCAAGCCCTTTCGGGCACTGGCTTCTAAGACCAGCGTGTATACCAATTTCACCACGTCCCCAATATTATAAATACTTAGTAAAATCTAATCTTCCTTGATACAATTCTGCTACAGTTTGCTTCCAAGGTTGGTCGATATCGCCAAGGTATTGTTCTAAAAGTCCAGACACTTCCGCCCACAATCCATTGTTCATTGTTAAATTCTCAACATTACATTGAGATTCAATCTTACGCAACTCGATTAAGAATTTATCCTTATTAGGAAATTCTTGTGTTCGGGATACGTTACGAATCGCTTCGATTGTCAGATTCAACGGGCGCATGTTTCTTTTCCATTTCTTCAAAGATTGCATAGTCTAATACTGGCTTGCTTACAGCTTCTAACATTTTTTCAATATCATACTTTAAATCAGAAACCTCTTCTCCCGTCATTTCTACAGAGTTTTCAGAGATTCCGTTGGGATTTCCATCCTTATCATACCATACTGTGTGAATGGCAAAATAAGTATAACCATCAGGATAAATCTTGTTTAATGATTCAGCGACGGGTTTGTTACGCTTGATTAGTCTGTAATTCCATCCCATTTTTTCCTCGTTTGAAATTACCGACCTTATAGGCCAATTGTAATTTCCGAACTTCTTCCTGTTCCTCTTTGCTGAAACTCAATCCAGCTTTCACAGCGTAACGTAATTGATTGTTGAAAAGATTTCCGCACGTACTTTCTGAAATGCTTAAAGTTTTTGCGATTTCAGGATAACTGAATCCCTTTAGAATCATTTCTCTAGCTGAGCGAATAATCTCAATCGAGAATTTTTGTTGAGCCTTAGAAAGATTATCCAAATTCGTGTCACTAATCCTTCTCTTAGCAAGAGAAATGTTGGCTCTTGCTTCTTCCGAGAAAACGCGGCCATTATTGTTTCTTCCATTACAAGACAAGTTCTCATCCAGATTTTCTGTGTGCATGAGAATACGCAATCTACGGAAAGCTATAAAAGTGATTTGACGAGCACGTTCAGTTGTCAATCCCATCACAACAGCCATTTGCTTATAGGTTTTGTGATTAAAATAGTATTCTCGGATTGCCATGCGTTCCTTGATGGTTAACTTATTGTTGATTACCTTGATAAGCTTCGTCCGTAAATCTTTATCATCTAACTCTTCTGCCAAGTTATCTTCAATCTCAACAGTCTCATTATCCGGAATCACATCGTTATAAGAACGATTAGTCCCATCATCAGAAAGCAAGGGAGCGTTTAGATAAATCAACCTATCATTCATGTGAGCCCTGGCTTCTTCCTTATGATTCTCATAATCACCAGTAGGAATTTTCAGGATGTGATTAGCTCTCATGCAATGTTGCATCTTCTGATTAATCCAGTATGCGGAATAAGTCAAGAATTTAAACTTACGATTAACTTTAAACTTTTCAAGACTATGCATAAATCCGATAACGCCAGCATTAAAGAAATCATCAACTTCGATACTGGGATTAATCCGGTGAAAACGATGTGCTTGTTTACGAATAAAACGAATATGATTCTGGAAAATTAATTCTCTGAATCTATATTTGTCATCTTCGTTCTTAGCACTTTTATATTGTTTAATCAATTTAAGAATCTCTGGATACTTTAAAACCTTCTGCTTAAGCAGAAAAATCATTTCAGGAGATTCTTTACTGGTATCAAACGACATTTTTCACCAAAGAAAACTTTATCATCTACACATAAGTCATTATACCACATAAAGGTAAAAAAGTCAAGCCCTCTAACGGATTGTTAGAAGGCTTAACAGTTTTCCAACACTCTTGAGCTGGCGGAGGGAATCGAACCCACGACATCCTCATTACAAGTGAGGTGCTCTACCAACTGAGCTACGCCAGCATTGAAAATTTCTGAGCTATCTGAGAGAATCGAACTCTCGCTGGTTTCCCGCCCGATTACAAATCGGGTGCCATTCCACTCGGCTCAAGATAGCATTTCTTACTATGAAACTGGAGCGGGGTGCGGGAATTGAACCCGCGCATCATCCTTGGCAAGGACGTAGGCTACCATTACATCAACCCCGCATTATTGTTTCTTAAACTTTTTATTGAACTCTTTGATAACATCTTTCATTACTATTTCAGAACTTTTTTGAAATAAAACAGATATCAAACTAATTCTTCCAACGTTATAATCGTGTATCTTTAAAAATCTTCTAGTTTTGGTTTCATAGATGGATGTATAAGCAACCGCCTTAACCATTTGTTCATATGAGATTTCCATAAATACCTCTGAGCACCTTTGGGAAATCTAACGTCTTCTGTATTTTCTTCCATGACCTTTGTTTAAACTTCCGAAGGAATGCAATTTGTTATCGGAGCTTGGTAGGAGAATTGAACTCCTGAATGTTCAATACCAATGAACTATGATACCACTTCATCAACCAAGCAAGACCGTGTAATGCCACTATACTAAGGGTGCATTTAAATTCTGTTCGCGTTAAACTTTCCTTGAACATAACTTGCTAAAAATTTACCTTTTGACGCACTTCTTTCGAAAGCTGTGACTAAATGTTCTGGTACACCATTATAAATATAAGTTGCACCGTTATTGTATTGAACGAACAAATCTCCAGATTCGTATTTATATTTCAACACGCTAGAAGAACCGTGAACTGCTTTCCATTCCATTATCTCGTCTTCCCAGGTTCGTGATAGTAGTAGCTAAAACCGCCATCTTCATCCTTTGGTGCAACTGCGTGAATCACTCGCATACCATTGGAGTCATAGGTCGCAACGCAACCAGTTTGACTAACCGCAAGAAGGAACAAACCTAGGAGAAGGAACAGCTTTATCTTTTTCATATATTTTGCTCTCATAATAATCTGGATGCCAGCATTTCTTGTTAACTCGCCTTCCTTTTTTATCTATATAAGATATAATGTCGGGACAAGTTCCGTGTCCAGCCTGTTTTACTTTACCTTGAAGATTTAACTTCGCAAGTGCTTTCAAAACCAAAGGTTCTTTGGTCTTAAACTTTTTTGTGAGAAATTCTTTCCTCACACTTGAATTATTGCGAAGTTCTTTTTCAATTTTTTCACAAAGAACTTCAACTGGGTCAAGTTTCTTTTTCATAGAGCGAGATGAGGGAATCGAACCCTCGCATTCTGCTTGGAAGGCAGACAGGCTACCATTACATCAATCTCGCATTGCGGCCAAACGCTTCCTTTTCGGAAGTAAGGGTTCCCCTCTGGATTATTCGCGGAAACCCTCGTGGTATTCCAGCACCACATTTCATTCGGCATAAAGTATTTCGCTGGATGGAGCGGGATGCGAGAATCGAACTCGCGTATCAAGTTTGGAAAACTCGTGTTCTGCCACTGAACTAATCCCGCATTACCCATTTTCTTCCAACAGTATGGGTGACTGGTTATAGAACCAAACTGGGCTTAAGGAGTTAACAGCTTCTCAATTATTCCAAGTCTGGTGGGAAGATTATTCAAGATGTTCAACTACACTTCTCAAGATTTTAGCGGTGGTCTGTCTCAAAGTTCTGTGATGTTTAACCACGCCATAACCATGATACTCTTTATTCATTTCAATCAAAAGCTTGTGAGCGGCTTCCCTATCTGGACCATGAGGAAGTTGAGTCTTTGTATAAAGTTCATCACAAAGAGCTTCGAGCCTTTTTGCTTCTTCTAGAAAACGTTCCTTGCTCCATTCACCCTTTTTGACGGTTAGAACAAGCTGGTTTTCTTTTAGAGGAAGCGTGATTTTGCCAGTTGACAAAAGCTCATTAGCCTCAAGATACAATCTAAGAGCGTGAGAAGCCATCTTAGTATCATATCCAAACTTCTGAATCAATTCTTGTCTTCCACTTCCATTATCTTCGCCACGCTGTAGTCTCTGGACCTGAGTGTGGCTATAACCTTTAAAGCTGTGATAGCTTTTCTTGGACAAGAAGATTTCTTTGTTATCAAAAAGCTTCTGCCCTAGAGGATGTACGTATAACCTGCAATTCTCCGGAACAAATAATGTTTCTAAAGTATTCGGATTGTTATTTAGAAGCAATTCCATAAACTTTGGAAGTGCATACAATGTGCAATCCATATCAGCGGAAGTATTCTTCTTTCCAGAACCCGTATCGTTGGTTCTGAATTCTACCTGTTCGATGTTCTTCAATCCCAAAAGATACTCTTCGTCAGGCATGAATACACCAACAAAGTCCTGGTCGCTCTTGCCTGGGATATTGGTTCCATACATGACCGACCCAACACGTAGGAATAGCAAGCAGTTTTCGACTGCCATCTTCCTCTCGACTGTGTTTTGTAGAAGTTCTGTATGTTTCATTGTTACACCAAAAACATGATTGTAAAGCTATTATATCACAAATCTAAAAATTTGTCAAGCTTATTCTTAGCATCTAAGCCTCAACAGTTTCAAGTCTGCCACGAACCATTAGAGCTACTTTGTTAAGTTTTTCTAGTTGTTTAATTTCTTTTTCATTAATCAAACCCAAAGAAAGGTTCGCGCCACCCTTACGGAATGTGAATGTTCCAGTAAAGACGCCTTTCTCTATAAGCAATTCCTTTATAATGTTAAGCATTTCGGAAGCGCGAACTTCATATTGTGTTCCATTGGTCTGTGAAACAACATGAAAACCAGCCGCACTTCTTCCTCTGTAAACTCCCTCAACCTTTAAAGTATCTTCGAAAAAGAAATTGTCTCTTTCAGTTCTGTTATTATAACTATCCCATCGTTGCATGTTTCCGTCATCACCAAACGGGATTTTGTATGTGGTCTTGTTGGGAGCGATGATTTTCATATTGTGTTTTGCTTCCGTAAGTCAATGTTTGTGTGTGACAGTTGGGACACAGAATTCTTAAATTTTCTTTTCTGTGGTCATCATGTTTTCCATTTATTCAATTTCGGCAGGAGCGGTAGGAATCGAACCCACGTATTTCCTTTTGGAGAGGAATATAATAGCCGCTATATGACGCTCCTATTTATATAATAACATAACTCCTAAAACTGGTAATAATTTTGGATTAATTTTATTAATTCCTTTAGTTGCTAACCCTTACAATATACCCCTATACTAACGGTTTATCTATATTCCATTTCTTCTGGAGGAACAGTTAAAAGAACATCACCATAAACCAAAACATATTGCTGTGTTGCTCCTATATATCCATCTACTAGCCAGGAGTGGTCATATACGGCATACTTATCTTTAATCCAGACATAATCGCCAGTTTTAAATTCTGGTCTGCCGTATATGACTATTCCCATATTTTATCTCTTCGGACAATCACACCATTCTGTGTTGATGCTGTCATAATCCCATCTTGAAATTACCTTTCCATCGCCACGCATGTCGCAAACGGTATAATATTTTACACCACTATGGTCTTCTACACTCATAATCCACCAGGGCTTAATGTGACCATGTTTCACAGCCCACATATATAAACACTGTGTCTTACCTTTGCTCGTTCTTGTCAACGCTCCACTTGCACAACCAAAACCATCGTCGGCATGTAGAAACGTTGTGGCTAACATCAGCCCAATTACCATCATTATTTTTTTCATCTTGAACCTCTTTAGTAGGATTTCCAGACAATACTGGATGACTACGTAAGAGCAAGATTTGTGCCAATCTTAACTATGTGACTAATGGACTTTCACAATCGATACATTGCAAAATCCATTGCGATTACAAAAGTGTATGTTAATTTGCAGTGGGGAGAGAGGGACTTGAACCCTCACGAAGCTTGCGCCTCAACAGATTTTAAGTCTGGTGTGTCTGCCATTCCACCATCCCCCCCAAAACTATCCGTTTATTGTCTGCATCCTTACTCTATCATCGACTTCTTTTATTCTGTCGATTTCATATTCACTGGGCTGATTAAAATATGCCGTACCATCTTCCAAAAATCTCAATTGAATATAACCTGTTCCATTTGAATATCCAATTGAATATTCGCTAACTTTTGGGGTATTAAAAATAATCCTCTCCTGCCATCCAGCCTTTAACATAAGGCGGCGAACAATATCCATGTTTGGCATCAGTTCATCAATTCCATCCCACATCTTTGGGAGTGCATTGATTTTATCGAGTAATTCTTTCACGATTTCCCCAACTTAAGAGCGGACTCAATCCTCTTTCTTGTCATCCTTGATTCCCATTCGCCCTTGCTAAACATTTCAATTGTTTCTAATCTTTGATGAGCATATTTTAAAGCTGTATCTTTTTCTCGAACAGCGTTTTCCAACAAAGCGATTCTTTCTTTGTCATCCATTAGCTGACATCCTGCAATCTACTAGTCTTGGATTCAAGAGTCTTTTCCAATTTCTTCTTTCCTACTTCTGAATTAATTCCCTTAAGCTTGTCAATTTCGGCTTGAAGTCTAGCCACATCACCAAGCTTACGCTTTAATTCTTTTTCCTTAGCCTTCTCTTCTTTAATTCGAAGAGCATCTAAATACTCTTGATACTTTCTGAGTCTTTCATTAAACTCTGCGTCTGTCTCTGGTCTATCAACAACTACTTCAACTCTTCCATATCCATCGTGTGAAAAAGTCAAGTCATCTAGACCACGCACGTTGGCGGCAGTTATTGCTTCCATTACATCAATAACCCTTCTTCCATTGATGCCTGGAAAAGCAACTATAACTTGTCTTACTCTATTCTTCTTCTTTGGTTCCTTCATGATTACCTCTCGGTAGTCGTGTAGGGAATCGAACCCTAGTTAGGCTGTCATCTACAGCTAGGAGTTTATAAGGCTCCCTCGGTGCCACACCTCGCACGACCATGATTACTGTTCTCGTTCTCTTTGTCTTTCAATGAAATTAAAAATATCTGTATTCTCTCTAAACGCTGGATTACTTCCTATCATCTCACGAAATTCCTGTTCACTTCCCATGAACGTATATTCACATTCCATATCTTCCGACATTTCAAAGTTATGCATATTGTATAGCATTTTACTGTATTCTAATCCACCATCATCCCAACGACCCTCTCTATCCCAACCTCCCCTAGGTATGATTGAGACACAAATAAATTCATCAAAGTCTTCTCTATATTGTTCCTCATTGTCTCTGGCTCTTGCCCAATAATATCTGTGTTCTGGAGTATAACCTTCTGAAGCTATACTTGTTCCATATAATTCGGCAAGATATCTTGTAAAGCCACCACTTGAATCAAATAAAGGATGAGCGTTGAGAAGTCTTTCAGCTTCTTCTCTTGAAGCTGTTGTATAAAATTCGTGGTCCCCATCTTGTGCAAAACCAAGTTCTTGCAAAGCATTTCTTAGTGTTTGCCCAATTTCTGCATATGTTCTATAATTCATGTCATTAGTATAGCGCGTATCTATATAACCAGTTGTTTCAAATACGTTCTTCTCAGCAAATGCAAAATAAGATACATTTGTACCATCATTCAAACGTTCTTGCGAAGCGTTTTCATCATACGTAAACAAATATCTAGCCGTAGCCTTTGAAGACCTTAGAGCGGCATTGGCTGTAGCTACTTTGCTATGAACTATAACCGCTTTTTCCCAATCAGGATATTTTGCTTTCAAGTCTTCCACTTCTTTACAAACACCAGTGGAATGTAATTCTTTAATCTTTTCAGCTAACTCTTTACCGATTCCCTTTATGGAAGTCAGTTTATCGTTCTTCAAAAACTCTTCCAAAGAAACCGTAAGAACAATTTCAGCGGCAGTTTTAACAGCCTTGATTCTGAAATGGTTAGACTTATCTAGTTTCAATAGCTTAGCAAAATCTAAAAAGGTTGCATGAGCTAGGGTGCTTAGACCAGTGCTAACTTCGTCTAAGGCGATATCATTTAATCTGCCACGTTGAACTGGAACTTTTTCTACTTTAGCCATGTGCCCCTGCCAGGAGTTGAACCCGAAACTTCTCTTTAGGAAAAAGACGTGATATCCGTTTCACCACAAGGACATTCGGGCTTCTCGTCCCGAAGGAATTAATTATCTGGAAACCGTAACTTCTGCCTTAGCATCTTCTTCCATTTGTCTCAAAGTTGCGTGAGCATTCTTAATCAACTCAGCATCCTTTGCTTCATGCTTGTGGCTGTGGGCCTTGCCACTCACTAACTCTGCCTGTAACTGTCTTGCATCTAGACACATACTTTACTCCCCGATTACGCAAATTACACCAAACGAAATGTTCAGTGTTGTGCCTCTACTAGGAATCGAACCTAGAACTTCTTTTTAGAAGAAAGATGTGATTTTCCGTTTCACCATAGAGACTTTTCGAAATTGCATTTTCATAGCAAAATTCTATTTTAATACCTAGAGTTCGAAATCTAATTATTAGGAGATTACAGCATGAAATGCATAAAAAGAGCAGTAACTAAGTGGGTTAGGAGAGACTCGAACTCTCAAGCCCTTTCGGGCACTAGCTTCTTAGACTAGCGTGTATGCCATTCCACCACTAACCCATATTTAAATCTGTGGCCCAAGTGGGACTCGAACCCACACTCCCCGAAAGGAACCAGATTTTAAGTCTAGCGCGTCTACCAATTACGCCATCGGGCCATTTATAAACTTGTGACCAAGGAGAGATTCGAACTCTCACGCCCATTACAGGCAACGGTATCTAAAGCCGTCATGTCTACCTATTTTTTCATCACTCGGCCATGCTTGTTGCTTTTTATATTGTGGGCCAGGAGGGACTTGAACCCCCACTCCCCGAAGGGAACCACATTTTGAGTGTGGCGTGTCTGCCAGTTCCACCACTAGCCCGTTATTACTTTCGTGACCTCCCTCGGATTCGAACCGAGACGTAAACTAGGTTTGAGCTAGTTCCCTCTACCAAATTGGGGTAGGAGGCCGTTAACGGTTTAATCCGGTTACATCACCGTAAGTTTTATAAATCACCGGAACTTATCCCAGTCATTAATTCGTCCACTCGTCAGACTGGGAATTGAGAGTGAGACTATTCGGCTTAGTATTTTCGTCTAATTAAATACAAATTAATTGACGAACTAGCCAAACTTTTTATCTTTTTTATACTGCCACCCACGGTCTGCGCCTTACGGAACTATCCTTTCGGACGTTTCGCAAACTACGTGGGTTAATTAATCGGCGGGATTTGGTTATCTCTGGTAGTGGAATACGGTCCACTAAGCACAGTTATCGGTCCTGCCCCTTGCGGGTTCTCGCCAAACTTAAATCCAAGTGTGGTGCGAACCTGTCTGCCATATCCGCTCACCTATTTTCGGGTTCTATCCCTTACCGCAGACTCGACTTGGATTTAATGCGCTTTCAGCCTTGCAGTTTTGTCTCTCGACAATACCTCGGTCCATTCCATTTCGTAGATGAAATGAGGTTTCGACTTAGTGCTGAAACTTTAATGGTGGTTCCGGAGGGATTCGAACCCCCTACCCTTCGGGTAGAAACCGAATGCTCTATCCAGATGAGCTACGGAACCATATTTTTATCTAGGTCACATTGACTTGTGTTAACCTTGGAAAAGATGGAAGCCCAACCCTATCGACAATCGGTAACTTCTCCAAGACCTAGATTCGATTACTTAGGTATTATATCACATTCCCATAAATTTGTCAAGCCCTTTTATCGTTTCATAATGTGAACCAGATGGGACTCGAACCCATATAACTCCCTTACGTTATCCCGCTTCGGAGGCGAGAACGGTACTGGTCCATCACTTTTTCTTTCTAGCTTCTTTCAATCTCTTTTTTCTATCTTCGATTGCTTCTTGTAATTTCTTAGCGAATTCATCATTTCTTGGTCTGTTTCTGGATTCTGGTCTTACATTGATTTCACTTGGAATTGGTTTAATTGGCTCAATTTTATCCATTTAATTAGTACCAGTCCTTAAATTATTTAGCCACTCTTGTAGCTTTTTATCAATCACTTCTTCATCGCCATCATTAACTAGGACAAGATTGCAACGACTAATCTCTTCATGAGTTATAAAAACGGAATCAACCTGGGCTTCTGCAACTTCTCTTGATATATTTCTTCCATGAATCAGTCTTTCTAACCTAACTTCTCTAGGTGCAGTCACTAGAAGGATGTTATCAAACAACTTCTCAGCACCAGATTCGAACAATACAGGTATATCAAAGAATAACATTTTATTTTCGACTGCCTTATGTCGTTCAATTACTTTTCTGATTTCATCCAAAATTCCAGGGAACATCAGGTCGTTAAGTTTCTTCAATTCCGTTCTGTTATTAAAAACTAAGATAGCTAACTTTTTCGTATCAAGACCGCCATCTTCTTTAAGATATTCTTTCCCAAACAAGTCAATAATTCTGGAAACAAACTTATGTCGAATATTTCTAGCCAAATCATCTACATCATAAACACAATAACCATTTTGTCTTAAGCTTTGTGATATTTTAGATTTTCCAGAACCACTAGGTCCAGTAATCCCGATGACTTTCATTTTGTTCTCTTAGAAAATTTTTATTAACAATATTTTATTGTGTCACCAGAGGGAGTCGAACCCACAACCTTCGGTTTCGTAGACCGACACTCTATCCAGTTGAGCTATGATGACATGTATTAATAATTGCTTTTATTTGTTTTTATTTTTGCACTCTCCGGAATCTCATAATTTCCAGATTTTAATTCTTCATCTGACAACCAAGTATCAAAAGAAGTTGTTGTGTTTTCTTTCTTTTCTCTATCAAATTTCAGCAACATAACAGCATATTTTTTCTTTCCCACGTTAGCTTTCTTTTCTTTCTCATCATTAATCGTGTCTTCTATAAATTTTTCAACATCTTCTGCATATTTTTTACCAGCTATTAGCATTTGAAGAAATTCGTTCATTTCTTTCATTAACCAATCTTTATATTCTTTTTCCAAAGTCTTGTCAAACTTATAAGACCTCATTAATTCTTTAAATTCGTTTACGTGTTTTTGGAGTTCTTCTGACGTTTTCATTATATTCCATAGTTTGTGGGACTGAGAGGACTCGAACCTCCAACTGCTCGACTTCGTAGGTCGGCTCTCTATTCCAATTGAGTTACAGTCCCATTTTGTGAAACAATGCAAAAAGTACTGGTACGATTACAAATGTTGCTAAAGCTTTAAGTCCAGGCAGGAATACGAAGAAGAATCCACCAATCAGCAAAGTAGGAAAAGTATAGATAAACATTTCCAAGAGATGTTTCTTAAATGTTTTCTTTTCCTGTGCCGGAATTACGACTTCTGGTTTCTTCTTAGGCATTCATTACCTCAAGTCTGTGAAACCCTTCGTTCTTTAAGGCGTCAATAAACAAATCTGACGGTTTATCAGTTGATTTCCAAGTAATCCAGGGTGCTTCATCGGAATCAATATCTTTATATCTCATCGTCCAATCTTCTTTTTCTTTTACACTTGGAAACGGCATATAAGTACCCTTCGGAGCATATTCAGGGAAACAAATCCAACAAGGATTTCCAACACATCCATGCGCGGCCATTTATTCTCCCTGTGATTCCTTTAAATCTTGAGCCATATCTTGCAAAGCTTTAATGTTTCTCTGCAATCTATTCAACATTTCTTTTTCTGCCCAAGCTTTGGCTTCCACCAACTTTATCTTACAATATTCTTCTGTCTTAAACTTAAAGACTCTTGAAATTTTTTTTCCACGTTGCTTATCTTCAATCCAAGCTTCAATTCGATTATCATCATAACGAGGAATTCCAACGTGTGCGACAAGCATATCATCAAACAATCTGTAGATGAAATACCCTTCCTTGGGTCGCCATGCCCCGTAATTTCCAGAACAATCTCGCCATCTAAGATGGTAACTCGCCATTATACTCCCTCGGGGATTACAAATCCAGTCGTAGCATGAACAGTCTTGGGTTGATTGGCTTCAAGCATATCATTGACCAATTTCTCTTCTGCCGCTCTGGCCTTGACTTCTTTTCCAGTCTCACGCCAAATCTCCGTGATTGACTGACCTTCTTTGTTGTAATTCCAGCCCTTCTCGCTGACTTCCATACCAGCCTTTTTCATACCCTCTTCGGCCAGAATCACGGGAACGAACAACGCCGCTCCAAGAGCGAATTTCATAGTCTCCTTGATATTCATCGTATCCTCTGAGTTATTTGTGTCTCTTAACAAGTTTTTGGAGCTTTGCATTTGCCAGGAGTTTCCTGGCTTCATTTAACTTGGATTTTTTTTCTTTTACTTTTTTCATTACCAATCCAATGTTCCAGCATTAACACAGGCTACACCAAAAACAGCGCCAACAGCTACATCCAATAACTCTGCCTTGAAATGAGTTTTGTCGTTTTTATGTAAAGCTTCCATCATTTCACGATGTTCTTCATCTACTACACCAGCGATTTCGTGAGTTGAAGCAAATGTTCCATAACCTTTTTGTTTAAGTCTACGATTAAGTTCTAATCTGAATTCCATAACAGCTTGTTCAATTTGTTCTTGCGTAATTTCCAGTCTAGCATTAGCCATTTGTTCTCCACGCGCAGGAACTTCCATGTCCGAATCCAGTCCCGCCATAAGGGCATCAATTTCGCTCTGACTTAATATATCGTCCACTCTATGCTCTGAGAAGATTTCGCTCAACGGCTTGACCGTGCATCCAATGTTTCACGGTCTGGATGTGATTCTTTCTCACATATTTAGCCGCAGACTTTCTAAAATCACCGTATGAAAACTTGTCAGCAATTCTGATTACATATCCTTCTTTGCTCTGCCAATTTTCTTTGTTGTACAAAGCTTTAATTTTTGTCTCATCATAGATTCCATCATACAAAACTGGAACGCTTTGGATGTTCAAAAGATTAAACCAAGAAGCCGTATCATCCCAATCCAGGCATTCGTTCTTTTCATTCCAAACCGAGAATCCCATGAAATAGGTGGGGAGATTATCGTAGCCAATTGAGTGTTTGGCCCAAAGATTCTCACCGCAGACTCTCCAACCTTCGGGGATATCGTTAGCGATTGCCGCCCAAAAGTTCTTTACCCAATTTCTAGAAACATGAGTGTCACTGTTTATACTTCTTGCATGGATGTGGTCACGATACATTGTCGTGTTTTCTCCATCCATTTTTTCTGTAACAATAACTCTTTTACCTTCAAAACTTTTCATGTTCTCAATCATGCGGTCATCATCGTTCATGTTTTCCGACCAAGGAACATGGTATGTTCTAGGATATTTTACATAACTGGTAAACTGTCCGAGAACATCAGCTAAAATCTTTTGGACGCTCAAATCGTAAAACAACTCACCTTTAAGTCTTTGACCATTGGGAAGAATAATGTTTCCCCATTTATCGTAAGTCTGGTCGTGATAGAAATGTTCTGGAAGAACTGGTTTAGTAATTCCGCACTTCTCACGAACTTGTTCCACAGAAATATTGGTCTTTTCACATTCAATGTGATGTTCTTCGCAAACCGAAGCGCCATTGTTTAGAAAATAACCGCCATTTCCCCAAATCCTACGTTCAATTATATGGTGTGCATCTGCCGCTGGTTCTCCACAAAATACGCACTTATGACCATCTCTTTTGAAGACGCCCTCACGGAATTCATCACGAGTGAGCAATTTGGATTCCATGATTTAATCCACACTATCAAGATTTGACTTAGGAGCTAATGCTATCTGTTGGGCGACAGGCTCGACCATTGTTTGTTTTCCGGCCACATTGTCTCTAACCACTCTGCTAGCACTACGCTTCTGTTGAAAATATTGAACATCTGGTACACTTTTTTCCAATATGTTCTTGAGATAAATAATCCAATAACCTTTTCTGTAAACATTATAATGAGTTTTAGAGTTAAGTTCATTATCTCTATATCTGTTATAGACTCGAATATTTTCCGTCCCAGTCTTTACGAAGATTTCGTAATTATAATCATCGTTGTCTTTATGTTCAAAATCAACAATTATATAAGCATCTTCGTAAGTTAAATTTGTTCCTCTTGGAGATGAATTGACGTTCAAAAGATTTAAGATATCATCCTTAATGCTTTCCGGTCCTACGAGAAAGACCCTGAATTTTGTCAACAAATTCCTAAACCAATTCAACATCTTTAATCCAGAGAATCAAGTGACTTTCTCTTGCCCCAGTTGCTACTGACAAATGTTCGATATTCTGGTGTTTCTTCTATAATTTGAAATTCTGTATGATTGATGGAGACTATTCTGGCCGAGCCGCCAATTACAGCATTTATTTCTTTTAGACTTAGCGCGTGTCCGAAACCAGCTTGGACTAATCTTGCGGCCTGAGCGTGATTGCCCGCTTCATACAATTCTCTGGCTGTATTTGTTATAAATTCGCCAGAGATTGAAAAACCCATTGTGAGTTTTTGCACACTTACCTCGGATTGGCTCCGAAACTAGGACTCGAACCTAGAACCTCGGTGTTAACAGCACCTTGCTCCACCATTGAGCTATTTCGGAATGCAACTTACCTAATGCGCTTACCCGTATTCTTTTCAACTCTTACTGCTCTATCATCCCACAATTCAATTAAACCGTGGTCTTTTATATTAGTCACTTCCAATTTCTGACCAATATGTTTCTCGCACCAATCTTCAATTCTCTTTCTAATTTCAGAAATACTTTCTTCGTTTCTAGCTGGTTCGGCAACTCTAGCCGTAAAAATCTTTACGGTTTTTCCAGAAGCCAGCCAAAGTTTAACTCGTCTCACCATAGCTGGAATTGGCTCACCAATTTCTTTTTTATAACCTTCATAGTAAGCGAGTGTCCCGTCTAAATCAACACCATACCAACCTTGTTTACGCTCTACCATTATCAAATCCCTCATATATACAGTCGTAATTATTTTCTATATAACTTTTAGTTACTTTAATATTGTCTAACATTGTGTCGCCGTGATAAATCATAACTTGAGCTTCATCGCCACAATCTTCAATCACAGTCAATATGCATTTTTCAAATGTTCTGCTTTTCCATTTAGCATTGAATCCGAAACGCATTTCTATCCTTGAGTTAAATTTGCTGGCTCTCTAAGAATCGAACTTAGACTCATTCGGGTAACAACCGAAGGTTTTACCATTAAACTAAGAGCCAATGATGCCGACTTTCATATCTTAGACGGCAAGCCAGCATTATAACTCAGTAAGCCTACGCTCACATTGTATCTGGTCTTTAATTTTTAAAGATTGTACTGTATTATGAAACTGTTGGCTCCCGACCAAGGAATCGAACCTCAATTCTGGCATTAACAGTGCCGCGTCCTACCATTGAACGAGTCGGAAATGCTTACTACTTCTACATTACAACTGATTATATCACATTTCGCTCTATTTGTCAAGCCAAAAGAAAACCCCTCCGAACTTTTTTTAAGGTCCGGAGGGGTTAATTTAGTGGTTGATGATTGCAGTTTAAACCATTAAACTAGACCCTCTTAGACAATAGATTTCTATTACCCAACCAGAGGTTAGATATTGTTCGTCCATTGGTTAAAGAGGTTAAAGTCTTCATGATTAAACCTTCCGTCTATTTGTGTAGACAAAGTAGTGCATCTACTTCATTACTATTATATCAAAAATTATAAAATTTTACCACTTTTTAATACAAATTTTTATTCAAAATCTGACAATGGCATATTGAATTTTGACGAGCAAAAGCTGTTTGCGGCCTGGACTGAATTATTATATTCCAACAGTAAATCAGGTGGTTGAATGTCTTTTAATTCAGAAACAACGCGCTTATAAATATCTGAAGCTAGTCTATCTCTTTCCGCAAGTATTCCGCGTAACATTGTAGCTTCGCCACGAAGATTATCGAACTCTGGATAATATTTTTCTTTAACAATTCTCAAATTATCAGAGTGTTCATCTTCCAATTTTTTCCTAGCATCTACATAAACTTCGATAATTTTCTCTTTTTCCTGTTCATAAAGCTTGTCAGCTTCCTTTTGTTTCTTATCTAATTCCTGAAGCTTTTTAGAAGTCGGAAACATCATTTTTTATCCTAAGAAAAGAAAACAACCTATTCAAGTTTTCAGTTGTTTGAGTGGCACTGCGAAGCTTACGTCTTGAACCACTGACTTATATTAACCCTTGATGAAGTCACTCATCACGGCTGGGGCAGATGAATCGAATCCTACCACGTCTAACATTCCAGCATCGTTAGGGTCTGCAATCGTGAAATCATTCGTAACCATACCAACCACAACTGACTTGGCATTGTTACTAGACTGCTTGCGATATTCTGCAAGAGCCTGATGTGGGTGAATTCTTCCAGCATAAGTCTCGTTATCGGTGTAGACAAAGAAAGCATCTACATCTAACTTATTCTGCTTTGCATAAACCATCGGCAAAGAGCAATCAGTTCCACGGAAAGGAAGATTATTGATGACTGAGATTACATCATCCAATCTCTTCTTTCCAGAAATGTTCAAGTCAATGAACTCTGTCGAGAATCCCTTGATATAGACGTTCTTCTCAACCTTTGCAGTAACCATTGCCATAGCCGCGCTTACCACTCTTGGCGTAAGACCTGGAATACCAGAAATTGAACCGCCGTCCATTGAACCAGACACGTCCAAGGCCAACATGATGTTCTTTCCAGTTGGCTCAACATTATCAAATGCTGTGTAGAAAGCAGAATCCAATGCGTCCACAACTGTCTGGACCGGAGTCCAGGAATTTCCACCACGCTCACCGTGACCCTGCTGATAAACCTTCAAGGCCGACAATAACTGAATCGGATGCACTCTCGCCTTCTTCAAAGCCTCTACATTAGCAAGCTTTTCAGCGACAAGCTTTGAACCCTGTGAAAGCGGTGCAATCAATCCAACTCTTGTCATTGTTGCAATATTACGAATCATTGCAGTCAATGGCATGTGCGGAAGTAATGCATCCCACACTTCAATGGTGTTAAGTAACTCTGTAGGAACAGCTTCACGAGGAAGTTCGTGTTCTCTAATCAATCCAACAATTTCAGAAGCAGTCGTTGCCCTCTGAGCCTGTTCGAAAGCATTAATCATCGGGTGGATATTGACGATAAGCTTTCCTTCATTGTCATAGTGCGACTTTACCCATGACTGAATCTGCTCGTGCTTCTCGGAATACTTCACCTTTGCCGAATCGTTCTTGGCAGAGACAGGGGCATCCTTACCAGCCTTATACTTATTCCACGCAACCCACTGATAGATATCATTACGTGCGGCATCAGCGGTCTTCAAGTGAGCAAGACGCAACGCATCACGATGTTCAAAACCTTCACGATTACGATACTTAATAACCTGTAATGCAAGGCCATCCAAGTTCTTCTCGTTATACCAACGCTGAACTGCCTTACGCAATCCAGTACCAGTTCCCTTGCCAATGGTGTCCGCAATCGACAAGAACTGGAACAAATGTGTGGCGATTCTGCATACCTTTGAAAGGTTCTGATATGCATACGCACGAGTAGCCGCATCACCATGCTTTACGACAAGCGCAAGAGCAAACACAGCGGGGTCATTCTTTGGAGCGCGACCATTGTGAGAAATTTCCACAATAGTATCAACAGTCTTGCGACCATTTTCCTTCACGCACTCCAAGATGCACTTCGCACTGTCCTGTGTCATCTTGTGCTCGGATGCATAATACGAGCCACCCTCGTTTCCAAGAATCAAGAAACGGTTTAAACGGGTCCAGTTGTCTACCTTGAATGTAAAGCCACCCGCGCTGTTTGGAACCTGATTGCTTCCGAATACCTTCTCGGACTGGGGTGTAACCTTAGTTGAAACGTGCGAAGCATAGTTTGACATGGTGTTCTCCTCTTCCCTTTACGGGGGTTATAAGATTAATGCAAGTCGTCCCACAACGACTAAGAGCATTATATCCTTTTTAATCTAATTTATCAAGAACTTTTTGCGATTTGTTTTCAATTACTGGTTCTGTTAATTCATTTGATTTTACATCATTTTTAATTTCTGTAACGGGGTCTCCAATTGGTTCTGGAACAGTTGGAGTTTGCGTCACGATACTTATTCCAGATACGCTTGTACTAGCACTATCTCTTCTGATTCTTGCTAAAAACTCTTGATATGTTTCTGACAGTGATTCTGATGGTCTTACAGCAGAAACTACTGGACCAGGAGGCGGCGGTGGAGGTGTAGGTTCTGGAACTCTTAGCAACCTATTTAATCTTTCTCGCGCTCTCTCTTCGTCCCTAGTTAAAACATTTCTAGCTTCTCTAACTTTTTGCTGATATTCTCTAATAACTTCTTGATATCTAGTTTCTAATTGATTCAACAATTCGGTATCAGTAAGTCTTCTATATCTGATTTTGAATGTGTCATTAGAAATCTCATCGCTATTGCGGCTAGAATCTGTATAATCAAGAATATCACCACCATACGTTCTTCCAGGTATATGGTCTGAAATATTCTGAATTTGTTCTACCGTTCTAACTCTAGGTCCGTCATAATTAACAGGATTTTTTACTACTCTACAATATTCGAAACGATTATTTACATTATAAAACCAACGACCAATCTTTGGCTTATTACTATTTCTAGTTAAGAAGTTCCACAATCCCATATTCAAACCTGAGAATTATTTTGTCGGGATAGCTGGATTTGAACCAGCGGCCCCCTGCTCCCAAAGCAGGTGCGCTACCCCTGCGCCATATCCCGATAGGTAATTTAATTTTTGTGGAGCAGAGGGGAGTCGAACCCCTGACCCCTTACATGCCATGCAAGTGCTCTGCCAACTGAGCTACTGCCCCATTATATCTACTGATATTTCGTAAACCTTCCAAACATCTTTGCCATGTTGCTTATTTAAATCTTCACATTTATTTTTAGCTTCATCTATATCAAAAAACATTTTATCATCGTATGACTTTGTTAACTTTGGTTTGTTGGCAACTATCCAAGCCTGAAACACATTAGCCTCTATTGTTTATATAATCTTTAAATGCTTGTATGCCTAAAATGACAATAACCAACATTACAGAACCACTAATCGTGAGTAGAAACCAATTCCCAAGACTTAAAAATAACAAAACTTTAGGTAATGATACAATATATAAAATCATTCCAAGAGCTACAAAAAATCCAATCAATCGAACAATATCATTTTTCATAAATCATCCGAGATGAATTCCGTTTTTTTATCCATAAAATCATGGAAGGGGCAAAATTACGTCTAAACCCACTTTTAAGGAATAAGCTGACCAGTCATTTAAAGTTTAAAGCGGAACTGAACGACTAAAATAAACGCTGTGGAGCTTCGGGGATTCGAACCCCGCACATCTACCTTGCAAAGGTAGCACTCTACCAAATGAGTTAAAGCCCCATTATTTCTTTGAATCGTTTTCTCTTATCTGTTCAATCGTAAAACCATTGTTTATATAAACAACAAAATCAATCTTATATGTATCTGAAACTCTATTCAAAATACCTTCAACAACATTCCAATTTCCTCCAGCTAATCCGCATCCAATCAATGGAAGAGCAAGAGTCTTTAGGCTCTTTGAAAGCATATCAAGACAAACACCTGACAGGCTTTTTTCTAAAGCTCCGTAATCTAAATCCATTCTTCCAACATTTCTTCCCCTATAATCAAACTGGGAATAAATATTGTATCCAAATTTTCCATCAGGCAATTGCAAGTAAGTATAAGCGCCCAATTTCTGCTGTGGAGTAAATGGACTTTTACAATCCGCAATTTCATACATCGCAGGCCATTTAGCTCTTACCGCTTTCGCAACACCACTACCCATTGTAGATTGGCAATTACACCCGTGACCGAATGCATCTTCTGTGAAAGCAAGTAAATCACCAGTCTTATAAGTAATCATCTTAATCCGGAAGGGTGTTGTCCGTTTTTATTCTTTGCATTCACAAAAGCAGACATCTTACGAAGCATTTGAGCGTGTTCATCCAGTTCTTTGTTGGCTCTAGCAATAAAAGCTTTCTTAACCTTTGGGTCTTGGATTTCTTTTGCTTGAGCGTCAACCTTTTTCTTTTCTGCTTTTAGGTCAAATGGCGATGCGTATTCTGTCATGACTTACTCGCAATTACGGCATCCATTAAATCTTTAAATCTTGCTTCACCCTGGGCTCCAACAATCATTTCAAACTGCTTTCCATCTTTGAAAGCAATCAAAGTAGGAATCGACATAACTTCGTATTTTTCTGCAAGACCATTGTTGTTATCAATGTTGACTTTAACAATCTTAATCTTGCCTTCGTATTCTTTTTGAAGTTTGTCTAAGATAGGGGCGACCATTCTGCAAGGTCCGCACCACTCTGCCCAAAAATCAACTAAAACAGGTAATGATGAATCTAAAACCGTTGTCTTAAAATTTTCTTCATTAACATTTACCAAATCCATTTTATACCATCCTTTGATTGTTCTGGCCCCGCACCCATCGTTCTAATCTACACTCTCAAGTGTTTTTGATTTATTCTCTGGCACTTGTGGAGTTTTAGTTTTTCTATATTTTTCCTCTATTTCTAAACTTATTCCCTCGTCTCTTAGTGAACAATTTTCTGGAGGACGAGTATATGCCTCATTCGGTAATCTTATTTCGTCCGATTTACCAAGATATTTCTGTAATGAACAGAAGAAATAATCTTGGGGTATTTGTCTTTTCTTGAACGGACACTCGTTACAATACCTGATTGTCTCAAGTGCTATCATGCTTTATCCATTATATCAAATTGAATTAATTTTCTGAAATCTTTTTATATCGCATACGGACTGGAACATCAATTCCTAGTCCATATATCTTGATGGAACGGTGAGCAACTTCGATAAATTTGTTAACATCGTCAGGTTTGATGAATTCCAAATGGACATTGTAATGACCATCAACCTTTTTACGACTGTAGATAATCTTGGAGTAGGGGAATTCTTGGCTTAAGATTTCCCCAATTTTTTTCATACTCTCCTTGACATTATTATCGATATTGCTCACCATGACTAGTTCCACTTTCTTCCTCGTATTTTTATTTGCTACTGCGGAATTGATGGGATTTGAACCCACGGTCTCCTCAGTGACAGTGAGGCGCATTAGGCCGCTATGCTACAACTCCATGCCTTCTTTCTTTCGCCCCTCCAGCGAGACTCGAACTCGCTCTTACGCATAGACAGTGCGGTTTGCTAACCCTTACAACATGGAGAGATATTTTAATTATTTCGTGGCCCCAAGGGGAATCGGACCCCTGCCCTTACATTGAGAATGTATTGTCCTGCCACTAGACTATGGGGCCATTCTTGCTAAACGTTTTTTTAGTAACTCTCGACTTCTAGTAATTCGACTTCTGGCAGTAGTTTCTGAAACTCCCAAAATTTCCGCCGCATCCCGATAAGACCTGAAACCATCTTCTTCCATGAAAGCGTAAAAACATTTTCTATGTTTAGATGGAAGATTTTCAATTTCAGTCTTAACAAGCACCAACATATCTTGACTACTCAAACGTTTATCTATATCAAATTTTCTGTCGTGAAGAAATTCTTGTGCGGTAAATCCGCTTTCTGCTCTGTCTTCATAAACCGCACCGCCATCAAGAGAAATTGTAAATCCTTTTCTCTTGAAAGATTGTTCTGCTCTAAAAAAGTTTGAGCAAGCGTTCTTGGTGATTGAATAAAGCCAAGTTTCCAGCTTGCTATCGTTTCTAAAAGTGTCTAGGCTTTTGTAGAAATTTAAAAATATATCATGAGCTAATTCTTCGGATTGCTCACGACTTGTATATCTTCTACAGTAACCCTTCACAAACTTTAATTTTCTCTTATACATGTCGTTAAAGAGTTCTTCTTTTTCCATTTGTTCCATGTCAACTCTTTTTACGATTTATGTTATTCCTAATATATTTAAGTGCTCTGGAAGATTTCTGTCTCACATTATCGTTAGAACACTTTAAGATTTTAGAAATCTCAACCAAAGTCTTATCTTCTACAAATCTCAAGGTCATTATCTTGATGCTTTCTTTGTCAAGATTTTTAATTATCGCAAAAATCTTATCTGTCTGTTTTTTTATTTCCAATTCTTCTTCCGAAGCCACTCTGTTTTTGAAATAGAATTCTGGCTCTTCAATGAGAACCGTTGTCTGATTATATTTAGAACGAAGAAAGTCCAGACAGTGATTCCTTGCTATCGAGCAAATCCAGGTCTTAATCGAACTTTCTTCCGCTCTAAACCTAGAGATATTGATAAAAGCCTTTATAAAAACTTCCTGCGTTAAATCTTCCAAATCTCTTGAACGTGGTCCAACAAATCTGGCGCAGAAAGATTTTACTAACCGATAATTCTGAGTGTATACTATTTCAAATTTCTCTTGCGTATACAAATAAAACCTATGGTTAAGTTGGAGGCCCTGGAGGGAATCGAACCCTCTTTCCCTGATTGAAAGCCAGATGAACTAGCCAATGTTCGACAGGGCCAAAGTATTCAGCCAGTTCCTCGGATGCGCTAACATCGTCACCGTCCCTGGCCGTGCTGATTTAGTTAATTAGCGTCAGTTGATGCGATAACCAGCAATAAAACGCATCTTCCCTAGCCGCTTCTGCCTACTTCCACACAAAAACCAACGTAGAGGCGGCACCGTCAGTCTTTTAGCATTGTGTGAAAAAGCTCTCCATAATCAATTACATGGTGATTCTTGGTGGTGCAAGAATCTTTTTAGAATGCTGGACTTATTACTAGAGGTCCACAATCTAGTTCCGGTCAAGCCTCGCACTTGACTTCTCTCTGGCTCTGCCAGCCGCTTTGATTTAATAAGCTACGGATTCACTCTATTATCTTACCACAGACCACGTAATCTTGTAGTGCCTAGGGGAATCGAACCCCTGTATGCGCCTTGAAAGGGCGCTGTCCTGGACCGCTAGACGAAGGCACCATGCATCCTTATCTTAGTCTTAGGATGTTTATTTCATTGGCGCACCAGACGTTTTATTAGTCGCTTATTAAATAGACTTTCGTCTATACGGTTCACGAGGCCGCTTTTCGTCAACTAATAAAATCTTAAGACCAAATATATATTCAATGCATCACTTCATGGGGGCGTTTCATGTCCCCTACCTACACACTGGACTTTGCCAGTTTTCAGTCCTTTCGGGTACGTTCCATCCGTACTGCTCTTCTATGATGATTGAATAGCTCTTACAATTTACTTAACGTTTGCGGCTTGGTCGCCCTTCTGACCCGCGACAATCTCAAACGTAACTTCCTGACCCTCTTTCAAGGTCTTAAAACCACTCGCCTGGATGGCAGAGAAGTGAACGAATACATCAGCCCTACCCTCACACTCGATAAAGCCGAAACCCTTCTTATCGTTGAACCACTTCACCTTGCCATTGTGTACATTAGCCATTACACTTACTCCTTCTTTTCTAGTAAAAATCTTTTTAGCGAAATGCCAAAAAGAAGTTGTTGCAGATTTTTCCTTCACTTAATACCGCCTTTATTCCTTGTGTCCTCGGTGGGAGTCGAACCCACAACCCTCCGATTAAGAGTCGGATGCTCTAAACCAGTTGAGCTACGAAGACATAAAACTTTAATGGTAATGGTCGATTCTGGTAGGCCCATTACATCTACCTTCCCCGACCTCCAAATGGTCGGCGTCCTAAGGGATTTTAGACGAAAAATCGGTGGGAATGGTGGGATTCGAACCCGACACCGAACTGGTTAAGAGCCAGCCATGCTATACCGTTAACACTACATTCCCATATCTTAAATGTAACTCCATCCTGCTGGAAGTTTAGTTGCTCTAATCATATCTAGATTACTAAACTCAAGAACACCAATTGGATTCGGTAACAACTCTTGAATTCTGTGATTCTCAAAACTGTAATGGTCCCAACTTATTGTCACCGAACTTTCTTGGACCGACAAAATAATTCCAAGACATCCATTCGGAACATTTACAGTTCTTGTTTCTATATTTCTTCCAGACAAAGTTGCCGTTATTCCTTCTCTATCAGCCCACACAGCCGCATGTGTTCTTTGTGATAAAATGTCAAACTCTTGTCTGGTCATTTAATTTCAACACTTTCTTGTGCCCTCGGAGGGATTCGAACCCCCAACTCTGTGATTAAAAGTCACTTACGCTACCATTGCGTCACGAAGGCGTTTTGTTTCTTCGTGGTCCCGTAGGGTATCGAACCCTCTTCTACGGCTTAAAAGGCCGTGGCTCATCCACTAAAGCTTCGGGACCATGTGAGTCCGTCAGCTTAAAATGAATTAAGCCGCAGACTCCAATCGTTTAAGAGGTTTTCGAAACATGTTCATGTCAATCTCCAATTGATTACTTAGGTATTATACCACATCCCAAGATGTTTGTCAAGCACTTTTTGCGGAAGATAGAGGAATCGAACCCCTGCGCCAAGTTAATGTGCGACTGTTTTCGAAACAGCTCAGCCTGCCAACAGCAAAATCTTCCATTTGTCCAATTACGCTTTTTCCTCGAACTTTGTGTAAATATCCTGTAATTCCCTAGACATTTGTGTATAATGTTTACCGATTAAACCTTTCTTTCTTAACCATTTCAAATCGTTTGAAAGATAGGCATTCATTTCATCAATCAATTGTTTCTTGGAATAACCCTTCTTTATCAAGAAGGCGCTTAATTCTTTAACGTCTTTATCTTTAAAATAATTCTTAATTACTTTTCTATATTCAGGAACCATTGAAAAAGAAGCGTGTGTTACTTCATGATTGATTGTTTCTTTTTCAGTTCTATCTCTCATGAATGTTCCGATAATGTAAAATTCTCCCTTTACATTACGAAACAAATCCAAGAACTGTTGTTCTTTATTGCTAAGAGGATTGAACTTTCCTTCATAGAATGGTTTTAAATCTTTTGAAGGAACATTATATCCAGTCCAATCTTCATAGTACGTGAATCTCTTTTTGTTTTGAGTCTTCATATACCATTTCTTAAATTGCGCTAACGTAAAAACTTTACCTGAAAATTCTGGTGATTCAAAATATTCTTCGAACCTCAACAAAGTGGAAGTCAAATCGTATCTTGTCTCAAATCTGACATGATACACGTAAGAGTTGATTTTGGTGAGTTCAATTTTCATGCTAATTGTTCGAAGAGTTTCTCGTCACCTTTGCATAGCGTTTTTAATTTCTGCATCCAAGCTTCACTCTTTATCTTGAACATTATGGTTTGGCGGTGTTTATCTAACTCGTTGGACTTGCAAACTACACCTTCAAAAGTTACGCCGATAGCAGTTCCATCCTTTACAGATGAAATAAATTCATGATTCAAGTTTCCTTGATAAATAAAATTAGAGATATCAAGATGTCCAGCAATCCTTAAAAACTCTCTCGGACCAATCACGCCCTTTTTGAAAACATCAATATCAAAAAGTTTTACATCGTGTGTCTCGTTCTTTTCGTGTCTACCAGCGAAAGAACTAGGTCCATAATATTCAAAGAACGCAGTTGCTCTTTCAAATCTTTCTCTTCTAAATATGTCACTAAGTTGTTGCTCATACTTGGCTTTAATCAATTGGATTGATTCACCAAGTAATTCATCCGTATGGTCTATAAGATGATGTCTGCTTCCGAACTTAGAAAGACCATTCTTCCTATCCCACTCCGCTCTTATATTGGAACCATCTAATTTATCAAAAGCGTAGATATAAATATTTTGTGTCTGCTTTGATATTGTAGGATATTGTTTCATGACCTTCACTAAGTTTTTGACTGAATCTTTTTTATCAATCCATCAATTGCATCATCCAAATCTTCTGACTCACAACTTATTCCAGAAATTTTATCTGTTACTCTATAACCATCTGACCAAGTTTCATAATTATGGTATGGTCTTGTGTTAAATAATTCAAATCCATTCAACAATTCAATTGTGACTCTTACACTTGGCGTGTCCATCCCGACAGGAAAAGCACGTCTTAATTTCTGGTCTAAAACATTTAAAGAATCAAATGACTTATTAGACATTTTATTCCTAGAGTTATGATGCGGAGGGTGAGAGACTCGAACTCTCGAAGCCCTTTAACAGGCTTTCCGACTTTCCAGGTCGGTGCAGTAGCCACTGTGCCAACCCTCCATGACCAGATTACTCTGGTCGATTTAACTTTAAATAATCCGTGATTAGATTATCCAAATCACCATCGAGAATATCTTCTACTGGTCTATATTCTTTTCCGGTGCGTTCATCTACTACTACTTGTCTAGAATGAACAACGTAAGTTCTGATTTGATGCCCAAAACTCACATCACTTTTTTCACCAGACAAATCTTCAATCTTTTTCTTTTGTTCTGTTTCAGCCAAGTAAGCCAATCTATTTTTAAGTTGCGCCAGAGCCATTTCTTTATTTTCACCCTGACTTCTGCTATCTTCGCTTCTAACTATTATTCCTGTGGGCAAATGTTTTATTCTTACTGCGGTTTCAACTTTGTTTCTGTGTTGACCGCCAGGACCACTTGCTCTATAGATATCAATCTCAATTTCTGATTTATCTATTTTTATTTCTTCAATGTCTTCAAGAATTGGAATCAAATCAACTCTTGCAAACGATGTTTGTCTTCTCTGATTAGAATCGAAAGGTGAGACTCGCATGAATCGGTGAACGCCTTTTTCAGACCTCATCAATCCGTAAACAGAATCCCCTTCTATTTTCAAAGTCACTGTTTTAATTCCAGCTTCAATTCCATACTGGATATCCAACAGTGTGACTTTGAAACCTTTCTTTTCTGCCCAACGACCATACATTCTTAAAAGAATTTCGGTCCAATCTTGACTTTCAGTTCCACCAGCACCAGATTGTATAGTTAGTATTGCGCCATTAGAATCATATGGTCCAGAAAACATTCTAGCTACTTCTAAATTCTTTAACCTATTATTTAGGTCATATAACCTAGAATCTAGTTCGTTCTCAAGTTCTCTATCTTCGCATGTTTGTAGAATTTCCAAACCAGCTTCTACATCTGACAACACGTTTTTGATAGAACGGCAAACTTCAACAATCTTCTTTGTAGAACTTAACTCTTTTTGTTTCTGCTTGGCAATTCTTGTATCTTGCCAAAAACTTTCGGATAACATTTCATGTTCAATTCGTTTTACTGAGATTTCTTTATTCTCAGCGTCAAAGCGACACCAAGCTCTCCATTACACGATTGGAAGCTAGGTTATATTCTTTGACTAGACGATGTTCCATGACGTTCTCCTTTTGTTGCAGATTATGTTACTGGTTGAAGAGGCTGGAATCGAACCAACATTTTCACATTCAGAAAGTGACTGCCTACCATTAGCAATGACTCTTCAGTACCGGAGGCTGGAATCGAACCAGCATTCCCTGTTTCAAGGACAGGTTGCCTACCATTAGCAATGACTCCGGTATATATTAACTTTAAAATCTTGAACAAGTGTTGATATCCGATATGCCTTGCGGCTCCGCTGTTCTACCGTTGAACTAAACCTTCCGAGGAAGGCTAGAGGAATTGAACCTCTATTCGCAGATTGATAGATAACGAATTATCCTCGGCCCAAGATTAATTTTAAAATTTGAACAAGTGTTGACATTCGGTATGCCTTTCGGCTACTCCTGCCTCGACCAGTTGGGCTACCTCTCCGTGTTAGTGGAGAGGGTAGGACTCGAACCTACATCTTAGAGTTGTAAGATAACGAATTATCTTCGGCTCAAATTTTGATGTTGCTTCCTACCAGCAAATGTAGTGGTTTGACTATGACAGTTTGGGCAAAGTATTTCTAGATTTTCTATTCTATTGTCTCTACCATTACCATTCTTATGTTCAAGCTGTAATGATATTGGTTCGTTTTGCCAAACATTTCCAAGCCCACATTTTCTACATTCATTCTTTAAAATTTTTTCTCTTATTAATCTTTTTTTAAGATGCGTTCTGGAATATCCACTATCTTGAGTTAAAACTTCTTCAAGAGTTTTTGGAGTTATTCCACCACGTAAGTTAAAACGATTGCTATTTCTACCTTGAGGAATATGACTGTAATCTATTCCCGATTTATCTAAAACTTGTTTTAGAGTTGCATTATTTCTACCATATTTCACAAAACCAAAATGAATTAAAATTTGTGAAATTGAAGTTGCTTTAGAAACATAATCTTTTAATTCTTGTTTATCTATCAACCAAAGTTTACTCGTTTTCTTTCTTTCCTTTATCATGATTACTCCGGTAGGACATTTAACAGTGCTCGTTGTCCTACCATGTAGTAAATCAATATAAAGTTTTAATGCTTTTTTTCAGAAGTTGGGGAAGATGGAATCGAACCACCATTCGAATATTCAAAGTATCCTGTACTACCATTATACTATTCCCCAATACGCCTTTTACAGGCGTTTTATTCTTGATGGAAATTGTTCTTATCATCGTGGGGAGGATGTTTTCTAAGGATAAATATAAAAACAACCCAAAGTACAACTCCAATTCCCAACAAAACCAAATCTGAATGTGAAAACATTACATCTGCCAAGTGTGAATTAACTGCGGAACGTGTTTAACCTCTCCGATAGCAACCACTTCCCACTTTTCCTTGTTATCTGATTTAAGTTCAATCAAGTTTCCAACTCTTAAACTTGGTTTATCTTCAACCCAAGCTGTTTGAAAAGTGTTGCCATTCTTAAACTTGCATTGTTTATACATATTACTCATGACTTACCTCTTTTCTATTTCTTCGGGTGACTATCGGGAATTGAACCCGAGTTCTTCGATTCACAATCGAGCATCTTACCACTAGATGATAGCCACCATGCTAACTAAAAAAACACCAAACTATAAAAGCACCAACCACAACTACACCCAATAACAACCATTTCCAATTGATTTTGGTTTTTATTTCTACTTTCTTTTCTACTGTTCCAACTCCATTACATCTTTTACAAACCCATTCTTTGTGTAGGAGATATCCCTTGCCATGACATCCCGCACATCTTACCTTTTCAGTTCTGAAAGCCATTATCTATTTCCTCTTATATTCTGTATTTTCTGAAAATTGCCTTCTGTATTAATCCACTCATCAAATTCCCTTCTTAAATTACATCCTGGCTGATGAGTCATATTATAAATTGCTGGTCCTGCTGTCATGTAAATTCCACGGTCCCCACCACATTGAGGACACTTAAGACTCGGATTTTGTTCTACTTGCATCGCTAATAACAGAAAATCTTTCATCCAACCCTCGGGCGATAGACCAGAATCGAACTGGCTCCAATTCATTCACAATGAACTATGCTACAACCATTACACCACTATCGCCATGAAAACTTACCGCACCCCGCACCCATCAGATTCAAAATCTGAAATTTATTGTTCCGAGTGATGGATTCGAACCACCACTGACGGTTTCAGAGACCGCTGTCCTACCATTAGACGAACTCGGAGTGAATTAGTTTGCCTTAATTACATCCACTTGTTTTCTAATCCAACGCATTAATTCAAGTGCTGGATGAGAATTGAAGAAGGTCGATTCCCCACAATCTGAAATTGGAACTGGAAATTCAAAACCATCTTCGGTCATATAAATCAAATTACCTTGTCGATAGTACTGTAGTGTTGTTGTCTTGCCCTTAACCAAATCTGTTACAGATTTCTGTCCTGACTTGACTTCTTCAAGAATACTCATTTTCTTTCCTTTTCCATTCGTTATTTGTTAGAACCCAATCTGCATAGAAGTTCTCATATTTCATGTAGTAATGTCCACATTTCCAGCAGGAATCTTGCCAACCTGGATTGCTACGCCATTCATATCCACATTTTTCATTCATGCATTTGAATATTTCTTTCCCGCGATAATTATCGGAAACATTCGCACGATTATCATGATAAGGTAAGACCACTATTTCTTCTCTACATATTCAAGAAGTAATTTGCAACAATCACGATAACCTTCTAGATATGATTTAGTTACATCTGTATTGTCTAACTTCAATTTCGTTTCCATTGAGGTTAGCATAATGTTTAACATAGACTTCAAAGCTTCTTCCGTCATGTTATCGTTATTCCTCGTGCGGAGAGAGTGAGATTCGAACTCACGGTCCCCTTTCGGGGACTCTCGTTTTCAAGACGAGTGCGATAGGCCACTCTGCCATCTCTCCATAAAACCTAGAACAAGTATCGATGATGGATGTTTAGGTGCTCTACCGTTGAGCTACATCGGCATGAAATGGTGCCGATGGAAGGGAATTGAACCCGACTACCACCCCTTTATGATAGGATAACCCATCGTTCAGCGGCTCTAGATTTAATTTTAGTTTTGAGCAAGTTTTATAAATCCATTGATATTGCCCTTTCAATTTCTTGAAAGTTTTTACGGATTCGAACCGTTCATGTTTTGTATTTCTACATAACACTTTAACTAGGTAACGAACTTACAGCGGCTCAAAACTGCGGAAGATAAGAGAATTGAACTCTTGCTACCTTGTTAGGTAGACTTGTTTAGCAAACAAGCCCGACAAACCAGCATTCGGCTATCTTCCAATACGTGATGGTAAATTAGTCGGTTTAAAATCGGATGCTGGCCCCTCATCCAGGTCTCTACCATAGAAACCCCCAACCATCGCCACCAAGGTCATTTCGTGCAACCTACAGGAATTGAACCTGTTGCCTCTTCGATGTCAACGAAGCGTTCTACCAATGAACTAAGGTTGCGTTCTTTTATAATCGTCTTGAATTCTTATTATATCTTCTTCAAGACATACACCAAATTGAACTTCCAAAATTACTAAATCAGTTTTCTTACTCGTGTTCACTATTCTGTGAATCAATTCTTTTGGAACGTATACTACAACACCTTTTTTCAATGGATGTTCAATCCCCGCTTCATCCAATATTGCTTTTCCTCGTCCTTTTAAAACATACCAAATTTCTGTTCGTTGCAAATGCTTTTGTAAACTCAATCTTTGCCTTGGTTTTACTACCAACTTTTTAGTCTTTGAATCGTTTGTTGCGACTAAAGTTTCAAAATAACCCCAAGGTCTATTTTCTATCATGACATTCTCTTTTGTGGAGTGTTGGGGGGTCGAACCCCTGCGAACCGATAACGTTTACTCTTCGGCCTTTTGTAAGGCAAGTGTTGAATACCCGCTTGCACACACCCATATTTTAAACATCTTCTAACTGACTTTTTATTTCTTTCTTAACTTGTTCTTTTACATAACCTCTATCTTTAACAGCAGGCTCTTGACAGCTATCCATCGCACACCACTCATAAGCCCTTTTATCTAACTTAGTTCCATAAGGCAGATGTTTCAAATTTCTGTGATTATGAGTTTTTATTTTCTTCGCCATCAGTATCAAACCTGTCCTTCTGTTCGTGTTTTTGTTCTTGCATTGTTTTCTCGCCCCACTTTCTAGGACTAGAACACAATCCGCAATTTGCACGACCACAATCTAAAGGATGCTTCTTTTTAAATCTGTTACGCTGGTCAGTCTTCATTCCATGCGCCTTGGCAACCTTTACCCTTTTATTTATAACAGCTTTGTTCTTTTCGATTCTCTTAGATTTTTTAGCTTTTTCTTCGAGTTTCGACATCACACATTCTCCCATTCACCCCAACCCCAACAAGTACTTCTGGTTACTTCTTCATGATTGTCTTCATAATAACCAGAATCCCAATCGGCGTCGAAAGCATCGAATCTAGTATGACTTTTGTTGAATGTTGCAATTCTTCCATTTTCTGTATTCAACATTCTATAGTTAACATCTTTAGTTTGTATCACACTATCCTCTTATGTGGAGCACATGGGATTCGAACCCATCTGACATCTTCATTGCAAGTGAAGTAACCACTCCAAGCAGTTCCGTGCCCCGTAATTTATATCAAACAAGCCACTTTCTTTTTCAATAACTCTTTTGCTATACTTTCTTCGAAGTAAAATGGAAACCCAGCTTTCGCCATTCTCTTTCCACTTGCTCCTAAATACCTTGACATTAACTTAGAATTTGGCTTCAAAATCTGTACTTTCACAGGATTCTTGACATAAGTATGTTCAGTCAAATACTTTGGGTCAACCTGGAAAAGTAATTCAATTGATTCCATTTTTTCTCCGTAGCCCCTACTGGAATCGAACCAGTTTCTTCTTTCTTGTAAGGAAAGCAGTCTACCATTGGCGTAAGGGGCTATGCTGAGAGTTTCTGAGGGTGGCTTCCCGAAGGAATTTTCATCTTGTTACCTACTCTCGGAGTACAAGATGTATGTTATCTTTTTAAGACCATCTGTAGCCACTATCAGATTCGAACTGATGACCTTCTGAATGTAAATCAGACGCTCTAACCAACTGAGCTAAGCGGCTATGTTTATCTTCTTAAATAATCTATTCCACCGTATACCATATGTAAAAGTTCTGTGTTAAAAACATGCATATGTGCTGTCCCAAAAGGTTGTTTTCCAAAACCCTTTCTTTGACTCTCGTTCTTTACTTTGTATCTATATACTCTTATTTTTTCAATTCCAACTTTTTCTTGCCAAAAATCTTTAATGTCATTATCTTTTGTTTCAGTGTCCTCTACGCAATGTATTACCATACCCATCTTTTTTAGTTCGTATCCCATTTTTATAAGCTTATCTTTAATTATTGAGAGCATTGTATAATCACAATTAGAAATTCTGAATGTATTTTTTGTCTTATTTCCCTCTGCCCAGTAGAGCGCACAAACTATGGAAAATTCATTATCTATCTTCGCTAATTCAAAACCTTTCTCTCTATACTCTTTAAGTCTTGTAATAGATTCGCTTTTATTTTTTTGAGATTGTTCATATCCACTAAAATTTTTGAATCTTATTCTGTTTTCTCTTTCATTTTTCTTTAATTCAAGTTCTTGTTCCTCTGTTAAAACTATATCTTTAACCCAAGGACTAATGGAACCCTTCGAAATACCCAATTGATGACTAATGGCAGTTACACTATATCCACTTTGTCGTAACTCTCTAGCCTTATCTTTTTCATTAGTTCTAGGTTTCATGTGTTCCAACTGAGTTAAAATCAATATCTTTTACTATTATATCAAAACACTTTATACAAATATGATATTTCTTTACGTTACCACGATTGTCCGGAGGACTAAGTAAAATAGCCCCGAACTCTTCTAATTCTTCTTTACATTTATCACACTTTGGATTTATCATAGTGGGCTGTGGTGGACTCGAACCACCGAAGGCCGAAGCCGTCTGATTTATTTTGAAGTTTTCAGATTCGAACTGAATAACTTCCACAGTCAGATGCCATTGCCGCTAGGCGAACAACCCATTTAAATCGTGGGGAGCAGGGGAATTTAACCGCCACGCTCGGGACACCTGAAACTTTATGTGATTTTTATTTTACAAAGTTGATTCGGTGGCCTACCGAGACTTTGTTTTTATTTATTCACAAGAGCCACTGGTTTTACTGCCAGCTTCCAGGAATGCACCCCATATAATCTAATTTATGCTGGGAGTTGAACCCAGTATCACATTCATCCGGACGAATGTTTAGTCTTCCCCGACACATAGATTAGAACTCTTACTTGTTACTTGTGACTCGGGATGGATTTGAACCACCGTGCCTTTGGGGACGTAGTTTACAGCTACGCGCAATCGACCACTCTGCCACCGAGTCAAACTGCTACCCCATTGTTGCGAGGGGAGTAGCTCCCTCCTCCGTGCCTTGGATTGGTATCGAGCCAATATCTTCTGCTTTTCAGACAGATGCTAATCCATTTCAGCTACCAAGGCATTTATTCTGGAATAGATATTACAGGCGTTATACAATCCGTTTACCCGCAACGTCCTAGGCTCACTCAACCTCTGTATAAATTTTTACGAGGAATCTCGGCGCTTTTACGAGATGTGCCTGCTGTCTTTTACAGCCTATCTATTCCACCGTGCTCTCGGAGGGAATTGAACCCCCGACACTTCGCTCTTCAGGCGAATGCTCTACCCCTGAGCTACAAGAGCATATAGGGTCTTACTTTTATTTCTTGTGCCGTGGCTTGGATTCTAACCAAGTCCCTTCCGATTAAGAGTCGGATGCTCTGACAGGTATAAGCTACCTCGGCATATCTTCTTGGCATTCTTCCATGTTGAACTAGTGGGGCTATATATTTCCGATTGGGGATGAGCCAAGCGGTTATACGGTTACTACCTTGCCCCCACGGACCTCGAACCCGTATCTCCAAGAAGCTGTGGTCCCTGCTGGGTTCGAACCAGCGACCCCCGAGTTATCAACTCGGTGCTCTAAACCAACTGAGCTAAGGGACCGTATTTATTATTTTTCAAAGAACTTTTCTTGTCCGCCCTGTTGGAATCGAACCAACGTATCACAGTAATCGGCTGTGTGCCCTGCCATTAGACGAAGGGAGGATATTTAATTTTCAAACTTGTCGGGGAAGAAGGAATCGAACCTTCGACTTACGTATCCAAAACGTAGATGATGCCATTTCAACATTCCCCGATTATCAAACCTACCAGATTTTCTCTGGCATCTCTCCCTCCAATTAATGGGAGTGTTTTCTAACTTAAACTAAGGTTTGTGTCGGGATGGTTGGAATCGAACCAACTGCTCTACCCTTCCGAGGGGCATAGTCTACCAATGGCGTACATCCCGATATTATAGGAAGTTCCAGTAGTAGGTCGTGGTCGAGTAGAGTAGTGGTTCATTTTATTCACCTTATTTTACGGAAACAACAATTCCCGCATCTGTTAATTTCTTCTGCAACTCTTCCGCCCTTGCCTTGTCAACATCTTCCGCAACCATCTTGGGAAGACCGTCAACGAAATCTTTTGCTTCTTTCAAACCAATTCCAAGAATTTCTCTCACTGCTTTAATTGCGCCCATCTTCTTTTCCATAGGCACCGAATCAGCATTCACCATGAAACTATTTTTTGCTGGTCCAGTTGCAAGTGCCGTTCCATCGGGAGCTACTTCTGTTCTCTGAGTCTGATAAGCCGTAACTGGCTGGCCCAAGGCTCTCTGTAGTGAAGCGACTAAATTTGCCAAATCCATCACAGACATTTTATCAATCTCTTGCATTAACTTTGAATTCGTGTTCATGTTTCCCTCGTTTCGTTGTTGGTAGCGATGAAAGGTATCGAACCTTTGTTTCAGCCTTATGAGAGCCGCGTCCTGCCATTGAACGACATCGCCATGCTATTCTAATTTTTGAAGCAATATTCTTTTATTACGAATATGGAATTACTTTCCATTAGAGCTTTGGTGCGGAGGTAGGATTTGAACCTACGTGATGTCAGCCTTATGAGGACCGTGAGGAAACCTGACTCCTCCACCCCGCAATGTTTTTCTTGTTACTTTGGTGCGGAGGCTGGACTTGAACCAGCAATCTCCAGCTTATGAGGCTGGCGAGTTACCATTTCTCTACCCCGCAACACTTCAATCTATTATATCACTTTCACTTTAAAATTTCAACCCTAAAATGAAAAAGCCCTCTGGATTTCCAGAGGGCCTGCGCGGAGAGGAATGTGTTTCTTCCTTAACTCATACGCGACCCTCTTGTAACACTATACTGTTGTTCTGGCTTGGCGACTTTGCTAAAATCTGCTGACACAAAGATATCCATCGACTCTACGATAATAGAGTTTGCAAAGTTAATGGAATGTGATTGCATCGATTTCATTTTCTGCCTTTTTGCCTTTGTGAAGGTTGACTAGAACAAGTAGGTTTTAATCCGACTTTTCAGAGAGAACAGATTAAATTCGGCTCTAATCTTTAACTTCTTGTATTATACCACATGAATGTGGATTTGTCAAGCGTTTTTAAAACTAAATTTTTGAGCAAGTAGCGACATTCGATATGCCTTGCGGCTCCGCTGTTCTACCGTTGAACTAAACCTCCCGAGGAAGGCTAGAGGAATTGAACCTCTATTCGCAGATTTAATGATAACGAATTATCATCGGCTCAAAAAACTTTTATAATCGAACAAGTAGTGTCTTTGCGAGGCCCCACTTTCGGGCGACTTTCGTTCCACCTTGCGGCTTCACAATCGTCTTCTGTATGATAGATAACGCATCAACTTCGGCTCGATTAAACTTTTGTTTGAAGATTCAAATTAAGCAAGTATTGTGCTCTGGAACGCTTGGATACGTTGTTCTGTTTTCCTTACGTGGACATTTACCTCTCGGTGGAAACATTGTCATTGTTTCCTTGACATTTACCAGTGGCGGTGGAATTGCCAGTCCACACTTAAACTTAGCAGAGGTGAAGTAACTTCGGGCTTCTAAGAAATATCCTTTAGTCTCACTTGCGGCAAGGTCGTTACCCCTTGCTCTCAACCAGAGTATGATAACCAGTCCCACTTCGGCTTATTTGAATTTTCAAAGAACAGTTCAAAACTTTTTACGTTTTAAAGTAAAGCTAGGCAAGTATCGTAATTCGGTATGCCTTGCGGCGTTCATGAATGATATGAGATAACGAATCCACATCGGCCTAACTTGAATACATTATATCACATTGCTCTTGATAAATCAATAGTTTTTTATAGAATTTTCACTATTTTTTGCAATTTATTTACTTTACAAATTTACAATTACTTGGCTTCTTCAGTAAGTGAATTCAAAGTTCCCAAAAGAACTTCCGTGGGAACTCCATATCCCTCACACACTTGAGCGATTGTTTCAAATTCACTGATGGAACAATGAGCACATCCACCTAAATGATATCCCGCGAAAACCTCTCTGGCTTTCGGGTGTTGTAACATAGCTTCTTGAACTGTCATTTCTGCTGTAAACATGATTACTCCTTGGGAAGCATATGTTTTTCTAAATCAAGTTCTTTCATTGTGTAAAATTCTTCAGCTAGCTGAAGACTGTGTTTCACTAGTTGAGACGAAGTAATTGGATGGTCAAACTTCTTCGTCTGTAATTGGACGTATAAGCTTTCAGTTAGTTCCCAAATTTTCACTCTACGTTCTTGAAACATTTATTTACCCAGCTTCACAAAATTATTGTACGCGGCCTTGTTGGAAACGGTTTGCTTTTTTAATTGATTTTCTATGGCTTTCCAATAAGACTTTTCTAATTTCTTCTGTTCCTTATCGTCCACCTTGTTCCAGCCTCTTAAATAACTTGGAGCTAAATCATCGAGCTTAACAATTTGAAATTCATTCTTCAGTGGTTCCAATTCGGGTTTCTCGACAGTAATGAATGGAACATCACCGCGCATATAAACATTGCTGAGTCTTAACACTTGATGACTTCCACTCGTGTACCAAGTATCAACAGGATAAGTCTCTTCGTATTTTTTAATATCAAAAACTGTTTTCTCTTTTTTCTTAAATAATGATTTAAGCTTTGCTAACATTGTTGCTCCTGAGTCTGTTGTAAAACTGTGCAATCGTTTCTTTATCTGATTCCCATCCATTAATTGACCAATACATCATCCCACGCAACATTAAATCGTTTGCGAATTCATCCTTAGACATTTCTATACCAGCAACTTTAAACCAAGTTTCAATAATTTGTCTGTCTCTTGGTATTAACCATTGTACTTCATCAAATTTCATTGTGTTTTCCATTTTATCTTCCTAGAGTGAGTTGGGAGCGGCCCCCAAATCAATGGAGGCCGTTCCTTTTATTATTCTGCTTCTACTGGTTCTGCTTCTTGTTCTGATGCTTCAGATTCTAAAACTTCTCCGGTGTTAATATCAACTAAAGCTCCGTTGACAACCTGAGCATTTGCTGTTGCACCAACCTCTACGTCTGGAGCGTTAGCGGCGATGGCGGCGATTGTTTTGTTCATAATCTCATTACACAATTCGTCATCAGTGGCTAAAGCCTCTTCGTATTCAGCCTTAGAATTCCAAACGAACTTACCATATTCATAACGGCGATTGTTTGGTCTTGCAACAACGCCCTTCTGTGTGGCAAGTGTGGAAACTTCAGACTTCTTATCAATTCCCTTAAGGTAATACAAGTCAAACTCTGCTTCCTTAAATGGAGCGGCTACCTTGTTCTTGATTACAGTAACCTTAAGTCTGTGACCAATCTTGATTCCGTTTGAATCTTTCTTCTCGCTTCCGCTGACCTTACCAACCTTTAAGCGCAACGAACAGAAATACTTCAAAGCTTTACCACCAGGGGTAATCTCTGGATTTCCATATCCACCAATGTTTGTACGCAACTGGTTGATGAAAATACAGGCAATGTTTGTTCTGCTTACCTTTGGTGTCAACTTCTTCAAGCTAGATGACATCAAACGTGCTAACTCAGCCATGTGAGCGTCACCCATTTCACCTTCGATTTCACGCTTTGTTACAAGAGCGGCAACCGAGTCCAAAACAATTACGTCAACGGAATTGGTGTCAACGAATCTCTCCATAATCTGAAGAGCTTCTTCACCCGACTCTGGCTGACAGATAATTAACTTATCAAAATCAACACCCAAAGCCTTACACCATTCCTTCGACAACGCATGTTCTGCGTCAATAAAAACAGCCTGACCACCATTGCGCTGACAATTTGCAATGACGCCCAAGCTTACTAGTGTCTTACCGGAACCTTCAGCACCGGAAATTTCTGTGATTCTTCCCTTTGGAACTCCACCAATTCCAATAGCGCAATTCAAGCTCATGGAATCAGTCGGGGCGCACTGAAGGTCTAATGTCTTGCTGTCGTTACCAAAAAATGCTGAACGCTCACCAAACGACTTCTGGATGGCCTTTAATGCATTCGCCACCGCAGTCTTCTTTGCTCCATCTTCTTTTGGAGCACTTTCTCTTACCTTCTTAACAGTTTCAATAGCCTTATCTATATCTTTTGATTTCTTAACATATGCCATTGTATTCTCCTATTTTTACAGTGATTGACAGTGATTAGACCCTATTGAGTCTACCTAATGTTTCTGAACGATGTACCTTATTCACTTTTGGTTTCTTTGTCTTCTGGATTTCTTGTCTTGTTACTTCCCACTTAACCATGTTTGTTAAGTCTTTGGTCAAGCCTTTGACTCTTCTATCTTTCTTATAAGTATCTACCTTTTCTTTCTGCTTGTTAGCGGCCTCGGTAGATTCCTTAATTATGTCCGTTACTGCTCTTTTTGTTTCTTCTGCACTCTTTTCGTTCTTTCTTTCTACGAGTCTATCATAAATTGGTTCGAACAAACTTGCAAGTGCATTAATTATAAAACCCTTTACTTTTTTCATTTTTACCTCAATCAGTGATGTAAAGGTTCTTAGCCATAGCCAATTCTTCTGGCGTCAGTTCCAATTTCTTTTCAATCTTTTCATCAACCTTTTTCTGAGCAACCACAGTAGCTTTACTGGAAGTATATTTGTACTCAAGATTTTTATATTTACATCTTGCCCACGCGGATTGATTCTGACCCTGATTCATTCCACAATTTATGCAAGCGTTAAAATCCACTGCACGTTTGCGGTCTTTACAGATTCCCAAATCATATCCATACTTCTTAACATGATTTTTTGCATAAGCGGCTATCGCATCGTTTTGTTCTCTTGGACTTCCCAAAGCCTGTATTTTTACATACTCAACTTCTGGAATATCAAGTTCAATCGGTTGCTTTAGTCCTCGTCCTGCACATGTAACTAACATGACTACTCCCTTGACTTCTTCTTCTTTTCAAAAGCTTGAAGATATTCAACAGCTTTTTGAAATAATTCTATTGCGTTTTCTCTGTCACCTAAATTTGAAATCAATCTTCGATTACAGGTCCAACACAATAATCCTCTTATCGATTCTATACCATTGTATTTGTGATGATGGTCAACTGCTAAAGATATTTCTCTTCCGTTTTTATCAACACTCGGCGGTTTTCCACAAATAGCACAAACGCCGTTTTGTTTTTTTAATATTTCATCGTACTGTTCTATATTTATACCGTAATTCTTTATTAACATCTTACTTCTTAAATATAGAGCATATTCCGGTGTACCTTTTCTGTATTTTTCTCTATATTCTTTATGGTATTTTTTTAAATATTCCTCATTCTCTTGCGCCCACTTTTTATTTCTTTCTCTTATTTCTTTCTGATATTTTTTTCTAAATTGTTCATTATATTCTTTTCTTTTAATTGGGTCTTTAAAAGGCATAATGTAATTACCTAACTTATAAAAAATTTCACTTTTTTGAATAGAAAGTGATAAAACTATCTATTAATTATTCGAACATCGACAAATCTTCGCCAGTCTTCTTGGCGGCAGTAGCGGGAGCCGAAGCGGTTCTTGCTGGTGCTGGGGCGGCTGTTACTGACTGACCTACATTAGCTCCAAACTCAAAGCTTGTATCTGGAACGGACTGACCTTCGCCCTCTTCCTTTATACCGTAGATGTATTCGTTGATTCTCTTGACAGTCCAAGGAACTACAATCTCACTCAAGTCCAATGTGTCCTTGGTGATTGCTTCTTCGATGGCTTGCTGTCTTAGAATTTCAGAAGGCGCTGGCTTTGCATTAACCTTTACCAACTTGACATTATACAAAGGATTCGAACCTCTTGGTCCTCTGTTGATGATAACGTCACGCTGGGTTAGCATTGCGTTAGGGTCTTCTTCTTTTAAGTCTAAGGCGATTCTCTTAAGCTGGTTTGCAATCTGCGAACCAAACTCAAAAATACGCACGTTGCCCAACTTATCTACAACCTTCATGAAAGTCTTGTAGGCGGTTGGAACATTGGCCTTACAGCATGGGCATCCTGTTACGGGGCACTTTACTGAACGTTGCTTTCCGTCCTTATCCTTAACCCAATGCGTACCAATCTTCTTTCCTTTTGGGTCAATGAAGCGAATTAAATTATCGCCATCATTGAGGGTAAGGAATACTTCCTTATAATTAATCTTTACCTTTGCTATGGTTGGTTCATCGATATTAAAATCTTTTACTGGAATTTCTGTTGCGTTTGACATGGTATTACCTCCGGTGACATTTTTAGTTAGTTAGTTTGTTAGAAGTTTACATCTTCTACAGGTTTTGCTTCTCTTAATGAATTTCTGTGTCCTATTTCGGTTGCCGCTTGGACTTCACGGTGTTGTATCACAACTTCTCCTTTCCCACTATCCGAATCGTGGTGTGGTTCATATGCGGAACCTTTGAACTCTTGCTGGTTCGCAACTTCTCTTGATTTAGCCCAATAGTGGCACTTTTCAAAATTAGATGACAAACCATTGTAGAATTCCACATAAGCTTTTGCTTTTTCATATTCTTTTGCGGCTCTAACATATCCAGGTTTTGATTTGGAAATTTCCTTTGTGACCGTGGCGGCTTTGTCAGAACTTTCAATTAAAGTTCCATAGACAGCATCTAGGTCAACCTTTTTATTTCCAGCATAAACCGTGGCTCTTGCTCTCAACTCATTGCAATGATACAAAGCATTCAAAGAAATAGTTGCAATGTATGACGCCGCGAAATCTTCAATCTCTTCTGGAGTTCTTGGCATTTTTTGAGCAACTTCAATAAGGTCAGTGATATCGTCATGCCCAGGCTCGTGTGATTCTGAAATTACAGAACCAACTTGCTCTAGCTCAAGATATTCGAATAATGTATACTTATTCATTTTTTCTCCAGTAGATGGTATTATATCAAAATCGTCAATTTGTTTTAATCTATTACTGCATTCAGGTTCAAATTTATTTTCAACAGGCGGATAGTTTTTTGGTAATGCATATCCATCATGATTTGTTACATAAAAATCCGCACCCCAAGAACTTCCCACCAATCCAGTTTGTAATAATTCTCTAAATGCGTTTAAATCTTCTGTTCTCGGTAAAATTTCTGAAGACAACTGTGGATAATTGGGGACAACAAAATCTTCACGATAGCCATCATCGCCTTCAAAAACGATACCCGTTATTATTAAATTAACTGTTCTTTCCTCTAGTCCGCCCCAAGTTCTTGAAATCATTCCCACAGGCAAACCAATCTCTCTAACTACAGGTCTGTTAGTTTGCATGTGAAAATCAAGTATCGAACCTTGAAATGTTCTATTAACCAATCCATTACCTTGTTGTCTGTCTGGTATAACTCTAACTCTTCCAGTTGCGGTATTGGGATTGCCTTGTTGTACCGCAAATGTTATATTAACATTGGAGTAACCGTTTATTTCAAAACGTTGTTCTATGTTTGTTACCCATCCATCTAGATGGAAGCTATTAAATTGTAAGCGGTCCATTGGTCATTCTCTCAATTGAATCAGGAATCATGTTGAAGGATTTCTTACCTTTATAATCCCTGCCTCTTTTCACTTTGAAAGTAATCATATTGCCAATATGAAGTTGACTCTTTGTATTTATGTTCTCTCTTAAGTATTCTAAATCAGTAGACCAAAGGATAAAAGACTTCTTATCATTTCCATTCTTCACATCCACAAACGCAACG
>Ga0265338_10000308_pt1 | contig 88378 bp, 74 predicted proteins | sample 42126metaG_FD_193579 | JGI IMG/M metagenome (GOLD analysis project Ga0265338, IMG submission 193579) | Rhizosphere microbial communities from Carex aquatilis grown in University of Washington, Seatle, WA, United States - 4-21-26 metaG | ecosystem: Host-associated > Plants > Roots > Rhizosphere...
GCAAGTAGAAGTGTAAGGCGATCGTTCCCTTATCGAGGAACTCATCAATCACTTGAGAGCCGGCCCCCGATCGGCTCATGTGAAAGATCTCCGCGTTGAATGGAGTGAACCCAAAAATCTTTTTCTTGGATTCTCGATCAAATGAAGAGACATTTTGTTTTATCTATCCAAAGAACAATTCACGCAAAGACACAAATTGAATATAAAAGAAAAGCTTCGCCCCGTTTCCCAAATGGATGGCTTCGCCAGCGGTTCAGCGAGAGGGAATATTGAATAGAATAGGGTTCGGATTCGATGTCCATAAATTAGTTGCAGGGAGAAAGCTGGTTCTTGGCGGCGAAGATATACCTTTTGACAAAGGACTGCTGGGGCATTCGGACGCCGATGTCCTCCTTCACGCGATCGCCGATGCGCTTCTTGGCGCTGCCGCACATGGCGACATCGGAAAACATTTCCCAGACACCGACCCGAAATACAAAGACATCTCCAGCCTCAGTTTATTGGAAAACGTTTCGGCTCTCCTCGCAGAAAACAATTTTGAGATCATCAACATCGATTCGACCATAGTCCTGCAGAAGCCGAAAATCGCGCCCTACGTGGATCAAATGAGGAACAACATTGCCCGCGCCCTTGGACTGGAGACCTCCAGAATATCCGTGAAAGCGACAACGAACGAGGGCTTAGGATTTATCGGTGCTGGGGACGGTGCAGCCGCCTATGCAGTGGCACTCATCAATTCAAAATCATAATCAATCGCCCATGGATTGGAATCATTCATTTACGGTTTCGAATGACTGAGCCCAGCATGAATCTACGTATTCACCTTCGGCGGCTATCCATGCACAGCAGCGCCAATGTCTGAATTCCTCTACTCAATTGACAAAGCTGTTTTTTTCTTCATCAATCAGACGATCAGCAATCCGATCCTCGATCGGTTAATGCCGTTTCTCACCGACCTCAACAAGCACAAAGTGACAATCGCAGTCTTCATAATCCTTTGGCTTTGGTTGATGGTCAAAGGAGGGAAGACGGGAAGGACGGCTGGAATTCTTCTGGTTCTTTCAATCGGTATCAGCGACCAGTTGAGCAGCTCAGTCCTGAAGAATCTTTTTTGCCGGATTCGTCCGTGTCATGCGCTGGAAGGCGTTCGTCTGTTGGTCGATTGCGGCAGCGGGTATTCGTTCCCGTCGTCTCATGCTGTGAATAATTTTGCCGGGGCCACGATCTTGTCGCATTATTACAGGCGGTATTCATGGGGATGGTTTTCGCTGGCGTCTCTTATTGCTCTTTCCCGTCCATACATCGGCGTTCATTATCCTTCGGACATAGCTGGAGGGGCAGCCATCGGCTGGGCCTGTGCCATGGGCGTGATTGGGGCCTGGGAATTTACGGACCGGAGATTCATTCAAACGAAGCCGGGTCTCCAGGCATAAAACGAGTTTGCAAAATTCGATTCTTCTTTCTACATTTATTCAGTAATACTTTGATCCAAATTTTTCGTGGATAAATTTATTGATACGATACATGCAACACGATCCAACATCATTCTTGCTCTCTCGACGGGCATCTTCTTCGGCTGCTCGTTCCCACCAATCCCTCTGGGGTCGCTGGCGTGCATCTCGCTGGTGCCGCTGCTCTTTTTGACCGAGCGGCTTCGCTCTCTTCGCAGACAATTCCTCTACTCATATTTTTCATTCTTTGTGGCTTCATGCATTGCGCTCTATTGGGTAGGCGGGTTCACTCATGCGAAGGACCCGTTTCTGATGCTGGCCGGGGGATTGGTGATCGTGTGGGAACCGTTTTTCTTTAGTTTGATTGTTCTTTCATATCTTGCAGTGAGGAAAAGTTTCGGCTTGGCCGCTGGGCTTTTTGCCTTGCCTTTTATCTGGGTCACTTTTGAATGGCTGTACGCGCTTGGCCAGTTCGCTTTTCCATGGCTCACGTTTGGAAACACACAGACGTACCAGCTTGGAAATATCCAGTTCGCTGAAATTACCGGAGTATACGGAATATCGTTCTGGCTCCTGGTACTCAACGTTTTGTTCTTTTCGCTTTTGGCGGGCGCGATTGGTGAGAGGGAGAAGCAGTCGTTGAAACGCAGTCTCATCATTGCGGCCGCGGCAGCCGTCGTTTATCTCTTGCCGAATGTGTACAGCTTGACCATCGACGAAAATAAAATCCTGTCGACCGTCAAGCCTCCTTTTACGGTCGGGATTGTTCAGCCGAACATCGACCCCTGGTCGAAGTGGGAAGAAGCGAACACTCTCTCAGGCCGGGAAAAACAAGTCTCGCAATTTCTGGACATGACGGCTGAACAGACGAAGGCGGGTGTTCAAATGACCGTGTGGCCGGAAACCGCGATCTTGTTCGACCTCCCGATGATGAGAGGAGAATGCGCAAAAGTACAGCAGGCGCTCGATTCGCTCAACGTTGCGCTTACAAGCGGGTACATCGACTACAAATACTATGAAACGGGCAGCGCACCCGGAACGAGCAGCGTTATCCGCGGCACGAACGTTCACTATGACTCGTACAATTCCATTTTGTATCTCCAGCCGAAAATCGAGCGGATTCAATCATACGGAAAAATGCGGCTCGTCCCGTTTGCCGAACGAATTCCGTACGCGGAGTCGATTCCGTTTCTTATCGAGCCCCTTCGATGGGGAGTCGGCATCAGCAATTGGGGGATCGGAAAAGATAGCACGGTGTTTGAGGATTCAGTGCACCGCACAAAATTTCTTGCGATGATTTGCTACGAGTCAATTTTTCCCGAGTTTGTCAGCTCATTTGTGAATCGCGGAGCGGAGTTTATGGTATTCATCACCAACGACAGCTGGTGGGGGAACACATCGGGAGCGCGGCAGCATTGTCAAATCGCAGTACTGCGCGCGGTGGAAAACAGAAGGTGGGTCGTTCGGTGTGCAAACGGCGGAATCTCATGCTTCATCGACCCGGTGGGAAGGATGTACGATAGAACTCAGATGTACACGGAAGCTTCGATCGCCAGGTCGATTGAACCAAGAACGGAACTGACGTTTTACTCGCGGCATGGCGACTGGCTCCCCCGCATCGCCGCGATGGTTTCGGCATTCATGCTCGCCGGAAGTTTTTTGCAATTCCTGATTATGCGGGTAACTACTAGACGAAATCGACACCACAATGACATACATTGATCTTCGAAGCGATACAGTCACAAGACCTTCGGCCGCGATGAGGCAGGCGATGGCAAACGCCGAAGTCGGCGACGACGTTTTTGGTGAAGACCCGACCGTTGTCAAGCTTCAGGAAAAAGTTGCGGCGCTCCTCGGAAAAGAAAAAGCTCTCTACGTACCAAGCGGCGTGATGAGCAACCAGCTTGCCATTAAGGCACAAACCGACCCCGGCGATGAAATTATTTGTGAGCAGGATGCGCATATCTTCAACTACGAAACGGCTGCTCCAGCTTTGATCTCGTCGGTTCAAGTGAAAACGCTTCCCGGAGTAAGAGGCGTCATCAAAGCCGACCAGCTGACTGCAGCAATACGGCCGAGTGTATACTACATGCCAAGGTCCAGAATGATCTGTCTGGAAAACACCCACAATCGTGCCGGCGGAACTTTATATCCTCTCGATGAAATAAAAAAAATCTCCGCGTTTGCCCGGGCGCATCAGATGCTCATGCATCTCGACGGCGCGAGATTGTGGAATGCGTGGGTCGCAACGGCTATCCACCCAAAAGAGTACGCGAAACACTTCGATACTGTCTCTGTCTGCTTTTCGAAGGGACTCGGCGCTCCCGTCGGCTCGGCAGTAGCCGGGACGGCCGAGACGATCAAGCGGGTGCACAAGTGGCGAAAAGTATTCGGCGGGGGAATGCGCCAGGCAGGAATCATCGCGGCCGGAGCGTTGTACGCGGTCGAGCACAACGTGGAGCGGCTGAAGGAGGATCATGAAAAGGCGAAATATCTCGCGGAGAAAATTTCGGCACTCAAACGGCTCTCTCTCGATATGGAAGCCGTGCAGACCAACATCATCATCGTCAATACCGATAAAACCGGCAAACCGCCCGAGAAGATTATCGGTGCATTGAAATCGAAGGGAGTCCTTGTCTCACTCGGCTCATACAACAGCATCCGTGCCGTGATGCATCTCGACGTGTCGATGGATCAGGTCAAACAGGCCGCAGACATCTTCAACAATTTACTGGGGTAACTATGGAGAAGAACTTGTTTCATCATAAGACGCATGTCCATGTCCGCACTTATGAGATCGATTGGCAGGGGATCGTGCACAACGCGATCTACCTGCATTATTTTGAAGTTGGGCGAATTGAATATCTAAACCAGATCGGAGCAAAGGTAGACATCAACACGGTCAATTTTGAATCAAAAGTTGTAGTTGTCCGGAATGAGGTCGATTACCGTAATCCCGCGCGGCTCGGGGATGCAATCAACGTTTATTCCAGAGTTTCGGCTATCCATAATACGAGTTTTGTTTTTGAAGGAATGCTTGAGCGGGATTCTACGGGTGAAATTCTTGCCGAGAATGTGGCAGTCCATGTGTGGCTGGATCACAAGACAAACGCTCCGACGCTCGTTCCCAATGAATTTAGAAGACATGTGCAGAGCTTCGAGGGGAAAGATTGTATCATTCATTGGCCTACAATTACCGTCTGACCAAGTATGACATCGTTCGAACAGTTTAAGAATCTCACGCGCGGCGGAAACATCATTCCGATCTATGAGGAGTTGATGGCAGATACAGAAACGCCCGTTTCGGTCTACCTTAAGATCAAAGATGAAAGCCCGTACTCGTTTTTGCTCGAGAGCGTTGAAGGAGGAGAAAAGATCGGCCGCTATACTTTCCTTGGATACAATCCGTTCATGGTGTTCGAAATCAAAGGGAAATCCTTCACCATCAAACCGCGGCATCCCGACGTGCAGGTACTCCCGACGCTCGTCGACGGGTCCATGGATCCTCTGGAAGCATTGAAGAAAATTTTTGCGCATTGTAAAACGGTTCCGGTGGACGGCCTACCTCGATTCACGGGTGGCGCTGTTGGGTTCTTTGGCTATGAAACCATTCAACTATTGGAGGATATTCCATCTGCAAAGATGGACAATTTTAATTTGAACGACGCCACGCTGATGTTCTTTGACACCCTTCTTGTTTTCGATGCTGTCAAGCGAAACGTGTCGGTCGTTGCAAATGCTTATATTCCAGCGGGGGCGTCAGAATCTCAACTCCTCGAAGAATATAATAAAGCGGCTCTCGAAATTGAAAAGCTGAAAGCGATCCTCGGTAAAACAGTTCCTTACGGAGTAAATTCCTCCGGATCGATCGGCGAACTGAAGTACCTGATCAGGAGAGATGATTTTCTTCTGAATGTGGAACAAGGCAAAAAGTACATCGTTGAGGGGGATATTTTTCAGGTCGTCCTCTCCCAGCCTATGCAGATGGAATACACGGGCGACCCGTTCAACATTTACCGCATGCTGCGCATCGTGAATCCGTCTCCGTACCTCTATTTTCTCAGGATGGAAGGAATGTATATTATCGGGTCATCTCCCGAGCTTCTGGTCCGCCTCGACAACGGAATTGTCGAAACGCGCCCGATCGCGGGAACGCGCCGGCGAGGCGCGACCCCGGAAGAGGACGCACGCCTGGAAAAAGAATTGCTGGCGGACGAAAAAGAATGCGCAGAACATCTCATGCTTGTTGACCTGGGCCGAAATGACATCGGACGCATCAGCGAGTACGGAAGCGTTGAGGTATCCCAATTTATGGTCATAGAAAAATATTCCCACGTCATGCACATCGTGTCAAATGTCCGCGGGAAGCTGCGCAAGGGCATGACCGCAGTCGATGCCCTTTATTCTTGCTTTCCTGCCGGGACTCTCAGCGGCGCTCCAAAGATCCGCGCAATGGAAATCATCTCCGAACTGGAACAGTACAAACGAGGCGTGTACGGCGGCGCTGTCGGCTATTTGGATTTTTCCGGCAACCTCGATTCGTGCATCGCGATTCGAACGATTGTGGTGAACGACGGCGTTGCACATTTCCAGGCCGGGGCCGGGATTGTGCACGATTCCGTTCCGGAAAAGGAGTTTCAGGAATCGCTGGACAAAGTTGCCGCAACAGTCAGTGCCGTGCAAAAACTCCGAAAGAACAACTGAGAATCTATGATCCTGCTTATCGACAATTACGATTCGTTCACATTCAACCTCGTTCAATACCTCGGAGAACTCGGCGTTGAAGTCCGCGTTGTGCGCAACGATGCCATCACGGTTTCGGATATCCAGAAAATGAACCCGGACGGGGTAGTGATTTCTCCCGGACCCTGCACGCCGAACGAGGCCGGCATCTCGGTCGACGTCATCAAATCGCTTCACACAACGATTCCAATCCTCGGCGTCTGTCTCGGTCATCAGGCAATTGGGCAGGCTTTCGGAGGAGAGATCGTGAAAGCGCCGACGGTTGTTCACGGAAAAGTATCTGTTATTCATCATGACGGCAAAGGTATTTTCAAGCTTGTCCCCGACAATTTTTCGGCGGCCCGCTACCATTCCTTGGTCATCAAAAAAGAGGGCGCGCCTAGAGAATTGAAGATCACTGCGTGGACTGACGACAACGTCATCATGGGTGTGCAACATGTGACCTCACCCACGTTCGGCGTTCAATTTCATCCCGAATCCATTGCGACGCAATATGGAAAAATACTATTGGAGAACTTTGTAAAGCGGCGGTATTCTTTATAGTCAGAAACCGAAAAGGAATTTTATTATGGCCTCAGTAAGAACCGAACATGATATTGCGCAGGATAAACAACTTGACCAGCTTCTTAGAACACAAGAGGACGTCTGGCGTATTTTTCGAATCATGGCAGAATTTGTAGAAGGGTTTCAAACGTTCTCCCGTGTCGGTCCCTGCGTTACTATTTTTGGCTCAGCTCGTACAAAACCCGGCAGCCGGTACTACGAAATGACAACTGCAGTGGCAAAGGAATTTGTCCGCATCGGTTACGGCGTCATTTCCGGCGGCGGCCCCGGAATTATGGAGGCCGCGAATAAGGGAGCAAAAGAAGCCGGCGGAGTCTCGGTGGGAATCAACATCGATCTGCCGTTTGAACAAAGCGCGAATCCGTATATCGACAAAGATAAGCTGACGACGTTTCGCCACTTTTACGTCCGCAAAGTCATGTTCGTTAAATACGCACAGGCATTTATCGTGATGCCGGGCGGCTTCGGTACGCTTGATGAGATGTTCGAATCGATCACGCTCGTCCAAACAAGAAAAGTGAGCAGGTTTCCAATCGTCCTCATGGGGAAGGAATACTGGGCGGGGCTGTTTGATTGGGTAAAAACAACAATGCTCGGCGAGGGAAATATCTCTAAAGAAGACCTCGATTTATTTTCCATCACGGACGACCCTCAAGCGGCGGCGCAAATCGTCGCTGATTTCTACAGAGGGACAAAGCACGCACCCAACTTCTAAATCAGGCAATGGACAAAGCAAAGGTTTCGGATATCCTCGACCAAATTGGAACACTCCTCGAACTGAGGGGAGAGAATCCCTTCAAATGCCGGGCGTACCATAACGCTGCCCGCGCGATCGAAGGAACCACAACAGATCTGGAAACTCTCGTCAATTCGGGCGAGGTCACAAATATCAAAGGGATCGGCCAGGCCATCGCGGAAAAGGTCACGGAACTCGTGAAGACCGGAACGTCGGAGTATTACGAAGAATTAAAATCGTCGTTGCCCGAAGGATTGATGGCGATGCTTCGTATAACAGGCGTCGGTCCGAAAAAGGTCAAGCTCTTATATGAGAAGTTGAAAATAAAGTCTGTTGAAGAACTCGAAACCGCATGCAAAGCTGGCAAGCTGGAGAAAATTGAAGGGTTCGGAAAAAAGACAGAAGAAAATATTCTAGCTGGAATTGAGGCACTCAGAAAACACAGCTCGAAATTCTTGTACTCTGTCGCCGAAAAAGATGCGCAAAGCATCTATAACGTCGTCGCGAAACAAAAAGGCATCATTCGGGCAGAAATTGCCGGAAGCCTCAGGCGGAAGAAAGAAATCATCGGAGATATCGACATCGTTGCCAGCGCCAAGACCGCCGCGGTTCCGGGAATCATGAAAGCGTTCACTTCTCATTCCGAAGTGGAGCGCATCACGGGGCAGGGGGAGACAAAGTCGAGCGTCGTTCTCAAATCCGGAATCAACTGCGACCTGCGCGTTGTCCAGGATTCTGAATTTCCCTTTGCTCTCAATTATTTTACAGGCAGCAAAGGCCACAACGTCCGACTTCGTACGATCGCGAAGTCGTTCGACCTGAGTTTGAACGAGTATGGTTTCTCGAAGACAGGGTCTGAAGAAAAAAGAGGGAAGGCAAAGAAGACAATTCCCTGCAAAGACGAAGAGGCTATCTATGCAGCCCTCGGTCTTGAATATACGCCGCCGGAACTGCGCGAAGATTTCGGTGAAATTGAAGCTGCACAAAAAAATAAACTTCCTCATCTCATTTCCGAAAAAGACATTCGGGGAACGTTTCATTGCCACACCAACTACAGCGACGGGATAAACACGCTCGTGGAAATGGCTGAAGCCGCCCGGAAATTAGGATGGGAGTATCTCGGCATTGCGGACCACAGCAAAATTGCAGTATATGCGAACGGTTTAACCGAAGATCGGGTAAAAAAGCAGCAGAAAGAAATTAATACCTTGAATCAAAAATGGGCGAACTTCCGTATCTTTAGTGGAACGGAAGTCGATATTCTGCCCACGGGCGAGCTCGACTTCAGCGATAAGATTCTTTCGACGTTCGATTACGTCGTTGCCTCTGTGCACAGCAGCTTTAAGATGACGGAAACCGAAATGACGAAACGAATTTTGAGAGCAATAAAGAACAAATATGTGACGGTCCTGGGTCATCCAACGGGGCGATTGCTTCTCCAGCGCGATGGGTATCCGCTGAACCAGACAGCAATCATCGATGCGGCGGCTGAAGAGGGAACATGCATCGAAATCAACGCCCATCCTTCCCGATTGGACCTCGACTGGCGGATGTGCAAGTATGCCAAGGAGAAAGGCGTCAAGATCTCGATCGACCCCGATGCCCATGTTGTCGACGGACTGCGTGACGTGCGGTACGGAGTCGGCATCGCTCGAAAAGGCTGGCTCGAGAAGAAAGACGTTCTCAATACCATGGACTTGCACCACGTCCAAAAATATTTTGACTCATTCAAACGGTAATCTGTAAAGGAGAATCACATGAGCGCGCATCGCAGACCGTACCTCGGCGCATTAATTCTAATCACTCTTGGAGTCCTTTTTCTGCTTGACAATCTCGGTGTCGCCGATTTCGGAACCATCATATCGACATATTGGCCCCTCATTCTGATCCTTATCGGTGTCCGAATTTTTTTCCGTTATGGACGGAACTCTGCTCAGTCCGCGGCGCCCGGCTCAGTGAGCACGGGGGCGACGCTTGAATCAAGCGCTTCGGCCCTGAACAATTCGAATGTTTTCGGCGATGTTGACCTGAAGATCAATTCGAAGGATTTCCGCGGAGGCTCGGTTTCCACCACGTTCGGAGATATGAACATCGACCTCTCCGAAATTGGCCTGGCGGAGGGAGAGCAGATCTTAAAACTTGACGGAGTCTTCGGCGATTTGCATATTTTAGTGCCGAAAGACATCGAGATTTTCGTAACGACCCATTCGGTGTTCGGGGACGTGAGAGCGCTCGGGAACATGAAAACCGGGTTTGGTCAGGAAATCTCTTATTCGTCTCCAAACTATTCCGCGGCGTCTAAAAAGCTTCGTATCGTATCAAACCAGGTGTTTGGCGATGTGAAGGTATGGTGATCGGGACGAAAAGGGCGCAGCGGCAAAGAATCTTTTATGACGAGAAGTTATCTTGAAAACGCGTCACGTGATTCTTCTCCCGAAGGGCCGACCGGGACCAATTTTGAGATAGCTTCTGAGTGATTTTACAAACAATGGATACAGCAAAATTCCGAGCTTTTGCCGATGGACGACTCTTTAGAACAAGGAGCGTTCCTGGTTTCATTTTGGTCACGTAAGAAGGGGACAACATCGATGACTATTTTCAGCGATCTAGGAATTCCGTCAAGGACAATTTCCTATTGCGTATTGCATCAAACCGGTCCTGCCGCGGACGCCGCCGGTTCTCAAAAAGGACCCGGCGAAATCCTGGGCAAGGTGAAGTATGACGAGGCGTTGAAAGCCTCTCTCCAGGCGACTCTTGCTGAGTCTGCTGCGATCCGCGATGCTTTTCAAACGTCCCTCGCCGAGGCTCGCATCAGAGCTTCGCAAGTCGCCAAGGGAAGCCTTAACCAGTATCTGTCAACGCCGATCAAATCTGACAACGAGGATGTCCGTAGAATTATAAAGGAAGCTCTCGAAAAATACTCGGACCAACTGCTCCCAACGGTGAATATAGGGATCGTCGACGCGTGGTCATCCCGCCTTCTCCCGGATGCAAAGATTGTAAGCTCTCAAACAAAACTCTCCGTCCTTGTTCGAAAGATGCTTTCGAGCGGTAAAAAAAAAATGAAACATCAGGGCTTCAGCCGCGGAAAGAACCCTTCTAATATTTTCGAGACGGTTTTTCTATTAGAAACTGGGATCAATCTTGACGTACTGGAGCTGATATTGCGCAAGAGTGCCGAAGCCGGAGACATCTGGAAATATGCCGAGAATACCTGGACGGGGATCTATAACGTGCTCTCGACGGTTGGGACGGCGGATCAGAGGAGTAATGCCTGGGAGTCCGCATTCTTCCCGGAAACGACGGGAATAAAGGGTCCTGAGTTCATCGGCGAGATGGAAAAACTATTTGACCGGTTGTCGAAAGAATTCAACCTCCACCAGCTTTCACTCTGGCAAAATAAATTTCCTTTCCGTGGAGACAATGATTTCTCGATCCGCATCAGGATGATCCCGGATCAAAAATTGCTTTTTGAAGTTATCCGGTGGCTGGGGCTCACGGAAAACGAATACCTGCGGAACGTTCTGACGACGGATGCATCTCTGGTTGTGAAGGAGATCATTATTTAGATGGGGAAGAAACAGAAGGGAAGAGAGTCACGCCTAGCCACAATACAACGCGCCCGTACGATAGAGGCATTGCTGTTCAAGCAATATCCTGACGCTGCCGTTGCACTCCAATTCGAAAATCCTCTCCAACTTTTGATCTCCGTAATTCTTTCGGCCCAATGCACGGATGCGAGAGTCAACATGGTAACGCCGGCCCTTTTCAAAAAATATAGATCGGCGGATTCATTCGCTCGCGCAAACCCATCCGAGCTCGAGGAGGCGATTCATTCAACAGGGTTCTTCCGCAACAAGGCGAAGAATATCATCAACTGCTGCAAGCTGCTCATGGAGAAACATGGCGGGGAAGTTCCTGCATCGATGGATGAGCTGATCACGCTTCCAGGAGTCGGACGTAAAACAGCAAATTGCGTCTTGAGCGGAGCGTTTCACATCACCTCCGGGATAATCGTTGACACGCACGTTGCGCGTGTATCGAATCGTCTTGGCCTTTCAGAAGCTTCAGACCCGGAGAAGATCGAATCCGAACTATGCGAATTGATCGAAAAGAAGCACTGGACTCATTTTGGGAACGCCCTCATCCTGCATGGAAGAAACATATGCAGTGCGCGAAAACCGCAATGCGGCCTCTGTTTCCTGAATGCCGACTGCCCCTCGTCGGCGGCCTTATAAGGTGAGGTCATCAGCTTTGTGTCACATCGTCGTAGAGGCGGAGGATGCACGCCTCACAGAAATAAATAAGTTTTGAGTCGCCGATCTCCCTTTCGACAAGATGCTGCTTGTCAAACCGCACTTTGCAAATTGTACACGGTTCCATGTTCTCGGCGGCTGGCCTGGCCGATTTCATAATGAACCCATATCCATAAAAAATTATCCCTATAAGCAGCAAAAGAAAACATACGGCCAAAATTGATAATGTCATAAAAAATCCTTTTAATGAATTAATAAAATGTAGTAACATCTCCCTGAAAATCAAAGAAGAAAGGCCGGTTGAATGGACCGATCCGGTGCTCTTGCACTTTTACATGAATATACAAAAAGCGAAAGCCTGCGCAAGCATGCATTAGCGGTAGAAACCGCAATGCGCGCCTACGCAAAGAAGTTCTCTGAGGACGAGGATCTGTGGGGCATGACGGGATTAATTCACGATTTCGATTACGAGATGTATCCGCAAGCACCGGACCATCCAGTGAAAGGGTCGGAGATCTTGAAGGCAAAAGGATATTCCGACGAAATCCGAACGGCAATTCTCGGGCATGCTTCGTACTCAGGCGTGAAAAGAGAATCGCCGATGGCGAAGTCCTTATTTGCTTGCGATGAATTGTGCGGGTTCATCGTCGCGTGTTCACTCGTGAGGCCGAATAAACAGATCGAAGGCCTTGAAGTCAGTTCCGTCAGGAAGAAGTTGAAGGATAAAGCGTTTGCACGGAACGTAAGCAGGGAAGACATTACCCAGGGGGCGCTGGAACTTGGCGTTCCTCTGGAAGAACACATACAATTTGTCATCGATGCCTTGAAAGCAAACTCGTCGGGGCTTGGATTGTAACCGTTGTGAACCTTCCCGATGCAAAGTGTGTTATAGTGTTAGCGACACCTTTTCCAATCGAGCCATTACACTTTTGAATATGTTTGAGACTACAGTACGCCCTGCGGTATACCATACGACGTTGGTGGATCTCGTGGGCAACACTCCACTTGTTAAATTGAGCCGCATCGGAATAGAGTTCGCCGGCGTTGAGATTTACGGCAAGGCAGAATGGCTTAATCCGAGCGGGTCTGTAAAAGACCGCGCGGCTCTTAATATGATACGCCGGGGAGAATCGTCGGGGTCACTCACGCGCGACAAGACCATTGTCGACGCCACGAGCGGCAATACCGGCATCGCATTGGCGATGTTAGGAGCGGCGCTCGGCTACCGAGTCCATATTTATATGCCTTCAAATGCCTCCGGCGAAAGGAAAAAATTGATCGCCGCGTACGGCGCCGAGCTTTCACTCACGAGCCCGCTGGAAGGAACCGACGGTGCGCAGCGTGAAGTGAAGAGAATAGTCCGGGAGAGCCCGGATCAATATTTCTACACCGACCAGTACAACAACGCGGCGAACTGGGAAGCCCATTACAACGGAACGGGGGACGAAATCATCCGCCAGACAAGCGGCACAGTCACGCATTTCGTTGCAGGATTAGGAACGAGCGGCACATTCGTCGGAACATCACGAAAGCTGAAGGAATTCAGGGAGGACATTCAATGTATTTCGATGCAGCCGGACGGGCCGCTGCACGGGCTCGAAGGGCTTAAACATATGCAGTCGGCTGTCGTGCCCGGAATCTATGACGCATCCTTGGCGGACGCTTCGCTCGAGGTCTCGACAGAAGAAGCACATGCAATGATGAAGAGACTGGCAAAGGAAGAGGGCTTGTTTCTTGGAATTTCGTCAGGAGCGAACCTTGCGGCTGCGATGAAGATCGCCGGAACGATTACCTCCGGCGTTATCGTTACAATTCTCTGCGACGACGGCTCGCGATACCTGAGCGAACAAATTTGGGAGGAGCATGCTTAAGCTGTCGAAACCCGCATTCGAAGCGATTCGAAGACACGGCGAACAAGCTTTTCCGCATGAATGCTGCGGGGTATTGTTCGGCAAGGTGGAAGGCGAGCACAGGATGGTCGGCGAAGTGTTCGTCATCGAAAATCAGTTTGAGGAAGCGGAACGGTATCACCGGTTTCTCATAACGCCCGATAATTATCGGGATGCAGAAAAAATATCGCGGACGAAGAAAGTTGACATCATCGGTTTCTATCATTCGCACCCCGATTCTCCATCGATCGCTTCGAAATACGACCTGGACCATGCATTCCCTTGGTTCTCGTATGTCATCGTCTCGATCATGAAAAACAAATATTTCGACATCCATTCGTGGGTGATGAAAGAAGATCGAAGCAAATTCAACGAAGAACATGTTGTTATCGAATAAATAACCATCAATCAAAGGATTACGAATGCCCGTTCAAATACTGATCCCGACGCCGCTCAGGCAGTTTACCAATAACCTGGAATCCGTGGCTGTGGAAGGAAGCTCCGTTGGAGAAGCGATGAAGAACTTGTGCGTCAAGTACGCGCCGCTGCAGAAGCATCTCTATTCCGACGACGGCAAGCTTCGGAATTTCGTGAATGTCTACATCAACGATGAAGACATCCGCTACCTGCAGAAGGAAGCTACGCCGATATCGGCAAAAGACGTCCTCAGCATCATTCCTTCTATCGCTGGAGGCGTTCACTAAATGGCGAACGTCGAATTATCCGGAGAAGAAATACGGCGGTACGGCAGACACCTGATCATGCCGGAAGTCGGAATGGATGGACAGAAGAAGCTCAAGGCGGCCAGCGTTCTGCTGATCGGTGCAGGAGGCCTTGGTTCACCGCTCGGCTTGTACCTCGCCGCCGCCGGAGTCGGAAGAATCGGTATTGTCGATTTTGACGTCGTCGATTACTCAAACCTGCAGCGGCAGATATTGCATTCAACGAAAGACGTCGGACGGCCCAAGCTTGCATCGGCAAAGGAACGTCTTGAAGGGATTAATCCATTCGTCAAAGTAGAGACGCATGAAATGCATCTGACCTCCGAAAATGCGCTCGGATTATTTTCAGGGTATGATATCATCGTGGACGGCACAGATAATTTCCCAACACGGTACCTTGTGAACGATGCCTGCGTTCTCACGGGCAAGCCGAATGTCTACGGAAGCATCTTTCGATTCGAAGGACAGGTCTCTGTTTTTGCAACAAAAGATGGACCTTGCTACCGCTGCCTGTATCCCGAACCGCCTCCGCCGGGACTCGTTCCCAGCTGCGCGGAAGGAGGAGTGCTTGGAATATTGCCCGGTGTCATCGGTACACTCCAGGCAAATGAAACGGTCAAGCTCATCATCGGAAAAGGAGAATCGCTGGCAGGACGTCTGCTTCTCTTCGACGCGCTGAAAACGAAGTTCCGGGAACTCAAGCTTCGGAAGAACCCGGATTGCCCGGTGTGCGGCAATCATCGCACAATAACAACGCTCATCGACTACGAAGCTTTTTGCGGAGTACAAAAGGGATGGGATTCTTTTACCAGGGAAGAGCAATACGAAATAACCGTCGGCGAGTTAAAGAAACGTCTCGACAACAAGGACGACCTTTTCATTCTTGACGTGCGTGAACCGCAAGAATACCAGATATGCAACCTTCATGGTTACTTAATTCCCCTGCGTGACCTTCCGAAGCGAATCAACGAACTCGATACGGCAAAGGAAATCGTCGTCCACTGCAAAGTGGGTGGGCGAAGCCGGCAGGCGGTCGAATTCATGAAGCAATCCGGCTTTAGAAAAGTAAAGAACCTTGTCGGCGGAATTGACGAGTGGGCAGAAGTCATTGACCCGGCTATGCCGCGATATTAGCGTCGTTTCCAGTATGCAATATCATATTTGACCGCCACGGCGTAAAGAACGCCATGAGAATTGTTGTCCTTTATGCTCAGAGATCACGGACGTTCTTTGCGATCTGGAGGCAAAAACGTTACCAGAATATCTAGACTGAAACAGCACGACCAACGGAACAATTGATACGGCTACAGCCGTTCAAACCTCGCCTGGAAGAACCGCAAGTACTTCGGCTCATAGACCATTTTCATTCCTTTGATGTTCGCGCGATTCTCGAAAACCGATTCCACCGATTCCGCCGTTACATCGCAATGCGCCTGCGTGTACACACGGCGCGGAAACGTGAGCCGCACTAACTCAAGCTTGGGGAAGTAATTCTTGCCCGTTTCTTTTTTGCGTCCCGCTGAAACGATACCCCGTTCCATAGTACGAATGCCGGAATCCATGTACAATTCTGCGGCCAGCGTTTGCGCAGGAAATTCACTCTGCGGGATATGGGGAAGGAATCGTTTTGCATCGAGAAAAATCGCATGTCCTCCGATCGGCACAACGATCGGCACACCGATGCTTTGAAGTTTTTCGCCGACGTATTCGATCTGGCCGATCCGCGCCTTGATATGCGCTTCCTGAACTGCTTCCTCGATCCCGCGGGCCATCGCTTCCATATCCCGCCCGGCCATCCCGCCGTACGTATGGAGCCCTTCATATACCACAACCATGTTGCGCGCTTCTTCGAAAACGGAATAATCGTTCAATGCAAGAAATCCGCCGATGTTCACAAGCAGATCCTTTTTGCCGCTCATTGTCGCGCCGTCGGTGTAGGAGCACATTTCTTTCAGTATCTCTGCGATCGTCTTCTTCTCGTACCCTTTCTCGCGGACTTTTATGAAGTACGCATTTTCGACAGCGCGTGTCGCATCGAGAATCGCTTTGATATGATATTTCGCTGTTATTGCACGAACGTGGCGCAGGTTGTCCATCGAAATCGGTTGTCCGCCGGCCATGTTCACCGTCGCGGCGACGGTGACATACGAAATCTTCTTTTCTCCGACCTTCGTGATAATGTCTTCCAATTTCTGAAGATCGATATTTCCTTTGAACGGATGCGTGCTCTCCGAATCGTGTGCCTCGTCGATGATAACGTCGACAAACGTGGCTCCGGCCAATTCCTGGTGGAGACGCGTCGTCGTAAAATACATGTTGCCCGGAACGAAATCTCCCGGCTTGATGAGCAATTTCGATATGATGTGTTCAGCTCCGCGGCCCTGATGTGTCGGCACAAGGAATTTGTAGCCATAGTACTTCTGGACGTTTTCTTCGAGATGATAATAGTTCTTGCTTCCCGCGTATGCTTCGTCTCCCAGCATCATCCCAGCCCATTGGTAGTCGCTCATCGCGTTGGTGCCGCTGTCGGTCAGCAGGTCAATGTAGACATCTTCCGAGCGGAGAAGAAATGTATTATATCCTGCTTCCTCAATTGCCGCCAAGCGTTCCTCGCGCGTCGTCATTTTCAACGGCTCCACGACCTTGATCTTGAAGGGCTCTGCCCACGATCGGCGTTCTAGTTTTCCCATACATCCTCCGAATTCAGTTGGTTGACTTTCGAAATTGATTTTCCTATCATAACCTAAACGAAGTCAATATACTGATTCCTCATCCGATGTTCAACGCCTTCTCTCTGGGATAGAACGGCCTCAATGATCAACCCAGCTGTCCTTCGAAAATTATCCGAGATCGCCGGGAAGAAACATTATCTCGATTCCGTCGAAGACCGGATATCGTATTCGTACGACGGCACACCGCTGCTGAGCTCTCTTCCCGACGCGATCGTAATCCCACAAACAAAAGAAGAAATATCTGCAATACTCGCTCTCGCGAATGAAGAACATTTTGCGATCGTTCCCCGCGGCTCCGGCTCAGGGTTGAGCGGCGGATCGATTCCGGTAGACAATTCAATCGTGATGCTCATGTCGCACTGGAATAGAATTCTGGAAGTCGACACAGAAAATCTCACCGTTCTCGTCCAACCGGGGGTGATCACAGCGGACATTCATACGGCCGTGGAAAAACTCGGCCTGTTTTATCCGCCGGATCCCGGAAGCATGAATATCTGCACTATCGGAGGGAACGTTGCAGAGAACGCAGGCGGTTTGAGAGGATTGAAATACGGCGTGACAAAGAACTATGTTCTCGGGCTTGAAACGGTGCTGCCAAGCGGCGAAATAATTGTTTCCGGCGGAAAAGTTGTTAAAGATGTCGCCGGCTACAATCTAAAAGATTTCTTCGTGGGCTCCGAAGGAACACTCGGCGTATTCACGAAAATTTTACTGAAGCTCATTCCAAAGCCGGACACCAGCAAGACGATGCTGGCATTCTTTCAAACTCGGAACGCCGCGGCGGATGCAGTTTCTGCAATCATCGCAGCACATATTATTCCCGCCACGATCGAGTTCTTGGACCAAACGACGATTAAATGTGTGGAAGAATATGCGCATCTCGGCTTGCCAACGTCTATCGAGTCTTTACTGCTCATCGAAGTCGACGGCCGCGCAGCGATCGTGGATGAGGATGCGGCGAGAGTGGCGGAATTGTGCATGAAGCACAGGTGTATTGAAATGAGAGTCGCGCAATCTGAAGCCGACGCAATTCGGCTGAAAACGGCGCGCCGAGCCGCATTTTCGGCATTGGCACGCGTCAGGCCGACAACGATTCTCGAAGACGTTACAGTGCCCAGGAGCGAAATTACGTCGATGCTCGATCGAATCGACCGAATCGCAAAACAGCACGATGTCGTGTTCGGAATTTTCGGACATGCCGGCGACGGTAACCTTCATCCCACGTGCCTCACCGACGAACGAAACTTCGATGAAATCCGCAGGGCTGAATCGGCGTTTGAGGAAATCTTCCACGAGTCGATCAAATTGGGGGGGACAATCACGGGAGAACATGGTACAGGATTGGCGAAGAAGAAGTTTCTGGCCGCAGCAGCCGGCGTTCCAGCCGTGGAAATGATGAAATCCATAAAATCTTCGATCGACCCTAACGGAGTACTGAATCCTGGAAAGATCTTTTCGATCAAACCGAAATGCGAAGGGAATCTCCCCAGGAACAGAGACCAGATTAAGAAGTTTGAAGAATTGGGTGCGTGGACCTGATCGCAGATATCGGTAGATTTCATTTCAAGTGCAAGATGATATGAATGGATTCATCGGTGCCGACATCCCCAGCAATGATTTCATCACGAACTGCATGCACTGCGGATTGTGCCTTCCGACATGTCCTACCTTCTCGCTGACCGGCCTCGAAAAATCGTCTCCTCGCGGGCGTATCCGAATGATGAAAGCCGTATCCGACGGTGCACTGGAGATTACGGACGGTTTTGCCGAAGAGATGAATTTCTGCCTCGATTGCCAGGCGTGCGAAACGGCTTGTCCTGCCGGAGTCAAATACGGTTCGCTCGTCGAAGCTGCGCGGAGTCAGATCTTTACGCAGGGAAGAGTCTCCGGTCTGGAAAAAACATTAAAGAAATTCTTTTTCGGTTACATCTTCGCATCAAAAAAAAGACTACGATTTCTGGCAAAGGTTCTTCGTTTCTACCAGCGCTCCGGCATAGAGAAGCTGCTGAGCATGACCGGCCTTTTCAGCCTTTTGATACCGAAAATTGGAAAGCTCCAACAACTCTCTCCCCGCATCGATAAACAATTCTTCGATGAGACTTTTCCCGAGATCATCAGACCGGCAGGCGAGGTCAAACACAGGGTGGCATTCCTATCGGGCTGTATTATGAACCTAGCGTTTACGGAGGTGAACAGAGACACTGTAGAGGTTCTTCTTCGAAACGGCTGCGAGATCATTATCCCTCGAACACAGGAATGCTGCGGTTCATTACAAGCACACAATGGAGACATTGAATCGGCAAGAAAATTAGCGCGCCGGAACATCGATATATTTTCGAAATTCGATTTTGATGCGATCGTTATGAACTCCGCCGGCTGCGGCGCATTCATGAAAGAATATGAGCATTGCTTGGCAAAAGACGAACAGTATGCAGAACAGGCAAGGGCTTTCTCTGCAAAAGTTAAGGATCTGACAGAGTTCTTGCTCTCCATCGATTTCGAAAAGCCTTCACATCCTTTGAACGTTCGGGTGGCGTACCACGACGCCTGCCATCTGGCGCATGCGCAGCACATCACATCAGAACCTCGCGCCATTCTGAATTCAATTCCGGGGATTGACCTTGTCGAGCTTCCGGAATCTGCATGGTGCTGCGGCAGCGCGGGAATATATAATGTTGTACGGCACGATGATTCAATGAAATTGCTCGAACGCAAAATGCGCAATGTCGAGGCAACCGGTGCAGAGATTATCGTTGCCAACAACCCGGGATGTCTGTCGCAAATGAACTATGGACTCAAAACTCATAATATTAGTGGAGAAGTCATTCACATTGCAACCATCTTGAACAGGGCATATAGGCAATAATGTAGGAAGGAGAAGAACAATGGACGCGAGTTCGCGCAGAGATTTCATAAAAACTACCGCGTTAGTTGGTTTTGGATCTGCTTTTCTATCTCAGAGATCTTTTGGCGCCGCAAATCAGGGGATGGCTCCATCCGGAAAGGGACTGATCATTTCAAGCGCAAACGGCCTGCATGCGATTGAGAAGGCGCGTCAGCTCATCGACGACGGGAGCGATGCGTTAGACGCAGTAATAGCCGCAGTCAATGTTGTTGAAGACGACCCGAACGATATGTCGGTAGGGCTAGGAGGATTGCCGAATGCGGACGGCGAGGTAGAACTTGATGCTTCCGTGATGCACGGCCCCACACATCGCGCTGGAGCTGTCGCGGCATTGAAGAATATCAAGAATCCCTCGAGCGTGGCAAAGGTGGTCATGGAGAGGACAGACCATGTGCTCCTCGTGGGAGAAGGTGCGTTGAAGTTTGCCAAGATGCACGGGTTCAAAGAGGAGAACCTTCTCACCGACCAGTCAAGGGAAGAATGGGTCCGCTGGAAAGAAACGCTGAGCAATGAAGATGATTACCTGCCGCCGCATTCAATCGAAGATAGAGACATTGGTGAAGGGATCAGGAAAGCTCTTCAGACATACGGGACTATTAATTGTCTTGGAATGGACTTAGCAGGAAATCTGTCAGGGGTTACAACAACAAGTGGATTATCGTACAAAATCCCAGGGAGGGTCGGGGACTCTCCAATCATCGGCGCGGGATTATATGTCGACAACGAAATTGGCGCTGCAGGTTCTACAGGGAGAGGCGAAGCCAATCTTGTCAACTGCAGCAGCGTTATGATCGTTGAATATATGAAGCGCGGCGAATCACCCGAGGAAGCTTGCTTATTGGCTTGTAGGAGGATAGTGGAGCACACACGAGAGAAACGCCTGCTCGACCTAAACGGAAAGCCGAAGTTTGATGTCAAGTTCTATGCCATCAACAAAAAAGGAGAATACGGTGGAGCATCGATCTGGAGCAACGGCAAGTTTGTCGTAAACGACGGGAGCCAGAGCAAACTATTGGGGCTGTCATATCTTTATGAGAGGCCGGCGAAGAACGATAAATAGCCATGGTCTCTTCTCCGACACTCTTGATGGCTCAAGTTTGTTTTTGATATTTTTGACAGTTCAATGTGCGGGAGGTTGCACAATTTAGTTTAGAGATCCTTTTGCAAGAATAGATCAAGATAGAGTTCTTCATCTCAAAGCCATAACTCCTTGTGCAAAAGAAAATAGAGAAAACACCCCATGTTGAATCTTTCATTCCAGAGGAGATGAATGGATTTTTGAAGTAATGAGATATGGCTAGAAATAGTAAATAACGAATTAATCTTGCCTTGCTGAACGAAGTTTGCTATATTAAGTGGCGAAAAGCCAAAGTGGCGGAATTGGTAGACGCGCTGGACTCAAAATCCAGTCTGGCTTACCCCAGGTGAGGGTTCGAGTCCCTCCTTTGGTACAAATACCGTCGAATGATAGAGTGATGGCCTTCCTGTCATTTGATGGGGATGTTCTAAAACTTTCGGAGGTCACGCATCAAATTTTTACGATGTAGGTTTATGGAATCTATCATTGTTTCCTTTGAGACTGACTTCCGAAATACGTTCGTCGCTTTTTGCATTTGCTGTTTTTCCTCTCTTGATCTTGTCGGGAGCAGCCGAGGCGCAGACCATTGCCTCAATAGCGCCCGCGCTTGATCAGCACCGCATTCTCCAATCCGATACTACACTCCAACTCTCTCACGAAATTATAGTCCCAAATTCTGAGACTGTCTATTTGGATTCGATAAGGCTCAATCGAGTCTCAGACTATGCGATTAATTATTCAACAGGCAGCATACATTTTGCTATCCCGCGAAAGATGGATTTCACATCACATAAGTACGTTATTGCCATATTTTACAATTTCTTACCGTTTACATTTCAAACTATATATCGGCATAAAGACTATTCGCTCAGGCGCGACTCAACGACAAACCGTACAACAACAATCGTCAGCAACGCCTCGGCCCCATTCAACAATATCTTTGGCAGCGAACTTCAAAAAAGCGGCAGCATTTATCGGGGGTTTACAGTGGGAACAAACAACAGTCTAGCTCTTAACTCAGGCTTCCGGCTCCAATTTTCGGGAAAATTATCGTCGGATGTTGAGGTTTTGGCTGCATTGACCGATGAAAATACGCCTATTCAGCCCGAAGGAAATACTCAAACGCTCCAGGAGCTCGACAATGTTTTCGTTCAGATCAAGAGTGCAAACTACGAAGCGACATTGGGTGATTTCTATTTGGAGATGGCAGACGGAGAGTTCGGGAGGTTGAGTCGAAAACTTGAGGGGGCAAAAGGGACGGCAAATTTCGCGTCAGGGGGCATCTCAGGCTCTGTCACAATAACTGGCGCGACATCTCGCGGGAAATTCAATACGAATCAATTCCCCGGCATCGAAGGTGTTCAAGGCCCCTATCAGCTTTACGGCAAGAACAACGAGAACAATATTGTCGTGATCGCAGGGACGGAAAAAATCTATGTGGATGGCCAGCTCATGGTCAGGGGCGAAGCAAATGACTATGCAATTGATTATACAAGCAGTCAAATTACCTTTTCTTCCAAGAGGTTAATAACCGGCATCTCACGTATCGTCGTTGATTTCCAATACACGGACCAAGCCTATACACGAAATTTTTTTGCGGTTGAGGCAGACGCAAAAACTCTTTCTGATGCTCTGAAATTTTCCATTCTTTATGCCCAGGAAGGCGACGACCAGAATTCACCCATTGATATCTCTTTGAGCGACAGCGACAAAACGGTGCTGGCACAAAGCGGCGGCAAGCCGGCGACATTATCCGGAGTTGATTCTGTTGGGGTTGATTCCCTCAATATCGGAAAGGGTCAATATGCCGCCGTTGACACGATGGTGCAAGGCGCTGCAGTACGAATTTACGAATATGCACAGGGAACGTACCAGGCGCAGTTCAATGTGACTTTTTCCTATGTGGGATCGGGAGCAGGAGACTATGCGCACGTATTACTCGGCCAGTATCGGTATGTGGGTCCTCATGCCGGCAGCTATTTGCCGATCATCATCCTTCCCGCACCGCAGCTCCAGCAGTTGGCAGACGTCAATACTTCAATTCATATTATGAAAGACCTGACCGTGAGCGGGGAGTTTGCGGCGAGCAGTCTTAATCCCAATCGATTTTCGCCGAATGACGAGGTTACAGGCAATGCAGACAAGTTCTCTACCGAATATGCACCTTCCAACGTTAAGCTGGGGGGAGTTTCTATCGGTTCATTTGACCTCTCTCTTTCCGATCGATATACAGACAAAAATTTTTCCCCCCTTGACCGCATTAATGACGTAGAATTTGGGAGAACGTGGAGCATCGACAGCACCGTAACTCTTCAGCCGTCATCGGAAGAGATACGAGAAGCGAATCTGACATACAATCCGATAAAGGCTCTTACATTTGGCGGCGCAATTGGATCAAATGATATGGGACCTCAATTTACGGCGGACCGCAAGGCAGGTTTCGTGCGGCTCGCTGGCGACTCGCTGCCTAAGGTCGATTATACCATCGACCAGGTGAAGAGCTCGCAGGGAGTAGCGGATGAGCAAAATGATTGGGTCAGACAAAGCGGGTCTATTTCGTACGGCTTCAAGAAATTTCTGCCAAGCTTTCGGTTCGAGCGTGAAGACCGGTCCATTGAAACTCCGACGCAGGATTCTCTGGACAATGCCAGTTTTGGCTTTACGACTTTCGCGCCAAGACTTGCGTTCAAAGGAATTTACGGTATGAATTTTTCTACAGAGCTTGAACTCCGCAACGATAATGGGACCGAGAACGGAAGACTGCAGCCGGAGGACCGGACGGTAACTCAAACCTATGAATGGACACTCCCCGAAATTCAAAACGTTTCATCATCGCTGAACGTCATTCTAAGGGACAAGACGTTCCGCAACCAATTCAGACTGGTCAACACTGATGTGCAATCGGACCTTGTTCGTACGGAAACGCGATATACGCCGTTGCAGCACGGAGTGGACGCGGATGTCTTCTACGAGGCGTCAACGGAACGGTCGGCGCAGCTTCAACGCGTATTTGTGCAAGTGCAACCCGGACTAGGACAGTATGTTTGGGTTGGAACCGGCAATGTCGATGTGACCGATGAAAAGGATTTCCAGTTAAGCAGATACGAAGGTAACTACACGGTCATAACGATACCGACCGATCAACTCGTTCCTGTTATCAATGTAAAAACATCGGCGCGGGTGCGCCTAACGCCCAACAAAATTATTGCGTCACCTTCAGGGTGGTTCGAAAGAGCACTCTCCGCCGTGACCACTGAAAGCTATCTCCGAGTCGAAGAGAAAAGTTCAGATCCGCAGACGAGCGATATTTACCTGCTGCACCTGAGCCACTTTCTAAACCCTGCGACAACCATACTCGGAACGCAGCTGGTTCAGCAGGATCTTTTTCTTTTTGAAAATCGTTCCGACCTTTCGTTCAGGTTCAGATTTCTTCAGCAGGATGGGGCCGGACTATATAGTACCGGTGAGGAACAAAGCTATACTCGTGAACGGTCAATCCGCATACGCTGGCAGCTTGTGTCCGAGATTTCGAATCAAATAGACTATGCAAATAAACAAAACAATCTTGCCGCCTCACCGGCAAGCGGGCGTTCGCAGATCATCTCATCAGACGACATCACCTCCGATTATTCATACCGCCCGGAACAAAACGTCGAGGTAGGATTTAAAATTGAAGTCTCACAGTCCCAGGACAACGTTACGACGGCTCCGCTCATTGCAGATTTGAACGCGCAGTCCCTTCGGACGGTCGTTTCCTTCCGGGGGAGCGGACAAATGAGAATCGATTTATCCCGCGAGGAGGTTTCGCTCGAGAACAATAGGGCCGGCAACCTCGTCCCGTTCGACCTCACCGCCGGAAGGCTGGAAGGAAAAACGTATTTATGGAGCATCACGTTCGATTACAAACTGAGCAACAACCTACAATCTTCTCTGCAATACACCGGCCGCTCTGAACAGTCGCGCATCCCTGTTCATACGTTAAAAGCAGAGGTCCGGGCTTTTTTTTAGCGGCAACATCACAATAATATTTTACTTGCATATAAGTGTCTGGTACCGTATATTTTATTCACTGCAACGTAAAGTCCCGCCTCAAGCGGGACTTTTTTTTGATTGCAGAAAAAGAGCTTGAAAATGGCGCTGGTTGACGACATTTCTAAAATAGCTGCAGCCGTTCTCCCGTCAATCGACGGCTATCTTGTCGATGTCAGCATCCGAGGCGAACGAGGGGGATCGGTCGTTGAAGTGTTTGTCGATACTGATCGGGGAGTTACTGCTGACGAGTGCGGGAAGGTAAATCGATATATTGCCGTGGAGATCGAAAATCAGAATTTGATTCCAGGAAGGTATCGGCTGGAAGTCTCCTCGCCGGGCCTTGACCGCCCGCTCAAACTGGCTCGGCAGTATAAAAAGAATATCGGACGCAGGGTAAAGATTCTCTCGGTATCAGCAGGTTCCCAAACAGAGGCAGAAGGAATTTTGCATGCGGTCAACGAAACGACACTGACGCTGACGACAAAGGAAAGAGAGGAACAGTCCTTTGTACTGGACGAGATTCGGGAAGCATACGTGCTTCCGCAATTCAAATAGAGAACTTTTCTGATGAATTACAATTTTCACTTTGGAGGTTTCAATGAATTATGAGATTGTCGAATCATTTTCTTCACTGGTTCGGGAGAAATCTATCGACAAAGATATTCTTGTCGGAATTGTGGAAGATATTTTTGGAATGATGGTGCGGAAAAAATACGGGCAGGAGGCCAAGTTCGACGTTGTCGTCAATATGGAGAAGGGGGACATCGAAATTTATCTCGAGAAGGAAATCGTGGAAACCGTCGTCGACCCTGTCGCGCAAATCGACGTCGAAACGGCGAGGAAGAAGTCCGGCGAACCGTTGGACGTCGGCGAGGTCTACGTCGAGATCATCAACCTTGCCGATTTCGGCCGGCGATTGATCATCACGGCGAAACAAAACCTCAATCAACGGATCAAAGAACTTGAGAAGGAATTGATCTATAATGAGTACAGCAACTCCATCGGCGAAATACTCGTCGGCGAAGTCTACCAGATCCGAAAGAACGAAATTCTTGTCATGCACAACAAGAATGAGGTCGTCTTGCCGAAAAGCGAACAGATTCAGAAAGAACGGTACAAGAAGGGTGACACGATCCGTGCCGTCATCAAAGAGGTGCGGAAAAATTCCGGCAACCCTACCGTTATCGTGTCGCGTGCCGATACGAAATTTCTGGCGCGCCTTTTTGAGATCGAAATTCCTGAAATTTATGACGGCATCATTGAAATCAAAGACATCGCCCGCGAACCCGGGGACCGCGCAAAGGTCGCGGTCGAATCGCATGACGACCGGATCGACGCTGTCGGCGCCTGCGTCGGCATGAAGGGAGTTCGCATTCACGCAATCGTCCGCGAGCTCAACAACGAAAACATCGACGTGATCAATTACAGCGATGAGCCTCTCGTGATGATCACGCGAGCCCTCGCCCCCGCAAAATTGAAGAAGATCGACCTCGACCTGGAGGCGAAGAAAGCAACGATCCTCGTCGCCGACGACCAGGTATCGCTCGCCATCGGCAAGGGGGGACAAAACATTCGCCTCGCCGGCAAGCTCTCCGGCTTTGACCTGCAGCTCGTGAAAGAGGGAGCAGAATACGACATCGAGCTTATTGAATTCCGCGATGAGATCGGAAAGGAAGTGTACGACAAGTTTATCGAGAGCGGCTACGACACCGCTCAGCAAGTGATGGAGGCGGACGTCGAAGACCTGGTCACGGAGCTTGGCCTTGATGAGGAGAAGGTCAAGGAAATTGTCGCACTCATCAAGAAGGAATTTGAAGAAGCCGAGGTCGATGAAGATGATGAGGAGGAGGGGAGTACAAAAGCCGTTGAAGCGAAAGCTCCGGCGAAGACGGTTGACCAAAAAGAAGAGACCGTTTCAAATACCGACTCCGAATCAGTGAAAGAAGAAAAAGCTGAAACACCGTAACGCTCAAGAAGTTTGATGCTCTATTCACTTAATGTTCTTGTTTCCTTTTCACTAAAGGAATTCGAATGACGGAAGCAACTGAAAAGAAAGTTAAGATATTTAATCTCGCGAAAGATCTCAATCTCGCAAGCGGCACTATTATTGAGTTCCTCAACAAGAAGGGATACACAATTAAGGGACCGATGTCTATCGTCGAGAACGACATGATGAAAGATATTATGTCCCATTTCAAGAAGGATAAGGATGTCGCAGAGCGCCATCAGAAGAAGATCGCGGAGATCAAAGAAACAAAACGGAAAACCGCCGAGAAGAAAAAAGAGACTGAAGAGGAATTAGAAAAAGAAGCTTCCAAGAAAAAGGCTGACGAAGAAGCGCTAGAAACGGCACCGCTCCCAACACCCAGCACTGAAGGTGCCCCCGGAGTCCAAAAAACCGAACCGGCGGTTCCCCAGCCTGCAGCGGTGGAAGGCACCGCCGCTCCCGCAAAAGAGGAACCTCAGATCACCCCCTCGGAAAAACCCGTTCCGGAAAAGACGAAGAGTGAGCCCCCTTCGGCCGCCGAAGTTCTCCTGGAAGAACAAAACGCGAAAAAGAAAAAAGGGGAGAAGTCTTATCGGTCTCCGCTAGACCAGCTCAGCGCACGCCGGCGCGGTCTGACCATCATGGGGAAAATAGAACTCAAGGAAACTCCTGCTCCCGCAGAAAAAGAAGGACGGGCGGCAGGCGCCGCAGCGGAAACGGAAGAACAACGGAAAAGGAAAAAGAAAAAGAAAAAAGTCAAGGACGAAAAAGTTAAAGAAGTTTCTGAATCCGACGTCGAGGACCTTTCTAAAAAGAAGAAAAAGAAAAAAAAGCTTCGGACTCACGACATTGACGATACCCAGGTCAACGAAGCGATCAAACGGACACTTGCGGGAATGGACGAATCTGTTGTCAGCCTGCGCGCCGTAAACAGGAAAAAGAGAAAACGCGAGCGGGAAGAAGAACAGGCACGATTGCTCGAAGAAGCAGAGGGAGAAGAGGGAAAGCTCCGTGTAACGGAATATGTCACGGTCGGCGAACTTGCCACCCTCATGAATGTCCCGGTTGCAGACGTCATCGCAAAATGCATCGGCTTAGGGTTGATGGTGTCGATCAATCAACGGCTCGACAAAGATAACATTATGCTGGTCGCCGATGAGTTCGGCCTCCAGGTGGAATTCCATGAAGAATTTACCGTCGATCTTCTGGAGGATAAACCGGACGCGCCGGAGACCTTGAAGCCCCGTTCGCCCGTCGTGACGATCATGGGACACGTCGATCATGGAAAGACGTCTCTGCTTGACTACATTCGCCGCACAAACGTGGTCGCGGGTGAAGCCGGCGGCATTACGCAGCACATCGGCGCGTACGAAGTGAGCTTGGATTCAGGAAAGAAAATTACATTTCTCGATACACCGGGTCACGAGGCATTTACCGCAATGCGTGCACGGGGCGCCCAGTTGACGGACATCGTTGTGCTTGTGGTCGCCGCAGAAGACAGCGTCATGCCGCAGACTCTTGAGGCAATAAGTCACGCACGGGCCGCTAATGTGCCGATCATCATCGCTATCAATAAGATCGATAAACCTGAAGCGAACCCCGACCGCATTAAGCAGCAGCTTGCCGACAAAGGGATTCTGGTAGAAGAATGGGGAGGGAAATATCAATGCGTCGAGGTCTCGGCAAAGAAGGGGCTGAATGTCGACCTCTTGCTGGAAAAGATCCTGCTCGAGGCCGAAGTTCTCGATTTGAAGGCAAATCCGAACCGCACGGCTCGCGGCGCGGTTGTCGAGGCCCAGATCGACAAGGGCAAAGGAATTCTTGCGACGATCCTTGTCCAGAAGGGTACGCTGCGCATCGGAGATCCGTTCGTCGGCGGCATTTACAGCGGAAAAGTAAAAGCTATGTTCGATGAACGAGGACGGCGAACCGAGGTTGCGGGACCGTCCGCTCCCGTTCAACTTCTTGGGTTCGACGGCATCCCGCAGGCCGGCGATCAATTCATCGCAGTCGATTCAGACCGGATCGCGCGTGAAATCAGCCTCAAGCGTCAGCAATTGAAACGCGAGCAGGATTTCAGGCAGATCCATTTTGTCACGCTTGATGAAATTTCTGAGCAGATCCAGGCTGGCCAGCAAGTACGGGAACTCTCGATCGTTGTGAAGGGAGATGTTGACGGATCCGTTGAAGCCTTAGCCGATTCGCTGATGAAACTTTCGACTGCGGAAGTAAAGATACGGGTGATCCACAAAGGAGTCGGCGGGATCTCTGAATCCGACGTTCTTCTTGCAGCTGCGTCCAATGCGGTCATCATCGGATTCCACGTTCGTCCGAATTTGAATGCACGCCGTCTTGCAGAGCAGGAGAAAGTCGACATACGGCTTTATAATATCATTTACGATGCGATCAACGAAGTGCGCAACGCTCTTGAAGGGCTGCTCGCTCCGACGCTCTCTGAAGAAGTGACTGCGACGGTCGAGGTGCGCGAAACGTTCAAGGTTCCCAAGATCGGAACGATCGCCGGCTGCTACGTGACAGACGGAAAGATTGTTCGAAACAACAAAGTCCGCCTCCTTCGCGACGGGATCTCTATTTTTGACGGAACGTTCGCCTCGCTAAAGCGTTTCAAGGACGATGTGCGTGAAGTGGAGCAGGGATTTGAATGCGGCATCGGACTGGAAAACTTCAACGACATTAAAGTCGGCGACGTCATTGAGGCGTACAAAGTTATCGAAACGAAGCGGAAGCTCTGAGGCGAAGAACGAGTCTCTGTTTTCTTCTTTTGCAAAAGGTTTGAAATGTCAGTCAGGACAGAAAGAGTTGCATCGCTCATCCGGCATGAGCTTGGTACAATTATCAGCCGCGAGTACAGCGGCGGAGAATTGGGTTTCAGCACGGTAACGGAAGTCAGGGTAACGCCCGACCTTAAACTCGCAAAGATCTATGTGAGCATTCTGGGCGCACCTCCGGTGCGGGAAAAAACGTTGGCGCGGCTGGAGAGCGAGAAGTCGCATATTCGGGGACTTCTTGCGTCACGCGTCACTATGAAATTTATACCGGCGCTTCAGTTCTACCACGACAATACCATGGACCGGGTTGAAGCACTTGAGAACTTGATAAAAAAGATCCACGAAAATGACACCAAGCCTGAGTGAGCCGGTAACGATGACCTCGGACGCCCGCACGCTGGATTTTGAGAGAGGCGAGGTGCTCCTTGTCGACAAGCCGTTGAACTGGACATCGTTCGACGTCGTGCACCGCGTGAGGGATTTATTCCACGTGAAAAAAGTGGGACATGCCGGCACGCTCGACCCGCTCGCAACGGGATTGCTGATCCTCTGCACGGGAAAGAAGACAAAGGATATCGATACGTTTACCGGACAAGAAAAAGAGTACGAGGGAATTATGCAGCTCGGCGCAACGACTGCGAGCTTCGATTCCGAGACTCCCGAGCAAGATCAAAAAGAGTATGTACGCATTGACGAGGAGCAGATCCTCAGCGTTTTTTCCAGCTTCGTGGGATCGCAGCTGCAAGTCCCGCCGATGTACTCGGCGGTAAAATACGGCGGAAAACCGCTGTACAAATACGCCCGAAAGGGACGCTCGCTGGTGCGCCAGCCGCGTGAAATCAGCATTTCCGAATTTACGCTGATAAAAATGGAACTTCCGTTTGTGCATTTCCGCGTGGTATGCTCGAAAGGAACATACATTCGATCCATCGTCGATGAATGCGGAAAAAGATTGTTGTGCGGAGCATATCTTAAGGAACTCCGACGTACCCGCATCGGTACGTTATCGCTGCAGCAGGCGCTGCATATCGAGGACTTGTACTCTTTGAGAGACCGGTGTACGTCGATGAGTGTTGTGTAGTACCATGAAAATTATTCAATCGACCTCGGAAATCCGGCGAAACAAAGATTCCGTTATTTCAATCGGGACTTTTGACGGCGTTCACCTCGCGCATCAAAAAATAATCCGCGAAGTGATTCTGAGAGCGAATGAACGGAACGGTCAAAGCGTGATCGTCACGTTCAATCCGCATCCTAAGGAAGTTGTCGGGAAGAAGGAAAGCGGCAACGGTGCAGACCAGCCGAAGGCGGTCCGGTTACTGACGACTCACGAGGAGAAAATTGAACTGCTGTCGCACCTCGGAGTTGATGTCGCATTTGTCGTTCCTTTCACGTATGAGTTTTCGCGAAAGCCGTTTCGCGAGTTTTACACGGAGTATATCGTGAACGGCGTAGGCGTGAGCGAGGTGATCGAAGGATACGACCACGGATTCGGAAGAGACCGCGAAGCCGGACTGGCTCAGTTGCTCGCCCTTGGACGGGAATTCGGTTTTTCTGTGGTTGCCGAGAAGCAATATTTCGCGGATGGTGAACTCGTCAGCAGTTCGCGGATTCGTACGCTTCTGCAGGAAGGGGAGGTCGTCAAAGCCAACGGCCTGCTCGGCAGACGGTACGGCTTTACCGGCACGGTCATCGCCGGAGACGGGCGCGGCAAAACGCTGGGCTTCCCGACGGCAAACATCGCCGTCAGCGACCCTCGGAAAATTCTTCCCGGGAACGGCGTGTACGCGGTCAAGGTGCTGATCGACGGCGCGTCGCTTGCCGGGCTCATGAGCATCGGCGTGCTGCCGACCTTCTACGAGCAACACGCACCCGTGTGCGAAGTGTATCTCTACGATTTCGACAACGATATTTATGGACGCTCCGTCACGGTAGAGTGCCTTCAAAAAATTCGCGGAGAGAAAAAGTTCGGGTCGGCAGAGGAACTGGTCAAGGAAATGAATAATGATAAACGCATAGGCAAAAATATTTTAGAGAATGTTCAATAGCATACCATACAATTATTTCTAAGGAGTGTTCATGGCAATTTCAAAGGCACAAAAGGCGGAATTCATTAAGAAGTACGGCAAATCTGCGACCGATTCCGGGACTCCTGAAGTCCAAATCGCAATTCTTACGGCGAACATCAACGCGCTCTCGTCTCATTTCGATACGCACAAAAAGGATAACCATTCACGAGTCGGCTTGCTTCGGATGGTCGGAAAACGACGCCGTTTGCTCGACTATCTCATGGAAAAAAACATCGACCGCTACCGGAAGATCATCCAAGAGCTGGAAATCCGCAAGTAGCGCGGATGTGCACAAGACGCGCTGAACTAATTCAGCAGTCAAACGATTCAAATAAGGCAAAGAATACTCATGGTAGTCAAAAAAGAAATTCAAATAGGGAATAAAACGTTGTCGTTCGAAACCGGCAGGTTCGCCAAACAGGCGGACGGCGCCGTGATGGCACGGTATGCCGACACGATGGTCCTCGCAACAGTGGTCGCACATAAAGAATCCGAAGATGACCTGGATTATTTTCCGCTTCAAGTGGAATACCGGGAGAAGATGTCTTCGGCGGGAAAAATTCCCGGAGGGTTCTTGAAGCGGGAGGGAAGGCCATCCGATAAAGAAATTCTGTCGGCTCGCCTCATCGACCGGCCGATCCGGCCGATGTTTCCGGAAGGCTACCATAATGAGACGCAAATTATCGTCAACGTCTTCTCATCGGATCAGCAGAATGATGCGGACGTGCTGGGCGCGTGCGCAGCGTCGGCAGCATTAATGATTTCGGATTCACCGTTCGACGGCCCCATCGCGGAAGTCAGGATCGGAAGGGTCAACGGAGAATTGTTGATCAACCCGACATTCGACGAACTCGAAGCGAGCGATATGGACGTTACAGTTGCAGGAACCGATGATTCGATCGTGATGGTCGAGGGAGAATCCCGCGAAATCAGTGAATCCGACATCCTTGGCGCGCTCAAATTTGCCCACGAGTCAATCAAGAAGATTTGTACGCTGCAAAGAGAGCTTGCGGCTGAAATAAAAATGCAGAAGCGCCCCATCGTGCTTTCTGAAATCAATTCGGATTTGCTCGCGGCGGTCAAGACAATTGCGGCGGAGAAGATTCGCACGACGGTAAACACCGTGTTGTCAAAAGACGACCGTTCAAAGGCAAATGCGGCCATCGTTGAAGAAGTCAAAACCTCGCTTGCTGAGAAATTCCCGGAACAGGAAGATTCCATCAAACAAATCCTGCACGACATCGAAAAGGTTGAGATGCGTGAGATGATCCTTGCGAAGAAGAAGCGCCTGGACGGACGAGGTTTAGCGGATATCCGGCCGATCGCCATTGAGCTCGGCCTGCTGCCGCGTGCACACGGCTCCGCCCTTTTTACACGCGGAGAAACGCAATCATTGACAACCGTGACCCTCGGTACAAAACTCGACTAACAAATGGTAGACGGATTTCTCCCAAAAACGACCCGCCGTTTCATGCTGCACTATAATTTCCCCCCGTTCAGCGTCGGCGAAACAGGAAGGCTCGCAACAGGCCGGCGTGAGGTCGGACACGGCAACCTTGCCGAACGAGCCTTGAAAAATATTCTTCCGGATGGAAAGGAATTCCCTTACACGGTGCGCGTCGTTTCCGACATCCTGGAGTCGAACGGCTCTTCGTCGATGGCGACGGTCTGTGCCGGTTCACTCGCGCTGTTCGACGGAGGAGTCCCGTTGAAGAAATCGGTCGCAGGAATCGCTATGGGCTTAGTAAAGGAAGGGGATCGCGTTGCGATCCTCAGCGATATTCTCGGCAATGAAGACCATCTCGGAGACATGGATTTCAAAGTCGCAGGAACAAGAGACGGGATCACCGCTTTTCAAATGGATATCAAGATCAAAGGGATCTCTTTTGAGATCATCGAAAAAGCAGTTCAACAGGCAAAAGACGGAAGACTCCATAAACTCGCGATCATGGACGCAGTCATCTCGGCGCCGCGAGGTGACCTGAGTCAGTACGCACCGCGGTTAACGACGATCAAGATCCCTGTCGATATGATCGGAGCGGTCATTGGCCCGGGCGGCAAGAACATCCGGAATATCGTCTCTGAATCCGGTGCCGAAGTCAATATCGAAGATGACGGAACGATCGTCATCGCCGCGACCTCTAAAGAGGCAAGCGAGAAAGCCCGCGCAATGATCGGGCGCATTACAGAAGTGCCCGAGGTCGGAAAAACGTACAAAGCGACCGTGAAGAAGATCATGGATTTCGGCGCCTTCGTCGAAATTCTCCCCGGTAAGGAAGGCCTTGTCCACGTTTCCCAGCTTGACGTGAAGCGAATCGAGAAGGTTGCCGATTTCGTCAAAGTAGGCGACGTCTTCGATGTAAAACTTCTCGAGATAGACGACAAGGGACGTCTAAACCTGAGCCGGAAGGCGGTGATGCTTGCCGAAAAGAAAAAAGAAGAAGTTCCACAAAGCAACTAGAAGCCATCTCAAAAGTGGTTTCGATGTAGATTGCATTTGTAAATGTCATGCTGAGTCCCGCTTCACAGCGGGGATAGACTTCGCGAAGCATCCACGACACTGAAGCCTTGTAGATTCACAATGCATGATTGTCATGGATACTCCCGAAGGTCGCGAAGCGATCCCTTTGGGAGATGCCTTCGGCATTCACTTCGCTTCACTCCGTTTCCCGAAGGGATCCCTTTGGGACAGAATCACATTTATTGGAGTTTCTTAAATAGCTTCTAATTATCCCGTGGAACATTTCAATTCTTTGGAGAAAATCTTCACGGCTTTGTTGAATGGATAAAATACTCCATCCGGCACGACATCTCCGGGGTGAAATTTCCGTCCCCGGCGATAAGTCGATTTCGCACCGCGCGGTGATGATAGGATCTCTTTCAGAAGGAACCACTGAGATTGCGGGATTTCTGAATGCGGCAGACCCCCGCAGTACGCTTGAATGCATCAATGCCCTGGGCATCAAAACATCGTTGACCTCCACGACGCTCCGCATCTCAGGGGAAGGACTCCATGGTTATCGCGAGCCCAGGGCTCTTCTGGATGCCGGAAATTCAGGAACAACGATCCGTCTGTTAACCGGAATTTTGGCGGGGCAAAAATTTCCAAGCATCATATCGGGCGACCAGTACCTCGTACGAAGGCCGATGAAGCGCATCATCGATCCGCTCACTGAAATGGGGGCTCATGTCGTCGGAACCGACAAGCTTACCGCCCCGTTAAAAATTTTCCCATCCGATACACTTCATGGAATCACGTACGAACTTCCTATTCCCAGCGCTCAAGTCAAATCTGCCATTTTACTCGCAGGGTTGTTCGCAGAAGGAACCACTACCGTAGTAGAATTGCAAGGCTCCAGGGACCACACCGAACGAATGCTCGGCCTGACCCCGACTCGCACCGATTCCGTGATCGATGTATCGGTGGTCGGCGGAAAACAGATTCCGGCAAAACAATTCTATATCCCCGGTGATCCGTCGTCGGCGGCCTTTTTTATTGTAGCCGGGCTTATCGCGCAAAACTCAGAGATCATGATAAAGAATGTCGGCATCAATCCTACACGAACCGGATTCCTCGACGTGCTTCGTTCAATGGGAGGCAATATCACGGTAGAGAATGAACGAAAGATCGGCGGTGAACCGATCGGCGATATCGTCGTAAAGAGTTCTGCTCTTCGATCAAACATCATCCTCGAAGGGGCGATCATTCCAAATATCATCGATGAAATCCCGATCCTTGCTGTCGCGGGTGCGTTCGCAGCCGGAACGTTCGAAGTACGCGGTGCCTATGAATTGCGCAACAAAGAGAGCGACCGTATCGGCGCGGTCTGCGAGAATCTCTCGCTCATGGGGGTCGACGTTGAAGAGGTCGAGGATGGATTTGCATTTAACTCAAAAAGTGTCTTAATTCCCTCAACTTTTGACAGCTTTGGGGACCACCGCATTGCAATGGCATTCGGCGTCGCCGCCGTCAATCTCCAAGGAGACTCGACGGTAAAAGACTCCGGCTGCGTTGATATTTCATTCCCGTCATTCTGGGATACGCTTCACACGTTGGCAAATTAGATGAGGTACTCGTGGCAAGTGTAAAGCTGGAAAACATACGAAAAGAATACGAAGGCGGCGTAGTTGCCGTGAAGGACGTGAACATCGACATCGCCGACAAGGAATTCGTCGTACTCGTCGGCCCGTCAGGCTGCGGCAAATCCACAACGCTCCGCATGATCGCGGGCCTCGAGGATATCACCAGCGGGACGGTGTCCATTGACGGCACAGTCGTCAACGAAGTGCCCCCGAAAGACCGGGACATCGCAATGGTGTTCCAAAATTACGCGCTGTATCCACACATGACCGTGTATGAGAATATGGCTTTCGGACTAAAACTCCGGAAATATCCTAAGGCCGAAATAGAAAGCCGCGTGCACGAAGCGGCGCAGATTCTTGGCATTGAAGAATATCTCGACCGAAAGCCGAAAGCGCTATCGGGAGGGCAGCGCCAGCGTGTGGCGGTAGGAAGAGCGATCGTACGCAAGCCAAAAGTATTTCTTTTCGATGAGCCCCTCAGCAACCTCGACGCAAAATTACGCGTTCAAATGCGGACCGAAATATCGAAGCTGCATCACAGCCTTCAGGCAACGATGGTTTACGTCACCCATGACCAGACAGAAGCAATGACGATGGGGGACAAGATCGTTGTGATGAAAGACGGTATTGTGCAGCAAATAAACACTCCGCTAAATCTCTACCATCATCCTCTTAACAAGTTCGTGGCTGGATTTATCGGCAGCCCGGCGATGAATTTCCTGGAGGGAACCATCACGAAAAAGGGGGGACTTGTGTTCACCGAGGATTCGACGGGAGTCGTGCTTAAACTGCCGAAAGAGTACCAAACAAAACTGAAACCGTACATTGGAAAAGGAATCTGGCTGGGGATCAGACCGGAGCATATTGCAGATGCAAAGAAGGCGAGCGGCACGAAGTATGCACGCTGCAAGGCGAAAATCGAGGTGGTGGAACCGATGGGAAACGAGATCTTTGTCTATTTCAGTACCGGCAACAATAAACAATACGTTTCACGAATTATCGCAACGGAAGAACCAAAGGCGGGGAAAGAAATGGACCTCGCCTTCAATATGGCGAAGGCACACTTCTTTAACAAAGAGACGGAAAAGGTTATCTGACAGCGGTGAGCGTTACAGGTCGATGAGTTGGTGTTGAAACCGGTCGATGACAATTTCACCGCTGAGCCACTTGACAAAATCCGGGCCGTACTTGTTCATATAGTACACGACGTTAAACTCTCTTTCCTGAAAATTCGTTTTCGGATAGATATTCGCCGCGACTTTTTGAATTTGTTTTATCGTCACTTCCTGCCTTCGCTGCTGAGCCGATTGCGTTTTTTCTTTCAAAACATTCAATTGCGCATCGATCCGCGCCAGCGTAGAATCGATAGCCCCCGAGAGGGTCGGGTCTATCTGCTGAATGCCGAAGCGCGATTCAGCCACCGCTTCATGAAAGCGAGTATGAAGCTGATCGAACAATGCATCGACTTTCACTTCTGAAACTTGTTCCGCTATCCGGGCCAGCAGGGGATCGAGGTCCGACCAAATTTCTGTAAATCCCACCTGAAATTTCTCCAGAATGTTTTTCACTTTCTCTTCCAGAATGGTAGCGCTTGCCCGCGGATAGACAACCGGCATCTGAACGCCAAACGATTCATATACCGGCTTCAATTGCGCAAAATAAGCGATCTCCGAAGGCCCGCCGACGTATGCGATGGTCGGCAGAATCGCGTCCTGACATATCGGCCTCAGAACGACATTTGGGGAAATCAGTTCAGGTGAATTCTCGACAATACCGTTCAACTCCTCTTTGGAAAAGAATTGCCTTGTCCCTTTCAGACTGTAATCGTTTTCCCTTGGTTCGATGAGGTAGCGTCCCCCTTTGTGTATCATGAATAGGTTAATCGATTTCGCTTTGATCTGGGCATGATAGTGCTCCTCTAGCCCCGCACTCGTATCGATAACCATTTGCGAGGTCCGCGACATTCCCGCAATTTCTTTTTGAAACACGGGCTTGAGAATGTTTTTTAGCTCTGCGTTTCCCGGATTGAGAAATACGAGGCCGGAATCTTCAAACATCTGATTCATCAAACCTACAAATGCGGCGCCGAATGTGGCCCCCGAACGGTAATGCCCTCTCAGAGCAGCAAACAGCGGCGCTTTAAACTCCGAATCCTGAAGCTGTGCCTGCAATCGGTCAAAAAAGCCGTCGATGAAACCGTCGAGGACAATGTTGCCGACAGGTCCAGGATTTCTTTCAAAAGGTTTCCCGCCGAACAAATATTCAATTGTCTGAAGATCACCGGCGGAGTTGAGGACGTTGAGCTTATTGATCTCCTCAAAATCGTGGTCCTCATTTTCAACCCAGAAAACAGGAACAAAATTATAGTCGGGGTATTGCGATGACAACTGTTCGGCGAGTTTAATGGCGGTCAACGTCTTATAGATGGTGTACAGAGGGCCGGAACAAATCCCAACTTGCTGACCGGTGACGACAGCGACCGTGTTCTCGTTACCCAGCAAGTCGATATTCGCGAGAGTACGAATGCCGCAATGATGCAGCTTATTCTGCTCGGTGAGAACACGAACAAGCGTTGAACGGTTTTTCTGTTTTGAAAGCACTTTATCAATGAGTTTCTTCCAGCTGTTACGATCGCGAAAATCGGCGGCGTAGTAATCTTTCAGCTTATCGAAATCATTTAAGTAATCTACAAACAGCGGTGTAATTCCGACTTCAAAATTCTGAATCTGTTTGTATTCAATCCAATCCATTGGTGCTCTCAAGTAGTGAATGAAATTACGTCCAATATACGCGCTAAAGTCGTAAGAATCAATTGACTCGATCAGAGCGCACCGGCAGGACCAGTACGTAGTTTCGGACATTTCCGCCGGGGACAGTTAATTGATTTTCGTCATCCCGTACAATATATTACAGTATGAAATTGGCAGGAAGAACAGCTTTGATCACTGGCGGAACGGGCGAGCTCGGCAGAGCAGTAGCGAAGCACTTTCAGGACGAAGGCGCAGATGTCGCTGTCACGTACAGGTCGGACGCAGAAGCGGCGGAATTTCGGAAACAATTTCCCGACGTTACTTTATTAAAAGGCGATTTATCCAACGTCGAAGATGTTCGGCAGGTTTTTGAATCGATGTTAGAAAAAAAGGGAACGATCGATATTCTATGCAACCTCGTCGGCGGATACATGTCTACAAAGAACGTCACCGACCTGACGGAAGCCGAATGGGACTTCATGTTTTCCTTAAATTTGAAAACGTGCTTCCTCTGTTCGCAAAGTGCATTGCGCGTTATGCAAAAGAAGAAGTACGGGAGGATTGTCAACGTCTCAGCAATGGCCGGACTTTCTCCCACGGCCGGACGCGGCGCCTACGGCATTTCCAAAGCTGCTGTCGCTGCGCTGACGCGAATTGCCGGCGAGGAAGCAAAAGCTCTTCTTGACTCCAATATCTCGGTCAACGCAATAGCTCCGAGCGTGCTCATGACCGAGTCCAACACACGCTCAGCTTCGAAAGAAGAGACGAAGGGATGGGTCACGCTGGAGCAGGCAGCGAGCGTTATTGGATTCCTTGCTTCCGACGAATCGTCGGCAATCAACGGAGAAACGATCAAAGTCTACGGCGGTATCTAATTTCACTTTTACGAGGATGAACATTGTATGGGATTGACTCAGCGGATCAACGAGGACTTAAAAGCCGCCATGAAATCGGGTAACAAGCTGCGCCTTGAAACTCTGCGGATGCTTCGCGCGCAAATCATCGAATTCGAAAAGAAAGGACTGGACAGGCCGATGAACGAGGACGACGAAATGTCAATCCTCATGTCCGCCACAAAAAAACGAAAAGAGTCGATTGAACATTTCAAAAATGCGGGGAGGATGGAGCTGGTAGATCAGGAAACGAAGGAGATTGAAATAATTTCCGAGTATTTGCCGAAACAATTGTCCCGGGAAGATGCGGAGAAAATTCTCGAGAATCTCATCCGCGAATCCGGCGCCGCATCGACAAAAGACCTGGGGAAGGTGATGCCGTTGGCGATGAAAGAACTGAAGGGAAAAATTGACTCCAAGGTAATTTCTGAGATCGTAAAACAAAAGCTCGGGGCCCCGTCATGACTACATTCGACACAATTCTTGTTGCTGTCATTGGCCTCTTCATGCTTGCGGGATGGCGAAGCGGTTTTATCAAAAAAATCATTGCACTCGCGTGTCTTGCAGGTTCGCTCATCCTTGCAACAAAATACGCCTCTTCATTCGGTGAAATGGTCCTGGTGCCGATGGGAATTTCTCCCGGAGGGAGTACGACACTTTCATTTATTATTATCGTGGGCGGAATCATGATCTCTCAGGCGATCATATACAAGATCGCGATCAAAAAGCACGCCGACGGGACATGGAACAAGATAGGGGGCGTCATTGTCGGCGGCGTAGAAGGCGGAATTTTCCTCAGCTTAATCGTTATCTTCTGTAGTATCTATATTCACTTCCCGTCAGCGGAAACTCGATCGGATTCACTCTTGTACCGTCCGGTCAAGAATTTTGCCCCGCGTATTTTTGACAGCGTGAATACGTTTTTACCCGAATCAGAAGACTTTTACCAGGAAATCATAAGCACAGTGAAGAAAGCGTCTAACCACAGAGAAGCACCTTCGCACCAATGACCGAATTTAAGTCTGCAGCCGAAAAGCTTGAATTCAAGAAGATACTCGGCCGTTTGCAAGGCTACGCTTCATCCGATTTAGGCAAAACCGCTGCGGAGCACGTTGCTCCATCCGGAAATCTAACCCAAATTGCTCAAGAGTTAAACCGCGTCGACGAGATGAAAAGGCTCCTCGAAAGCGACGATGCCTTTCCAATCGACGGACTGCGGGACATCCGTGGGACAGTCCAGAGAGCCGGAATTGAAAATAGCATCCTCGGCCCCGGCGACCTTCTTCCGATCGCACTTACACTTCAAGCAGCGAGAAATATCAAGACATACATTCAGAAGAGGAGAGAGGTCTACCTTGAGTTGTACACGCTCTGCGAATCCGTGAACATCAATAAAATACTTGAGTTCAATATTAGTCAAGCCATTGATGAGAATGGAAATATCAAAGACACCGCAAGTAAAGAATTGAAGTCAATCCGGAGCGAACTGGTATCAATGTACGAGATGCTGCGAAAGCAGTTGGAACGCATTCTGAAGAACGTTTCTGAAAAGGGACTAGCACAAGAAGAGATTATCACAACCAGAGACGGCAGGATGGTGATCCCGGTGAAAGCGGAACAAAAGCATAACGTCCCCGGTTTCATCCATAGCTCATCCTCCTCCGGATTCACAGTTTTCATCGAACCTGCAGAGACACTCTCGCTTAATAATGAGATTCGCGAACTTCACTTTAGAGAAGCTCGCGAGATTGAAAAGATTCTTCGTGCACTGACAATGCAGGTACGAGAGGTATCATCCGAATTGTTGCAAAGCCTGCAAACATTGCAACTCATAGATTTGATCTATGCAAAAGCGAAGTATTCCATTGAAATTAAAGGAAATAAACCCTTTCTGAAAGAATTTGGATCCCTTAAAATTGTAGATGCCCGACACCCGATTTTACTGTTGCGCCATCCGCGGGAAAAAGTGATTCCGCTCTCGATTGAATTGGGGAATGGCTACAACACGCTCCTCATCACAGGCCCGAATGCCGGCGGTAAGAGCGTCGCTATGAAGACTGTGGGCGTTCTCGTGTTAATGCTCCAATGCGGAATCCATGTGCCAGCTTCACCGGACTCAGAGTTTCCGGTCTTTGAGAAACTCTTTGTTGACATCGGAGACGATCAGTCAATTGAGAATGATCTCAGTACATTCAGTTCGCATATTACCATGCTGCGGGATATCTTGAAGTCTGCGGACGGCCACAGCCTGATCCTGATCGATGAAGTAGGCGCAGGGACCGACCCGGTCGAGGGAGGAGCTCTTGCTGCCGTAATATTGGCCGAGCTGACCAGGGCTGGAGCATTCACCATTGCCACAACTCATCAAGTCACATTGAAAGCCTTTGTCCACGAAACCGAAGGCATGGAAAACGGGGCAATGGAATTCGACCAAGCGACCCTGACTCCCACGTTTCATTTTAGATTTGGGATTCCCGGAAGCAGCTATGCCCTTGAGATCGCCCGGAGGCTCGGTGTTCCGCCGACACTCATTCTCGAAGCTGAAAGGATGGCAGGAGAGCAAAAGTCACGGTTGGAAAACCTTATAGTCGATCTCGAAAGTCGTTCCCAATCGCTCTCGAAACAGCTGTCAATGGTTGAAGATGAGAAGCTGAAATATAACGAGTTAGTCGAAAATTATGAATCTAAGCTTAAGGGATTGCGCGAAGAAATCAGGATAACAAAATCTACGGCTATTGAAGAGGCAAAAGAAATCATTAACAAGGCAAACTCCATCATTGAAAAGTCGATCAAAGAGATCAGGCAGCGGCAGGCTGATAAAACATCGATTGTACAAAGTAAACAGGAAATTAGTCTGCTTGGAAATGAAATCCATGAGATGGAACTGGCATTGGAGGAGATCGAACAGACTGCTCCCGGCATCGACATGACACAGACGATTCACAAAGGAACTACGGTCCGTCTGAAATCAAATTCGCAAGTCGGCGAAGTTTTGCAGGCCCCCGACGCCAACGGAGTTCTTCAGGTCGCGTTCGACAGCCTAAAATTGCGCATTCATGTGAATGACATTGTTCCGATCAACAAGCCCAAAAGCCTGTCAAACCTATACATCCCCGTCGTGTTAGAGGGAGATCCGAAACGAGAACTCGATGTGAGAGGATTGTACGGCGATGAAGCTTTACAAGCCGTTGATAAATTCTTAGATAGTGCCATTGTTACAGGGTTGCATCAAGTTAATATTATCCATGGTAAAGGATCAGGCGCCCTTCGGAAAAAAATTACTTCCTTTCTTAAGTCCGATTCAAGAATCAAGTCGCACCATTTCGGGGAGTGGAACGAAGGAGGAATGGGAGTCACCATCGTCGACCTGAAGAGCGAATGATGGGAAAAAAGATTCATAAGTTGCTTATTGCAAACCGGGGGGAGATCGCACTGCGAATCCACCGCTCGGCTGCTGAAATGGGCATTCAGACAGTAGCCGTTTTTTCAGATGCCGATCGTTGTGCTCCCCATGTTCTTAATGCTGCCGAAGCGTATCCGCTGTTTGGAAATTTGTCAAAAGATACTTACCTGGACATCGATAAGATCATCGATATCGCAAAGAAGTCACGGTGCGATGCAGTTCATCCGGGATATGGATTTCTCTCGGAGAATGCCGAATTCGTCGAAGCTGTAGCGTCAACCGGAATGACGTTCGTAGGTCCACCCGCATCTGCGATGAGAGCGTTGGGCAGCAAAACTTCTGCGCGCGATCTTATGCACAAAGCGAATGTTCCGATAGTTCCCGGAACTACATCTGCAATCAAAGAAACTGGTGATGCAATTAAAGTTGCAAAGCAGATCGGGTATCCAATCCTCATCAAAGCAGTTCATGGCGGCGGTGGGAAGGGGATGAGAAGAGTTGATCGGGAAGAGGATTTAAGACACGCGATCAAACAGGCTCAATCGGAATCACTCAAGGCCTTTGGCAGCGGAGACGTTTTCATTGAAAAATATTTGCAGAATCCACGGCATATAGAAATTCAGATACTTGCAGACATGCATGGCAGCGTCATTTTTCTAGGTGAAAGGGAGTGCTCGATTCAGCGGAGGCATCAAAAAGTCATTGAAGAGTGCCCAAGTTCGCGATTGCCGGATTCCGTACGAGCCGAGATGGGAAAAGCAGCTGTCAGCGCGGCGCAGGAATGCGGTTATGTTAATGCAGGTACAATTGAATTCTTGGTGGATTCGAGTAATTCATTCTATTTCTTAGAAATGAACACCAGACTTCAAGTAGAACATCCTGTAACAGAATTGGTCTATGGCATCGATCTGGTCAAGACACAACTAGGAATTGCTCAAGGCGAAAAACTTCCGCTCAGACAGGATGGCGTGGTTGCACGAGGGCACGCGATCGAATGCAGAATATGTGCAGAAGATCCATTTAACAATTTTCTCCCTTCTACAGGAACGATCGAAGAATATGCTCCCAGCGAAGGGCCTGGGATCAGGCATGATTCCGGGATCATGAAGGGGACGAACGTAGTCCACTTCTACGATCCGTTGATGGCGAAACTAGCAGTATGGGCAATCGATCGGGAAGAGGCGATCCAGAAAATGGCGCGAGCGCTCTCTGAGTATGTAATCTCCGGGGTGGCTACGACAATACCATTTTGCGTATTTGTCCTCTCGCATCCGAATTTTGCAGAAGGAAGATACGATATAGAGTTTGTTGAAAAATATTTTCATCCGGACCAGATGACCGGGGATAATGATATAGAAATGGCCGCCTCGCTTCTTGCAGCTTCTGTGCACAACTCAGCTCCCAAAAGTACCAATCACCGCTCTACTCTTCAAGCGGAGAAGCTCAGCAGATGGAAGAATGGCCGGATGGGAGAATAAGAGATGACTACGGTAAGCACCACCATCGAAAATAAAGAGTTCAAATGGTCATTTGATTCGGACAGTTCTTCCGTAACGCTTGGAAAAAGTACTTATCACGCTGATATACAGGAAATTTCTCGGGAACGGTATTCGATTCTTCTCGATGGCAAATCATACCTAGCAATTCTTACTAGAAATGGATTTGCTTATTCAGTCCTAATCAACGGAAAAATATACAATATAGAAGTCGAGACTTCGGCCAAAAAATTAATAAATCTACGCACTGACGCTGCCGGTAGTAATCACGCGCATCTTGAGATCCGGTCTCCGATGCCAGGCATGGTCGTCCGATGCGAGGTTCTGGAAGGAACGAAAATTGAAGCTGGAGGCGGTTTGTTGATTCTCGAAGCAATGAAAATGGAAAATGAAATACGGGCGACGAGAAGCGGTACAATCAAGAAGATCTTTGTTCAGGAAAGACAGGTTGTAGACAAGGGCGAATTGCTTATCACAATGGAATAAAGGAATCAGGACGTTATGCCGAACACTCAGAACCAAGAACCAGAAGTTACTGAGGCACTTGCCATCCAGCACGGACTTACGGAAGAAGAATATGGCTGGATCCTCAAAATTCTCGGGAGAAACCCGTCGTACACCGAGTTGGGAATCTTCAGCGTCATGTGGAGCGAGCATTGCAGTTACAAGAATTCTATTGCACTCTTGAAGACCCTTCCACGATCGGGCGGACGCCTTCTCGTCAACGCGGGAGAAGAAAACGCCGGCCTTGTCGATATCGGCGACGGCCTCGCCGTTGCATTCAAAATTGAAAGCCATAATCATCCATCGGCTGTTGAGCCGTATCAAGGAGCTGCAACCGGAGTAGGCGGAATCATGAGAGACATTTTCACCATGGGAGCACGGCCAATTGCCTCTCTAAATTCGCTGAGGTTTGGAGATCTCGCCGACGAACAAGCCCGGCAGTTATTCCGCGGAGTTGTTAAGGGGATAGGGGACTACGGCAACAGCTTTGGCGTTCCGACTGTTGCAGGTGAGGTCTATTTCGACAAAAGCTATCTGGGAAATCCGCTTGTCAACGCAATGGCCGTGGGAATCGTTAAACACTCAGAGATCGCGTCAGCGGTATCACGGGGCGCCGGCAACCCCGTTATGATCGTTGGCTCATCGACCGGAAAAGACGGCATTCATGGAGCCACGTTCGCGTCTGAGGAGATTTCCGAGAAGTCAGAAAGCAAACGGCCGTCGGTTCAAGTCGGCGATCCATTTACTGAAAAACTACTCCTCGAAGCAACCCTTGAAGTCGTCAGGGCCGGATTGTTGATAGGAATACAAGATATGGGCGCTGCCGGAATTACTTGTTCAACAACTGAAATGAGCGCCAAAGGCAAATCGGGAATGCGAATAGACCTGGATAAGGTGCCGGTGCGTGAATCCGACATGTCGGCGTACCAGATCATGCTGTCCGAATCTCAGGAGAGAATGCTGCTCGTCGCCAAAAAGGGAGAGGAACAAAAGGTGACTGAGATTTTTGATAAGTGGGATCTTCATTCAGTCGTGATCGGCGACGTAACAGATGATGGAAGGGTAAAAATCTATAAAGGGGGCGAACTTAAAGCCGACGTCCCTGCCGAAACACTGGTTTTGGGGGGCGGTGCTCCCGTATATACGCGCGAGTCAAGGAAACCCGATTATATCGGAAGCCAATCGCACGCGGCCCCTAAATCCTTGGACCAACCTGCCGATTTGAAAAAAGTTCTTCTACAGTTGATGGGAAACCCGAATATCGCCAGCAAGAGATGGGTATTTGAGCAGTACGATTCGATGGTGAGAACGGGAACTCGAGTCGGTCCGAATTCAGACGCCGCAGTCGTTCGTGTCGATGGAACCAACAAGTTTCTGGCCATGAAGACAGACTGCAATTCACGATACGTGTATTTGAATCCAAGAATTGGGGCAGAAATTGCTGTTGCGGAATCAGCCAGGAATGTTGTGTGCGCTGGAGCTAAGCCGATTGGGATAACAAACTGCTTAAATTTTGGAAACCCGTACAAACCGGAATCCTATTGGCAGTTCAAAGAGGCGGTAGAAGGAATTGCACATGCCTGTCGAAAATTTGGGACTCCAGTCACAGGGGGAAATGTGAGTTTTTACAATGAGAACCCCTTGGGAGCGATCTTTCCCACGCCGGTCATCGGTATGGTGGGGCTGATTGAAGATGAATCTCATATCACCACAAGCGCATTCAGCAATGTCGGAGATGACATCATACTGTTGGGGATGCTTCGCGGAGATATCAATGGGAGTGAATATTTGAAAGAATTTTACGGCGCAACAGGAAACAATGCCCCTTATTTTGATATTGACGAAGAGATTCGGCTGCAGGAATGCCTCTTGGAGCTTATCCGTGCCGGAAAGGTGAATTCAGCGCACGACGTCTCAGAAGGCGGTCTAGCGGTATCCATTGTGGAAAGCGTTATTACCAGTGACTTCCGCAACGTTGGCTGCGAAATCACACTGCCAAAAATGGAAGACCTCCGGATTGATTTTCAATTATTCGGTGAAGAGCAGAGTAGAATTCTCGTCTCGGCGAAGCCGGAAGATGCGACTGCAATAGAAAAGAATGCCCGAGAGCATATGATGCAATGCACGCTACTCGGCAAAGTTACGTCGAAGGCTACAATAACGTTTGGTGACCGCATTAGCCTTGAGAGGGGCATCGCCGAAGACGCATATTTCAACTCAATTGCGCGAATAATGGGCTAGGATTGTAATCTCAGTCAGCTCCGCCATTGTTTCAGTAACTTTACATAACACATATTATATCAATAATGTTTCGCTGGAGTAGCTGTGAATTATGCTGTGAGAACTCTAATCGCCAATGGAACTGCCTCGATTCGGACTTCCCTGATATCCAAGCCCAAGACTTCGCCATCAACATGCACCGGCAAATCTGTTTCGGTTTTTACAACTAGTTTCGTTGTCCGCCGCATTTCTATTTTCTGAAACCGTGCGTGCTTACCCAAAAAGACAAAAGGAAATATTTTCAGAATCTCGAATATTGACAGATTCTTCGCCAAACAAACGTCGAGCATCCCATCATCCAGCAACGCCTCCGGAGTCAGGTAAAATCCGCCGCCAGAACTCTTACCGTTGCCGATAGAGATCAATAAATGCTTGCCTACGCTTTCAAATTCCGCACTTGAGACCCAAGATGATTCCGCCTTGTATCCAAACACCACGTTCAATGCTGCAACAGAGTACTTTGGAAGCCCGCGAACCCAATTTATTCTTCCCGCTTCGCTCGCCACCTGGGCATCCAGACCGATACCGACCGAGTTGATAAAATATTTACTCTTCTTTTCTGAAACCGAATTTAGTGCTTCAATTAGGGCCAGATCAATTGTTCTAGACCCTTGATTTGAAAGCAATTCCAAGCACTGATTAAATTGTTTAGGATAGCGCATCGCTTTGGCGAAATCATTTCCCGAACCTAACGGAAGAATGCCAAGAATCGTGTTTGATCCTGCGATGCCGTTGACAACTTCATTGATGGTCCCATCTCCACCGGCGGCAACGACGATTTGAAATTTCTCCTTCACCTCTGATGCCACTTTTCTGGCATCATCGGAATGCGTGGTTACATGATACCCAAAAGGGATGTTCTTCGTCTTAAAGTGCGAGATGATACTGGGAATGTGTTTCTCGTTTTTTCCGTTTCCGGAGCGCGGATTAAGGATGAGGAAGGTTGGGAGCACTAAACAATATCGAGGATTGATTGAGATGAAAAATCATACATTATTTTACCGTTGAAGACGACATGCGCGCTGCCATTCAACGTGACATTTTCATACTGTGTGTTACCCGTTTTTTCAAACTCAACTGTCAAGGTCTCTCCGCTTCGGACCTGGAGGGAAATTGGAGACATTGACTCTTTTACTTGATTAGCTATTAAAGCGACAGCTACTGAACCCGTTCCACAAGCCAAAGTTTCTTCTTCAACTCCCCGCTCATATGTTCTCACAGTAAAACACCTTGCATCAATTTTCTCGACAAAATTCACGTTTGTACCATCGGGAATAAAATATTTGTGATTTCTAATTTCCCTCCCGAGCACAGGGACATCAAGTCCCTCCAGCGTCGAACCTAACTCATGGTTCTCATCGAGAAAGATAACGCAATGTGGAGACCCGGAATTCACGAAATGGAATCGTAGGTCAATTTGAGATAACTTAATCATCTGCCCAAGACGAAAGTCCAGAGGGTTCTTCATTCTCAGCCTGACGCTGTCGGTCAAAATAGAAGCACTATAGACATGCTCCAGAGCTTCAAATCGCATCTCCGGCCGATTAACGATCCGTTTGATATATGCGTACCGGCTGATGCACCTTCCGCCGTTACCACACATTCCCCCGTAACTCCCGTCCGAATTATAGTATCGCATCAAAAAGTCAGCTCTATCGCTTAACTCAAGGAGCAACAAGCCGTCCGCTCCAATACCGCTGCGGCGGTTGCATAGTTCACGGGCAAGCGCTGCCGGATCTGTTACTACTCCCTTGCGGTTATCCAGAACCACGAAGTCATTTCCTGCTCCGGACATCTTCGTAAACTCAATACCTTCGTCCTGGTACTGTTTCATCCTAACCATAGAATTGGGCATAACAATGGTGGAGGTGCGGGGATTCGAACCCCGGTCCGAAGTGATGACCATTAGACTTTCTCCATACTCAGTCCATCTCGTGAACATTCGCCGTGGGCTGTTGGATGAACTCAGCATGCCCAAAGCTATCTGGGATAAAGATTCACTAATATCGCTCCAGCGTTGACATTAGCACGCCCGACTGAAGTCGACACCTTGCATGAAACTAGTCAGGTAGAGCATCATGAAGATGCGCCACTTAATTATTAATTAAGCAGCGAGTGCGTAGTTGTAGTCTGCACTTAAGTTGGTTCCGCTTTATTATCGTGCGACTCGGAGAGCACGGTATGCTTATGTCTAACCATCTTCTACCCCGTCGAAACCATTCACCCCCTCGTAAGAATCTAAACATTCCTGTTCAGAATATCAATACACTGAAGCATCGACTCCATTTTAACCGGCTGATTCGTTTTCTCGAAGACGAGTACCAAATTTCTCATCATCCTCTCGAGAATTTGTCTGCTAGAAACCGGTTCAAGATATTCAGTCTTAAAGACATAGCCTAGCTTTTGCAAAGATGCTTTGCAATCGTCTAAAGAGAGAATTGTTCCACCATGGAATGGGTCGGCGAACAGCGACTTTGCACCAAAATCATACCGCAGGATGAAGTGCCCGGGCATCCCAATCCCATGCACCGGAAAATTCAGCCTGCGAAGGACAAGCATGTAAATTACGGATAGAGTAATTGGAACACCAAGCTTCGTCTCAATAACTTTGTTAAGAAAGTGGTTGTCAGTATTGTAATAATCGGTTTCGTTTCCGGTAAACCCCTTTTCCGCAGAAAAATAGCTGCCGATCTTCGCGGCGATTTCCTCTGGAAGGTCGGAGGGATCCAAGCGCGACTGAAATTCAGCAGCAAAAAAATTCAAAAGGTCCGAATAGATGTGCATGTCAACGTTGGGATATGCATGTTTCGCGATAAGGAAAGCCCCCTCTTCCAGGTCAAGGTCGCCCTTATGTCGTTCGCAATACGTCCGCAACTGTTCCTTGAAAGTTCCCAAAGAAATGATCTCATAAACCTCTCGAATGCGCTGTTGCATCAGAGAATCGTCGATCTGCAAGTATTCCTCCAGTACTGGCAACGCCTGCTCTCCTGTCAGAAGAAGGTGTTCTTTGGCAATAGAATAAATAGAATCATCTTCATCATCAAGAAGATAAATCAATGATTTCACACGATTTATATCGATTTTATTAAGTTGTTTCAAGACTGTCTTTGTTTGTTTTTATTGTGGGGGTAGTTTCTGGTCAATCCATTCTTTAATAAATGAAATGCATCATGGGGAGTGTCGGCAAATTTGAACAACTTAAAATCATCTTCACCGATCATGCCATAGTCCTTTAATTGCTCAAGGTTGAGGACGTGCTCCCAAAACTTTGTTCCGTAAAGGATAACAGTCATTTTTTTCTTGATCTTTTTTGTTTGGAGCAGAGTCAGCAATTCCATCAGTTCATCCAGCGTCCCAAAGCCTCCAGGAAATGCCACAAGAGCCTTCCCAAGATACATAAACCAATACTTTCTCATGAAAAAGTAGTGAAACTCAAAATTCAACTCCGGCGAGATATACCTATTCGGGAATTGTTCAAGCGGCAAGCCTATGTTCAGGCCAATCGACCTCCCTTTCGCAAGCGAGGCGCCTTTGTTGGCCGCCTCCATTATGCCGGGCCCGCCGCCTGTAGCAACAACAAAACGACTCTTTTCCTTCAGCGACGCCGACCATTTCGTCAGAAGGAATGCAAGCTCTGCAGCATCCTGATAGTATGAGGACATTTCAACTGCGATCTTCGCCTTCCGGTATTCTTCCGATTGCTTGTAATCGGCCCCTTTTCCTTTTTTAAGCTTCGAAACAACCGCAGCCAGCTTCTTTCGCGCCGCGGCGGGAGAATGGATGCGTGCCGACCCGAAAAAAACTATAATGTCTTTGATGCCAAAGTAATTGAAGCGGCTGAGAGGCTCTAAAAATTCCGAAAGAATTCTTATTGCGCGCGCATCTTTACTGTTCAGAAACTGAGGGTTCTTGTATGCCCGCAAAGGGCGGCGTTGCTCGATCTCTCTGGCCGTCAATTATTTTCTGTAAGTGAATGATGAAATACCTGCGCTATCGTATCGGCAATTTTTTCCAAATAAATCCGGTCTATTTCGTCGAATGAATTTAGATATGCGCTGTCTATGTCGAGAACGCCAAAAAGGGCTCCGCCGTGGATCAAGGGAACCACGATTTCCGACCTTGAGTCCGGGTCGCACGCAATATGCCCTGGAAATTTATCGACGTCGGGAACAATAATTGTCCTTCTCTCTTTCGCCGCAGTTCCGCACACGCCGTTCCCCTCTTTGATACGAACGCATGCGACTTTCCCTTGAAATGGACCGAGAACCAATTCTTTTTTTTCCAACCGATAGAAGCCGACCCACGAAAATTGCGGGAACGCTGATTTAAGTGCAGCGCTGACGTTGGCCATGTCCGCAATAAGGTCATGTTCATCGGCAATGAGCGCTGCGAGCTGAGGAAACAATTCCTCATAGCGTTCCTTTTTACCTTCAGCAGTTATTGATATCGTTTCCATCGGTTGTTTCAGTCTGATCAAAGACATGTTCAATTATGATCGGAACTCCGTCTATGCCGGCACTGTATTCAGCGTCCGGTAGCGCAAACTCTTTTCTGACCAATCCAAGTCCGGCAAAAGTGCCTTCGTCATTGTCGCTGCCGGCACAATTCGTCACGATACCGATGTCCTTTCCGGAGTTCACAATTCGGCATTCTTTTGACGGGAAGAGGAGCGTACCGGCGCGAAAACTACAAAGCGATCGTTGAACCTTCTTGTACGTGTCAAGCCGCGCGATCACCTCCTGCCCAATGTAGCAGCCCTTCGAAAAACTGATCTGGTTCCATAAATTCAATTCAAGAGGGTTACATTCTCCCATGACCTCGGAGTCGTATTGAGGAATGCCGCGCCGGATCTTATAGAGTTCGAAGGCGTCATACCCAACCTGGCTGTTCATGTAAGGGCGAACCTGGTCTGGATAATCTGCTGCGGGGTCACAAATGAAGAACTCGGCATCGATGTCAAAATATTTCGAATGAAATATGTTCCCAGGATATAAATCCAAATGCTCTAACGGATGAAACATCACAAAAATAAGTCGTTGCCCCGTTTCGTCTGTGACATTCAGGTCTTCTGCGATGATAAATTTTTCGATCCAATCTTTAACGCCGCCCTGGGCACCGCGGCTCGTGACCAACAGAATGTCATCCTTCATATGCAAAACGACGACCGAACCGATCACTCTCCCCTTTTCCGTCGTAAAGACCGTTTGCACCGAATCGCCGGGAGTGAATTTTCTGAAGTCATTGGTCGAAATCCTGTTGAGGAAGTCGACCGCATCGTTTCCTTCCAGCCGAAGCAGCCCATGGTCGGAAAAATCGACAAGAGCGCTTCCGTTTTCGAGCAGACGCATCTCGTCACGGAGAGCTAGAAACCGCTTTGGCAGCACCCAGCCATTCCGTTCGATCAACGCAACGTTTGACCGCTCATAATACTCGTGCAGCGGTAGCCTCAATAGTCGCTCGTTCGGATATGTTGCGACCTCATTCATTCTTATTTGGTTTAACAGTCTAACGGCAAAATAGTTTCCCAAAAAAAGAGGAGCACCCTCATCAAGTGCTCCTCCTAAGCGTTCCCAATAGCCCCTCACTCATTGGATTTGAGCTTCTTCCGTCTCATCTCCAGTGTCGAGCGCAGACGCCTGCGCGCCGCCGGCTTTGATGTACTGGCGCACCATCCGTGTGATCCTCCTTCGCGCCTTCAGTTCGTCGTCCGGCGAAACCGCCTTCATCGACGCCAACCTGTCTTCCAGAATGATCCTCGATTTTGACGGAAGCACGGACAGAAACCGTTCGGATATTTCGGGTGGAGCGTTCTTTAACGCAATGGCGATCTCGTCGCCGGAAATGTCCTTCACGATCTGGCGAAGCATGCGTTCATCCAATTGACTTATCGCGCTGAACGAAACCCTCTGACTCGTTATTTCACGGTACAGGTCGAGGTTCACTACTTTAATGAACTCGATGATCGAGGATTCTGATGTTTCGTCGATATTGTCGAAGATATCCAGCAAGAGATCCGTTCCCTGAACCTGAACATTATTGATCACCGGTATCGTTGCAGCTTTTGCAGCGAGCTGCTTTGCTACCGAAACATACGTATCGGAAGTCAGGCGCCGCAGTTTCCCCAATTCCAGCGCCACCTCACCCTGCTGCATTGACGGGAGGTTCTTCAGCATCGAACTCGCGATCGGAGTTGTCAGCTGCGACAAAATTATTGCGATAATACCGGGGGGCTCATCCTTCATCAGCAAGTAGAGCTGGGGCTCGGATAATTTCTCGAGAAAAGCGAACGGATTCTGCTTTGAGCTTCCCGCTTCGGAAAATCTCTTTACGGCAAGCCGGTTTTGAAAATAGGTGAGCGCTTCCCTTGTTTCAGCCGGAGTCTTCTCTTGCTTTTCCAATGTCAGGGATTGAAGCGCCTTCATTTCTTCGATTGAAAAGTGATCGCGCATGACTTGCAGAACATTGTTTCCCAGCTGCCCGATGATCACCGTCAGTCGTTCTTTCTGATTTGAATCTGCGATGAGATCCCTGATCACATGCGACGTCAGATCGGATTCGCCGGCACATGTCACGATGAGATTCGAGCGCACTTTATCGACCTCTATTGCCTCTTGATACTCGGCATTGGAATCTGCCATAGCCTGCTGCGCAGAAACACCCAGGACTTCTTCTCCCTGCGCCGGCTGTTGGATCTGCATCTGAGACTCTGCGGCGGATTCCTTTTTTCCCCTCGACAGCATAACGAAGATCAGGATCAAAATTAAAATGCCGAGCGCGATCAGCAACATCGTTGTCGGGTTCAGGAACGAATCCTGTGTTTTTGCGGGCGTGAGTTCGCTGCCCGGCTTCTGCGCGCGAGCTTCTGCTTCTTGCCGTTCCTTTTCAAGCTCCTGGATTTGTTTTTCCTGTTCCGCTTTTTGCTGCTCGCGCTGTATCTGGAGCGTGCTCGCCGGGAACGACATTTCCTGCAGATCAACACGGTCACCGCGGACCTTGTTCAGTTTCCCGGTATAAAAAGCGATGTTCGTCAGCAAGTCCCGTTCTTCGGGCGTCCTGTTTTTGTCGATCAGCATCTTTATCACTATTGACTCAATGCCGACCTGAGGCTTTTCCGTTTCGTCCGACGTTTGCGTTTGCGATTGAAAACCCGAAACACCCGGCAGAAGAAAATCCCGGTTATCTCCTCCCTTTTTTGCCGTTGAACTTAAGTCTACAAGCGTCACATCTGCTGTTACCAGGAAATTAAGGTCTGAAAAATAACGGCGGATTTCCATGGAGATTCGGTCTTCCAGGTCCCGCTCCATTTTTTTCTTCTCAAGTTCCAGGTCGACGGCAAAAAGCCTCGCCTGCAATACCACAACAAGGAGCACAATGATTTTTGTTAATCGAGTTTTCATGTTTGATCCGAAAATGTTTGAGATAACAAATTCAATCGCTACACATCACTGTGGTAATATATCCGGATGACAACGCGCCGGTTATCATTGCGTGCTTTTTCCGTGAATTGTCCGGTCACGGGATCTTTTTCCTTGTTCTGGGGACGAGCGTCGGCAAACCCAGTGCTTGACAAGCGTTTTCCTTCGATCGAAACTGTGTCCTGCAAGTAATGAACAACTTCGGTCGCGCGCGCAGAGGATAATTCCCAGTTGGACCGGAATTCTCCCATGCTCCGAAGAGGCGTGTCGTCTGTGTGCCCTTCGACAGAAATGAACGCATTACGCGCTTTCACAAAATATCCGAGAATTTTGCCGATGCTGAAAATGGCGTCATACCCTTCCGGACGCAACGCGGCTTTCCCCGGCGGGAAAAGCAGATTGCTCCCGAAACGCAATTCAATTCCGGCATCCGTCATGACAACGTTCACCTGGCCTTTCAGCGAAGAATTCTTCTCGATCGTCGTCAACAATTCCTTGGAAAGTGTCCCAAGGTTTGCCTGCTGTTTGGCGGCCTCGGTTACCGACGATGCAAGGCTGTCGAGTTTCGATTGGTCGGGGACTGAAAGCGCCAGCAAAAGCGTAAACGAAGCGAGCATTGCCGTCAGCAGATCAATGTAGCTGACCTGCCAGTGCTGCTCGTCCGCTCTCCGTTTTTCTCGTCTCCTCATGACGGCTATCCTCCGCTTTCCGGTGACAGCTGGGATACAGCCGGAACGGAAAGCGCACGACTTTGCGGAATATAGGACGAAAGTTTATCCTGGATGAATATTGGATGCCGCTTATCTTTGATCAGGCATATGCCTTCGATGATCATTCCTTTGAGAAGGGCTTCCTCGTCGGTGCGTTTCTCTATTTTGTCGGCGAACGGCGCAAAGATAAAATTCGATAGGAACAGACCATACAGGGTCGTCGTAAACGCGACGGCAAGCGCCTGAAGAATGGGACCGAATCCGGCAGCAGCATCGATCTTGGTCGAGAACATCTGGATCAAACCGACTGTCGTGCCGAGCATACCGTAGCCCGGCGAGTAACGTGCTGCAGCCCTGAAAATATTTACGTCCGTCGATTCCCGCTGCGCTTCATTCTCGATCCGCGCTTCAAGGATATCCTTGATCTCTTCCCGCTTGTAGCCGTTGACAAGCATGAGAACCCCATCGCGAAGAAATGGATACCGGATTTGGTTTGCATAGTCTTCCAGGGATTCAATATCATGCGTATTGGAATATTGTGCGATATCTTTTATGGTTTCCAAATACGATGCAAAATTGATCTTATTCCTGATGTAGACAAAATAGAGAGCACGAACGGAGCCGAATAATTCCCTGAAATTATAGCTGATGAGCATCGAAGAGCTCACGCCGAGAAAAACAAAGACGATACCAGGGATGTGCACATAGTGAATAAGCGAATCCGGGACATATCCTTTTTGCAACGCATCGACGGTATCGGATTGTGCGCCGACGATCAGCAGAACATACGCTGCGATCCCAAAGAGAACATACCCGATAAAAGTTGAATTCATACTAAGCCTTTCGGTTAATTACATTCGATAGAGTATCGCCCGCACATTGTCCATCGATGGATCAAGTTCGAGTGCTTTTTCCCAACTGATTTTGGCTTCGGGGAATTGTCGTAACATGTAATAGATCGAGCCGCGAACCGCGTATGCGAGAGCCATGTTCGGCGCGGCATCCACCGACTTGTTGATCTCGGCAAGCGCCTGGGCATAACGCCGCTCGGAAAAAAGGCTCTGCGCTGCCTGAAGACTGCTCAACGCTTTATTGTAATCGGCGTCGTCCTTCGTGTACGTTCCTTGTCCAGGCTGTTTCTTTTTAACTTTTGATGTGTCGACAATATCCTTTATGTCCGAAGCAAGGTCTTCGTCTTTAGGCTTTAGCAGGTCGTCCGTCGCTTCGCGGTCACGTTTCCTCTGATTCGCGGTTCTTCTCGGCTGCTGTTCTTCGTCATTGCCGTTTTGCGCGTTATTCTTCAGAGCCTGGCCGGAATAATCTATGGTGAAGTCGATATCCTTGTTATAGAGATCAAGCAGTACATCCATATTGAGCGTCGGCGTCGTTAATTTCACTGATGCGGGCGCAGAAGGCGTTCCGCTCTCCTTCGACGCCGCCGTTTCTTTCTGGGATGCCGATTGGGATTTCATTTGACTTCTCGACGCCGAGTCTCCCTGCACCGGTGCGTTCTCCTGAGCGACGCTGAAAGAAGAACATGCGCGCAGGATCAGCGCTGCGATCAAAACTCTTTTCATAGACAGTCCTTATCTTCGTGTTCGTTACAGAACGAAATTCACTTGGACGCCGTAGAGCGGTCCGGCAACGTCGGAGTGGTCGAAACTCTTGCTGATGGCAATTCCGTTATAGAACCCGGTTAACCCTATATTCCGGCTCAATCGCAACGACAGCCCGGCGTAATACGATTCCGGAATTCCGCTGTTCTTGAATGATACATCGAACCCGCCTGCAAGGTCGAGCATGAGTATCCCCGGTCCGACCTGATCGTTTCCTATAATTTCGAATGAGAGGCCTGGCATCACAATGATCCCCATCAAACCGAACTTCGATGTGCCGATTAATCGTCCATCGATATAGAATTTTAAAAAATTCATGATCGTTGCCATCTCGTTCAGCCTATATCCAACGGAGTAATATCCGACCGCCCCGCCGGTGTCTTTTACACCCAGCGTATACGAGGACCCCAAGTTAAATCCTACGGTCAAATAATTCTCGATGAGTCCTGTTTTCCTCTTCAGGGCATATTCTGCCGCCAACTCAGAACCGGGATCCGTGGGCAGAAAGCGATAGTCTGCTTTTAATTCCTTGCTCCATACCGTGATCCCGTTGAGGTCGTTTATATTCACAAACATAATAATTTGATTCGACGAAACCAAAACATCGGTGGAAACAATGCCGTCGACATTATGCGCTTTTGCATACGTGCGAATCTCATCTTCTGTGTATGTGTTTTTTACCTGGAGCGTGCTGTCCGTCGCTTTGAACGAGAGCGTTTTCAGGTCCTGCGCTCCAACAGCGGCGAATCTCCGGTCTTTCGTCAACGCATTCTTCAATTTTCCTTCAAAATAACTGGAGAGAAATTGAATTTCAGAATACGTCAGATCTTCTTTAAACGGCCAACGTACTTTGGTCTTGTATAACAGCAGTGTCCTTATGCTGGGGCTGACTTCCTTCAATGCCGGAGCCATCGCTGACAGAGCAGTATCCAAAGCAATGTCAAATTTTGGAAAAATAGAAATGAGCTTCGAGTTCTCTGTGGATGGAATTTTCGATCCAGAGGATTGAGGCTCTTGATTTTGAGATTGTTGTTGAGCTTTGACTGCGGGAGAGAGCGAAATAGTCGAAAAAACAATAAAGGCAATTACAGGAAGATAATTCCGCCGAGATTGCATGGTGATTGTCTGCTCATTGTGATTGGAAAGGAAATTTGACCACTGCCTACGGTGCGATCCCAAAAACCATCATTACATTTTAGAAGTAATTATCGCAATCAATTTAAATACTTCTTGCAAACTATCGTCTAATTGGCAGTAATATAACAGAAAAATTAGATTTGTCAAGGAGAAACTAGGCGTTTCGCGTGATTTGAAACATAGAAAGACGGAAGACTGGCCTTCAAGTGAACTTATCCGTGCAAAAACTCAAATTTCTTGCACTCCGAGGATTCTGAAGCCTCTTCTGCGATGTAACGCTAGGATTGGCATGAAGTCCCGATGAAAACTCCGTTTTTCTCGCGTTCGGGATCCAAAATATCGATCGGAAAGCTACCGAAAGGTCCGGGGGATGCTTCGAAGGAATAGCGATTCAAGAGACCGATTCAATGCTATCGCCTGGTGATTCTTAGTCGTGCAGCTAGAAGCTATCTCAATAATGATTTTGCGCTGACCCTTCGACGCTCCCGACTTCATCGGGATTGCTCAGGGTGAACAAACAACCGTTCATCCTGAGTAAGCGAGCGGAGCGAACGCATCGAAGGTTACGGAAACATTTTTTTGAGATGGCTTCTAGTTATTCTTCTCTTTCTTTGGAAAAATATCAGGATAGAGCTTTGTGGCGCAGTCGGGGCAGAGGCTATGAGACAGCTTCGCTTCCGAATGCTGTGACAGATACGCTTCCAGAAGGTTCCAGTATCCCGTGTCGTCCGGATTTTTTTGCAATTAGCGCAAATCGGAATCAATCCGCCAAGCACTTCGATGTTGACCGGCCTCGTTGTTCTTATACTTGATCCGATCAATATTTTTTCGATAGCTTAACCAGTTGATATTTCGCACTGATGCCTGCCAGCAGATCCGAGTTGCTGCAGATTGAAGGACAACACTCTACATCCAATCAATGATTTTGAGCTTCCAAAGTGCAGCTATGTTGCTCCATGAATTATAGTCCTTCGCTTTTCGCTTTTGTCTTCATACAACCGGCCGTTTTTAGATCGAAGAATGCTCATACCACTCCGCTTGAGCGCCCGGACTGTTGTTGTAAACCTTGAGATGTACACGCATGTTTTGCGGGAGTAGACAGGAGATTGTCGCGAACTGATCAAAGGGGCAGGATAATCTTATTAGAAATCAAAATGATCGGGGGGAATGATGCTGGCCTCGAGCTTCTTCGTCCACATATTACCAGCTGAACTTGTGCTGATAAGCTTCAGCGTTTGAGGTCTGTTGTTCGACTTCAGGCCGAACTGCATCTGAAACTTCTCTGCCAACGTTTGTGGTGGCAACGCCTCGACGAACCTGCTGAGCTTCAATATCTTGTACTCGATGCTTGACGCTGTCAAGAGCTTTTCGATACTGAACTCCGATTTCCAGCACTTTCTCTGTCGTCATATCGCTAATGATGTACTCATGAACGACAATATTCCTTTTTCCATGCAGGGTGTTCAATTCAACAAACAGCGATTGATCAATGATACCTTCTTCCAAAGCTCGCCGATACACAGTACCCTCGGTCATCATATCTTGGTTGCCGGTCTTGTCGAGCAATTCTTCGAGAATGTCTGAAGAGCCTGTATCCACTTGATGTTTAAGGATAAGACCGATTCGGAGCAAACCGTCGACAATAGTTGAACAAAGGCAAACGTATTCTAGAAACGATCCATTCTTTGCTGCCCGTGAGCGTGATTGAACAGCTGCGGCAAAGCATTGCATAAATTTTTGAAAACGAGAGAACGCTTCATCACTTGCTTTCATTATTGGAGTTTCCTTCCTTGCCTTCTGATTATGAATATTGCCTTGCGGCCCCGCATCGCTACGATCTCATGCCGATTGGCGAATCACGAGCTCAGGTTTGAAGACGACCCTCTGCGGTTTGTGAAGAATTTCATCCCCGTGAATTACTGCCATCTTGTATGCTGCCTCCGCTATTTCCTTCAAGGGTTGCCTGATCGTGGTCAGTTCGGGGTTTGAAAGCCGCGCGATAGGCAGGTCATCGAAGCCGATGATTGCGATCTCATCCGGTATTCGCGTATGCGTCTCTCTCGCAACGCTTAACAAACCTGTTGCACAGTTGTCGCCCGCCGCACAAAAAATGGCGTCCACACCCATTTGCAGCAGCTGCGGCATCACAGAGATGCCGTCCTCGCGAGAATAGTGGATCACCTCGATCATCCCTCCCGGCGCCACGGAAAGCCTTCCAGCGCTGAGCGCCTGTTGGAACCCCTTGATCCGTTGTTCCGCATTATAGCCCCCCTGAACACGAGTTTTCCCGGAAACAATGGCGATCTTCTTTCGACCTTTCGCGATAAGATGTTCACCGGCTATTTGACCGCCTAAGCGATTATCCGTAGTTATGGTTGACACACCAACAGTCTCTTCGTCTATCAGCACGATAGGCACATTCGCAGCCGTATAACCGGCAATCGTCTCGGCATCAGGCCGCACACACATCGCGATCAACGCTGTGGGATTTGTTTGGACGAATGTCAGCTTCAGGCGTTCCTTCTGCACGGTGGGGTCGTCCGTTACGGACCGTCGCACTATCTCCTCCGGTTTGAGCCACTTCTTGAGGTTTTCGGACATCGTAATTTGCAACGCCGACCCGAAGTTCGGTGCTACGATCGCAACTTTCGTTTCACGGTTTGTCATCTCTGTACTCTCCTTTTGGGCTGCCCAAATGTACTTGTCATTGCTCGTTGGTAAATTCCTCCAGGCATTGACAAATTGAAGTGAACAAAATGTTTCTGATGCCGGTGGTTCGTTGTCTAGCTAGCTCAAGCGCTCTCCTTGAGCAGAGATTCGAATCTTCGACCGGCAGTCGCTCCCTGCTCTTTTTCTAGAAGCTATCTCAAAAACACATCACTTGATCCTTCTCCCGAAGGGATGCCTCTAGATATTCTCGACGAGCTTCCCGTTTTCTCTTACTCCCAGCCTCGATGTTAGCGGCTTCGGTGGTGCGGCCACGCGGGGTGTGGATGCAAACTTTGAGAACTTTTCTTCATCCGACAAGCGGAATTTCCGCAGGATCTTCTGAAGATTTTCTGTCAGTGTGTTTAGATCTTCGGCAGCGCGGGCAATCTGCTGCGTTCCATTGGCCGTCTGTCCCGTCACCGAAGTAATTGCCTCCACATTCTTGGATATCTGTTCACTGGCAGTAGACTGTTGTTCACTTGCAGCCGCGATTTGTGTAATCATGTCCGTTACCGTTTGCGAAACATACATGATCTCTTTCAACGAGACTCCTGCGCGCTCCGCCAGTTGGATTCCTTCATCAACTTGCTTCGTCCCTTCATTCATTGACGTCACCGCACCCATCGTATCGTTTTGTATTGTCTTGATCATCGAAGCGATTTCCTTCGTCGCTTTCGTCGTCCGTTCTGCCAACTTTCTCACTTCATCTGCAACCACAGCAAAGCCTCGCCCCTGTTCACCGGCCCTCGCGGCCTCGATGGCGGCGTTCAATGCAAGCAGATTCGTTTGATCTGCGATATCATCGATCACGCCGATTATTTCCCCGATCTGATCGCTCGATTTCCCCAGAGCCTTGATCGTGTTGGCAGACTGCTTCACTACCGAGGCAATGAGGTTCATGCCTGCCACGGTGGCTTCAACGACTTTGCCGCCTTGTTCGGCCGCGGCTCGTGCCCGTTTTGCCGTCTCGGCCGTCTGAACAGCATTCTTCGAGTTTTCTATAATCGTCTTCGTCATTTCTTCTACCGCACTGGAGACCTCTGCAGACTGGTTGCTCTGTTCCTGTGTTCCCGCTGCCATCTCTTCCGTGCTGCTGCTGATCTCGCCGCTTGCACAGGCGACAGCATCGGATGCTTGGGATACCAGCTGAAGAGTCTCTTTTATCGAGTCGACGAATTTGTCAAATCCCCGCTGTAAATTTCCGATCTCATCGTCTCTGTCCGATGCAAGCTTTGTGTTGAGATCGGCTTGGTCCATCTGGCCTACCATTTCGATCAGTGGCGCAAGCAGTTTCTTCGAAAGGATGTAGATCAAGGGGATGCAGACGGCGATCGAAATGAGTGTAACAAAAACAATCGCTTCAGCCATTCCGGTACTTGCGTTGTTCGTAAATTCATCGGCGAAGCTTCCTGCTACGACGATCATGTCGAGAGGTTGGTAGTATGCAAATGCAGCGATTTCCTCGCGCTGCGCCGTTTCTCCCCTTCCCTTATCGGCCCATTGGTAGCGTATCGAACCAACTTCACCAGCCTTCAGCACAACGGCACGCCTGGAGATCTCCTGCACAAATTCGTAGGAGTATACGTTTTCTCCCTCCATCGTAGGATGGATCTTCATGTTCCCTTTGCTGTCCATCACATAGATATAGCCTGTCACGCCAAGTTTGATATTCATGAGATCGCTTGCCAGCGCAACCGAATCGGCGCCGCGCTCGTGATTTGATTGCAGAACATTGCGCGCAAGAAGGGCGACTGAACCGAGGTCGGATTCAGCAATCGACTCCATGCCCGAGACCGAACTCTTATAGGAAACTATCGCAAGCACGAATGCCGGCACAATGATAAAGGCTGACATGATCAAGACAAGGTTTGTCCGAAATCCAAGCTTCGTTATCTTCATGATGTATCTCCTTTGATCGATGGGTGAACAATTACAAAAATCTTAGGAATATTAAGATCTAACCGTCATCTCGTATGGAGATGGTGTTCAGCGTAGGCGGTGACAGTCAGGCTTCTGCTGCGAGGAAGCCCGGCCGCTCTACGCTGCAACCTCAAGGCCCCTTTTTTCCTGCGCGGATAATACTTTGTCTAAATCGAGGAGGATCAGCAGCCGATCGTCCAATTTCCCTACGGCGGTGATATAATCCGCGGCCGCGCTGGTGGCAATCTTCGGCGTCGGCTCCGTGATGCTTTTGGGTATCCGCAAGACCTCCCTCACGGCGTCGACGATGAATCCCACAATCTTTCCGCTTACTTCCACCACGACAATCCGTGTGTTCTTGTCTTTGTCTTTTTTTGCCAATCCAAACCGTGAACGGAGGTCGATAATAGGGATGACTTTGCCTCGGAGATTAATGACGCCCTCGATGTGTTCTGGTGCATTAGGCACCCGAGTCACTTCGAGCATCCGGTTGATTTCCTGGACTCTGAGAATATCGACGGCGAATTCTTCATCTCCAATTCTGAAAGTGACCAATTGGAGTAACTCATCGGGCGACAACCCTGTCGGGACAGCTTCTTTCGATACCTTTGTGTTTTGCATTGCGTCTATCCTTTCTTTGTTCATCCTCTGACTCTCTTTAACGCCTTAAACCGCTTTAGCTTCCCCTTGATCGTATCAAGAAGCGTGTCATTGGAAATTGGTTTCGTCAGATAGTCGTCGGCTCCTAACCCTTTGCCGTAGCGAATCATGCCTTCATCGGACATCCCGCTAAGGAAAATGAACGGGACATTCAACAGATGATCCATCTGGCGGATCTTCTCATAGAAGGCGAAGCCGCCTGAAGACGATGTTTCAAGACTGATATCCGAGATGATGAGGCTCGGGCTTTCGGTTTGAAGGGCGATCAAGGCGTCATCGGAAGTGTTGAAGGCTTTGACCCTGAAATCAGCGTTTTCGAGCACATGAACAAGAACGCTGAGAAATTCGTCCTCATCGTCTACAACGTAAATCATCGCTTCCGTCTCGGATGGCGCAAGTTCACCGAGAATCTTGGATTCGAGTTTCGAATGATCCTCTGGCGAGAGTTGAAACCGCTTCCTCAGTTCAGCTATGACCGACGATCTTTCAGAGGCTTTAAGCCCTGAAGTCCAGATCAACTTGAAGGCATGAAAATATGATTCCTGCCTCGCTTCAAGCTCGAGAGTTTCATGTTCTTGCGGTAAAATGGAAAGCGACGAACGCAAATCACTCAATTGAGCTTGTTCCTCAAGCGACAACGCACCGTCGGCCCAGGCCAGAAGCAGCACGCGTTTGTACATTTCTAGAGGGTCTGTCGGCGACGAAGGAGGCATTACAATTTTAGGAGGAGAGTTGACGGCACTATTCAGCCTGTTCATTTCCTCTTCTTTTCGGAACTCTGCTTCGAAGTTTCGTTTGGATTCGGCCTCGATCCTCTTTCGGTCTTCGTTTACCTTATTCGCACCGTCGCCCGCCGGTGCCGGCTGAGCAGGTGTACTTGGCGCAGCGCCGGATTCTTTCCCTACCTGCGGCGGTATTTTTTGTTCATGCGCCGCGTGAACTTTTTTGACAATTTCCTGTTCTTTCTTTTTCCTCTCTTCCTCGATTCGGACCCTTTCGATTTCGAACTTCTTGCGGGCTTCAGCTTCCATCTGCTTTCTTGTCGCTTCGACTCTCTTTTGACGCGAGCCCTCGTCGGTGAGAAACGCTATGCGTTCCTCAAAGGCTTTGATGTAGCCGTTTTGCGGATCAATCGCTTTCGCCTTCGACAATTCCTCAACGGCCTTCTCCAAATTCAAGGACTTGATGAGCTGGTCGACAACCTTGAAGTGCTCGTTGGCTCGTTTTCGGATGTCTTCTGATATGTTCGGCTGTGATACCACAACAGATCTCAATGCTTGTTTGCAAAAAACACTACGCGTCTACTCCTGTTCACGCCCGCTCCTGATTCCACCACCGCCGCACGACATCGTTGACGTTTGTCGTCCCGCCGTTCATCTTCCATTTGTCAAAAAATTTAATATCGGCATTCGAGGGCTCGGGATCCGGCGCATCTATCTGCACTCTCAGCGGCATCGGCACAGCATCACCCACGATTAGGCCTTCGCCCTGACGGAGCGACGGAAGCAGATTCTCCAATCCGGGATATGTGTCGGCAACCAGCCTCCGTATGTAGTTCTGGTCGATAGGATTCGTCAATCTCATCACAACGAAATTGTTGCATTGCGACAGAATTGTCTCCGAGATTTCCGACGGTCTCTGGCTCACGATCATGCAACTGACCCCGTACTTTCTTCCTTCTTTGGCTATTCTCTCGATCGTACGCCGGGCTGCTTTTGTCCCTTCTCCGTTCGATGAAAGATAGTTGTGGGCTTCCTCAAAGACCAGGAGAATGGGGAACTCCCGCCGGCTGATATTCCAAAAATTAAAATCGAATGCAAGCCGGGCCGCAAGAGAAACGATAGTGTTCACGATATCGAAGGGCACTCCGCTCATATCCATGATGGTGACTTTAGAACCGCCTTCGAGGCCGAACATTTTGGACAGAAGTTCCTTCAGCGACTCCGAATGAATGTAGAGCCGCGGTTTAAACATGAAGTCATAGCGAGGATCGTTCAACTTTGTGTCAAGCTGAACCAAAAATCGCGCAAACTTGCCGCTGAACGATCCGCCTTTTTCGTTATTGAACTGTTCAATCTTGGTGCGAACGTCGTTGAGGTCGTAATACACAGGTGTATCAATGGTCAACACGTTCTTCAATTCGGGATTCTGAGCCTTCTTTGCCTGAAACACAAGATCTCTCAAGACGGTAATTTGCGTTGACGCATGTTCATCGGAAGGGTCGATGAACATTTCGAGCATCTCTTGAAAATTCATGAGCCAAAAAGGCAATTCTAACTCTGTAAGATTGAGATATTGCGATGTTTCGGGAAATGCACTCTGATACTCATTGTGCATATCGAGGATAATAATTTTGGTGTCCGGATATCCGACAACTTTTTGCAGACTTGATACTACGGCGCACGACTTGCCGGAACCGCTTGCACCGACCACTGCGAGATGTTTTCCGAAGAATCTGTTCGGATCAACGTACGCCCGCTCTTGCTCAAACAAAGAGAGACGGCCCAGTGAAAACCCAAAACGCTGGAACACAGAGAATGCAACCGCGAGGTCTCGATCCTCAAGAAGATAAACGGGGGCCTCAGCTGTCGGGAAAGAGGAGACTCCGCGTTCAAACATGCCCGATCTGATGCTTCCCACTAACGTAATTCTCATGTCACAATGCGTCGTCGAGCTACCGTTTTGGCCCAGGGTGCGTTTTCTGAATTCTGACACCATCCCCAACATCACTTGTTTCCCGACCGGAACAAGGACGTACGTCCCTATTTGTCCGATCGCATAGGCCTTGCCGTTCAATTGAATTGAGAGGCCGGAATGCCTTGAATCCACTACAACCATAGCGCTTGATGTGTCGACTTCGGAAATAAGGCCGATGCGCTTCTGGTCCCAAATTGTTCCTGCCATAACAACCCTCTGCTGTGAAAATCTTTCTTCCGGCTAAAACCGGTTCATCAATACCAAAATCAAACGTCGGTCCGTCTCATGGTTAAGCGCTTTTTATCCGCGCATTTCTGGTGTGCAACACTTCATCAATAAGGAGCAGCAGCTGCTCGACGGAAAACGGCTTCTGAAGAAAAGGCATTTCGTGGAACGGAAAATCCGCATCCCCTCTTTCCTTATCGGTTACCGATCCGCTCATTCCGATGATTGTGACATTCGGGTCCATTGCCTTTAGCGCTCGCATGGCTGTCGGTCCATCCATCACCGGCATAAGCATGTCTATAAGGACGACGTCAATAGTGACTTTGTTCTCGGCATAGCTGGCAACCGCCTCAATGCCGTTACCAGCTTTCATCACTTTGTAATTGCGATCCTTCAACGTTGCACTGATCAACTCGACGACACAGCTTTCGTCGTCCACAACCAAGACCGTTTGCCCGGAACCGCGGGGAAGGCCTCGTTCAGATTTACTCTCGCTCATGTTCGATGTATCTTTTGCAGGAAGGTAAACCACAAATTCCGATCCTTTCCCTACTTCAGTTTCAACATCGATAAATCCGCCGTGCTTTTTCACGATTGTATGAACGATCGATAAGCCCAGCCCCGTTCCTCTTTCCTGTCCCTTTGTTGTAAAGAACGGATCAAAGATCTTGTCAAATGTCTCTCGCGGAATCCCAGCTCCCGAATCTTTCACTGATATCTTGACATACCGTTCCGTGCCTGACACTCCATGGAGATGCAGCAGGCGCTCTTCGACCGTCGTATTCTGGATGGAGATCATGAGTATTCCGCCGTGCGGCATAGCATCGCGTGCGTTAATCGCCAGGTTGAGCAGAACTTGATACAATTGAGTTGCGTCTCCCGAGATGGGCCAAATGTCCTTGCTGAACCGAGTTCGAACGGCAATAGAGGGAGGGAACGTTTGCGAGATAAACGTTACGAGATCGTTGACGAGGTAACGAATTTGAATAATCATGTTCTCTCCGTCGCTCCCCCGCACAAATGAGAGGATCTGCTTCACAATTCCCTCGCCTCGTTTTGCGGAGATCTGCAGCGTTTGCAGAACGTCTTTCATCGCAGGATCGGTAGAATGCTCCTTGAGCAATGGTATGCTCATCGAGATGGCCGCGAGTACATTGTTTAAATCGTGCGCGATTCCGCTCGCCAACGTTCCCATACTCTCGAGTCGTTGAGCCCTTATGGATTGCTGCTGCAGCCGTTTTATTTCCGTGATATCGGTGTTGATGACAAGTATTGATTCCGGCGTACCGAGGTCGTCGCTTACAAGGCTCCAACGGCTGCCCACGACCACTTCTTTCTTATCTTTCGTCATGTGCTTCATTTCTCCGAACCAGCTCCCCTTCTGGATCACCGATCGCACGGCATCGGCCATCAATTCGGCTTCCGTAAACAACAGGCTCATGACGTTATTGCCCACGGCCTCCTCTTTGGACCATCCGTATATCCGTTCTGCACTCTTGTTCCAGTACACGACTGAAAAATCCAGATCATGAACGATAATTGCATCCTGGGCAACATCCAGCAGGCTGGCCTGCTCACGAATGATGTGTTCGGCCTGTTTATGCTCAATTGCGATCGCAGCTTGAGCGGAAACAAATTCGAGAACCCCTTTTTCTAAGGAGCTGTACTCGGCGTCTTCAAGATATTGCTGGACAGCAAGAACGCCGATAACACCGCGACCTGTCTTCAACGGAACTCCCAGCCACCAGGGAGTGTAATGTCCGGCACAATGGACTTCGCCAAGGGACACGAGCTCACGAATGAAAGAGGGCGAAGCAATGACAGCTTCTCCCCGGCGCAGCACATACTCGGTCAATCCTTTGTCGGGCCGCCCCGGGGCGGGTCTTTCGTTAAACTCATCGACATAGTATGGGTAGCTGATGACATCGTTTTCGGCATCGTAGAGAGCAATGTAAAAATTCTGCGCCGGTACGAGCTGGCCGATGATTTCGTGAATGCGGCGGAAGAGTTCATCGATATTCTTTTCCGAGTCCGCCGCTTCTGAGATTTTATAGACCGCCTCCTTTGTTCGCTCGTTGCGTTTGCGTTCGGAAATATCGTGAAGATAAATTGAAAGGCCATCCTCCACGGGATACGCCCGTACATCCAACCACAGGCCGAATGCCGGATAATAATCTTCAAACTGAACACACACATGGTCAGCCATTGCTTTCTCCAGCGCTGTTGAGCCAGGAGCCTCACGAAAGCTGGGAAATTCGTCCCACCAATTCTTGCCGAACATCTCCTCTCTTCGTTTATTGATTTTGGACAGAATGAGGTCGGAACGGGGATTGAGGTACATAAGCCGCCAAGAGCTATCGACCGCAAAAAAGGCGTCTGTGATGCTCTCAAAGATATTGAGCATTTGTTTCGCTGATTTTTCAAGTTTTTCAACCAAGCGTTTTTCTTCCCGTTCAGCTTCCTTCTTTTCCAAAACTTTTTCCAGGGCACCGGGCAGCCTCTTGAGGCTGGATTTCATGATGTAATCGTCAGCTCCCTCTCGAAGACACTGCACGGCAATTTCTTCCTTTTGCGCGCCGGTGACCAGGATGTATGGTGTATCGAGCCCGCATTCCCTTACATGACGGAGAGCTTCAAGGCCGGTGAATTGAGGAAGTGAGTAATCCGCCAGGATCACGTCAGGAACGAATTCTTTGAGTTCCTTCACAAACTTGTTTCTCGTTGCCACCCGCCTCATTGAAAAGGAGAAGTCTGCCTTTTCAAGTTCGCATCGAACAAGTTCAGCATCGATCGGAATGTCCTCGAGGATAAGAATGTTCAGTTTTCTGGAAATCGTAATCATGATTGGCCTGAGTGTGCAATCGAATGAACAAGTGGAAGAGAGAAATGGAATTTCGCTCCTTTATCTACTTCTGCTTCCGCCCAAACGCGGCCCCCGTGGCGCCGGACGATACGCTGTACAATGGAGAGCCCTACCCCTGTCCCTTCAAACTCTTCCTGGCAATGGAGGCGCTGAAAAACCGAAAAGAGTTTGTCGCAATAATTCATGTCAAAGCCAACTCCATTGTCTGCCACGGTGTACACGATATCATCGTCTGCTTCGTACGACGTCACCGTTATCTGTCGGGAGAATTTTGTGCGCGTGTATTTGATGGCGTTTGATAATAAGTTGGTCCACACTTGGCGGATCATACTTATGTCTCCTTGTGCAGGCAAAAGGCGCGACACTGACACGGTGAGAGAAGTACCGGAATCCGCCGGCAATAGCTCGCTGATAACGGCCTGCACAAGATCTGTCATTTCTATTTCCGACTTCCGAAGAGACTCACGAGTGCTTCTTGAAAAACTCAGCAGGCTTTCAATGAGGTCTGACATTTTGAGGATACTCTCTTGTATCGCCGCAAGCGCTGTTTTCGATTCCATCCCTCCCCTGTACAAAGAATCCTCCTCCGTCAATTGTTCGATAAGAAATTTGGCTGCCCACAGCGGAGCCTTGAGGTCGTGAGAAACGGAATACGAGAATGCTTCGAGTTCTTCGTTTGCCTCCTCGAGCTGAGCGGTTCGCCGGCGAACGCGTTCCTCCAATTCGTCATTTGTCGCACGCCAGCATTGCTCGGTCCGCAGACGCTCGGCATTCTCTTTCTGAAACGAAGCGGCGAGATGGATGTTTTTGAGGGCAAAGGCAGCGAGCTGCGCGTACACATCAAAGAACCAGAGATGGTCATCTGAGAAAAATTTCGCATCCGGGCTGCAAATAGCCAGAGCACCAATGCTTTCCCCCTCACATATAAGAGGAAAAGACATGACAACATTGGGGGACTCCTCCGCTTTCGTCGGGTACGTGTCCTCTTCATTGAGCTCCTCCGGATTCCGAAGTTCCTCCGGAACTGGTGAACAGATAGTTCTTCTTACCAGTCCCCGGATTTCTTCCTCGTCGAACCAAATTGCAGAGGGATAGGTTGGTTGATTGTTTGCATTCGGGTAGCTTGCACGGAGTTCTGGTCCATTGTCCATTGAGCCTTCATACAACCAGGCAGAGGAAACGCCAAAGTCTTCCACACACACACGCACGATAGATTTGGAAAGCTCGTCAGACTTTTTAAGAAATGAGAGTTTTTTTGCAGCTGTGCACAACGCTGCCAACGCTCCGAATTGGTCAAGTTTCACCGCCATGGACTCTATCGACGTGTTCATTTTCTTCTCCTTCTTGATGAAGTATCGCACCGTAACGGACGTTTGTCTTGATTCCTCAAATTAAAAATTGACACTTTTATTTCCGGCGAGGGTCATACTTGTATCCCGCTCTGGGCACCCGCAACCATGAGTAAGGCAGCAGGGATCTGCTCGAGCGGAAGAACATAGTCTGCAATCCCGTCATCCACTGCGGCTTTGGGCATTCCGTACACAACACACGTTTGCTCATTTTGAGCAATAACACATCCCCCTTTATTCTTGATCAATCGCAGCCCGTGAAGGCCATCTTTTCCCATGCCCGTCATGATAAGCCCAATGAATGGCTTTGTTGCGGCATTAGCCGCAGAAACCATCATATTGTCGGCAGATGGCCGATAAATGGTAGAAGCGGGTTCGTCCGAAATGATCGCAGTCAACGATTCGCGGCCGGCTTCAAAGGTCATCTGCCGGCCTCCCTGAGCAATCAGGACAGTCCCGGGCAGAAGTTCGTCGCCAGTTCTTGCTTCTTTCACTCTCATCGAACAAGAGCCATCCAAGCGCTCGGCCATTGACTTTGTGAAACGCGGGGGCATATGCTGGACAATAGCAATTCCCAGGGGAAAACTGGCCGGGAGCTGCGGCAAGAATTGAAAGAGGGCCTGCGGACCGCCGGTCGATATTCCTACCAAAACCGCTTCATAATCCTGCTGAAAATCCGGAATCGAAAGGTTCTTTTTTGCAGGCACACTTTGAGTTTGCGGTAAAGCTCGTTTTCCGGAAATGAATCGTTCCCTCAACGACGTGCTGCGGCCTATCGCTTTCACTTTTGCAATGAGCTCATCTTTCACATTGATGATATTGGCAGATACCGAAGAAAGATCCTTGGAGATGAAATCGATCGCCGCGAGATCAAGCGCTGTCAATGTCGCATATGTTCCCTCGGTCGTGATCGAACTCACCATCAAGACAGGAACGGGGCATTCTTTCATGATGATCTTGAGGGCCGACAATCCGTCCAAATTCGGCATTTCGACATCGAGAGTGACCAGATCCGGTTTGAGATTTTTGATTTTGTCGATTGCATCTCTGCCGTCGCGCGCTGTCGCCAGTACACTTATCTCTGGGTCCGATTCAAGCATCAACGAAATCGATTTGCGCATGAATGCTGAATCATCAACAACAAGGACTTTTATCGGGTTAAGCTTGTGATTCATTAGTACCACCACATCTCCGATATTTGCCAAGACTTATATTCATGTTCGTTCAACATTACTTCAGCTGCACGATTCTCCAACCATCAAGGTCTTCGTCACTGGGGTCTCTTGTCCATCGAACATCCTCATGAACTGACCGACATCCAGAATGAGAATGACTCTTCCATCGCCAAGGATCGTTGAACCGCCAATGGCAGGGATGTCCCCCAAAAGATCTCCAAGCGATTTGATGACAATCTCCCTCTGTCCGAGGAATTCATCAACGATAATTCCGAATCTTTGGTCGGACCATCCGACGACAACCACATGAGACCATTCGGGAACAGGCTGCCGTTCTGCAAGCCCCAGAACATCGGACATCCGTCCAACGGCGACCACCGAATCTCTCAACCTCATGATTCTTCGATTTCCCAGCAGGTTAAATTCGCTCGAACGGACACGAACGACTTCCACGACAGAACTGAGGGGAATCGCGAAAATTTCTTCCGATGCCTTTACGAGAAGTCCCTGGATAATGGCCAGGGTCAATGGAAGTTTCAGCGTCAACACAGTGCCGCGGCCTACTGCCGAATCAATCTCGATGAATCCTTTCAGCTTTGCGATGTTTGTCCGGACGATGTCCATTCCTACCCCCCGGCCCGAGATGCTCGTGACAGTTTCCGCAGTGCTGAATCCCGGCGTGAAAACAAGATTGAACGCTTCTCGGTCGCTCATTTCCCGGGCACGATCGTCTGAGATGATCCCCTTCTCTACCGCTTTATTCTTGAGAACCTCGACATCCATCCCGCGTCCATCATCCTCTATTGAAATAACAATATGATTCCCATCGTGTTCTGCATTGACAATGATCGTTCCCTGTTTTGGTTTTTGTGCTCGCACCCGGTCATCGGGGCTCTCGATTCCGTGATCGACGGCATTGCGAATGATATGAATGAGCGGATCGTTCAGCTCCTCCATGATGGATTTGTCGAGTTCAGTTTCTTTGCCGTAGATTTGCAGGTCGATTTCCTTCCCCGTGTCACGGGAGAGTTCCCTCACTAGGCGAGGAAGCTTATTGAATACTTTAGCGACCGGAACCATTCGCGTTTTCATGACTGCCATCTGGATCTCAGTCGTGATGAAATCAATCTGCTGGCTCGATTCTAGGATATCCCGAACGCCCGCAAACGTTTCGTATTCCTCGACGAGATGATGCGCCGATTGAGAAAAGCGATTTCTTGCGAGAACAAGTTCGCCGACAAGATTCATGAGATCATCCAGCCGGAGCACATCGACGCGGACAGTTGTGTCCGCAGCCCGTTGTTGACCTGGGATCTCCGTCTGCTGCGGTTCATCCGCGGCCGCTGCATTGAGAGTCGACAGAGAGCCGGATTCCGGCAATTCCTGCCCGTGTATCAACGCTCCCAGTTTCCCCATGATTCGGGTCAGCTCCATCGGCTCACGATTGTCTTTCTTAACCCTGATGAGGAGTTCCTTCAGAACATCGTAGGCTTCAAAAAAGATATCGATGATCGCGGTATTTACGGCAACTTCCTTCTTCCGCAACTTGTTGAGGAGATCCTCAAGAACATGCGCAAAGTCGGCTATTTGCTGGTAGCCAAGGAACCCCGATGTGCCTTTGAGCGTATGCGCAACGCGGAATATTCGATTAAGAATATCCACGTCGGAGGGATGTTTCTCGAGCTCCAGCACATCGCGGCCCATCCCTTCGAGAATTTCATCCGATTCCACCAAAAAACTTTCAAAAATCTCCACCATTTCCGGGTCGAGGCTGCGGGAGTCATTGTTCAAGCTGCCACATGAAATATTTTCGATCATGCTGTTAGTCCAATCTCTGCGAACTTGATTCGGGGAAGCGTACTTCAACTCTTTGCAAAATTTTTTTCTCTCCATTCTGAAACAACCCGGTCAACATTGTCTTGCTCACGCTGAGTTTTGTGAAATGAAGCATCCTTGTCAAACGCTGCAGGGGCGTTTCCGCCGCCTGCGGAGAGAGCGGCTTCCGCTTCAGACTGCTCACTCTTACTACTCGCCGTTTCAAAGTAGTCGAGCTCGTGGAGGAGTTCGAGACGGACTGATTCAATCAAGTGGTTTGCTGCCGCGATTTTTTGTGCGGTGATGTCCTGCACTTGCATTGCCATTGTGATATTCATAGTGTCGTCTTTTACTTCTCGCAAGAGGCCTGCAATGTCGTCGGCAACGGCATCGTGACTGGCCGGAAGCTGTTTTCTCAAGTCGAGAAGCCTGCTATCGATGCTTTCGATCTTACAGCCTAATGTTTCTAGAACATTCAGGATCTCTACCGTCGCCATTTCTGTTGCCTGTGTGACTGTATTCAATTGAACGGCTGCCTTCGGGATCTTACCGGAACTTTCCTGAATAGTGCCTTTGATTTTATCTAACAGGGTGATCACTTTCTGGAGCGCCTGAATTACATTTTCGGTAGTCCCGGCAAAAGTCGTTTCATTCATTCGTTCAATCATAGGGATACGTCTTCCTTAGAGATAGTTGTAAAAAGCCTAAAGCGGGTGGATCGAGCCCCCACTTTTCAGTGCGGCAACAATTCCCCGGTACGTGCCTTTACCAAAAGAGATTCCACAAGTTTCTTTCTTTCGTCTGCGCCTACATTTTCTAAAGTCGGTACCCCCGGGATATCGGACGATACTCCGGCACATTCCGCCACGTCGGCGAAATGCTCCATGAGGCCGTTAAGCACATCGCCGAGCGCCTGCATGGTACCTATCACCACAGAAATCTGCTGGCCTGTAATGTCCTGAACCTGAAGCGCCATCATGACATCCGTACAGTCCTTCCGCAAATCGGCGAGCTTCGATCGCATATCGGGCATCTGATTCGCCCCATTGATACTCTGGCAATATAGATCCCAATTAGTCAGCAGGTCTCGCACGTCATCGTCCCATCCGGATTTTTCGACAAGGATATTGATTGATTGAGCGACCTTCGCCGTTGTACGGCGGACCGCTTCCGGCGACGATTCGGCAGGGCCTCGATTCTCCATCTCTTCAATGATTGAAACCATCCGGTCGACGGTATTGAGAATGTCGTTTGAAGCCTGTTCGGATGTTTGATTCACCCGCATAAGCTGTTCCGAGGCTTTCGGAATTTTTGTTGATGCTACATGCACAAGCGCCTTCATGCTTTCTACTGCCGGCGCAATGTCGCTGACAAACGCCGCAACATCATCAAGCATCGGAACTGTCTTTTGTCCGAAATCGAAAAAGACTCGGAGCTCTGCGACTTTTTGGAGCACTTCATCCAGCTCTCTCACGTTCATACTCATGAATGGTACACTCCTTTTTCTTGTCCGGAGATGTGGGTCATATACTTTCCTGTTTCACGTGCCGTCCTGGTAGAGGTCACGATGATGCGAGGACGATGTTCAGCACTTCGTCGATCTTTTCTTTGAGCTCTTGAGGAGTAAAGGGCTTCACGATGTAACTGTTGACCTTTGCCTGCAGCGCATCAATGACGTCGGTCTCCGTGCCGCGCGTTGTGATCATGAGAATGGGGAGATTCATGAGTGAAGGAGTTTTTCTTATTTCCTTCGTGAGGTCGAGCCCGTTCATCTCCGGCATATTCCAATCGGTAATAAGGAAATCGATGTTCCCGACCTCCAGCTTCACAAGGGCCTCCTTGCCATTTGAGGCCTCGACGACATCGAGATAGCCGATGATTTTTAACGCGTTGACAATGATTCGACGAATTGTGATTGAGTCGTCGACAATGAGAAACTTCATAGATGCCATAGGTATAATCCTTATCAGGTTGAGAAACCATCATTGTGTTTTATATTGGCTGTAACTCCGAACCATCGCCGATCAGGGTATACAGCGAGCAACCGCTCGCTGTATAGACTCAATGGAAAAGGGTTTCTCCATATATGAGCTGACGCCAAGATGCAACGCTCGATCCTTCTCCGCCTGATCTGTCAGTGAGGAGAGAACAATGACCGGGACGCTCTGATACGCCGGCGAAGTGCGCAGATTCTTGATGAATTCGTACCCGTCCATGTCCGGCATGTTCAGGTCCGTAATGATCACATCGATATTTTCATTGGGCAATTTCTCCAGCGCTTCCATGCCGTCACAGGCCGTTACGACTTTGCAGCCCGATAAGCGAAGTGAAGTGGAAACAAATTTCCTTACTGTAACTGAATCATCAACGACGAGAACGACTTTCTCCATTGTGTTTTATTCCTTCCTGTAACCTGTCGTATGCGGGTAACTGATCAGCCTGAAGGCAGATGAAATCCCATGCAACAGTTCTGAGAACCCGACGAAAAAGAATCCCCCGAAATTGAGGCAGTTGTATAAGTCCGCCACGACCTGAATCTTCGCCTTCTGGTCGAAATAGATCAGAACATTGCAGCAGAGGATGATGTCAAAATGTTTCATCAAGCGCACATGGTGACGGTCCATCAAATTCAGGTTCTGAAATGTGACGAATTCTTTGACCTCATCACGGAGGAGATATCGTTCGCCGTCAACAACGAAGTATTTGTTGAGATAATTCTGCGGAAGATTGCGGATTGCGTACCGCCCGTACTCTCCCGCCTGGGCTGTGGCGAGCACCGATTTGCTGATGTCAGTTCCCACAATTTCTATCCGAAGTCCAGGATACGCGGGGAGCAGACGCTCGAGATACACCAGGGCATAGCTGTACGCCTCTTCCCCCGAAGACGATCCGGCACTCCAAATACGGAGGACCGAATTTCCTCGGGATTGGATGAGGGACGGAACGACATACGCCGCGAACGCTTCCAGCTGAGGAATGTTCCGGAAGAAGGACGTCTCGTTCGTCGTAATAACGCCATAGAGAAACGTAAACTCGTTTTCCTGATGCTGCCCATGCCGCAGGTATCTGTCGTATTCTTCGAAGTCTTGAATCCCCAGAGTCTGCAGGCGCTTTCGTATTCTTGCTTCAAGCAAATACTTCTTCTTCTCGGGATAGAAAATTCCCGTCCGATCATAGATGAACGTGCTAAGCGAGTTGAACGTCTGGGTCGTAAGACCGTTCAGCGTGTTCGGTTCTGCGTATGCTTCAAATGCACTCGTATCGTTCAATTCTCATCCCTGAATAGCGGAATTCACTCTTACCGCATCGCGAAATCCGGAATATGCATTCCCGGTTGAATTAGAGGTCATCATAACGGCTGCCAGCCTTTTGGATTGTTACACCTTGAGTGATGGGTTCAACCATGTGACGGGCTCGCGTTTTCTGATCTCGAGAGCTGATCAATGATACGCGGCAGCAGACATAAATCGGGGTCCGAGACGAATTCTCTGATAGCGGATCCAGCCTGCCGGCCGTCAAGAATGAAGAGAGTATCGATAATCGCCTCTCTGGTTTCCTCATCTGATCCATCCCAGTAGCGACGTACCGCTTCAAACGCACGCTGTATGAGAGCAGAATTCACGAAGGCTTCCATGTTGAGGTTGAACATATTGACACAATTCCACGCGATCTTGCCGAGAAGTTGAATGATCTGTTTGCCGTTATTACAGCCAGGCTCGTCAAGAGCCTCCACGCAAAGCGCAAAAGTCTCGGGCCGAGTGATGAGATGTCCCGCGAGAAATTTCTCAATCGATCCTTCTCCTTGCAATGCCTTGATGAGAGGGCGCGTGATCGAGGCGCCGCGGAAAATGGAAAGTCCTTTGGCACAGCTCATCCGAATATTTTCGTCATCTGAATCAAGACCCTTGATCAAATCCGTGCAGAGTGATCTATTGAAAAGCAACGGTTCACCATGGCGCTCTGCGACTCGAACGATGGAATCCAAAAGCATCAACCGAAGCTCGCCCTCGACGTCTCCAAGATGACTCCGGAGTTCTTCAAGCGTTTCCATATTTCCTAATTTGCCCAACGCTTCAATCAGAGCGCTGAGCGTTAACGGATCGTCTGCCGTTCCCTTCAAACCTGCTGAAAGAGAATTTGTGAGAAACCCAAGCGCTCGGGCATCGCCGATTTTACCGAGGGCTTCTGCAGTGCATCCACGCGCCGACGGATCCAAAAGAAAAGCGTCGCAGAGCGCCGATGTGGCTTTTTCGCTTCCGATGAGTCCAAGCGCTTCGATTGTGGCATGCCTGACATTCGGGTCCGGATCCTTCAGCAGCGGGAGGAGCTGAGAGAGCGATTCCTCGGTTCCAATTCTTCCCAGAATATCAACAGCAAACTTCCGTGTATCCTTGCTTGTATCCCGTAGGTATGGGACAAGAAACTGAATGGCCTGGGCGCCAAGAGTGATTAGAAGTTTAGCGGCGAGGTTTCGCGTTGCAATGTTTTCGCTAACGATCAATCCGGCAACAGTCCGTGCTACATCCTTATCCCCTATCTCGATGAGTGCATGCATAGCGGCGTCCTGAACGCCCTTGCTGTCATCCTCGAGGGCAAGAACAAGCGCTGCGTTCGCGGCGGAATCTTTTTCTTCGGTCAGGTCTTCGGCAGCACTCCTCCGTGCTTCGGGATCACCGTCAGTGAGGAGAATGGCTATTTGGTGTTTTACGGTTGTGTTCATGATGTTGCCGCATTTGATTCAATGATTGTGTCCATTCCCATTGTTTTGCCATAGCGGGTCAAGCCGGGCAAAAGGAAATGCGTTTTTTTCCCGTTGTCAATTGCCGTGATGGTGGACGTTAGCGACGGGGGCACAGCGGTTGAAATCTTGAAGAGTCTCGTGATCGCCAGCAGTTGTTCAGAAAGACTGCTGAGATTCGACGCGGTTTCGGCCACTCTGGCTACCGATTCTGCAGTCTCACGGGTGCATTGCGTGATCGATCTGAAATTCCCCGTGATCATTTCACTCTTGTTTGCCTGTTGCTCGCTCGCGACAGCAATCCGTGCGATCTTATCCGTTACTTTTTGTGAAACGTCCACGATCTGCTTCAACGATACTCCCGCCTTTTCGGCCAGCTTAATCCCTTCGTTGACTTGCTTCGTCCCTTCATTCATTGACGTCACCGCTCCCATCGTATCATTCTGTATCGTCTTGATCATCGATGCGATTTCCTTTGTCGCTTTCGTGGTCCGTTCTGCCAACTTTCTCACCTCATCCGCAACCACAGCAAAGCCCCGCCCCTGATCTCCTGCCCTCGCCGCTTCAATCGCTGCGTTCAACGCCAGCAAATTCGTTTGATCTGCGATATCGTCGATCACGCCGATGATTTCGCCTATCTGGTCGCTCGATTTTCCAAGTGCCTTCACCGTCTCTGCCGACTGGTTGACCACATTGGCGATGCGGTTCATCTCGGCCACTGTCTCTTCTACAACTTTTCCCCCTTGCTCGGCTGCAACTCTTGCTTGCTTTGCCGTTTCAGCCGTATGAACTGCATTCTTCGAATTCTCCACAATCGTCTTCGTCATCTCTTCTACTGCGCTGGAAACTTCTCCCGCCTGATTCGTCTGTTCTTCCATCCCTGCCGCCATTTCTTCCGTGCTGCTGCTGATCTCATTGCTTGCGCTGGCAACAGCTCCCGACGCTTCGATCGTTTTTCCCAGGGCCTTCCGCAAATTTTCGACCATGACTTTGAAGCCCATAGCCAGTTGACCAACTTCATCATTTGACTGCTGAACGATTTCCACCGTGAGATCTCCTCCCGCAATCATCTCTGCCTGACGAGCAAGTTCTTGAAGAGGTGCAAGTGTTCGAACGATCGCATACACGATGACAAACGCTGCAAGAATTGAGAGGATGCAGATTCCCAGGGACATGAAAACTGAATTGCGTTTATCCCGTATGACGCCGCTTCTGGAGATTTCGACTTTGACAACGCCGACGGCTTTGGATTCGACCCCGCTTGTCCAGCTGCGTTGATCGGATTCTCGCGAGAACACGGGAGCGCAGAACTGCAATAGTGCTTCCCCGTTCTGTCCTTTGATCATCTGTGAAGCTACGTTGGAAGTCCTATCCAACGTTTTCGGGAGCGCCGACACTTCCATACCGCGGCCGGCGATCTTGATGCCGTTCGGAGTATAAAAGGCGATGGATTTGATTTCCTCGGATGACATCTGTCCGAGCAAGAGGTTGACTAACTGCGTCGAATCTTGGAGGAGAACACCGATTCTCCCTTGAACCGCGAGGCTGCTGACCACGGTAATCCCTCGTTTTTCAAATTCGTCCTCCACGGATCTTCCCATGAGGGTGACGTTAGCGATCGTGATCGCCAGTGCGACGGTTGTGATAAGGGCAACGACCGGAATGATGATTTTAGTACGCAAACTCATGATTGACCCACCTATTGTTATTGAACGATGTAGGTGATTCTGGAATCTTGTTGGGAGGGAACTGCGGCACCGACCACTCCCGCAATTCGCTGGTTGATATAGATTGTGTATTTATTTTTATCCATTTGAAAACAACACAGCGCACCCTTCGAAACGGCGTCCCGTGTCGGGACACACAGCCCGACCTTGTCCTCAATGGCACTCGAGAGAAGAAACTCCATTCCAACGCCACGGATCATCCTGTCATCATTCTCCGGTATCCAGATCATTTCGGCATTGCACTCCCCGACGAGTTTCCTGTAGAGGTCCGAGATCTCATGGTTATCGTTGACGCGCGCAACCGTCGTCTTCACTCCCAGAGCCAGCCCGGCGCGCGCAAGTTTTCCAGCCTCCTCATCGGTCAGGTTAAACGAAATTATGCCGATACTTTTCAACGATGGCTTTAGCGTCTTCATCAAATACACTTGTTGGCCGAAAGAAAGTGCAGCCTGACAATGAATTGCTATCGGGAACAACCAGGCGCTGATGCAAACGGCCGCGATCATATTGCGGAGAAAAATTTTAAGAGGACTTTCTTGCAGATTCATTATTATGCCCGACGCTGACGAAAATAAAATGAAGAAACAAATTTGCGCGGACAATATGCACACGGAGCAATCTCAAAACAATCGGCTGCGCTCTGAATCTAACGTGGGATGTAGACTACGATCGGGGGCTAACGGCTGAACCTTCGATAGGAGAAAAGGAATACTCGGCCATCTGAGGAAGATCGGAAAAAGAGCGGACTCAGCGTCAGGATAGGAGAACTCCGATACGGCTCAAGCCGCAGGTTATCCGGATGACTGGGACCCCATACGTGACAAGGAGTTACTCTTCATTACAGCAGCCGGGCAGCAACGAACTATTCTTCGATGCTATCCCCGGACAAATGGATGCTCAATGAGGAGGGGGATCTATTCGTTCATACCATGATGGAACATCGAGCGGATTGTTACAGCGGCACATGACTAGGACAAATCTGATACCATATATGCATCGATGTGTCCGGAAAGACGGAGGATGATGTCAGGAGAGCAATTTGTTTTGTATAGAGTACGTTACGATTTGCGCGTTATTCTCCAATTTCATCTTTCGAAGAATATGAGCTCGGTGAGTGCTGATGGTCTTGACGCTGAGAGATAATTCGATCGCAATTTGTTTGAGAGACTTCCCCTTCGCAATCATGATCATGACCTGATATTCGCGTTCGGAAAGCATTTCGTGCGGGAGTTGAGGCGATCCCTTGCTGACATTCAATGCAAGCATTTCTCCGAGCGCTTGAGAGACAAAAATCTTTCCCGAAGCGACTCGACGTATTGCTGTAATGAGCTGCTCCGGCGCGCTTTCTTTTGATAAGTAGCCCGAAGCACCGAGCTTGAGAGCTCGCATTCCGAATACCTCTTCAGGATTCATGCTGAGGATGAGAATTGCAATTTCCGGCTTTTCGGATTTGATACGCGAGATTGCTTCGAGGCCGTCGAGTTTAGGCATTGACAGGTCGAGGAGTAACACATCGGGTTCATCCGCCCGGATCTTTTCCATGACTTCCATACCATCCGACGCTTCTCCCGCCACCTCGATATCGCTCGCCTCCTTTAGAATGTCCTTAAGCCCCCGGCGAACAACAGGATGATCATCTGCAATCAGCACCCGAATCATAAAGCACTCCTTCCGTTTCTTTTCTTTTGCAGAGGGAGTTGGGCGATGACTGAAGTCCCTTTTCCTTCCCTGCCAGTAATTGCCAAATGTCCGCCCCATTGTCTCACCCGCTCGCGCATGCCGATGAGCCCAAGCGACATCACCCCTTTGAGTTCCTCTTTTCGAATGCCGCGGCCATCATCCTTTACCTCGATCACGACGTCTTGCGACGTTTTCACGAGAGATATTGCGACATTTTTTGCTCCGGCATGGCGCACAACGTTTGTCAAGATTTCGTTGAACAAACGATAGAGCGTCATGCTGAGTTGCTTGTTCAGATAAAATTCCGGCGGATCAATAACAAGATGCGTCGTCAGCCCGACTTTGCTTTCAACCTGACTTACATCCAGTTGAATGGCGCCCACGATCCCCAGTTCATCGAGTTGAGGAGGTCGGAGTTCCTTCGAAATTCTTTTGACGGAGGCGATCGCCTGGGTGAGACACGTTCCCATCGTTTCGAGCCTCCCAGCAACGTCTTCATTGTTGCCGCCGCCATTCGATTTGAGCCAGGAGAGATCAAATCTCATGATCGTCAGGAGCTGTCCAAGCTCGTCGTGGATTTCTCTCGATATGCGCTTTCGCTCTTCGTCCAATGTATTTTCCAGGTGTTCTGAAAACCGCTGAAGTTGAGTCCTTGATTGCTGGAGCTCGTCTTCTTCTTTTTTACGGTTCGTGATATCGCGCGCGATGACGACGCCCCGAACTTCTCCTGACGATGTACGGAATTTCTGACCTGCGACCTCCAGCCAATGCCAAGAACCATCCCTGTGAGTGTACCGAATATTTCCAGAGACCTTGTCTCCAATCAGGTTCATTTTCAGCAATGGCAGGTCATCGGGATGGATTAGCTCGAGAACAGGCTTGTTTTCCAGTTCGCATCGTGTATATCCCGTGACGCTTACGCTATTAGGACTTGTGTACCGCAATCTCAGGTCCGAATTGATTTCCGCCACCAGATCGATCGAGTTTTCAACCAACAAACGATACCGCTCCTCGCTCTCGTGAACTGCTTCCTCTGCAATTTTTCGGTCGGTAATGTCCATGACTTGTCCGATCGTTTGGAAGCCTTCACCAGGATCGATTACTGCGCTGGAACTCATCTCCAGCCTTCTCTTCTCTCCACTTTTACGAGTGATGGTGAATTCATGGCGCACGGGAACCCGTGTGCCTTTTTGTTTTCCCTCCTTGTACTCCGAGGCCGACAACCGGTTTTCGTCGTCAAGAAAATTGCGGAAGTCGTTTCCCAGGATTTCCCGCCGGTCACGGCCTAGAATTTTGCAGAACTCATCGTTTGCGTAAAGAAACTGATAGGTGCTGTTGACAACAAAAATACCAACATGCGAGTTTTCTACGAGAGAGCGGAATCTCTGTTCGCTCTTTATCATCGCCTCTTGTGCATGGGCTTGTTCTGTTTGATCCACAAGAATTGTGAGGATACACTTCTCTGTTCCTACTTCTATCAATTCTCCTGAATAGCGCGCGACGATTTCGGTACCATCCCGCCTGCGAAGTCTGCATTCCTCATTTCGTACGAAGCCGTGCATCTCAAGGCGCTCTAGAAGGCGTTTTCGAAATGCCGTGTCGAACCCACAATCAAGCTCAACCGATGTGCGACCGACAATCTCCTTGGCGGTATATCCGAGGAGTTTGGCAAAGGACTCGTTAACATCATACATGGTGCCATCATGAAGCCGAGAAAGCGCGATAGGAATCGGACTTGCATGAAAGGCAATGGCAAACTGTTCCTCGGATTGCCGAAGCGAATCCTCCAATTTCTTTCGTACTGTGATATCGCGGACAGAGCTGACCTTCACCGGCCCCTGCTTGTAATCGTACACACTCGTCACCACTTCGATAGAGAACATCGACCCATCCTTGCGAAGTCCCCGAATATCATACTGGCCTGTCTTTCCCTCCGACAGCCTGTCCTTCACAAATTCGCGTGAATCAGGGGCGAGAAAATCGATAATGTTACGTCCGATCGCCTCATCGGCAGAGTAGCCAAACATTGCAACGATGGTCGGATTGACATCAACAATAATTCCTTCCTTATGGAACACGATTCCTTCCTTCGTCACATCAGAAAATTTCCGAAGCCGCTCTTCAGATTCGCGAAGGGATTTCTCAGCGGCCCTTCGTTCAGTGATGTCTCTTGTCACACCTAAAATGGACTCAGGCTTGCCCGTTTCATCGAGAAGTATTGATGCACTGTATTCAACCGGGATTTGTACTCCGTCTGCTCTTACGATGTGGTATTCCACATTTTTCACAAATCCGGTTTTCATTGCTTCCACTGTATCACGGGTTAGCCGCTTGCGATCCTCCTTGGCGAAAAATAGCAATGCATTCTTCCCGATGACCTCCTGGGTCGTTGCGTAACCCAGAGACGCAGCCGCCAAATTGTTGCACATAAGAATAGTGCCGTCGAACTTGCAGAGCGTTATCGCGTCGGACGAGGTCTCAACAAGGCTTCGATAACGGATTTCGCTTTCCTGCAGCTTGTGCTCAGACGCTTTCTGTTCCGTAAGATTTTCGAGCGTCTCTACAGCACCTATCACATCGCCACGGGAATCCCGGATTGCCGCTGCCTTGAATTGAAGCCATGTAGGCTGTCCTGTGGCTTGAAGAAGATAGTCTGTTGCTGCGTAGATGCCTTCCTCTCTCGAACGCACATACCTTTCTTTATACATTGCTGGTATGGATTCAGCATCATTATCGACTATGAGGTCTACCATGCATGGCCTTTTTTCATTGTAGAAGGCCTTCCAATGTGAATCCGTTCCAATAACCTCATGAGCCTTGATCGCAGTCAATTCTTCCAGCGCGTAGTTCCAACATATCACCTTGTGGTGCTTATCGATAACAAAATGTGGAATAGGAGATCCATTAACGATGGCCTGCAGTTTCTCGTCGCTTTCTTTCAGCGATTCGGCCATTCGCTGCCGATCGGTATTGTCGATGAACGTGAAAAGAAGCACCGTCTCTCCCCCCTGCTCGATGAACTGCCATGATAAAGAGACCCAAATCGCCGGGCCCCCCGATAAGCGAAAACAGACAGTTTTATTTCGACAGGAGGCTTCTTCTTTTATCGATTCCATGATTTCCTTGGCAGTCCCAGGCTCATCATAAAAATCGTGGATGGATGTCCCAATAATTTCCTGACGCTCCTTCCCAAAACAATTGCAAGCTGCCTGATTTACGTAAAGTATTGTTCCGTCTTTGACGTGTGTGATAACGGCAGCGGCAGGCGAGGCATCAAGAACCAGCCAAATGTGTTCCTCGGAATTCCTATTTTTTTCATGTTGAATGTTCATCTCACGTTCTCGTCTGCTGTGACGAGTGAAAATGCGAATCAAATCGAAAGTAAACAACCGGACTATTGCCGCGGTGATGCTGAGGATCAGTACTATATCGGCAAGATAGCGCCAGGTCGGTATGATCCTGTGAGGCGCGGAGAGGGGGTTCATAATCTGAACATATCCCATAATTCCTATGAAGGAAAGCAGGAATGTTACGAAAATTAGAAAGGGGCGCTTATTCAAAACAATGGCGGCAAGAACGAGCATTCCGGGCAAAGCAAGAAGAGCGGTATCGAAGAGGCCGTCATTGCACCAGGCTTCATAGGCAAGAAAAATTGTAAGGGACCAAACAATGAGTGATCCGGAAATCGCTACAGGATTTTTTGGCATGCGGAAAAGAACAACCGCTATTATGAGAGCGATGGCTATTATCGGCGGGACGCTCATTACGTTGCCTTCACGAATTCTCTCCACCGTCGTGATAAATAAACATCCTAAAATCGCTATGCTAACGACGGTCAAGAAATAAACAACGCGCTCTCGCTCTTGATATTGCATGAGCGGTAACACAGTGACACTATTCGAACCTAACCGAACTTTCATAAATTACCGAAGCAGGCTTGAATATGTTCTTTTCGTGAAGCAGGTTTTTATGATAACGCTCTGGCCCTCACCCACCATGTTGCAGATACAGTTGGAAGCTGAAGTTATTGTCATAGTGTATCAATCGAAGTCATGAAAAGCAAATGACATTTCCTCTTCGTAGTAGGTTATACTGTAAATTGCGGGCTTAACCCTAAGTCAGAGTACTGCTAACATGTTGAGTGGCGCCTTTCGAAACTACGGTCGTAAATCTTTGCGGTTTTGAAGACAGGGCAGAATTACATCTCGTTGAGGAACTTCTTTGTCGAGGAGAATTACAGAATATGATTCCATTAATTCGAAATAACAAACGAGTCATCTACGCCGGTCCTTGAAGGTCTCTACGTTCTCCGATTCCCCCCTCAAGCCGTTACGGATCTTGCGAGCAACGAATTTGATTACTCTATAAATATGTATTGACAGTACATCGCTTTATTTTGAACGCAACTCTGGCCCCTTGTGAAACTGCCAGCTTTTCGAATTCTGGTCTCGGAAGGGGATCACCCGTGCAGAGTGTACATTGCGCTGTGAAGATGACAGCAATCTGAGATTCCATGTGATGTGAACAAGATCATAAAGGCGGGAAAATTAAGAAGTCATCCCAGATTGCAGACTTGTCTTCAAACCGTGAATTCTTCCGCCGTTTTGTCGTCAAACTAATTCTTGCTGAGAAGCAGATCTTAGCTCTGTCAAATTGCGAAAGGCATTCTCAAGGAGCAATCAGCATAACGATGATTTAGGCCTAAGAATTCGCTGATAGCCTTCTTTGCTCTTCGGCCCGCCCGAAGCATGCGCCGGCGAAGGCACATGATGAAAGAACTAGAAGAATGCATTTTTGCTCGCGTAAAACTCTTCAAGAGAATCAGATCTATTCTAGCATCAATCGAAGAACAAGATGAACTTCGAGACTCCGCGATGGTCCCAACAAAGAATCTCTAAGGAAGATAATAGTGAATCCCGAGGGATTTTTCAAGACTCTCCTCAAAATATTTGGGATTATTTTTCTGTGAATAGTTCATTGCAGAGTGAAGGATGCAAAGAAAGAGGGAGCCAACCGAGCAAAATACTGATGATCGAATCTTCTCGGCGGCTTGCAAGAAGGGGGCGATCGGCTAGGCGTGGTTTACCTACAAGTTAAGAGTGGTAACCTAGCAACGCATGGCCAGGAGATTACATCGTCTAAGAAATATCCGACAGTGAGACCTGGGAGAAACTCATGAAAAGGTTCGACTCCATAATCTGTCTCGTCCTAAAAAAACCTTACAGATTTTGAGTTAAGGGTAAAGGGGCTGCAGATGTAACATGCAGTCCCTTTTTTGTTTTCCATGATTTAGGACTCAGGCTGATCTTCTCATGGGCCATCGCTGGCGTGAGCATGTAGCAGCTCAAGTGTGGCCTTCGTGTATTGTAGAGTTTGATCGATTGCGCGATGTGACGTTCCGCTTCTTGGTGATCGGCAAAGGTTGATGAACAATAAAACTCTTCCTTGAGTATTCCATTCATGCGCTCCGCGATCGCATTTTCATACGGATCGCCGTTGGTCGTCATACTAATCTGCACATGGTGGTCGTTCAAGATTCCCACGTAGTCTTTGCTGCAATACTGAAGTCCTCGATCCGAGTGATGAATGAGCGGCTTATCCGTTCTTCGATCAGCCAGAGCCATCTGTAGGGCAGTCATGCACCCCTCTACTCCAAGGTGCGGGCTCAACGCGTAGCCCATAATTTTCTTTGAGCACGCGTCACTGACCAACGAAAGGTAATTGAACCCTGCCTCCGTGCTGATATAGGTGATGTCGCTGACAAATACCTGTTCAGGTCGTTCCAGGGAGACATCCTTGATCAAGTTTGGATACTTCTTCAGCCAATGTTTTGACATCGTCGTCTTCACGTATTTACGCTTTTTTCCCAATAAGAGATGCTTTTCTCGAAGGATTGTGAAGAGTTTGTCCCGCCCCACTTTCAGCGCACGCTCTTCCAATTCTTGCTTAAGCATATGATACAATTTCCTCGTCCCCAAGCGCGGCAAGAGCTTCCGCTCCTGATGCACCAGCTGCACTACTTCGTTTATGCTGCAATCTTCACTCCGAGACTGCCAGGTTCGTTCGTAATAACTTTGCCGACTCTTACCAACATCAGCACAGAGATGACCGAGACTCGCCTGCGGAAACCGCTGTTTCATTTGTCCAACGGTTTCGTACCAAACTTTTTTTTAATGTCTACACCTAACTTCTCTTTGGCTACTTCCAACATCGTCTCATAGACAGCTACTTTCAGATTGGCTCGTTCCAATGCCTTCTCCAATTCTGCGATACGCTTCCGCGCAATGCTTTGTGGATCGTCGTCAGTCTTCATTCTCCTCGTTTGTATGGTCCTTGTCTGTGTTTTTGGATGCCGCAATCTACCATATTTGCGACACCATTCCAACACCGTCGAGTTACCAACAATACCATACCGATATTTCGCTCCGTCCTTACTTAGAAGCCCGTTCTCCACCTCCATCACGACCTTTCGCTTGAACGCTTCACCATAGCTTCTCATCAGGGGAACCGCGTACTTCTTTTCCTCTTGTTCTGTCATCTCCATTCTTCTTTCTTGTAAGGAGATTTCAGGATGAGACCC
>Ga0265338_10000309_pt1 | contig 88345 bp, 84 predicted proteins | sample 42126metaG_FD_193579 | JGI IMG/M metagenome (GOLD analysis project Ga0265338, IMG submission 193579) | Rhizosphere microbial communities from Carex aquatilis grown in University of Washington, Seatle, WA, United States - 4-21-26 metaG | ecosystem: Host-associated > Plants > Roots > Rhizosphere...
CGTCCATCCATCAAAAGTGGCCTGAATCGGTTTGAATCAGCCATTGCCACTGCGCCCACCTGTCACTAGCCTTCAGCCTTTAGCCTTTAGCCTTCAGCCTTCAGCCTTCAGCCTTCAGCCTTCAGCCTTCAGCCTTCAGCCTTCAGCCTTCAGCCTTCAGCCTTCAGCCTTCAGCCTTTAGCCTTTAGCCTTTAGCCTTTAGCCTTTAGCCTTTAGCCTTCAGCCTTCAGCCTTCAGCCTTCAGCTCTCACATTTTCAATTGTCAAAGAACTAACCCGACTATAAATCAAAAGTCAAAGATTGTCAATAGTTTTTTTGACGAAAAGTCGTCGATTTGGAAGAATTATTCCAAACCAGAAGTTCGTACCTGAATCGTCTCTTATTTGTCACAAATAATGAGCCAGTAGCGCTTAGAAATGGGTCATTTGGCATGGAGAAACCTCGGAAATCGTTGGGTTTGGCATGGATTGGATGTGGTATTTGGCTTGCTCTAATCCCTGGCTGAGAACACTATGTCCAGACTGTTTTGGCATGGCCAAAAAGCGTTCAAAAAAAACTTTAGAAAAAAGTTGACGCTTTATTTGACCTCTGCGATAGTCAGGACACACACGGTATAACACATACAGAAAATGAGAACAAAAACACTACTCTTAACGGCTGCAACTGTCGTTGCAGGTTTCCTTTCCGCGCAAGCGGATACGGTCTATTCCCAGAACGTCGTGGGATATATCAACATCACGGTCCCCGCGAATGGTTTCTACTTTCTCGGCAATCAGTTGACCAACGCTGGAACTGGTAACGACATCCAACAGGTTCTGACAAACGGACCGGTTTCCGATCCAAATGGTGTGACGAACTCTCAAATCTTTATTTTTAATCCTGGTCCAAACAATTGGGCCAATTTCACCTATTACACCGCCTCTGATGCTGATGGCATCCTTGGACAAAACTTCGGCAATGGTTGGTATCAATCTGATGGTACGCTTGGTACTGGAGCTATAAAGCAAGGTGCGGGTAACTTTATTAAGAATTTTTCTCCGCAGCCGATTACGCTTACCTTGGTCGGGCAAGTTCCTCAGGGCACAAATAATATTAATATTATGCCTGGATTTAGCACCTACTCTATTGTGCCGCCGATATCGACCAATATCGATAGTACCTTGCTTGGCTTTCCTGGGCAATCGGATCCAAACGGTGTGACCAATGACGTGTATTATTTGTTCTTACCTGCTACTCAAAACTATTTCCAAGCCACCTACTTTACTGCTTCTGACGCAGATGGAATTCTCGGTGGTGATACTGGCGATGGGTTCTACACAGCTGACGACGTTAACGTATCGCAAGATCCGACCAAATGGCCCAAAGTTGGTCAGGCGTTCTTCCTCTTCCATCCGGCAACCTCAACCAATGTGTGGAAAGTTAAGTTTAACGTTCAATAATCATTTGCGAACTATCTAAAGTAACAAAACCGACTAAACAAATATGAAAAAACTAACACTCGCAGCAGCAATCCTAAGCTTAGCCGGCTTGTCTGCCTTTGCTCAACAACAAGTTCTATTCACCGCAACGAGCACCCTGACAACTCGCCTCGTGTGGGATGATTGGAGCCCGATTGCTCCGCATGCCGATGCCAGCAATAACGTCGCGTTCCTTTGGGCGACCACTGGTACTCCTTTGGTTGATAGCCAAACGGGATTGAACCAGACTTCTACGAACGTCGTGCCCTTGGGTGGCCTTGGTGCCACCGCATGGACTGCCATTCTGAATGACCCTAACTTCCATCTAGCAACAAATGGAACGAGCATTGTTCAGACAACGTCCACGGCCAATGTGGGTGGTTGGAATTACAATTCCAGCACATCGTTCACTTTGGCTGGTGCTCCTGCCAACGGCAATATCCTTGTTTTCGTGATTGGTTGGGCTAATACCTATGCTAATCCGTTCTTGGCAGCCGCAGCCAATGCTCCTGTGGGTTGGTCTCAAATGTTCACGTATAACATTCCTACCGGGACAGGGACACCTGTTTCATTTTCGGCCTCCACCACGCCTGATACCCTCAAGTTTGGTGTGCAACAGACCCCGGAACCCACCACGCTTGCCTTGCTCGGTATTGGCTCGGCTGGTCTGTTGATCTTCCGCCGCCGGAAGAGCTAATCGTTTAATTCTCATTCAACCCCGCTCTGCAAAGAGCGGGGTTTTTTGCTTGTTTATGGAGCGCGGGCGGTCCCTCGCCCGCAGCAGATAGGCAAGCATTTGGACTCAAGAAATTCAGAAGGTCATACCTTGGCAAAGTGCTATCTGAGATGGTTCGACACCCTCACCACGGCAACCTGCTGCGAGTCCCGATACATCGGGATTCGCTGTCTAAGACCGGACCGCGGGCGGTCCCCGCCCGCAGCAGCTAGACAAGCGGTTTGACGCGAATGTTCAGGAGATCCCCACACGCAACATGCTGCGAGCCGAGGACGTCTCGCGCTCCACCCGGACCGCGGACGGTCCCTCGCCCGCAGCACATCCGTCTGCAGTGCGAAGTTGAAATTTTTAAATGACGTTCCGCAACCTATCGGAAAGCGACTTTTTTCCTTTATCTGCGTGAATATGCGTCCATCTGCGGTTCAATTCTTTTTGGTTCATCCGTGTTTATTCGTGTGCATCCGTGGTTGAAATTTCCGTTAAATGTTTGGTTCTGGGAATTTCTCTAGAGCCTGCTTCTGAGTCCCGTCTCCGCGGGATTGGGCGCTTGGAGCTTGGAATTTATATTCTGTCTTCGTTCTCTTCGTGTCCTTCTGTTCAACCCGTCCCAGCCTTTCCCCTTATCCGTGTCAATCTGTGTCCATCCGTGGTTAACTCTTTTTTCTGTAATCTGCATCCCCTTTTGCTACCGTTTGGGCTCGCAGTTTTCCAGGTATGCCCAACGAAATAACTCAACCGGTAGTAGTCCTCAAGCGGTCCGTCCCCATTGCCGTTCTGCTGGCCGTCGTCACCTTTGTATTATTCGCGCGTTCCCTCCACTACGCGTTCTTGAATTACGATGACGACCTCTATGTTTCCAACAATATCGCGGTCACGCACGGCTTGAGCGTTCCTACCATCAAATACGCCATCACCAAGGGCGATAACGGCACCTGGGCGCCCCTGACCTGGCTGTCCTATGAATTGGATACGACGCTTTTTGGCGTGGAGCCCAGTTCCTATCGCCTCACCAATATCGCGTTGCACGCACTTACCGGTGCCGTCCTGTTTCTGGCCCTGCGCCTGTTGCTGAATTCCGTCTCCACAAGTTTCATCATTGCGGCGCTGTTCCTATTTCACCCGCTCCGGACCGAATCCGTCGTCTGGATCTCTGAACGCAAGGACGTATTGTTCGGCTTCTTTTGGGTGTTGGGCATGCTCGCGTATTGGTTTTACGCCCAGCGACCCAATTTCGTGCGCTGGTTGCTGGTCGTGCTCTGTTTCGTTTGTGGTTGCCTGAGCAAGATGATGATGGTCACGTTCCCGTTCGCGCTGCTCCTGTTGGATATCTGGCCTATGAACCGGCTCAACCTCGAGTCACGCACTCCCGGCGATCTGTGGAAGCTCATCCGCGAAAAACTGCCCATGATGCTCCTGTGCGTGCCAGTCATTTTGTTAAACACTTTGAAACTCAATGCCCGTGGAATTTTGAATCCAGAAAACGCCGGTCTGCTCACCAAGGCTTTGCGCGTGCCCGTAAATTATTGCTTCTATCTGGAAAAGACGTTTTTGCCCACACATCTGTCCATTCTTTATCCCATCAGCCACGTCACCATCACCATGACGGTGGTGAGCAGCCTGCTCTTATTGGTCATCACCGTGGCCGCTATCCGCCAGTTGCGAAAAGCCCCTTGGTTTTTCGTCGGTTGGTTCTGGTTTCTGGGCACATTGGTTCCCGTCATCGGCTTTGTCACCTTCGGCTTCTTTTATGTGGGCGACCGCTATACCTACATCCCATCCATCGGCCTAGCCATCGTCGTCGTGCTTGGCCTCGAACGTCTCCTCAAGCGCTTTCCCATGGCTTACTGTGGTGTGGCACTGGCCTTGATCGCCTCCTGCATCCTGACCTTGCAGGCAGACCTGCCGCGTTGGAAGGATTCGTACACGCTCTTTAATTCCGCCTTGAACGTCGGCCCGCATTATGTCGCCTTCAATAATCGCGGCGAAGCACTGCTGAACCAACAGGAGTTCCTGCGTGCCATTTCTGACTTTGATACCGCGATACGGATGGATCCGGATTACGCCGATGCGTATAATAATCGTGGCACCGCCAAAGTTGACCTCCAGAGATTTCAAGAGGCGCTGGAAGATTACAATCATTCCATCACCCTTAGTTCAAACACCGCTGTTTATTACAACAACCGCGCCGCCGCCTATTATTTCCTTCAGCAATATTCCCTCGCCAAACAGGACATCGACACCTGCCGCCGGCTCGGCATGGAACCACACCCCGGCCTGCCCGAAGCCGTGGACGCCGCGATGAAAGCGGCGCCTTAAATTTCACTGGAAATTGGATGTTCGATACTGCTTCTGAGTCCCGTCTCCGCGGGATTGGTTGTTGGATGTTTGGCCCTGAATGAATTATATATACGCCCATTTCATTGGCGCTGCGCCTTGAGCATGATAATAAAAGCCCGTGCCTGAAATAGTCTGTTGCTGCTCATCCCGGCTTATAACGAAGAAGCGCGCATCGAACCTTTGCTACGTGCATTCCACCCTGTACGTTAAATTGGCTTAGCGGTCATTGTGCCGGTTGGTTAAGAATCCGTTGAGCTGCTGGGGGTGCTGGCGGGAGAGGTGGGTAATTCGGGTTGTTCTTATTAACTTCGCGATCTATCTCCATCTTAACAATTTGTTCTTCCGGAGACATAATCTTGCCTTGAGATTGTGCCGTTAATGTTCTGGGATTCGTCCCGATGGCTGTTCCGCCCGACGCCATGTCGCCGCTGCTTGGCAGACTAGTGGTATTGCCGCTGCCGGGCAAAGCGGGAACATCACCGCTGCTCACCGTGCGCAGGTCGCGCCGCGCATCGATGCCGCGCGCTCGTACATCTCTGATAGAATTAACACCGCCACCACCGCCTGTCGGCGAAGGTATAGGCGAACCGCCTCCAGCCACCGCCGGGGCGGAGGCCGCGCGCTTGCCCGCGTCAGCCATGTCCAAAGTCTGCGTCACGTCCTGGTTTTTTATCGTCACCGTGCCTGCCTTTTGATCGATGGAAATCAAACTGACATCGCCATCACGTTGTCCTTCCGCAAGCATCAGGAAAAGCTTGGGCTTGCCACCCTGCGGCTGCACTTCCATCAATGCCATTTTACCACCTAAAATATCCGTGATACCTGTCAACGTCACCTTGGACGGCGGGTCTTTTTGGCTATCAGCCGGCGGGGCCACCACCATCGGCCTGAGCTTGAAAATATTCCGTTCTGAAATCACGTCATATTGGTTCGGCTGCGCATCGGCCAGTAAGCGCGAAACCGGGGTAAACAGGCACGCGCCCAAGAAGCAAATCCATGCTGTTTGTACTAATCTCATGCCTTCAATATATCGTATGGCTCAGTAAACACCAAACCCCTCTTTTAGTTGCGCAAATTCGACAGTAACCTTTGAGAACCGTTCGTATAGTTGATTAAATAACTGAGTGTTCCCTTAGGAAAGCCTCTCGTTGCCCATCCCGGCTGATAACGAAGAGGCGAGCATCGAGCCCATCCTGCGCGATTATTTCATTTTATTTTGAAATCCTTCACCAGTTTTTCCGCTTCAACAATCTGCTCTGCGGTCATCTGAGCCGCGCATGCTTTCAGTTGATTTTCCGCCGCCACATTGTCATCGATTTGCTTTTGTCGGGCTTCTGGGTTTATCGCATCCGTGTGCCTTTGCGACAGCTTCAGCCACTCGTAGGCCAGGACATAGTCCTGCTTGGTCCCAGTGCCTGCCATGTAAAAACCTCCCAGCGTGCTTTGCGCTTGCGGCTGGCCCTGCAAGGCCGCTTTTTGGACCCATTCAAATGCCTTTTCGTCATCCTTCGCCACTCCCGCGCCAAAATGATAAAAAGCACCCATGTTAAATTCTGCATCCGCCTGACCCCCTGCGGCGGCGCGACTGAACCATTGCACGGCGTTGGTATAGTCTCTGAGTTTTAAATACATGGTGCCCAGGGCGCTTTCGGAATCGTGATTACCTTTCCCGGCGGCACGTTGAAACCAATGGGCCGCCTCAAAATTATCGCGTTCAATACCCGTGCCCAGCAGGTAATCCATTCCCAGCTTATATTGCGCTTCCACGTTGCCCCCCGGCGCCGCCACCAGCAATTCCGTTACTGTCATATGATTGGCGGAACCTTCCACCCGCTCCTTCGGGGCCGGCGTCGTGGCCAGGCAAATTCCTCCGGCAAAGATCAACAACGCCGCCAGCGTTAGCGCATAACTCCCGGTCCAGATGCGTTTGGCTTCCTTGTCTGGCGTCGGGTTGCCCTGAGCGAACCACCGGTCAGAAACGATCATCCAGCCTAACGGCAGTACTTCATACCAGATGCGGAATTCTGTGATGATCCCCCAGAAAAATTCACCGACCACAAACACCAGGATCAACACCTTGAAGATCACGTCCCGACGGTTGCGCCATGGGATCAGCAGCATCAATAAAAGCCCGCCCGCGTTCGCGAACAAAACATGGCGCCCGCCCAGGCTGAACAGCGAATGAACATTGTCCACCAGCACGCTTTTAAAGAACAGGTCGTGTGCGTTAGTCGCCTGGTTCATCGCAAACACCCGTCCCGTGATGTGATATTGCAACATCAGCAATTTATACGATGCCAGCGTCGCGATCACCGTTACCACAAATCCCATCACCCGCTTGCGCCAAGGCCAATGTTCGCCCAGCAATATCAATAGCGCACAGCACAACGTCGTTTCCTTGAACAACGCCCCCAGCCATACCACAAGCATAAGCAACCCCATCCGCCGGCTCGTGTATAACAGACAGGCCAGCGTGAAAAAGAACATCGTCGCGATATCCCACACAAAAAACTGTGGCCGCACCGGGTCAGACAGGTAATACATCAGTCCGCTCATCGTTCCGAACATGATGAACAGCGCATCGCGCCGGAACCGGATCAGCAGCAGGAACAACAGGAATAGCCAAGCCGCATGATACAGACCGAATATTCTTTCAAAGGCCAGACTGTAGAAATCGGTGACCCCCGCTTTATCCAGCAACCAACTGGATGTGATGGGCCCGGCCAGCCGCATTCTCCAACTGGGGATGACGTATTGCGTCGCCTCCGGCAGCGCGCTTTTTGACAGATAACTGAAAACCCCATTGGACATGGCATCGCCATCCGGTCCTACCCGCGAGGTCGGCCGCACGAGATAGAAAAAGCTCACCGTCAGCGACAACGCTACAAACAGTTCCACAACGAGCACCAAACGGCGTTTGCCGGTGAGTTTTTCCAACGCCGGTGCCAGCCGCGGCCATTGGACCAGCCGCGCCGCTCTATCGAGGAAAGCGGCCCCCCAATCATAGAATTTCCCGGCGATGCGCGCGCCCGTGCCCTGCAAATTTTTCAATAGTTTTGATTTTGGTTCGGTCGGCATTTAGGTCCGGCCTCCACACGGATGCGGAGTGATTAGTGACGGCAGAATAATTTAATGGGTTCAGAAAGCAATCTCCTATCATTTGGCCGCCGGGGCGATGATCCCTATCGCCAAGCCCGTTGCTGCTCATCAAGGCGTGAAAATCACGCATCTTTGCGTGAAGCTCACGCAAACAAAAGGATCGACCAGCCAGTTCTGCTTTGGGCGGCGTCGGCATGTGTGATGCTTTGATGAATGTACATAGTTAAGACGTACGCACGGCCTGCGGTCGGGAGTCATATTCGGACAGCGGCTGGCCAAAACAGGTTGCGTGAAAAAGTGGATAACTTTTTACCGCATCAATTCCGTGCGCGTGTTTTACTAATCGGTAATCAGATGGAAGAGGAAACCAACCTTAAACTCATGCTATTATGAAACCAAAAAAAGTGACTGGAATCCCTGGAATAGTCACAAATAATAACGTCCCATTGTGTGTGCGCAACAAGCGCTCGAATAAAACGATAAGCAAATTCGCACTGTGTGCAATTATACTGGGACTAGCGGGCTTGTCCGTCTTTGCTCAACAACAAGTCACCTTCGCTGGTACAGGCGTAGTATCCGGAGGTTTATCAATTACGCGTCTGGTATGGGATGATTGGAGCACTATGGCACCCAAACCCGATGCCAGTAATAATGTCGCCTTTCTGTGGGCACTCTCAGGTACGCCTTTAGTGGATACACAAACGGGTTTGACCCAGACAGCCACGAACGGTTCCAGCGTATTTAACATCTCGATGGCATGGACCGATATCCTGACGGACCCCAATTACCATTTGGGTACGAACGGAACGTCCATTGCCATCACGCCGACCAGTGTAACGGGTAACTACACCTACAATGCTGATGTGTCCTTCACGTTGGCCGGTGCGCCTGTCAGTGGCAACATCAGCATCTTTGTGATCGCCTGGCCGAAATTCTTTGCGGACCCATTCGCGGCTGCTGCCGCCGATGCACCCGTAGGTTGGTCGGCGCCGTTCACTTACGCGATCGGAACGCCGACTATGGCCGCGCTGGCGTTCTCATCTTCAACCGCCGCCGATAATTTACGCATCGGAGTTATTCCCGAACCAACCATCTCTGCGCTGGCCGGCCTGGGCATCGTTTCGCTATTAGCCTCCCGACGCCGTAAATAATGCCGCAGTCGTTAGGAGCATTAATTTTGGATGCTTGGCTGTTGTCAAAAAGCCTGCTAATTAAACCGCGTGCCTGACCCAAGCCTGTTGTTGCTCATCCCGGCTTATAACGAAGAGGCGCGCATTGAACCGGTCTTGCGCGACTACGGGCGCTATTTCGCGGACAATTATCACGGCAAATTCCAGCTCGTCGTCGTCCTCAACGGCTGTCGCGATGACACCATCGGTGCCGTCAAACGCGCCGCCGCCGATTTTCCCGCCATCAGCTTCCTCGATTTTCCCGACCCCATCGGGAAGGGCGGGGCGCTGATCGAAGGCTTCAAGCTTGCGCCGATGGCCGAACTGGTCGGCTACGTGGATGCCGATGGCGCCACCAAACCCGCCGCGTTTCACGATCTCGTCAAACACATCGGGCCCAAGGCCGATTGCGTCATCGGTTCGCGTTGGGTGGCCGGCGCAGTCATCCGCCAATCCCAGAGCGGCCAAAGAAAATTTGCCAGCCGCACTTTCCATCTCATCGTGCAGCTTTTGTTCTGGATGAACATCCGCGATACCCAATGCGGGGCGAAAGTGATGAAGCGCGAGGCCATCGAGAAGGTCCACTCCAACCTGCGCATCGCCGACATGGCGTTTGATATCAACCTGCTGTATTCCCTCAAACGCGCCGGCTATCGCATCCTCGAGGTGCCCACCGAATGGACCGACCAGGCGGGGTCCAAAGTCGTCCTGGTGCGCTCATCGCTGACGATGTTCCTATCCGTCGTTCGCATCCGCATCATCTACCTGCCGTGGCTGCGCATTTTGCTGACCCCGTTCCGCCCGGTGGAAGTTTGGATCTACAGGAAATTGCGCGCGCCGAGACCGTTACCGGCGAAGGAAGACGATAAGCCAAAAGATAGCTGAGGAAGTATATGGAATGCGGTGGCAGAGCAACGCGCCGACACCGCTTTTAGCAATCACACTGCGCGTCAATAGCACTGAACCAACCGGCTTACAACCATCTGCCAACTGCTCCCCCTTCTCCCATCCGATGGGAGAGGGCAGGGGGTGAGGACCAGTCGCAACTAGTTCGTTTTCTCTTTCTTCCCAAACACAAACCATGCGCAGATTCCGAACAGCAAGAGATTGAAGACGGTCAACGTTTGCAGGACGACCTCAATCCGCCCGGGAAATTTGTGGAGCATGAAGTTCAGCGTGAATGCATAGGCGACCGTCACCAGCACCATCGCCGGCACCACGCGCAATTGTGCACGCGCCAGGAGATCATTCACCAGCACATTCGCGAGCGCCAGTGGCACCATGGCTCCGGCATACCACGGCAGCAATGCGCGGATCTGCGGGAGGTAGGATTCCGGAAATACATGCACGAGCTTCACGAGCATGGGCCCGAACACACATAAACCTGCGCCGCCCACGATCCCCAAAACCGCCGTTCCGATCAACACGATGCCCAGCAGATTATGTTTTTCTGATTTGGCATTGGCATGGACAATCTTGGGAAACATCACCGAGGCCAGCGGCAGCACCAGCCACATCAACGCGCGGGACATCGTTCCCGTGGCGATATAAGGCGCCATTTGTTCGCCGTTGAAATAGGACTGTGCGAACATGGTGTCCGCCGCGAACAGAAATTGGCACGCTCCAAAGCCCAACATCAATGGCACCACCTGGCCTACGATCGCCCGGCCATCAAATGGTTCCGATGGCAGCGTCCAGATATCGCGCGTGCGCCAGATGCCGATGACGGCGGCAACGGTCACGCCCCCGATGGCGCCCGCCATCATTCCCGCCGCACCGGCGTGAAGGGCCAGCACCAACACCACCGCCGTGCCGAACCGGGTGATGCCACTGAGGATGGCCGACCAGCCCAGCCAGAAAAAATCCTGTTTGCCCTGCTGCACCCCGGCGAACATCGGCATCAATAACGAAACCAAAACCACCGGCAGTGTCACCCAGAGCGCGGCTGGCGTTCCCAATTGCCACCGCTCCACGATGCGCCCCTGGAAGGTCAGCACAATCAAAGTCGCCAGCACCCACGCAATGAATATCCACAGGCACGCCAGCCGGATCATTCCGGATAGCTGCCGTTCCCGGTTCAACGCCTGGGCGCGCGCGCCTTGCTGCGTGAACACCATTTGCAACGGCATGGCCGGAATGCACGTGGTCACCATCAACATCGTCCCGTAGATGCTATACTCCGCTACCGGCACCACGTTCGACAGGAAATGGATGCCCAACGACATCACTCCACCCACGACCGTCGCGATGATCAGCCAGCCGGATTGACGGAAAAATGCCGCGTGTTCCTTTTCACCCGTTGCCGGGATCGGATCGGTTGCCGCGTCGGTAGCCATTATAAATTTTCCACGATTAAGGAAGTGATCTCAGGAATCGGACAAGCATATCCTTCGCCCGTTCAAGTTGGGTGAGGGCGATCCACTCGTCCGCCGTGTGTGCTTGGGCCACATCGCCCGGCCCGAACACCACGCTGGGGATGCCCGCCGCCGATAACACCGCCGCATCGCAAAAGAAATGGATGCCCACTGGTTTGCGCTGGCCCATGCTCCGCAAAAACGCCCGCACCAGCGGCAGTTTGTGATTCGTTTCCAGTGGCAGACAAGGCGCTATCTTAGCGTCCGCGATGTACGCGGAAAGTTTTTTCGAGCGCAGAAATTGTTGGATTTCGCGCCGCACGCCCGCTTCCGTCTCCCCCGGCAACGTCCGGCGGTCTACCGTGATGCCGCATTCATCCGGCACGATGTTCGGCTGCGTGCCGCCACAGATCAGGCCCACGTTGGCCGTCGGATGGCCGAGCAGCGGATGGCGACGCCGTTTCAACAGCGCCACGTAATCCGTCTGCAAATAATCCACGATGCGCGCCATGTCATGCACGGCGTTGTGGCCGAATTGCGGCGTGGCCCCATGCGCCGCGCGGCCATGCGTGGTCAGCTCCAGCCACAAACTTCCCTTGTGCGCGGTCACCACCTGCAGCCGTGTCGGTTCGCCCACGATGGCCAGGTCCGCCTTGAACCGCTGCCGCGCGAGCGAGCGCGAGCCCGCCTGCGCGTTCTCTTCATCGATCAACCCCACGAAAACGATCTCCGTTTCCAGCGGGCGCGCTTTCGACTTCGCCAATTCGCATAACGCCATCAGCATCGCCGCCACCGACCCTTTGGTGTCGCACGCGCCGCGGCCAAAAATCTTTCCGTTCTTCACGCGCGGCACGAATTGTTTTTCGTCCGCCACATTCACCGTGTCCAGGTGCGGCGCGAGCAGGATGGTCTGGCGGATCTTGTTTTGCGGGAGCAGGCGCGCGATGATGTTGGCGCGTTGCGGTAAAACTGTTTGAAGCTCCACTTCCAGTCCGGCGCGGGCAGCCGTCACGGCGGTAAATTCCGCCACCTGTTTTTCGCCGGCAATGGAAAGGTTGCCTGCGGCAAAGGCGGGATTGACGCTGGGAAGCGCGATGAGTTCGCGCAACAATTTCGCGGTGGCAGTCATTTGCCGCGAGCGGTTATTTCTGGTGCATCGAGCGCAGAATGGAAAGGCCCAGCCGCTCGTCCGGAGTCAGCACGCGCCCATGCGCCTTCAGTTCGTGCAGCGCCGCCATTGTCATGCAGAAATCCACCGCTGAGAGCGGACGCCCGCGGATGACGCGCTCGCGCCAGCGTTTGGGGTCGGTTACTTCCTCGATCTTTTCGATGTGACCGGGATAGAACGAAAGCTGCCAGTCATCGCGCCGGATATAACCTTCATCCTCGCCGCGCGCCTCGAACCATTCGTCACACAGCACCATGCAGATGGAGCGTCCCGTATGGGAGCCAAGCCGGTAAAAAACCACGCGCGTATCCGACTCCGCGAAATGATGATACGTGACCTTGGCGGCATCGGGCGGCGGGGGAGTGATCTGGATCTGGAAACCCAGCTTCACGCCGGCCGGTGTGCCGGGGTCGTTCTCAAAGCACAGATTCTCTTCCAGGATCCACAGCAGGTTGGCGGAGTAACCGTTCTCGAGGAGCATCGCTTTCCAGGCGGTCAGGGCTTCCTCAAAATTTGGGCGATGAGACGGTCGCGGGTTCGACATGCCTTACATTGTCGCCTTACCCGGAAGCCAGTCAATAAAAACTGCTACGCCCGGCTCAATTTTCATCGAGCCGGGCGTATGCAATTCTACGGAATACCCGTCGGTACTATTACCAGCCGATGCTCAGTCCGCCGGAAACGGTCTGGGAAGTGAGCTGGTCGTTGAGGCTGGCGTCATAGTTCAAGAAGGCCGAAATGGTCTTGTTGAACGGGACCGTGACGCCCGCACCCAGGGTGAAGGTCTCGGTGCCCAGTTGCACGCCGCGCACGTTGAACTTGGTGCCGGTCGAATCACCGAGGAACGACTCATCCACGCTGGCCGTGCGGTCGGCGAACTCATGCTGCCAGCCCGCGCGCACTTGCGGCTGGAAGCGCACGCCGTCTTCCTTGCCCCAGTTGCCCAACAGCTTCAGGCTTACGTCCGAGCGGAAACTATCCATCGTGACACTCTTCACATCCAGGCCCAGCGGTCCGCCGTTCTTTTCCTTGAAGCTGTCCTGGTCGAGATGGTTATAGATGACGCCCAACGAGGGTTGGAAGGTCACATGCTGGCACAACTTGAAGTCGTAACCGCCTTCGGCCGAGAGTGAGATGATGCCGCCATCGTAACTGGCCTTGGGCATCACCAGGAGCGTTTCATCGGCAGCCGCGAAACGCTTGGTGCTGGTGCTCAGCGAGCCGTAGCTGATGATGCCATCAAAGTGCCACGGACCGCTGATGTAGGAGGCGTAACCGCCGAACTGGATGGCGTCCACCTTCGCCGAGGAACTATCCACCCCGGCGTTGATGTCGTCATGGGTGTAACCGATGGCCAGACCGATGAGCAGTTCCTGGTTGACCCGATAATCAAGACCACCCGCAAATCCGCTCATGGTGAAGCTGCCGCCCGAGGCATTGCCGTCACCATTCAGATCACCGAAGTTGCCGACGCCCTGGAACCAGATGTCCCACGGTTTGTCAGCCTCCATCTGGGCCGGAGGCAAGGAAGAACCGGTGGTGGCCAGATAGACGGGTTTGGTATTGGCGTAACCGCCTTCGGCGTCGCCGGTGCTCAGGCGCCCGGTGCGCAGGGCGATGGAATGATTGAACATGTCCTGCTGCTGGCCATCCAACATGCCGGCTGTGCCGTGGATCTCACCGCTCATGCTGTCAAACGTCTGATTGGCAAAGCCCGCGTTGTCGATGGCGAACTCGGAGTCCACCACGTTCGACATGCCCGGGTCGACACCGGCGATGACGGGGTCGATGATCTTATCCAACGCACCAGCCACCGCGCGCTCATTGTACGTGCGCGCCACGCTCTTGAAGGGAATACGATCGATCGTGACCTGGATGTTGGTGGGCAGGGGACCCGTATCGCCGATGTATTCCACATCGCTGACCGTCAGGAAGAGCCGGTCAAGCTCGGTTCCGGTGAACTCGTTCGCGATGCCGTTAGAAGCGGTCATGATGGAAAACGTGGTCGTCGGTCCGAAGAGACCGTGTTCGGGTTCGACGATGAGCTCACCGCTATTGATGGTGGCCTGGCCGCTGATGTTGACGTTGTCCGAGGTGCCATTGCCGTTGACCTGCACGTGATAGTTACCGCCGTTGGTGTAGTCACCGATGATGGTCAAGGTGCCGATGGAGTTGCCCGGCATCAGGTCGCCCTGGTTGTCCACCGTGCCGATGATGGTACCCGCGCCGCCGAGGCCGCCATCGGGAGTCACTGTGACGAGCGGAGTGACCAATGTGCCGACGCCATTGGTGCCGATGCTTAACAGACCGGAATTCACAAACACGCTATCCGAGAAGACATTGGAACCGGTCAGCGTCCAGTGATCTGCATTCACAGTCAGAGATTCAAAATTGACGAAGTTGTTGCCTTCGCTGCCGTCGCCTTTGAGGGTCAATTGGTCATTACCATCGCCGGCATCCGCGATTCCGTTGAGATGCGAACCGGTATCCAGCGTCAGGGAATCGTTGTCGGAACCGAACAGGATGGCCGTGCCATTATTGCCGGTGACGGTTCCCCGATTATAGACATTGGCCACGCCGCCGTCGATATGGATGCCTTCGGTACCGCCATAAACGTTGCCGTAGTTGTCAATATTACCGCCGTTGCGGAAGCGGATGCCCGCGCGATTGGTGCCCGCGATGTTGCCGTTGAAATCATTGAACACATACGCATTGGTGGGTGTGCTGAGGCCGCCTAACGGTAAGGGAGCCACGCCGGCAATCTCGATGCCGTAGTCATGGCCGGTGATCTGGCCGCCGATGTAATTGTAGACCTTGCCGGAATCCAGCAGGTGAACGCCGCTATGGCCGAAGCCGGTGATGGTGCCATTGTAATTATCCACCTGGCCGGCGCCTCCGGAGATTTGTATGCCATCGGTACCGCCGAAGATATTGCCCGGGCCACTTTCGTTAAAATTCCCGTCATTGAGGACATAACCGCCATTGCGCATCCGGATGCCCGAGCGGGTGCCACCGGTGATGGTGCCGTAGTTGTAAACGCTGGCATTCGCGCCGACGGGCGGCGTCTCGACGACGATGATGGGAGCAACGCCGGAGATCTCCACGCCATACTCACCGCCATGGATGGTACCAGAGGCGCTATTGTTCACGGTGCCGGAGCCGGTCATGTGCACGCCGGCATGGTTGGTACCGATGATGGTACCGTCATTTTCAACCGAGCCGAAGCCGTTGGTGATGCTCACGCCGTCGTGGAAACCGTTGATCTGGCCGCCGCTGGATGAGAAACCGAAGCTGTTCTCCACATGGCCGCCCTGGTCGAGTTGCACGCCGTTGTCGCCGTTGCCGGTGATCTGGCCATCGTAATTTTCCACGTCACCGAAACCGCCGGAGATATGGACACCGTCGTGGTTGCCGTAGATGAGCGCCTCAGTGCCGCTGTTAATCACCGTGCCGCCGCCGCGGATGCGGACACCGCTACGACCGTTACCGGTGATGGTGCTGTTGATATTGGTCACTGCGCCGATGCCATCGATCACGACGCCGTACCGGCCGCCAGTGATGGCGCCGCCATTGGTATTGAACACCGCACCATTGTAGCCGGCATGGATACCGTCATGAAGGACACCGGTAATTGTGCCACCGTGATTCTCGACGTAAAGCGGGCCCGAGCTGGAAGAGAAAGATTGGATGCCGTTCAAATTGCCACCGATGGAGCCGTTGGTCTGGATGACCACGCCGCCGAAGGCCATGGCTACACCATCAAAATTGGTGCCCCATATTTCACCGATAGCATCATTGATGACGAAGCCGACATCATTCCGGATATCCACGCCGTTGTTCGCGCCGTCTATGTTTGCCAGCCCCTGGTTGAAGACGGTGCCGCCGGCATCCAGCTCCACACCTTCATGAGTGCCGCCCTGGATCACGCCATTGATATTGGTGACATAGCCGGTGCCGCCGGTGATGTACACACCGTTGACCAGTCCTTGGATGTTGCCACTTTCATTATCCACGACGCCGGCGGCGTCGAGTTCCACACCGTTCCCATTCTGCCCGGTAATACTACCCGCCTCATTGTTTTGAACAAAGCCAGTGCCGCCTTTGATGAGCACACCGTTCGTACCGCCGGTGATGCTTGCGATTTCCCTGTTGATCACCGAGCCGCCATTATCCAGTTCCACACCGTTGTTGGTCGTGCCGATGATGGATTCCTCAAAGCCATTGAACACATTGGCTGCGGCGCTGCCGGAAATCAGCACGCCATTATTGCCGCCACTGATTTGATCAAAATTGGTCACGCTGCCGCCGGAGGTGAAGTGAACGCCGTTATCGGCGCCGAAAATGTCGAAGTCGTTTTCCAGATGCCAGGGATGGGCACTGCCGACGATGCCATCGGTGCCACTATTGGAGTTGTCGACAATCGAATTGTTGACCACGTTATTGGTGGGCGGACTGAACAGGTCATTTAAATTATACCCGTTGGCTGAGTCGCCGGGGATGAAGCCGGTCTGGGCGGATGCGCTCAGCGATGACAGCATCAGCGCCGACAGCAGCAGGGCGCCGGCAGGATTACAAATCTTTAATGTTTGGGTATGGAACAGGCCTGTTTTATGGTTCATTTTCATAAACGGATACCTAACGGGTTAATTATTGGGACCTCTAGTACGCCTCGGATTGTTTTCCTTGTAGGACTTCCGACGAAAAGTGTCAAGTTATTAACATGATTGAACGTACGACGAATTGTGCATCAACCCCTGGCAGCATTGAACCATTTGATGAACAACGGGATGCCTTCATCAATTTTTACGCGGGGATGGTAACCGAGCTTGGCGCGGGCTTTGGAGATGTCCGCGTAGGTGATAGGCACGTCGCCGGGCTGGAGCGGTTGGCGGTCGATGATGGCTTTTTTGCCGAGGGAGATTTCGAGCAATTCGATGAGGCGGCTGAGGGTGACGGTCTGCGATTCGCCAAGGTTGAATACCTCGAAGCCGAATTCGCGTTGCGTGCAGGCGATGATGCCATCGAGCGTGTCGGTCACAAAGGTATAGTCGCGCGAGGCCGAGCCATCACCGAAAACGGGGATGGGTTTTCCGGCGGTGATGAGTTTGGCAAATTTGTAGATGGCCAGGTCGGGTCGCTGGCGCGGACCGTACACGGTGAAGAAACGGAGCATCGCGACATCCATCCCGTAGATGTGATGGTACACATGCCCGAGCGCTTCGCAGGCGAGCTTGCTCGCGGCGTACGGCGAGATGGCGGAAAAAATTGGGTCGCTCTCCGAGAAGGGCACTTTGGAATTCGTCCCGTACACGGACGAAGACGAGGCGATGGTGATTTTTTTTACACCGTTCTTGCGCGCGGCCTCGAGGATGTTGACGGTGCCTTCGACGTTCACGCGCTGGTAGAGCGCGGGTTGTTCGAGACTGGGGCGCACCCCGGCGCGCGCGGCGAGGTGGATGACCTGGTCAAACTTCACACTGCCGAAAATTTCTTCCACCACGGCGACGTCGGTGAGGTCGCCTTGCACGAACTCAAAGGGTTTGGCGAGCGCCTGGATCTCGCGGATGTTGCGGCGCTTGAATTGCGGGTCGTAAAAATTGTTCAGGTCGTCGAGTGCCCAGACGGAGTGGCCGGTATTCAGCAATCGTTCACACACGTGCGAACCGATGAAGCCTGCGCCGCCGGTCACGAGAAAGTTCATGCGAGCAAATTAGCAAGCACGAGAAGGCCGTGTCGAGAGTTGTGTATTTAGCTCTTGTGGAGCGCGAGTCCCGACGCATCGGGACTCGCAGCACGTTGAAGACAAAGATGATTGTCGGTGGGGAGGATCTTGTTGCCTTCTGATGTACTGCGGGTGGGGACCGCCCGCGGTACAAAAATGAAATAAAAAGGCTTGTCCGGTTGTGCGCGGACAAGCCCTGGACTGTTGCTGTGTGTGTTTACAAAGGCGGTGTCCAGCCGCCTAAAACGTTTGAGCGGGAATAGGTCGCGGCTTGCGTGGAAGTGAGCCGCACGACCCATGACGAGCGTGAGGACAGATTGATGGTCGCGCCCGCGAGCGTCTTGCTGTCGTACTCAGCGGCGCGGCAGGTGAGTTCGCGTCCATCCCATGCCGACCATCCGGCGGCGGTGATGTGGCTATCCATCGCACAATTGATATAGGCCGTCTCGCCGTTGGCACCCCAGGGGCGCATGAGGGTGGAGCTGTTATCCGCCATGCCGCTGCCGCGGCAGATGGTGCAGCCGTTGAACACGAATCCATACGTCACCGTTGAAGGTGTGCTGGGCGCGGTGTTCACGCCGCCGGTGGAGCGCATCTGGCGGATGTTGCACGTCTGGAAGAAGGCCGTGCCGCCGGAATAGATGAAGTCCACCGAGCCGCGCACTTCGCTAAGGTTGCAATACACCACCGCGTTGTTCCAGATGGCGAAGGTGTCCTGCATGCCATTGATGTAACAGCGATAGAACTCCACGCGCGCACTATCCACGTACACCGCGTGGCTGGTGGTGGAACCATCCGTGAGGGTGTTGGCGATGGTCATGGTGGAAAAGGTGATGTCCGTACCATGAATGGTCAGCGCGGTCTGGCCACTGCCGGCCTGCAGCTTCACGCCCGTCTGGCTTGCGCCAACGAACGTCAGATGGTTTTTGCTGCTGGCGATGGTGACCTGCTCGCTGTAAGTGCCGTTGGCGATGCTGATGGTGTCGCCGTTGGCAGCGGCATTGACCGCCGCCTGGATGGTCGAGTATTGCGAGGGCACACTGCGCGTGGCGGCGGTGGCCGAAAGCGCAGCGAATAGAACGCTGGCGCACGTTAAGGATGAGAGAATTTTCATGATCAGGCCTCAGGGATAGTTGTGGGTGGTGATGCCAGTGACGGACGCGTCGTAGATAGTCACGGGAGAACCGCTGGAGACGGTGACGGTGGAACCGTTTTTGAAGACGATGCTGTCAGCGTAATAGATGCCCATGCCGGTGGAGGCGGTGACCTTCACGTTATCCAGGGTCACATCGCTGATGTGTTGTTCAGGCACGCCGTAGATCGTGCGGGCGATGCTCGCGCCGGTGGCCGTCAGGTTCTGTATGGTAATATGCTTGTAGTTGGGCGTGGTGCTGGTGACCGTCGCCGAACCGGCAGTGGTCGGGTCGCTGGGGTCACTGGGATACCATTCGCTGAGCCAGATGGGATATTGCACGTTACTCATGGTGATCTTGGAGTAAACGAGATATTGCACCACACCACCGCGACCGCGCTCGGACTTGATGCGGATGCCGGAGGTCGTGCCGTTGAAGGAACAGTTGGTCACCGTGAGATGATTCACGCCGTAGGTCGTGTAGCTGCCGATGGAGCAGCCGTGACCGACGCCGAAGGAGCAATTTTGGATGACATAATATTGGCTGGCGTTATGGCCGGCGCCGATGGCGATGTTGTCATCCCCGTCCGCGATGTTGCAGTTCTGGAACAGGAAGTTTTGTCCCTCGGTATCAAAGCCGTCGGTATTGGGTGAAGTGGATGGCGATGAAATAGTGACGCTGGAAACCGTGACCTCATTGCAGAGATAGGCAAAACTGACATGGGCGGTCGGCGCGTTCTGCAATTTTATTCCGGTGACCTCGACCGCGGTGCATCCATCGAACCGTACCATGATCGGGCGTGCGAGCGAATTGTTGGCGTTATAAGCCGTCCACCAGGCGGAGCCCTGGCCATCGATGGTGCCGGAGCCGCTGATCTCCACGTTGTTCAGGTTCTTGCCGTATATAAATGTGGTGCTGCCCGGATAGGTGCCGTAGGCGAGCATCTTTAGCGTGGCGCCACTGGCGAGGTTGAGATTGATCTTACTGTTCAACGTGATGGGGCCGCTCAGGAAGGTCCCGGAGGGAACCTGCACCGTTCCGCCGCCCGCGGTTTCGGCAGCGTTGATGGCGTTTTGGATGGCGGTGGCATTGTTGGCCGAACCGGTGGAGGCGCCATAGGAGGTGATATTAAACGTGCCGCTGGGGATGACCGGCAGCGTGGGATTGGCCAGCGCTCCGGCGCACATACTTAAAATGCCTGCGAGCGCCAGGGTCGCGCTTCGCAGTGTGGATGCGGTATTTGTGTTCATGGATGTTGTGTGGTGTGTTCTGCCTGAAAAGGCCGAAGCCCTGGCAGGCATTATTGTTGGGAACACAAAAACCCTAGCACGGCAGGGTGCTGGTATTCCTGCGATTAACTGCGGAAATTATTGAATTTTATGCGGCAAGAAATTCAATGGGTATCGCAGGGAATTAAAACCTCAAAAGGAGTTTTAGTTTTAAATTTTTAATTTGAGCTGACTAGTGGTGAAGGGAACTTACTTGCGCACCGGCAGGGACGCAAAGTATTTCACGAAGGCCTCGCGCATGCGGTTTTGCACCTCGATCGGGTTGGGAACCCGCTTGTCGGCGGTGGAGAACAGGTTCATGGTCGCATTGGCTTCGAAAAAAATCACCTGGCCATCCTCGGCCACGTCGAAATCGATGCCGAAGATATCCATGGGAATGCGGTTGCGGATCTCACGGAGCCCCTTGATGGCGGTGCGTCCCAGCGCCGCTTCGGGGTCTTTGCAGATGCGCTTCTCCTCATCCAGGAGATGCGGACGTTCCAGATAGAATTCCGCGCGGTTGGCCTTTTGCCGGCCGTGCACCATCCAGTTCGGGGAGTAATCCACCCGGACGATGAAGACTTCATCGTGAACGACCGCCGCGCGGAGCTTGCGGTAAAACTCGTTGTCACCCTTCGAGTCCACGAACTGCGTCACAAAGAACGTTTCGTCCACGGCGGATGCCAGCGTCGCGACCAGCACTTCCCGCGAGTCCACTTTGGTTGCGCCAAACCCCATCTGGTTGACCATGGACCGCGTGAAGAATGGATACTCGAATTGGGTCTCGATGTCCTTCAGCAATTGCTGGGGCGATTTTCCCGTCGAGGAAAAGCGCATGGTCTTGGGCACGATGACGCCGGGAGCATTTTCGAGCAGCTTTACTTCCGTATCCCGGATGGTCTGGACCGCTTTTTTTGGATGATTGACGACCGGAACGTTAAAGGTATCGACCAGCTCACTTAACGCGAGCAGGTTGCCGGCGGCCACGATCGATTCGCCATTCACGTGGTTGTTGAGCACAAAATCCGGCTGCGGTATCTGTTTGCGCGCTGTTTCCCGTGCGGCGTCACCCACGAAGACGTAAGTGAAATGAATATCTTCCTGCAGATGCCGGTGCAACTGGCCGGGGTAGTTGCTGCAAAACTGGAGCAGATCTTCAAACGACCTCAGGTTTTCATCGAAGGCCGGTCTTTCGCTCATGATGAGGCCGCTGGCTTTTTGGTGGGCGCGCCGTTCCGCGATGTAAACCGGCGAGACCGTAGCCCTTGCCTCGAACGATTTCAGATACACCTTTTTCGCCTCATCCTCCTGCTTCAATTCTTTCAAGACCTGGCTCTTGGCATATAACACCTCGTATTTATCGGGATGTAATTTTAGAGCCTCGTCAGAAGTCCGCAACGCATCGTCATAGCGTTTAAGATCGAGCAAAGTATTGGTCTTGGCCACCCACGCCTTAAGATAAGCCGGGTCGCAACCGAGCGCCCGGTCACAGGCCAGCAACGCCTCCTCAAGCCGCCCGGTGGCGATGAGGGCGATGGCGAGGTTTGACCAGGCTTCCGGGGATTTGTCATCCACGGCGATGGCCTTGATGGCGAACTTTTTGGCTTCAGGAAATTGCTTTAGTTTGACCTTGATGGCCGAGAGATTGTTGAGCGTGGATACCCGGTCTGGCAGTATCTCCAGGGATTTGGTGAATTGAATTTCGGCGGCGTGAAAATCATTATTCTCCAGAAGCTGCAGGCCCCCGACGAAGTGCTGTTTGGCTGTTTCAAAAGTATCCATACGAATCGTGTTCCAAAGACCCCAGCTTAGCGATGGCTGCCGCCCGGCGCAATCATTGCAATTCGGCAGCAGCGCATGGTCAGCGTCAGCGCAGAGTGAGATGGCTGTTTATACATCATTGATGGTGAGAGGTTTAGGAGTTTTTCCATCAATGTCGGTAAAGCCATACTCCTGGGCTAAACGAGCTGCAACCAGAACGCTCCCGGTTCTCTCCATTGAACGGGGATCGGCGGCAAATGCGGCAATGGCGCGGCCGATGAACTGCGGGGATTCTGAATTGGTCAAGTTCAACCATTCGGCTGCTTGCATGACTTTTCCTGTCCTTACCAATCCGGGATACAGTGAAACGACCGTGACATTGTGCTCGCGCAATTCACGCGACATATCTGCGGTCATCTTATCCGTGGCGGCTTTTGATACGCCATAAGCTACATTCCCCACGTATTTTTGCGCGGCCCAGAAGGAGATATTGACGATGAGGCCACTCCTTCGGGGCACCATCATTCCGGCGGCCAATTGACTGGCAACGTAATGTGCGCGCACGCCAGCCTGGAACATGGCGTCCCACCGCCAAAGTGGCTGCTTCCAAAAGGGGCGCGACCAGGTGAACTGGCCGTTCTCTATCATATTTTCATAACCGCCCCAGACATTGTTCACCAGTATGTCCAAACGTCCTTGTTCATTGGCGATGCGTTGAAAGGTCGATTGGACCTGCTCATCATTCCGATGGTCGCACTCAATGTCGGTGCCTTTGCCCGCAATATATTGCAGGTCCGCCACGGAACGGCCGGTGATATAAACCGTTGCGCCGGCTTCGATGAGTCCGAGCGCAACGCCTTTCCCGACTCCGCGACTGGCTCCGGTCACAAGGACAACTTTTCCGTTCAGTCCGGGCATAAAAAATTTCGTTTTAACTCAGGTACATCGCCTGGTCATGCGTCACGGCGGGAATCTCTGTCTTTCTTGCGGAGCACTAACACGCCGATGACCCAGATCATTCCGATTCCTCCGCCACAGGCCATACCATATTGTCCGCTGAGTTCATCGTCTTGCTGGGGCGTGAGTTTCCCGGCCAAAATCACATTGGTGTGCAGCATGCCCGCGCCGATGACCAGGACGATCCAGATGACGGAGATGATCAGAGATTTTTTCCACCATTTCATAATTGTTTGGGTTGGCTGGCTGGAGATTATCCGGGAAATACAGAAAAGCGGAAAGAAACTTTTACACGAATTTCACGGATTGACACGAATGGGGATTTGAACAGAAGTAAACAAAGGGAACGAAGTTCTCAGGCCTTGTTGTTTTATTTAAATTGCGTCAGTGAGAGCACATGGCCGTCCGGATCGCGGAACCAAGCGACCAACGCGCCGCTGGGTGCAGGCCAGATATTGTCGGCGTCCTGGTTCATGCCTGCGTAGCGCTGAAACACAACTCCCGCGGCGCGTAGCTGATGCACGGTGTTGCGAATATCAGAAACCGCCCAGCCCAGTGCGGTGTAGGGAGCGGGTTGGACATGATCAACCTTCTGGATGCGCAGCATGGAATCGCCGACGCGAAAGACCAACGCGGGCGGCTCGTCCGCCACAAAGGTTAATCCAAGCACGCGCTCGTAAAACGCGCGCGATTGTTCGGCATTGGCGGTGGCCAGGAATAAGATGGGTTGGTCGAGAGGGGTCATGGGTGGTGTGAAGCTAAGTGTCTGTTTTAGGTAAATCATCGGGAGAGTACGGTATATGATCATCAGGCGCTGGATAAAAAAGCTTTCCACCTTCCTCGATGTGCCACTCCATGAGAAAACGCATGAAGCGCAGTGCCAGAAAGATTGCCTGTATTTCGTCGTAACCGCTTAGGTCTGGTGGTGAGTAGTCCTGCTGAAGGCCACTGGCCCGGATCGCACAACGGAAGGAATGCCCGTCCGCATATGGTCGGCCGAGTTCGACAGTGACATCGTGAATCGAACCGTCGCGCCAAACGGCTTTTAGTCGTTTTGTTGCAATGGGGATGTCATCGGGCATAGCAGCTCTTTGTTTAACGTTTGGTGATCGCCAAGATGACAAAAACAGAAAGAAACAGAAAGAAAACGCCAAACCCGAATGGCACCCAGCTTAACGCCGACGGGATGGTTTCCAGGACTGACTTCTCCGGATGGCGCGGATTGACGAAGACCGTCACGCTGGCACCGACCGGATAGCGTGCCACAACGGGATCGGCGCTGTAACTGTTTCCAACCGTAAAATTTCCCAAACGCCAGTGCGAAGTTCTGAATGACCGTCCCTGATACTGAAACTCATACTCGATGACTGGAGTTATTTGCTCTCCTCCTTTAGGCCCCGGCTCACGCTTGATGGTCGAAGTCACGATGAGGCCGGAAGCTTTCGGCCATGACCTGCTGGCAACTTCCTTGTATCGGATCCAAAAACCCGATGCGAAGAGAGTTGCAGTGATCGAGCCGAGGATCTCGAGGCCCATTTTGTCATCAGCGTTCATGTGGGATGCCACCAAAAGTAAACGCCTGGTGCGATGCGCTCGCAATCACCAATGGTGTTGGCCTTGAATGTGTTTGCATCCGCATCGCTGCGAAAAATCCGGATGCCCATGGCAAAGCCGCCCCAACCATTCTTACAGATACCCACATTGGGAGGGAGACTTGGATAATCGATGTTGTTGTTTTCCACATAAACGATGGGGCTCAGCATTTTAATGCTCGTCGGTAGCTTCGCATATTCTTCAATGGTGATAATCCTGCTTTCGTTGGTAGGCCATTTGTCCAAGAGCTTTAAGCAATCTTCCCGCAGACCCGCATCTAGGGCTTTTTGTACCTCGTGGGTACGCACGATGTCTCCCAGTTGACCGGCTCCTTTAATCGCGATGATGAATAACACTATCCCACTAAGCAGTCCGACCCAGGGAGATAATCTCTTGCCAAAGACGGGAGGGTGTCTCGACGAGAGCCATACGAAATGGATGAGCCAAATCAACCAGACCAGAAAGGAAAGGGGATACCACAGTATGCCCGACAAGGACTCCCAACGAGCAACAATCCCGGCATAGGCAAAAGATATAAGAAAGAGAACGATGAGCATCACCGAAAATACACGCGCAATCTTATATGTGTGAGTTTGTTCGGTCATGTGTGTCGGGCGAATTAAAGCGGGATTGGTGCAGGTGGCAAGGAAAAGCCGCAAGGGTCATTCGCCGAAGTGCGCGAGCTGAGGATTTTCGCTTCGCGAAGCTGGCGAAGTCAGGCGCGGGGGATTTGTCGACTGTTATCCGGGGGTGTCGCTCCCGATGGTCGCTCAACCCCCGGCTAATGTCTGGCACGCCTTCGGCGTGCGGATGATGGCGAAGAGGAGTGAGACGAGATTATGAGATTTGCGCGGCGCAAAGGAAGCCGGTGTTTCCAGCCAACCGACCGAGCCCTACTCGTTCTCAGGCTTCTTTTTCCCGCAATTGGTGCAGGTAAACATGAGGCGGTCTATGTGCTGCCTGACGGCCGCCGTCGTCGCTTCGGCACATCAAGCAGCTCTGCATTTCGTATTTAAAAGTGCCATCATCTGCACAAACAATATGCCCCACAACAATATGGCAATCCAAAGGAGACCTCCAGCCAGGATGATCAAAGATGCCTTCGCCGCTTCCGCCCGCAGGGCCTGCAATGCGATGGCACCTGAAGTGCCCAGGCAGCCCAGCACCAGGATGAGTCCGGCTTGCACAAAACGACGCCACCGAGTGGGATGCGTTTCAAATGTATTCATGCTAAATCTGACAGGACAACTCCCGAATTGTCACACGAATTTTAGGCATTATAACAGGTTCTCGATTGAAGTTTTGCTGCCGATCAGGACCCCATTGTGGTGGCGAATTAAAGCGGGGTTGGTGCGGGTGGCAAGGAGGGAATTACTATTTGGGCGGTCTTGGTTTCTTTTGTAATGAATCGTAGAGCCGTTCGTATTCCTTGAACTGGTCTCTGGTCACGCCGGGTGGCCGGTAGGTGACGTACGATTCGAAATCGTCCGGACAACGGATAATCTTGCTGAAAAAATAGGATGCGCTCTTCTCGGGTTCGCTGAGCTTGAAACTATCCAGCAACCCCTGGAGTCGTTTCACTGCCGGGAATTCCTGGCGCATGATTCCTCTGACAAAGTTCGTCCTGGATATGGTTCCGGCGGTGGCTTGCTTGGCCAGCTCCGCAAAGCGCTGGTCGCCCTCGGCATTCAGCACTTCGTAAATGAGGCAGATGTATTCATCGCAGGGTTCCTGATTTTCGCGAATGAATATGACCACGGAAGATTCGGTGGGAAATTGGTGGGAGGCGCGGGGAATGGATTCATCATCGGTATGAAAATAAACCAGCTGAACCGTCCGGCCGGCAAAGGCTTCCAAAACAGCATTTGAAAGGGAGGTGGTCGCGCCCGGATGATCGACCAGGAACTTCCTCAACTGCAAGGAGGCCATGTTGACAATGTTGGTGTCCTGGCCCCAGTAGAAAGGACAGGGCCATTCCACCAGCGTGTGGTCTTGCGTGTCCGTGCGCCAGGCCCTTTGCAATTGCCAGTCCGCAGCTTTGGAGAGCCGGAGCAGGGTGTAATGATTGGTGAAGGTGTCGCCGGAGAAGATCACATGAAGGGTTACGGAGAACGGATATTTTGCCTCTTGAAACTGCGTCATGGGCAGGTTGCCGGTGTTCACATTTCCCCGGCTGTTTTCGGTGGCGCCCGGCAAACGGCCGTCGTTTTTCAGTTCCGCCAGGAATTTTTCTGCCGCACTCATTTCCGTTAACGCCGAATTGGTCAACGACGTGAGAACATTCGTTTCAAAATCGCCAAGTCCTCTGGCCACCGCAGCGCCGTATTTCGAGCCCATCAGATTAGACACAGCCGGAATGAAGGTGGCATAGCCGGCCGCAACGTTTGTCGAGACGGTATACATTGAATTGGTGGTGACTTCGGAAGAAACGGCGTTGGTTTCAACTGCATGAACTGGGGATGAACAAAGCGCAACGAGAAACGATGCGAGGGAGAGGAAGTTGAGTTTCACGGTATTGTGATGCGTAATTATTTGTCCGGCCATATCTTGGCCATAATCCCATCAGGAACCAGAAGGGCCTGATTTGTTCCTACAGCATCATGCCACTCTTGCGGAAGGAATAAATTCCGTGGTTGTTTTGGATCGGGTTCGGTCGCACCCCAAAGCAGTAAACGCAAAGTAAAGGAAACAGGATCTTCCTCTACGGGCGGTGGAGACAGTCGCTGCAGATTCTCGACCAGGCCTTGATCGCGTGCGGGATTGCTTTGGGGCGGTTCGTAAACCAACCAAAAACGGCTCTTCTGTCCCGGCTTGATGACGACAACGACATCGACTGTCTGTGAACCGCGAGGCCGTGTTTCAGAATAGTATGAATCACATTCCGATTGGATCTGTTTAATGAATGTCGCAAGCGATTGGTAATCCTTTACACGAGGGACAAGCATCTGGTCAGGCTGATGCAAGAAAACTGCCGGCATGGGAAAGGGTGCCGTGTTCTGTTTGGGCGACGTACAGCTGGTCGCTACAAACATGAGACCTGTCAGAGCTGCTGTTAAACTGGAGTGCACTTTGAAAGACGGGATAGCTCTTTGGAAGGGGAGTGTCCAGTGGGTTTATGTCGTCGTGAACGGGTTGAAGCCCTGAGTGGGGCTGGGTGAGTTGAGGATTTTCTCTTCGCGAAGCTTGCGCAGTCAGGCGCATTGTTTTTTTTCTGTTATCCGGGGGTATCGCTCCCGATGGTTGCTCAACTCCCGGCTAATGTCTGGCACGCCTTCAGCGTGGCTTGCGTGTGAGCGCTCCACACAAAGATGCTGAACCGAGCAGAAGATAGATAAGCCCGGGTCCGCCATCGCCTCTCAAGGCCAAAAGAAACCCGCTAACAATCATGACGCCGCCGCCGATTCCGCAAAAAACGGCGAAGTATCGGTGGGGGAACGACCACAGCAAAATCTTTGATAATCGTTTCATGCGTAGGGCGGCGATTTATCGGATGACCTGGCGATGCGTTCGCTTGAAACGTCTTTGGTCCCAGATACCGAGTAAAATCACCAAGGGAGGCAAGACCATGAACGTAATAGAATGGAGCAGGGACGGGCTGATCCCGGTCAGGGTGCTGAGGTCGCGATGAAATGCTTCGGCAAAAAGCTCCGCGGCGAACATGGCAAACATGAAAGAAGCAACGACCCGTCGCAGGCCGGAGATGGGAATAATGGTGGCACCACCCCATTTAAGCCGGCGTTCCAAGTGATGCTGCATCCGCTGTGCGCCTGGAAGCAGACCAACCAGGAAATAAATCATCATGAAGCTCAACAGAAGGCCGAGAACAAACTTGAGTGTATCCATATGTTGCCTATGCCCAAGGCGGTGACCTGATTCAGCGTATGAAGATATATAAGCTGAATTGATGCTGGTGGCAAGGAGGGAATTTTACCGCTGAGGCCGCTGAGACGCGGAGGCAGGGAAGTGTTAGTGCGAAGGCATTGATTCATTTACCGAGCGCCGTCCATTTCTTTCGCTCCTGCCGGAGCTTGGATGGTTTTGGAACGGCAAACCCCATAGCTGGCGCTATGGGCTATTGCTGGGCGCTGCTCCGCAGCTTGAATCGGGCTTTTAGTTTGCGGCGCTCTGCTGAGACGCGCTATGAGGAATTATTTGACAGACTTTGACTATTATGATAAATAGTCGTATGTTTATTTAATATTATAAACATTGTAAGCATAGAAACCATTAAATGATAACATTATGACACGACGTGGAAAGATGGCGCGGTTGCCCAAGGCGATCCGGGATGAGTTGAACCGGCGGTTGGCCGATGGCGAGCAGGGCAAGCGACTGGTGGCCTGGTTGAACGGTTTGGAGGAGGTACAGGCGATCTTGAAGGCGGATTTTGAGGGTAAGCCCATCAATGAGCAGAATATGACGGCCTGGAAACAAGGCGGTTATCAGGATTGGGAACAAAAGGAAGACGTGGCGGAATTGGCGAAGGAGCTGCGGGACAGGCCGGAAGGGATCATGAAGGCCTTGGATGGCGCGGAGGCCAGCGATTGCGTTGCTACGCTGTTAAGCGTGCAATTGGCGGAGATCTCGCGATCGTTTTTTGATCGGGATTTGAGCATAGAAGAACGTTGGAACCGGTTTCGCAAGGTCCACGAGCAGGTGTCGCGGATGCGGCGGGATGATCATCGGAAGCGGGCGCGTGAATTCGGGTTTGATTAAAGAATATGCTTAAAGCGCGCATGCGGGATTTAAGATGAATCAAGGTGGATGAAGGTGAATCAATGAGAGATTATTTTTAAATTTAAAATGTGGAACGATTCGAATTGAAAGGGAGCGCGGGCGGTTCCCGCCCGCAGCAGGTGAACCGCGAAACGGGCCATGGAAAAATTGAACCTCCTTTTGCATATCTGTTTGCTGCGGGACGGCTCGCGCTCCGGGGCGGGCAATCGGAACTGGCGGTTGGAAAACCGCCAGAACCCGCAGTCTGGAAAGCCTGCGCTACGGGCCCATGCCTTCCTATTGCTCCGGAGGGCATTATCGTTTAGATTGCGTTCCCCTAAAGGGGGAAGTTTAGCCTGATGAAAAAGAATTTGATTAACGAGATTGAGTCCGGGACGCGTGCAGCGGCATCCGCTGAGCCTTTGCTGCCCGCTGAACCGCCCGCCCTATCGCCGGCGGAGATCGAGGATTTGAAGGCGCGTGCGGCCAAGGCAGACGATAGTTGGGACCGGTTGCTACGCACGACGGCGGACTTCGATAATTTCAAGAAGCGCGCGGCGCGGGAGAAGCAGGACGCGATCAAGTTCGCCAATGAATCGTTGCTGCAAAAGTTCATTCCCATCCTTGATAATTTCGACATGGCGTTTGCCGCGGTCCAAAACGATCAGGGCGATCAATCGTCGCTGCGCACGGGCATCAACATGGTTTTGCAGCAGTTCAAAAGCGCGTTGCTCGAGGCCGGCCTGGAAGAAGTGGATGCGTTGGGCAAACCGTTTGACCCCAACCTGCATGAGGCGGTGTCTGAGCAGGAGACCGGCGAGTTTCCCGAAGGGCATGTGGCGCAGCAACTGCGCAAGGGCTACAAGTATCGCGAACGGCTGTTGCGACCGGCCACGGTGGTGGTGGCGAAGAAGCCCTCGGCAAAGCACGCAAAATGAACGATTGAAAATGTCTGGGGCGTTTGTAACCTTGCCGCCTTAGATTTCGACCCATTCAGATGGCCAAGCGCGATTATTACGAAATTCTCGGGGTGGAACGCACTGCGAGCGATGAGGAGATTAAAAAATCCTACCGCAAGCTCGCGGTAAAATATCATCCGGATAAAAATCCCGGCGACAAAGTCGCGGAGGAAAAATTCAAGGAACTCGGCGAAGCTTACGAGGCGTTGAGCGATCCCCAAAAAAAAGCGGCTTACGATCAATACGGCCACGCAGCCTTTGACCCGCGGGCGCGCCGCGGTTTCGGCGGTGGCGGCTTCCATGATCCCTTCGAGATTTTCCGCGAGGTTTTCAGCGGCGGCGGTGGCGGCAGTATTTTTGATGAATTCTTTGGCGGCGGAAAGCCTGACCCCAATCAGCCACATCGGGGCAACGACCTGCGTTATGACCTGGAGATAACGTTTGAGGAAGCGGCGCATGGAGTGGAGAAAGAGATTTCGGTCACCAAGCTGGAGAACTGCGAAGCCTGCAATGGCACGGGCGCGGAGCCGGGTTCGCGCCCGAAAGTTTGTCATACCTGCGCCGGTCGTGGCCAGGTGATCAGTTCGCGGGGGATTTTCAGCATCGCGCAGACGTGCCCGACGTGTCAGGGGTCCGGCCGTATCGTGGAAAAACCGTGCAAGGTATGCCGCGGTGCCGGGCGTCAGGAGCTCGCCTCCAAAATTAAACTTCGCATTCCGGCGGGTGTGGATACGGGTTCGCGTTTGCGCTCCACCGGCAATGGCGAGGCGGGTCTGCGCGGCGGAACGCCGGGAGACCTTTACGTGATTTTGCACGTGGCGCCGCATGAATTATTTCAGCGCGAGGGTGATGATTTGTTGTGCGAAGTGCCGGTGAGCTTTGTCGCGGCGACGCTGGGGTCGGAGATTGATGTGCCCACGTTGAACGGCAAAACGTCGGTCAAGATTCCGGCCGGCACGCAGCCGGGAACGGTTTTTCGTTTGAAGGGCAAGGGGATGAAGAACGTGCAGGGTTATGGCCATGGCAATCTGCACGTGCGGGTGACGGTGGAAGTGCCGACGCGCCTGAACGCCGAACAGAAAGCGAAGCTCCAGGAGTTCGCTGCGCTCAGTGACGAGCACTCGAACCCGATGAGCAAAAGTTTTTTGGACAAAGCGAAGAATTTGTTTCGGTAAACCAGGTGGGGCGAGACTCCGTCGAGCCCTGACTACGGATTGCGACTATGCACCGTTTCTATTTGCCACCCGATGAATGCCGAGCCGCCACGGTCATGTTGACCGACCGCGAGGCGCATCATGCGTTGCACGTGCTCCGGTTGCGGCGCGGTGACGCGGTGACGGTGTTGAACGGGGCAGGGGATGAGTTGCGTTGCACGGTGGCGGACGCGGCGAAAAAAACTCTTCACCTCACTGTCATCGAAAGAAAAAAACATGCGCCGCTGCCTGCGCGTGTCACGTTGGTGCAGGCGTTGCCGAAGGGGAAGCTGATGGACAGCATCGTACAGAAAGCGACAGAGCTGGGCGTGGGGCGGATCGTGCCGTTGCTGAGTGAGCGCGTGGTGGCGCACGTAGACGGCGAGAGCGCTGCCGGCAAGGCGGAGAAATGGCGGCAGGCGGGGATCGAGGCGATCAAGCAGTGTGGTTCGCCGTGGCTGCCGGTGATCGAGTTGCCGGTGACGCCCAGGGAATTTCTGGCGCGCAAGGAGGTGTTTGAATTGCCGCTGGTGGCGTCGTTGCAGCCGAATGCGCGGAACGCGCGGGGATATTTTCAAGAGTTTCAAAAATGTCACAATCGTGTGCCAAAAACGGTTTGTCTCTGGGTGGGGCCGGAGGGCGACTTTTCGCCGGGAGAGTATGACGCGATTGCAGCGGCGGGCGTTCTACCTATCAATTTGGGGCCGTTAGTGTTACGCGTGGACACGGCAACGGTGGCGGCGCTGGCGGTCTTGAACCACGAGCTAATTGTTGCGGAATCGTCATTTGTAAAACCTTCCGGACCGTGATTTGGTGGGTGCCCCTAAAAACTCTGCTTTTGACAACACCCGGCTATGGGCGTAATAAATGGGAAAGCATGCTGCGGTTCTACCAACAGAATCAGCTGACCAACGCGCCCAGGCGCTCATCGTATGGCTACGGCTTTACACTCGTAGAGCTGCTTGTGGTGATAGCGGTCATCGCTATCCTGGCCAGCTTGCTCATGTCGGCTTTGACGCGCACGAAGATGCGTGCCCAGGGAACTTTTTGTCTGAACAACACCCGGCAACTCACTTTGGCGTGGAAAACGTATTCCGATGATCGCGATGACCGGTTGCCCTATAACCTGGCGATGAACGGGGAAGGCTCCTCCCAGCCAGTCTCATCTAAAACGAATCTTAACTGGGTAAACGACATCATGGATTGGGAAGTGCACCTGGATAACATAGACTCGACGGGGATCACGGATGCGAGCCTTTGGCCGTACGCCCGGTCGCTGGGGATCTATCATTGTCCGGCGGACAATGTGGTGAGTTCCGTGCAAGCAGCGGCGGGCTGGTCTTCGCGCATCCGCAGCTATTCGATGAATGCGATGGTCGGTGATGCCGGCGCCGTTTCGGATGGCGGGCGCAACAAAAACAATCCGGATTACGTGCAATTTTTTACGATGTCGGCGATTTCTCATCCGGCGAATATCTTTATCTTTCTTGATGAACATCCTGACAGCATCAATGACGGCTACTTTTTAAACAAAGCGGTTGATATCAACTATGCTTCTTCGTATGCGGGCAAATCCAGCGTCGCCCAGTGGATCGATCTGCCGGCATCGTTTCATAATGGCGGTGCTTCATTTTCTTTTGCGGACGGGCACAGCGAATCCCATCGGTGGAAACTCGACAGCACCAAATTGCCCCCGATGCCTGATGCCGCCGGGCTGCCGCGGAGCTTGAGTTCAAGCGACATAACCGATTTTAATTGGGTGGTTGACCACATGAGCGTCGATACCGATTCAAATCAAAAATAGTTGCGCAGATCTTCTTCGTTTCCGTCTACCGCCAGCAAGTACACTTTTCCGTCCTGTGTCCAGGTTGCGGCCGTGCTGCGATTGATGCTGGCGATCTCTGGATTGCGACCGGGCAGATTCGACAACGCCGTCTGGTTCATGACAAACAACCACAAGTCGCTGTTCTCATTCGCTGCCTTTGGCCGGTCGGTTTTGAAACAGATCATGGAAACGGTATGCCCTTCCCATGAGACGATGACACAGCCTATCGGCGTGGCTTTGCTCAACCCTGTGGGTAACGTGTAATCCGCCTCGGCATGATGTTCGGCCAAATACGCCCGGATCCGGTTCAGATCATTGGTTACCAGGTTCATCCCATAGTCCGGATTGCGCAGCGCCGCCCGGACCATCCGGTTTTCGAAAGAGAGCAACCGGTTTTCCGCCGGATGCGGTCGCGACCAGAGCAACACAAAGCCCAACAACAACGCCACCCCGACGAAGGCCACCAAAGCAAAGATTTCCTGCCGGGAGACGACGAGCGTTTTCCATGGCCGTTCGGAGATGATCTGTTCTTTGAGTCCTTCAGGTATGGGGATCTGTTTAAACCGTACCCGGATCACCTCGCGGACGGTCGATTGGCCGGCCAGCCATTGGCGCAGGTCTTCGTCCTGCCGGGCGAAACGGAGGGCCTCGGCAAATTCCGGTTCATCTGCATCGCTCGTGCCTGGGCGATACAACAGTAATATTTTTTTGGCTTCTTCTGCGTTCACATGTTTGCCTTGTTTTCAGCCGAGAGGTCGTCGGCCAATATTTTTTGTAACTGTGCGATGCCCCTGGCCAGCCGGGACTTTACTGTCCCTAGCGGCACTTCCAGGATCTCTGCAATTTCTTTGTAAGCGTAATCTTCGAGATAAAATAACGAGACGGGCGCCTGATAGACTTCATCCACCTTGCTCAACGCCCGCATCACCTGCGCTGAGTCGAGCTGCCCAAAGGTTTGCGGTGACACCGTCGGCAATTCGGCTTCCACCTCGCTGAGCTCCTGGTGTGGAAACCGGTTATACCGTCGCCGCGTTTCAAGGAACTGCCGGTGTAGGGTCGTGAACAGCCATGTTTTGACCTTCGATTCGTCACGGAGTTGATGGCCCTTGGTCGCCCAGATGTAAAATGTTTGCTGCGTCAGGTCACAGGCGTCCGACTCCGTGCGGGTCAGGCTGTAGGCAAATTGGTAGAGCGGCCTGTAATAACAAGCTACCAGTGCATCAAAATCCAGTTTTGCAGGCATATCAACGTGCAATTACGAGTCACGAAGGCCGGAATTGTTCCCGATTAACCGATAAAATCGCTTTGGCAGGATGCTCCTGAATCCGCCGAATTCCAGACCAAAAAATTTCTTGGAACCAATTTCACTTCTGCGCATCGCATATCAGGATGAGGCATTATGGCAAGATTTCCGTTTATTCAAATAATTGCACTTTTATCGCGGTGGCCCGTGATAATCTTGGCGGCGCGTCGACATCAGCGGCAGTTAATGTGTTCCTCTTAACCAACTCCGCCGTCGGCGCGCCGTCTTGACTTACCAATGGCCAATTCATGTTCACCCTGTCCGGCAGGATTAATGACCTGAATCCGGATTTACAGATTGCAGCGGATGGGTCACTTTCGTGATGATGCCTCACGAATGACGTCCCTGTTGATCGCCACCCGCAACGCCCACAAGGTCGGAGAGATCCGCACCATTCTGGGTGATTCCTTCCACTATCTTACCCTCAATGATGTGCCCGCTGCCCCCGCCGTCGTCGAAGACGCAAACACCTTCGCCGGGAACGCATCAAAGAAAGCCATGGAACTTGCGACCTGGCTTCACAGCTCAAAATTTCAGACTCAAAACTCAAAACTCTTTGTTTTGGCCGACGATTCCGGCCTGGAAGTGGATGCCCTGGGCGGCCAACCCGGTGTCCATTCCGCCCGCTTCGCTGCGCTGGATAAAAATGAAAACTCCACAGATGCGGCCAATCGTTCGAAATTGTTGAAAGAGCTTGGGAATACTCCAGCGGCACAGCGTACGGCCCGCTTTCGCTGCGTGATTGCTCTGGTTGAATACAATCCGCAATCTGCAATCCGCAATCCGCAATTATTTGACGGCACCTGCGAAGGCAGAATCATTTCAGCGGAGCGCGGCAAAAATGGATTCGGTTACGATCCATTGTTCGTTCCAGACGGCTTTGACCAAACTTTTGGCGAATTATCCGAGGACGTGAAAAACAAGCAAAGCCATCGCGCGAAGGCGTTGATGAAGTTGAAGGCTGCTCTTAAGCCGTGACCTATTTCGGAATGGGCATCTTCTTATGGATGAGGCCGTTGCTCGCAATCATGCGGATTTTCCCATCGTCTGTCAGTTCGTTCCAAAATTTTCCACCGGCGCATTCGATGATCAATCCACCGGCCGCCACGTCCCACAGATTCACCCCGCGCTCGATATACGCATCCAGCCGCCCCGTGGCCACGTAAGTCAACCCCAGCGCCGCCGCGCCCAACATCCGGATTTTCCGCACTCGGCGCGCCAGCCAGATGAAATAAGGCAGCGCTTTTTCCAGGCTCCCACGGCTTTTGGCAAAGCCGATGGATGCCACGCATTCGTTCAGATTCCGTCGTTTGCTGACATGGACCGGCTTGCCGTTCAACAGTGCCTTCTGGCCGCGTATCGCCGTCCATAGCTCGTCTTGGAACGGGTCATAGACCACACCTACTATGCTCTGATGTTTGGAACCAACTTTCGCCTGCAGCGCAATCGAAACGCACGCATGCGGGATGCCGTAAGCATAATTCACCGTGCCATCGATCGGGTCCACCACCCAGCGGTATTTTGACTGCACATCACCCGAATCTCCTTCTTCACCGAGCAACGGGATTTCCGGGAAAGTTTTCAACAGAAGTTTTTCGATCAATTTCTGGCAGTGGACATCCAGTTCCAATTTGATGTCGTGCGAGGTGATCTCATTCGCCTTCTTCTCTTTGCGCAGGTTTTGCCGCATTACCTTGCCTGCTGCATGGGCCGCCTTCACCGCCGCCAACTGTGCTCGTTTCAGATTCACACGAAGTTCAATGCCAGCAAATCGCGCTGGAGTCGAGGGAGTTTACGCAATGACTTCGTTCCGATCTTCCAGTTGTTCCGCCTGGTCGGCGCGCTTTTGGGGCAGGAGATTTTTTTCCGCCACTTCGATCGCGCGCAGCAAATCATTCGCTTCGAGCAGGCGCGGTGCGCTCACGTAATTCGCGCCAGCCGCGTAGAGCAGGGGAATGTCAGACAGCAACTCGGCGTGCACCACGATCTGCGCCGTCGGATTCACTTCGCGCAGTTGCCGTAGCATCTTCATGTTGCTCGCGCCTTTTAGCACCATGTTCGGCAGCGAACAGATGATGATCTCCGCTTTGCCCACGCCCGCGTGCAGCAAAACATCCCGGCCCGTGATATCGCCATACACCACGTGCACATCGCGCCTCCGCAATTGGTCATAGACCTGCGGGTTGAAGTCCACCACCAGGATGTCCCGAAGTAACGCGGATTTCTGGCGGCTGATCTCTTCCAGCAACGAACTCGCCGTCCACGAAAATCCCAGCAGGCAGATGCGCTTGGCTACTTCCTCCTCTGCCAGGTCGGGCTTGGCATCGCCGATGTCATGCAGGCCGAATTTATCCAGGTAAGGAACGGTTTTTCGGAGGATCAGGTCATTGCGGAAAACGGCGTAGGTCGAATCCACTGCCAGGAACGCGAATGCGAACGCAGCGATGCCCACGGTGTTTTCTGAAACATCTCCCGACTTTTTTCCCAACGTCAACAGCACTAGCGAAAGCTCGCTCATCTGGCAGAGGTTGATCGCCGGCAGCAGACTCACGCGATAACCCTGCTTCATCCAGTACAATGGGAAGAACGTTGTGAGGAGCCGGCTCCCCACCAGAAATGCCGAGATGATCAGCATCCACAAAATATAAGGCAACGTTGGGATGGGTATCGTCATGCCGAGGCTGACGAAAAATAGCGTGACAAAGAAATCGCGGATGCCCGTGACTTTAGCAATCACGTCCAATGTGTACGGGAAAGTGGAGAGCGCCACGCCCGCCACCAATGCGCCCATCGCCGTGGAAAGCGACAACCATCCCGCGAAGCCCGCCATGGCAAAGCACCAGGCCAGCGCACCGACGAGCACCAGTTCCGGCAAACGTGCCACGGATTTAAAGATCGGCGGCAGGATAAATTTACTCACCAGCAATCCTACCGCCACCAGCAACACGACTTTGCCCATCGCCAGCGCCATGATGCCGATGGCGGGATTCTTCAGGTTCGGCTGGACGGCCAGGAATAGTATCGTTCCGAGGTCTTGCAACACCAGCACGCCCAGCGTCACGCGTCCGGCGAGCGTTTCCAATTCGCGCTTTTCGTAAAGTATTTTGATGATGATGACCGTACTGCTCATTGCGGCGGCGATGGCGAGATACAATGCCTCCAGCCAGCCGTGAGATGGCCCTACGACGCCGAAAAACAGCCAGCCCAGCATGGTGCACCCGAGAATCTGCGAGGCCGCCGTTAGCGTTATCATCCGGCCCGCGCTCACCATTTTCTTCAGGTCGATTTCCAGCCCGATCATGAACAGCAACAGGCTCAAGCCGATCTCGGAAATGAGTTCGATGGAGTCCGGATTGGAGATGAGCTTCGAGCCGCCCGGTCCGAGCGACAAGCCGTGGGGACCGATGAGAAAACCAGCGACGAGGTACGCCAGGAGGAGAGGTTGTTTAAGAAGTTGGGAGGCTACCGCGACCACCCAGGCCGCGATGATGCACAGCGCGATATCTTTGACCAAGCCTTGTTCCACTCGCGACGCATTTTACAGACGGCCTTGCCCGAGTCTAGTGGGGATTTTTAAATAACCTGTTTATTATTGTGGCAAATTTTCCAGCGCCGCCAGTATCTGTTTTTCCTTCGCCTGCCAGTCTGCCAGCCGCTGCCGGTGCTCCTCCAAAACCTTGGCCGGAACTTTTCCCGTGAAGGCCGGATTCGCCAGCTTGGCCTCAACCTTGCCGATCTCGGCGCGGGTCGTTTCCAATTCCTTCGTCCGCCGCGTGCGTTCGGCCGCAAAATCAATCAAGCCCGTAGTCGGCAGGAACAGTTCGCCCAGCGAATTGCTCGCGCTCGGCGTTCCCTTCGGCGGCTCGTAGTTTGTCGTGATCTCCACGCTCTCTGCATTCAGCAGCAGCTTAAGCACTTCCACCTCATTGGCCGGTAATGCGCCCGCGGGCTTCAGGACAAATTTCAATTTCTTCGCCGGATCCAGTTTCAACTCGCGGCGCAGGTTGCGCCCGAGGGAAACCAACTCATACTTGGCCGTCGCCACTTGTTCGGCGCCATCATCGAGCCCGAAGAATGTCTTTTCCTCATCCGTCAGTGCTTTGGGCCACGGCGCGAACATGATGGTCGTGCCGCCCTGGTCCACCGGCAGGTCTTCGCTGAAGCCCATGCCCTGCCACAATTCCTCCGTGATGAACGGCAGGAACGGATGAAACATTCGCAACGTATGCGAAAGCACAAAATCAATGACCGCCAGCGTGTTCGACTTGCGGGACGCATCTTCGCCGAAGAACACCGCCTTCGTCGCCTCCACATACCAATCGCAATATTCGCTCCAGAAAAACCGGTACAACGTCGCCGTCGCATCGCTGAATTTGTATTCCGCCAACGCCGTGTTCAATTCACGGATGGCCGCATCCAGCCTCGTCAAAATCCATTTGTCATCCGAGGCCAACAGCTTGGTATTGATCTCGCCCTCCACATCGCCGCCCTGCATCTGGCGGAAGCGGCAAGCATTCCACAGCTTGTTGCAGAAATTGCGGCCCAGCTCCACGTCCTTCTCGTCGAACATCACGTCCTGGCCGAGCGGTGCGCTCCGCATCGTGCCGAACCGCACCGCGTCCGCGCTATACCGCGCGATGAGGTCCAGCGGGTCCGGCGAATTGCCCAGCGTCTTCGACATCTTGCGGCCCTGCTTGTCGCGGATGATGCCTGTGAAGTACACGTTGTGGAACGGCAGTTCGCCCATGTATTCGTAGCCCGCCATGATCATGCGCGCCACCCAGAAGAAAATGATTTCCGGCGCCGTCACCAGGTCGGTGGTCGGATAAAACTTTTTCAACGTCTCCGTCTTCTCGGGCCACCCCATCGTCGCAAACGGCCACAGCCAGGAGCTGAACCAGGTATCGAGCACGTCGGGGTCCTGCGTGAATCCAATTTTCTCCAATGCTTTCGCTTCGTGTTCGGAAAATGTCCCAGCTTCTTCAAGGAGGAAACCATCAACAATTTTACGACGTTTATCCCAATATGAAATCTCTCCTGGAATACCAGAGAAGCTTATTTCTTGAAACGGATGTAGTGCAATACTTGCGTCTCGCTTCGTTCTGGCTTCAGGTGTGTCATCATGATGCCCAAGAAGTTTCTCAACAGCTTCCGAAGCTTTTTTGTCGGCTTCAGTCCATTCCGACTTGGGTTTGATCTTTAATTTGCGTCGCCACACCGGAATCCGATGCCCCCACCAAAGCTGGCGGCTCACGCACCAATCCTGCAAACCACCCATCCAATGGTCATACACCTTCGCCCAGCGCTCGGGATAAAATTTCATCGTCCCATTCGCCACCACCGCGCGCGATTTCTCCACGCTCGGATATTTCAAAAACCATTGCTCGCTCAAACGTGGCTCGATGGGCACATCCGCGCGTTCGCTGTAACCCACCTTGTTGGTGTACGGCTCTTCTTTTTCCAACGAACCCAGCTCTGTGAGTTTCTCCACCGCGACCTTGCGCGCTTTGAAACGGTCCAACCCGCGCAGATCTGCCCCCGCCAATTCACCCATCGTGCCGTTGGCGTCGATCACTTCGATGACCGGTAGTTTATGACGCTGCCCGATGTCAAAATCCGCCTTGTCATGCGCCGGCGTCACCTTGAGCACGCCCGTGCCGAATTCAAAATCCACACGCTCGTCGCCAATGATGGGAATGAGCTTTTGCTCGCGCCGAAATTCAGAGGGCAGGGGACGGATGACGTGCTTGCCGATATATTTCGCGTAACGCGGGTCCTTGGGGTTCACCGCCACCGCCGTATCGCCCGGAATCGTCTCCGGACGTGTTGTTGCGATCGTCAAAAAGGTTCCCGGCGCTTCGGCGATCTCGACCTTAAAGTAATACAGAAATCCCTTCTGTTCCTTCATGATCACTTCTTCATCGGACAACGCCGTGAGCGACGCCGGACACCAATTCACCATCCGTTTGCCACGATAAATCAGTCCTTTTTTGTAAAGGTCAACGAACACACGCTGCACGTTGCGCGAATATTCCGGGTCCATCGTGAACCGTTCGCGCGTCCAATCGCATGAGCAGCCGAGCTTCTTTAGCTGAGCGATGATAATGCCGCCGTGTTTTTCCTTCCATGCCCAGACGCGCTTGAGAAATTCCTCCCGGCCAAGGTCGTGCTTGGATTTCTTTTCCTCTTTCCGGATCAGTTTTTCCACCTGCACCTGCGTGGCGATGCCCGCATGGTCTGTGCCCGGCAGCCAAAGCACTTCCTTGCCATCCATGCGCGCCTTGCGGGCGAGAATGTCCTGGATGGTGTTGTTCAGCACGTGCCCCATGTGCAACACGCCCGTGACGTTCGGTGGCGGAATGACGATGGAATATGCCGGCTTGGCCGACTTCGGGTCCGCCGTGAAGCAGCCGTTGATCAGCCAGAAGTCGTACCACTTGTCCTCGACCGACTGCGGTTCGTAAGCTTTGGAGATTTCAGACATGTTAAATAGCCACAGAGGCACAGAGGCACGGAGAAATTGATTTCAAAATATTTTTCACTCTGTGTTCTCTGTGGCTCTGTGGCAAAGATTATTTCTTTAACAACGCAAATTCCATCGAGTCCACCAGCGCCTGCAAACTGGCTTCGATGATGTTGTCGTTCACGCCCACCGTGCCCCATTCGCGTTTGCCGTCTGTGGATTGGATGAGCACGCGCGTGCGAGCCGCTGTGCCGGTTGCGCTGTCGAGGATGCGCACCTTGTAATCCGTCAGCGTCACCTTCTTCAATTGCGGGAACGACTTCGCCAGTGCCGCGCGCAAGGCCCCGTCCAGCGCGTTCACCGGCCCGTCTCCGTCGGCTACCTCAAGGTGGACCTTTTTCCCGACGCGCACATGCACCGTCGCTTCACAGCCAGATCGTTTGGAATCCCGCCGCATCGTGACGTTGTATGTCTCCACCGTGAACGGCAGCTCGCGCTGCTTCAACGTCTTGCTGATGAGCAACGCCAGCGAACCTTCGGCGGCTTCGTATTCGTAGCCATTGCCTTCCAGTTCCTTGATGCGCGCGGTGATGGATTTCAATTCCGGCGTCTCCGGCGTGAGCTTGAAGCCCAGCTCGTGCGCCTTCATCAAAATATTGGTGCGGCCCGACATGTCGCTGATGAGCACCCGCCGCGAATTCCCGACCGCCTCCGGCTCGATATGTTCATAACTGCGCGACACACGGTCGATCGCATGCACGTGCATGCCGCCTTTGTGCGCGAACGCCGTCGCACCCACCCAAGGCTGACGCGGATTGTGCCGCATGTTCGCGATCTCATCCACGAACTCAGAAAGCTCCTTCAGCTTTGGCAATGATTTCACCGGCACACCGACCTTGTTCATCTTGAAATGCACCAGCGGTATCACGCTGATCAGATTACAATTCCCCGTGCGCTCGCCATAACCATTCACCGTGCCTTGCACGTGCGTTGCGCCGGCGTCGATAGCCGCCACCGCATTGGCCACACCCACCCCGATGTCGTCATGCGTATGGATGCCCACTTTGCAATTAAGTTTGCCCACCGCCACTTTCGTGATGGCCGCGATCTCCGTCGGCAGACAACCGCCGTTCGTATCGCAGAGCACCACGATGTCCGCGCCCGCCTTTTCGGCCGCCTGCCAGGTCGCGATGGAATACTCGAAATCCAGTTTGTACCCGTCAAAACAATGTTCTGCGTCATAGACCACGAATTTGCCATGGTCCTTCAGGTATTTGATGGTGTCGCCGATCATGCCGAGATTTTCATCCGGCGTGCAGCGCAGCACTTCCTTCACGTGCAACATCGAGGTCTTGCCCACGATGGTGACCACCGGTGTCTCCGCCTCGAGTATCTGCCGCATGAGCGGATCGCTCTCCACGGCCACACCTTTGCGGCGCGTCATGCTGAACGCGGCGATTCGTGCATTGCGCCATTTGCGTCGTGCGGCCTGTTTGAAAAACTCCAGGTCTTTGGGATTCGAGCCCGGCCAGCCGCCTTCAATATAGTGTACTCCAAAAGAATCGAGCTTCTCGGCGATGCGGAGTTTATCCGCGACCGAGAAATTGATGCCTTCGCCCTGCGAACCGTCGCGCAGGGTCGTATCATAGATTTCCACGTGGGGTTTCATAAAATGCCCGTAAAGAAACGGCGCACACTATCTCTTATAAAAGTGTTGCTGGCAAACCGGAAAACGATTCCTCGTGGGGTTTAGGTTTATTGCTTGATTTCGACCAACACTAAGGGCGATTCGTCCTGGTGCTTTCCCAGCGGTCTTTCCGGCTGTAACCGGGTCATTTGATAGGAATGATTGCTCAAGTAGATGCTGCACCAGTTTTGGTAGCGGGGGATGTCCTGCAACAGGAACACCGGATGCGCCCGGAAGAAGTCTGCCGCCTCCATGATGTTGGTTTCATATCCATATTTCCGGAAGGCCGTCGCTATTTTATACGCTACGTTTTCCCCGGGTGGGCTCATCGGTGAGATAGCCGCGTCCCAATCGAGCAGGTAATAGTAGCGTGAACGTTCATCTGAATAATGCCAACATGGCACTACCATGTTCATCGAGGGGGATACGATCGGCAGTTCCCGATGTCCGAACCACGGGTCTGTGACTCCGGTTTGATAAAGCCGGTAGTAAGGACCTTCCGGATTATTCGAGCGCTGGTCTACTGCCTGGATTATTGAAACGCCTGCTCCGAACACGGTCAGGATGACTGCCGCCCATGGCAGGAGCCGGTGGTTTCCAAGGGACGTTTCGCGCATTATCATCACCGTCACGCCGGCCAGCAAAATCATCCATCCTATTGTGGCGGGGATCAGGTAGCGGGGCAGAAAAATAGAATTGGTCGGCCACAAGTGGGATATGAGATAGAACAGCGGCGCCAGGGCGATGAGGCTTATGCCGATCATGCCAGGAGTGAGTAGCCTGGCGGTTGAGGTCGTTGATATAGTTCGACGGGACTGCCAGCGTTGGAAAAACCAGACTGCCACCAGTACCGGCACGAACCAAAAATAGAGTTGGAAATTATTTTCCTCAGATATTTCGTGCGAGAAATTGTTCCACGAAGGAACAGGCACCCAACTGGAAGGAACATTGACATTGGCCTGCCGTAAGAATTGCTTCAACCACAAGAGCAAAGCCAGCCATCCAATCATGAAACTGGTTGGAATCCAGGGACGCCATCGCCGTGGCCGGGCAAAAAAGTCTGAAAGCATGAGCCCAATCAAAATTGCGGCGCTGCTAAAACCTGCTAGCGGATGCGTAAGGATCAACATCGCCTGAGCCAGTGAGTTGCCAGCCAATAATTTCCACGATGGCCGTTCCACTTCTGATAGCTTCATCCCCAGCCAAACGGTCAATGCCACCAGTGCAAACAACAAGCAATAGCAACGCACATTGACCATCTGGGCTGCGATCTCGTTGTTGGGGAGCAAGACCACGGCAAAGGCCAGCAGAGTGGCTTCCCACCCAAACCGGGGACGCAGCGCCGCCCATACCAGTATAAATCCAACACAAAAGCAGCCGGTCGAGAAGAGGCGGAGTGAAAACGCGCTTTCCGAAAAAATCGCGGCCCATATGCGCGCCACCAAATAGTAAACCGGCGGGTTTGCATCTGCTTGGTCGCCCAAGGCCTTCAACATGTGGCTCACTGACGGGTCATGGATCAGATGGAGCGAGCCGAGCTCGTCCAGATTCATGATTTCTCCCCCCATCGTGAAGCAGCGCCAGACCAGAAAAAGGCAAAGGACGCCCAGGACAATGTAATCGACTCGTGATTCTTGAACAGGTCGCGTTCCGGTTTGCAGATTCATGCACAGTTCGTTGTGAAAGCTGTGGCACTATCCTTGAATCCGGTGCGTTTGACCAACTGGAAAATCGCCAACTCGAAAGAAGAGGACTGACTATTATTCGGTAACCACCAACGGTTGTCCAAGGTTCAAAATTATCAAAGACTGTTTTCTGGCTTTTGGGGGAGGTCACGCACAGTGTCGACCAAATTGGCGGTCCTAGTCGTTAACCGGAAAATCGCCCGGGTAGGTCGGACCGCCCGTCTGTAGTCTCTTGTCGCCGCTATCGCCGAAGCCGCTGCGGTTAGGGCCGGGGTCCTTGACAGTGGTCCGCTCGCGCAACCACGCCAGGTCCGCATTGGCGGTCGATAACTCGTGATGCATGTGATAGAACGTAGCAAAGGCTTTTATCGTTCGGGCGTCCGTCCACTTGTGATAATCCGCGTGACCATCCGCATAGCTGATCACCGAGCCGTTCTTGTGCATGCTGCCCGGAAAATTAAAATAATAATCGATGTCCATCTCCACACCATAAAACGGCCAGCAAATGCTGTCCGCCTGCACGTCTCCGAACAACATCAACCCTGACGGCATTGTCGTCGTCGTGATGTCTGATACCCGGCGGAAAATTTTATAGCCCGTCGCCAGCCGGTAATCCCATAATCCCGTCCAACCCACATACGCGTTCAACGCATAGCTGCGCAATTTGGGATATTCCGTGGTACCAATTTTTACCGTCTGCCGGTCCGCCGGGCACACATACACGTCCACGGTTTTGATATAACTCGCGAACAACGAGTAATCCTGGCTCGTGATCAAAGATGGGTTGAAATTATCGGCCGGATTAACGAACACGCCCTGCACCCAAAGCTTTTGCCCGGTGGACGCGGGGCTCTGTCGCGCATTGGCCACGAAGAAATCATCCGCGCTGGCCGCATACGCTGCCCAGGCTGACGCCAGTTGCTTCTGGTTGCTGGTGCACTGGATGCGTTTGGCCGTCGCCTTGGCGCCCGCCAGGGCCGGAAGGATCATCGCCGCCAGGATGGCGATGATGGCGATCACCGTCAGTAGTTCGATAAGCGTAAACCCTGCGCGGTCGTTTCTGATTGCTGACATGTCCTTTTGGGTTACTTAAAAGATTCAACCACTGGAAAAGCCCGCTTGCAAGAATTTTGAAGTGACAAAAAGGCGACGAGCGCCAAACGTCTGTGAATCAGGCTATTACCGCGCAAATGTCACCGTTGAAAGCGGTTTTCCGCAATAGATGCAAAATGGCCGTTTGGTGGTATTGATTTTGCCGCAGGCCGGGCACGTCGTCGTGGTTGTCGCTTGCGTTGATTTGCCATCCAGCCGTCCGTCACGCATGTCAATCTCAGTGATGAGTTTGGACAGGTCTTCGTCCGAATAGCCGTGTTCCTTTTTCATCAAGGTCCACAGCGCCTCCGTGATCATCAGCAACCGGTCTACATCATGCCGCATCAACTCGGTTGCCGTCACGGCTTCGCGTGCTTCACCGCTGGCCGCTATGGCATCGGCATCGGTTTGCAATGAGTTTGAATTCAGACCGGATGAGTAGAACATAGTTCGGCAAATCTAATGTATCTGGCAGGCCTTGTGAACCGGAAAACGGCCTTGCCGGAACATGCGGCATGGCCTAGTTTGCCAATATGAAACTGCTGTCCGTCAGCGAAGCCGCCGGAAATCTCGCCGCTTGGCTGAAGCAAGCGATTGCCGGCGAAGAAATCCGCATCCGCAGCGATGACAGCGTCGTCGAATTGCGGCCGATCCCTTCCAACGGAACCGGAAAAAAGCCTTCTCCCCGTGAGGCTTTAAAGCAATTACAACAAGGTGCTCACCTTACGTCTGTCCAGGCCGAGAGTTACCTTCGTGAAGTTCATGATGAACGTCTGGCCGCTGAGAAGCGCACGGCATGATTCATCTCGATACGAACTATCTCATCGGCTTGCTGGTTCGCGGTTCACGCGAAGCCGCCGAAGTGGATCAATGGCTGGCGTCCGGTGAATCGCTTGCCGCCAGCGCGATTGCCTGGAGTGAATTTCTCAATGGGCCTGTCACTGCCATTGAGGTAAGCCAGGTGGAAATGGTGCTGCAATCGCAGATCATCGCATTCGGAAAAGCGGAGGCGGCCCTGGCCTCTGATTTATTCAACAAGACCGGACGACGACGCGGTTCACGTTTTGATTGTTTGATTGCTGCAACCGCCGTTCTCCATCAAGCCACCTTCGCTACCGTAAACCAGTCTGATTTCAAAGCTTATACTGCACATGGTTTGAAATTGATTTGATCATCACCAGAAAATGGGCGTCGATTTTTAGCCGGCAGTACGACTGTTTGGGCCGAGGCATTTAAGTAATCCTTGATGGAAAAGGTCCTTCGTGAATGGCTTGGTAAGGTAGGAGACATTTAGGTCTCGGCCAGCGCATTTTTTCGCGTAGCCTTCCAATCCACTAATCGAAAAACATCCCGAAATGACCAATATTGGGTATTTTACTCGCTTAGTGGCTAGTAGCTTCAATAGTTCAAACCCACTGATTCCTAAATCCTCTTGTAACCCTGAAACAGTGGGAATGTTGTCATTGCGCATGTCTGTTATCAGTAGGTCAGGGTCTGCCTTCGACAATTCCTTCCAAGCATCATCTCGATTGCGAAACTTCAATAATGTGACTTCTTCGAAATAATCCCGAAAAAACAATTCAACTAATTGGTGGATGATTTCTTCGTCGTCCACCAAGACAATCTTGGGTTTGTATTGTTGCGGATAAGCTGCTGTCATTTAAACGCCGCCCCGCATTGCATTGTGAACACGAAGATGATCTAAAAGTTTTAAGAATTGTCCGCGGTCCAAGTTGAGAAGTCTGTCTGGAATTGTTTCGAGGCTGATTTTTGCAGACTGGATTTGTTCGCGTGTGAGCGGCGTAAACAATTCGTTAGCTTCTTTCCGTTTTCTAGCCGTCATATCGAATGACGTTGTGGCTGTGTAGCGGGAGAGAAGAGACTCTTGTTCGCCAGTCTTTAGGTCTATGAATGTGGTTTTTGGTTCGGTCTCTTTTTCTATCGCGAGATAACGGATTAGCAAATGCGAAAATAATCGTACTATCAAGTAGTGGCGGGGGGCGTGTTCTGGTGACAAGCGTTCAAGTATGCGAACAAACGCTGGTGTGCCGCCGATCTCACCTATTATAAATGCGGATGCCCATGGCAGATAACCGAAATCCTCCATTCGTTCAACGATAGCTTTTGAATCTGATTCTTCGTCGATACAGGCCCAGAGGGATAATAATTCGGGGCCGTCACAATGACGCATCGTATTACGTAAAACATGTGCCGAGAATGCGTTTTTATTTCCCAGGCAATGATGTCGAAAGGCCAGTGTGCGTACAATCCGTGCGTCGTGGGTAGCAACTGCACGAATAAGAATCGGGCTATCCCACCAAAACTGTTGAGCATTTACTTGTTCAAGCTCGCCAACAAGTTGAACAATTTCGTGCTCAGTCATATTTACTGTGCTACCAATTCAGCCTTTACTTCCGGCTCCACCCATTTGTTGTGTTCCTTGATGAGGTCCACCAGCCGTTCCACCGCGTCCGCTTCCGGAATGTTGAATTTGATCGGCGTCTTGCCCACGTAGAGATTGATTTTCCCGGGCGCACCACCCACGTAGCCAAAATCCGCGTCCGCCATTTCGCCCGGCCCGTTCACGATGCAGCCCATGATGGCGATCTTCACGCCTTTAAGATGTTCCGTGCGCGTCTTGATGCGCGCCGTGACTGTTTGCAGATTGAACAACGTCCGCCCGCAACTCGGGCACGCCACGTAATCCGTCTTGAACGACCGGCAACCGGCTGCCTGCAAAATGTTATAGGCTAATCGCAGCGACGTGCCCGCGCCCGATTCGCCACGCACCAGAATCGCATCGCCAATGCCGTCTGCCAGCAACGCCCCGATGACCACCGAAGCGCGGAGCAGGGCAATCTTGGGTTCCAACACTGACGGCTCAAAATTGATGCAATCCTTGAGCAAAATCGGATTATTCCGACCTAGCCGCTTCAATTTCGCCGCCAGCAACCGGAACGCTGTGATGGCGGGAAGATTCACGCCGTCCTTCACCGTGACCAGTTGCGTGTCGCAATTGACTTCAAAATCTTTTGTCGGATCGAGTTCCGCTATGTTCAGGTCTTCGTACACCGCTTCCGGCCGTACGTCGTCCTTCACGCGGATCTTCGGCGCCACTTTGTCAAACGTGGCACGCGTCACTACCACGCGTATCAATTGCTCGCCGCCGCACTTGACCGTGTCATTCAACTCGATCTCCGGCGTCTCGCGCTTCTCAAAATGGAACGGATTATACGGAAAACCCGTCTCTTCGACTGTGATTTTCGTGTTCGCCAGCGTCGGGATTTGCGCCATGAGGTCACGGCACACTTCAATCTCGCGCGGAGAATCTTCCGTCAACGAAACGCGTATCGTATCGCCCAGCCCGTCGCACAACAGCGAGCCGATGCCGATGGCCGATTTGATGCGTCCATCTTCGCCTTCGCCTGCTTCGGTGACGCCGAGGTGGATGGGATAATTCCAATCCGGTCCTTCTTTCTCCAATCGTGCCACCAGCAGGCGATAGCATTCGATCATCACCTTGGGGTTCGATGACTTCATCGAGAACTTGAAATTGTGGAAATCGTGCTTGCGGGCGATGTGCGCAAATTCCAGCGCGCTCTCCACCATGCCCAGCGGCGTATCGCCGAACCGGTTCATGATGCGGTCCGAGAGCGAGCCGTGGTTCGTACCGATGCGCATCGCGCGCTTCAGCCGTTTGCACTCCAGCACCAACGGCGTGAATTTTTCCTCGATGCGCTTCAGCTCGGCCAAATATTGGTCATCGGTATATTCCTTGATGGCGAATTTCTTGGAATCCGCATAGTTGCCGGGATTCACGCGCACCACTTCCACCCATTTCACCGCTTCCATCGCCGCTTCCGGTTTGAAATGGATGTCCGCCACGATGGGCACAAAGCATCCGCGCTTGTGAAGTTCCGCGACGATGACCTGCAGGTTGGCCGCGTCTTTGACCGTCGGGGCCGTGATGCGCACGATCTGGCAACCTACTGCCACCAGGTCAAGGGTCTGCTGCACGCTGGCCGCCGTGTCCATCGTGTCGCATGTGATCATGGATTGCACCACTACCGGATGGTCGCCGCCCATGATGACGCCGCCGTGATTCGGGTCGCCGACCACGACCTCCCGTGTTTTCCGGCGTTTATAACTGTAAGGTGATTCGCAATACCTCATGCTGGTACCATTCTCAGGTCTAAGGCTGCAGGATTCAAGTTTGAACTGGCGCCCGCCAACTCAGCTATGCTTGGGCGCAAACTCGATCGGGCCGCTGTTATGCGAGCTGCGGATCCAGTCGCCCGTGTCGAAGAACGCTATGAAAAGCATGAAACTGATCAAAATGATCGCACAGGCGTTCTGAATATAGAGTATTACCTTGGCGTTCACCGGACGTCGCCGCACGAATTCCAGCAGCGACAGCAGAATGTGCCCGCCATCCAGCACCGGCAGCGGAAACATGTTCAACAACGCCAGGTTCACGTTCAAGATCACGCTGAACCATAACACGCGCCGCCAGCCGTTGTCGCTATCCAGGAAATTTTTGTAAGCGCGGATGATCAACACCGGCCCGCCCAATTGTTGCAGGCCAACGTCCGACTTCGGCGAGAACACCGTGCGCAACGTGCCAAAAATCTGTCCGGCGCTCTGCCCGATCTGGTCTGAGGGGGTGGGATACGTGAGCGTTTCGTTCGTGTCCGCCTTCCAGATGATCCCAAAAGATTGTGTGGCATCGGCGGGCTTCATCGGCTTTACCGCCAGCAGGACACTGTCAAATTGATTGGTGCCGCGACGGACAGTCATCGTCACCGGTTTGATCGCGGCATTGGTTTTTTCCAGGTCGAACACCGAGTTGTAGCTGTAAATCGGTTCTCCATCGAGCGCCACAATCTCATCGCCGCTGGTCAGCTTGGCCATGGCGGCGGGGCTGTTCGTGAAGACATCATCCACGATGGCCGGTTGGATCGGCGCCACCTTGATTTTGCGCAACGACTTGCGCTCGTACCATTTGGTCGGTTCCTTGACCGGTACCACGTGCGCCAGCATTACGGTGTTGCCCCGTAAATATTTTACCGCAATATCCGACCCCTCGCTCGTCACGATGCGCCAGGTGATGCTGTCCTGCGACGGGGGAGAGAACTGCGTGACCGGATGCCCGTCCACTTCCAGGATGCGGTCGCCCGGACGCAAACCCGCTTCCCACGCCGGTCCCGTCGGGTCCACGTAACCCAGCGTCGTGCTTTTATCGCCCGCCAGTTGTTCCGGGCGGCCCACGCCCCAGACGACGAACGCAAAAAATACCGCCAGCAAAAAGCTGAACAACGGTCCCGCGAACGCCACGATGATCTTGTCGAACGGCGAGGCGTTCGGCAGCGGCTTGGTGTCGTCCGTTTTGCCCTCGAGCATTTCCATAGTGGCCATCTGTGGCAACGCCACATAACCGCCCGCGGGAATCCAGCCCAGGGCATACTCCACGCCGTTGATTTTCTTCTTCCAGATAGGCTTGCCGAACCAGATGGCGAAGCGGTCCACCTGCATGCCGCGCCAGCGCGCCGCGAGGAAATGGCCCAGTTCATGGACGAAAATGAGCAGGTTCAGCGCAAGCAGCGCCTCCAAAATCGTAAGGACAACTTTTAAGATGGACATGATTCAATAGACCAAAGCATCAGTGACGCGTTGAATATAGCAGAGAAAATGCCGCCCGCAATCATAGAGCGTTGTCCTGGCCGCCTTGACTTCGACCGGGATTCAGCGTGGTATGTGACATATACCTCGGTTTCCATGAATGAATTACCACCAGTGGTTCAAGCCAGAGCGACGCCTAAACCGGGTAAATTCCTGCGTTATGGCGCAATCTTCAGCCTGCTCGCTCCATTCGTCGTCACGTTGGTTTACATCATTTTGTTCGCGTTCATGGAATCTCATGGTCACACCCGGATGTGGGTTCTGGCTGTGCTCGGGATGCTTCCGTTGCTCTTGATTCTGGCGGGGTTTGCCATCGGAATCATGGCAGTCGTCCAGATCAAGCGCCGCGAATCGAAGACCCTATTTGGTGTGGCCCTGGCGGGCTTATGCCTAAACAGCCTGTTCCTCGTCTTGCTAGTGGTGAGCCCGTTTCTGTTACGGCTCGCCCAATCGGATAAAAATTATCCGACAACCCCCCAGGGAAGACTTGATAGGGCACTTAAAAAACTAAATGCATCGGGAGCCGGCATTGATCGGTTCTATGCCTTGGATGATGCTGCCAAGGAAAGTTTTGTCGTCGGCAATGTTGAAGATGCCCGCAAGTATGCCGCTGAGCTTTTGAGTCTGGCCCCTACGTACCCGAATGATTGGAACTATGGGAATGCCATCCAGGATGGGAATCTCGTACTTGGACGCATTGCCGTGCGCGAAGGCAAACTGGAACAGGCAAAAGAATATTTACTTGCCGCTGGTCGAAGCAAGGGTTCTCCCCAAATGGATAGTTTTGGACCCAATATGAGTCTCGCAAAAGATCTGTTGGAAAAAGGAGAGAAGGATGTTGTGCTCCAATATTTCGAACTTTGTCGAAAGTTTTGGGAAGACGATTATGGGAAGTTGGATGATTGGAGCAAGGAAGTGAAAGCTGGTAACCTCCCTGATTTTGGAGCAAACTTGGTCTATTGACCCTGTTTTCAACAAAACGTCAGCCCTTTCAAATCACTTCAGCTCCTTGACCTGTTCCCACGTATCCGCGCCGATCAGCCCGATCGCTTCAAAAGCGGATTCTTTGATCTCGTTATAGCGCTTCGTATCAAATGAAGCAGTCCCTGATTTCGCGGCGGTAGTGCTTTCATCCAGGAGGACAACCATCGCTTTGAGCCCGCTCTTGAGATTGGCTTGATACTGTTTTCTGGGACTGAGCATCGTCGTCAACATGCCCGCCTCTTCGTTGATCTGGTTGAAATGGGTCGCGAGTGCCTCCGCGTGTTTGCCTATTTCGCCCGCCGGAACTTTTTGTTCCAACAGGTGGCGGTGCGCGTCCGACAACGCGTACAAGTGGGCAAACTTTTGCCGTAAATCGTGCAACCAGCGCAGGCGCTCCGTCGTCACCAGGTCGGCCCGCAGGCGGCGCTCTTCGGTCCGCATGGTTTTCGTGAAGATAAAATAACAAAAAAATGCCGTCAGCCCGGCACCAAAAAGCCCCCCGGCGATGACCGCGAACCACATCGAATTATTATGCGCGGTATTATCCGCGATCTGCTGCAACAGCTTGGCCACTTCAGTAACGCTCATAGTTTAAGTTTGGTTATTGGGTTGCTTCGCGCCGCGCCCACGTGTCCGCTTCGAGAATCTTTTCCAGTGTGGGATGTTCCACCACTTTATGCGCGTCCATTACGCGCCGCACGGTGGTGGTGATTTGAGGAAAATTGATCTTTCGGTTCACAAATGCATCCACCGCAACCTCGTTCGCCGCGTTCAACACCGCCGGCATGGTGCCGCCTACATCGCCCGCACGGCGCGCCAGCGGGATGGCCGGAAAACGTTCTATGTCCGGTTCTTCAAATGACAGGTTCGCGAGCTTAGGAAAATTCGTTTGCACGCGGTCACTCGCCGCCCGCTCCGGATACGTCAATGCATATTGGATGGGCAAACACATGTCCGGCGTGGAGAGTTGGGCGAGCAGGCAGCCGTCCACAAATTCTACCATCGAATGCACGATGCTCTGCGGATGCACCACCACGCCGACACGCGCCATCTCAATATCGAATAACCACCGCGCCTCGATCATTTCCAGCCCTTTGTTGAACAGCGTTGCCGAATCAATCGTAATCTTTCGTCCCATCACCCACGATGGGTGTTTCAGCGCGCGCTCGACTGTGATCTCAGAAAATTTCTCCTTTGGCCACTGCGCCTTATCGCGAAACGGCCCGCCGCTGGCCGTGAGCCAAAGCTTGCGCACGGAAGAACCCGGTTTGCCATCGAGACATTGGAAGATAGCCGAATGCTCGCTGTCCACCGCCAGCACCTTTACGCCGTGCCTGCGCGCCTCGCTCATAACGATTTCGCCCGCCATCACGAGGATTTCCTTGGACGCCACCGCGATGTCCTTGCCCGCCCGAATCGCCGCCAGTGCCGGTTGCAATCCGGCAGTGCCGACAATGGCGATGAGCACGATGTCCGCCTCGGGCATCGTCGCCATTTTCAGCAAACCATCATTGCCGGAATAAACTTTGCACGAAGTGCCAACGGCATTCTGAAGTTCCTTTGCTTTTGTTGGATCCGATATGGAGATGGCGGTTGGCTTATGCTTGCGAACTTGTTCCAGCAACAGCGCGACATTATTGCCTGCGCCCAATGCCAGCAAGCGGATTTGATCCGGCAAATCCTCCGCCACTTTGACAGTGCTGGTGCCGATGGAACCCGTGGAACCCAATAGAACTACGTTCTTCATTTACGATATACGATATGCGGTTTTCGCGCTGCGAATCGTTCAGGGATGCGCTAGCACATGCCTGAGGTACAAATACATGATGGGGGCATTAAACAACAAGCTATCCAACAAGTCGAGAATTCCACCGATGCCCGGAAAGAAACTGCCCGAATCCTTCACGCCCGCTTCGCGCTTGAATAATGACTCAATCAGGTCGCCGATCACCGCGGTCACGCTCAATACCACCCCCAGCACGACCGCATGGTACCATTTCATTCCGAACAGCTTCGCCGCTAGAAAGTGTGTGAAAAGCAGGCTCGCAGCAGTGGAAACGGCGATCGCGCCGAAAAATCCCTCCCACGTTTTACCGGGGCTGATGCGCGGAATCATCTTATGCCGTCCGATGAGCGAACCGACCGCATACGCGCCGCTGTCGCTGAACTTGGTCACTACGATGTAATACAGCACGTAATATTTCCCATTGTCGCCGATACCCGGGTAGAAATTGATCTTCTGCATGAAGTTCAGCAGCCAGGGCACGTACATCAGCCCAAACAGCGTCGTCGAGATGGCCAGGATGCCTCGGGTGTTGGACCTCGATAAAAATTGGCGGATGCACAGGCCCAGCACGAACAGGATGAAAAAGTCCATTTCGAAGTCGTTCACCCGCGCTGGCGCGCCAGAAATCCCCAACCACCCTTGCAGATGCGCGAACGTGCCCAATATCAGTAGCACGCCGCCCACAATGCCGCAGATCTTGAAGGAGACCAGCCCGTCCTTCTCCACCAGCGCGTAAAACTCCATCATTCCCAGGACAGCCAGCAGGGAGATGATGATACCGAAGAGATATGCCGAAATCGCATCCCCGCTCCAAAAAAGGCCGGCCAGAATGATCGTCCACAAAACGATAGTGCTCGTGAGTCGCCGCAAAAATATTTTCAACTTCGACGGAGGCGGATTTGGCAATGTGATGGGCGCGTTGGCGTCGGGCATTCTGCGCAAAATTAGCGGGCACAGTAATCGTGTCGAGCCAATTCATCCTGTAGCGGCGCTCTGTGAGCGCCGGTTTTTAGCTGTTTTGGTTAGTGTTTCCGGCGGTCATAGACCGCCGCTACAAAATTGCAGGCTTGGCGATTCTCCCCAGCCAAACTATCTTCTACCTGTGTCCTGGTTCACTGACCGCCATTTTTTCCTGCTCGCCGTAGTGGTTTACGGCTGCAGCACGATTTATTCGGTGTTCCTCTGGCGCAAAGGCTTTCGCCGCGATGACCGTATCAACTACAGCCTGCTCGTCGTCGCTGCCATTTTCCACACTGTCGCGATGTTCAAGCGCGGGATTTATTTGGATCGCTGCCCCGTCAACAACCTCTATGAAGCCATCGTTTTCCTGCTGTGGACCATCGTGGCGGTCTATCTGGTCGTGGGTTTGTTTCCACGCCTGCGTTTCCTTGGCGCTTTCGCCGCACCGGCGCTTTTCTGCATCGGCGTCTTTGCGTTGATGCCTGCACTCGACCCGAAGGTTGTAAGCGCACCGGATTTTCATACTGATTGGGGCAACATTCATGCCGCGCTCATCCTGCTCTCGTACGGCGCCTTCGGGTTAAGCGCTATTGCCGGCGCCATGTTCCTCATGCAGGAACACGACCTGAAATTTCACAAAGCCCGCGCCGTGTTCTCGATGTTGCCACCGATCCAACGCCTGGAACGCGTCATGAGCGGACTCATCGTTGCGGGTGTCATCCTGTTGACTGCCGGACTCCTGTTCGTGCCGCTTTTGATCAAAGAAAAGGAACATCAAGGTTCTACCTACAAAGGCGACCCCATCCTGTATTATTCCATTTTCATCTGGCTCGTTTACTGGACGCTGTTCGTGGCGCGCTGGAAATTTGGACAGGGCGGCCGCCGGTTCGCCTGGGGAGTCGTGGCCAGTTTCGTTTTCCTGTTACTCACATTCTGGGGATTCATTTTACTTTCACCGCTGCACAACAAATGAGTGTGGTCGTCATCGGTCTGAGTCATCGGTCCTCGCCGGTAGAACTGCGCGAGCGTTTCGCCTTTGCCGAGACCACGATCCCTGCCGCGCTCACCGCCTTGCGCAACTCCGGCGCCGCGGACGAGGCCGTGATCCTTTCCACCTGCAATCGCGTGGAGATCTATGCTTCTACTCCGCTGGAGCCCGCGAAAGCATTTGCCGCGCTGCGCGAATTTCTCACCACTCACCATGAGTTCAGCGACCCGCTCACGGACGAAGTATATCATCTTGCCGAACCTCAAAGCCTGGAACACCTGTTCAAAGTCGCGTGCGGCCTCGATTCCATGGTGCTCGGCGAAACGGAGATTCTCGGCCAACTCAAGGATGCCTATGACCTCGCTTTGCAGAACAAGCACACCGGCGCGCGCTTGAACAAAGCCTTCCAGCGCGCCTTCAACGTCGCCAAATACATCCGCACCGAGACCAATATCCAACGCGGCAGCGTATCTGTGGCGTCCGTGGCGGTCGAACTGGCGGAGAAAATTTTCAGCACGCTCAATGGCCGCACCGTCATGGTCATCGGGGCAGGGGACATGAGCGCGAAGACTGCGCGCGCCCTGGTCTCGCGTGGCGCGACCAATCTCATCGTGACCAGTCGCACGCTGGAAAACGCCACCGCGCTGGCGGCGGAATTCAATGGGCGCGCCGTTCCGTTTGACGATTGGGGCAAGGATTTTGAGAAGGTAGACATCGCCATCAGCAGCACCGCTGCGCCGGGTCACATCCTGGACGTTGCCAGGCTCGAACCGCTGATGAAACTGCGCAAACACCGGCCTCTGCTGCTTGTCGATATTGCCGTTCCGCGTGATATCCACCCGGACGTTAATTTCATGCAGAACGTTTACCTTTACAACGTGGATGATCTGCAGAGCATTGCCCATGATTATCTGAAACTGCGACGCGAAGAGATTGCGCGTTGTGAGAAAATCATTCGGGAGAAAATTACGCCGCTCATTAACCAAAGAAATCTGGAAGACGTGTTGCGTATTGAGTGTTCCGTCAAGAATTCAACTGCGAGGCAGGCGTGAACTATCAGGAGTGGTTAAAGATCGTCCCCAAAGAAATCACTGAAGACGCCTTGTGGCGGATGGAAGTGTATCGGTTGTCATTGTTCGGGGGAGATTTGGGCTGGCCTGATGTAACAAAGCTGATACAAGACCGCCGCACCTTGACATTGTCAGACCAGCTTTATTCCGCCGTTGGTTCGGTCAGTGCCAATATCGCCGAAGGATACAGCAAAAGTTCGCATAAAGATCAGGCGCGGTTTTATGAATATTCGCTCGGTTCTGCCCGCGAATCACGTAATTGGTATTTTCACGGCCGTCATGTTTTGGGTGAAAAAGTCACCACCCATCGGATTTGTTTGCTGACGCAAATCATCCGTCAATTGTTAAATCTGATTCCAGCCGGGCGCGGTTACACCTTGAAAGAGGAACCACCTCCCTATTACGTTGGGAACGAGACATTATCTCTAGAGAATCTTTTGAAAGTTGTGCCCATGTCCGAAACCATACTTGACGCAACACGCAACACGGAACACGTAACTCATGCCAACTGAACGCCCCATCATCGTCTGCAGCCGCGGTAGTGCGCTCGCACTCGCCCAGGCCAATATGATTCTCACGCAATGCCGCACGACCTTTCCCAAACTGCGGTTTGAACTGAAGATCATCAAGACCACCGGGGATAAATTGCAGAAGGCCTCGATGGCCAAAGCCGAGTTGCCCAAGGGTTTGTTCACCAAGGAACTGGAAGTGGCGCTGGTCAAAGGACAGGCGGATATCGCCGTCCATAGTCTGAAAGATTTGCCCACTGAATTGCCGCAGGGACTCATCCTCGCCGCCACGCCCAAGCGCGCCGATGTGCGCGATGTGTTGATCTATCGTGATGCCGATTACATAGCCGAACCGAAAAACCACGAGAAGGAGGATTGGTCGCCCGGCCAAAGCGCATTGCGCGGACTCAAGGCGCTCGCGAAGCTGAAGGATTTTCCCAAAGGCGCCACCATCGCCACCAGCAGCACGCGTCGCAAAGCGCAGTTGCTCGCGGCCCGGCCTGATTTGAACTGCGTGGAGATCCGCGGCAACGTGACCACCCGCATGCAAAAGGTCGCCGAGCGTGGCGAAATTGATGCTACGGTTCTCGCGCTCGCAGGCATCAACCGCTTGAATTTCCAGATCACGCCCGAAGGAAAAATTTTGGGCGACGCTGTTCCCGATGGTCTGCTGGCGAACGTCTTGGATCTGGATGTGATGCTGCCGTGCGTGGGGCAGGGCGCCATCGGCATTGAGATTCGTGCGGACGATGAACGCATCGTGAAGATTTGCGAACGACTGAATCACTTCAACACGTTCCAATGTGTGACCGCCGAACGCGCGTTCCTGCGCGGCATGGGCGGCGGTTGCCAAAGCCCGGTCGGCGCGTACGCGGAAGTGGTGGACAACCGGATCTGGATGCGTTCGATTTCGTTCGTGAGCGGTGTGCGGCGCACGGAAGCCAAGCGTTCCATCAAGGAAGCGGCGGAACTCGGTGAGCAGATCGCGGCGGAACTGAAATAAATCTCTGCTCTGACGCTGCGGCTATTTATCGAGCGCGGCTAGCATCGAATCCAGTTGCTTGCGCTCAATGTCCGTGGCCGTTCCGGCAACAATATGGCCGGCGATGTTGCGCACGATTTGAGCTTTAGCCTGGGGAAAACGGCGAAGTTCCTCATCCAACAATGTTTTCACGATCGTGACGAAAGTGTTCCCATTATAAAAACAGAAAGGTGCCAGCCGATGGCATTGGAAACAAAGCTGCAAAAGCTCGGTCAGGGAAAATTCTTTAGGGCGGTATTTCTCCCATAACTCTTTCGTTGGGGCGTATCCATCCGAAGTCGGTTTATGCAAAGCTTTGCGGGCTTCGCAAAGGGCGGCGTTGATGGAAACCACAGTTTCCCAGGAAACGACTTCAAGCCACTTTTTCGTTGGCCCGGCCATGCATTAATGGCTTTTAGACTTTTTAAGATTGGCTTTGATGCGCTGGAGAGTGGTAACGCCTTCACTTTTAAGGTATCCTTTGCCAGTCCGTGCGAGAACTGGTTCGGCAAGAAAACGATGCTGCATCCGCAAGCCTTGTTTGATGGCTTCTTTCAGAAACTTATTTTCTGCGGTACTCACGTCAATAATATAGCCAATTTGGCCTCCAATCGCAAACCAGAAAAATTTGCCTGAAATCTGCGAATTGCCCAAAGCCGCTTTCGACCCTAAACTCCGCGCAGTGAAATCTAAAGGCATCGTTTATCTCGTCGGGGCAGGGCCCGGCGATGTGGGGCTGATCACCGTGCGCGGCGCGGAATTGCTCGGGCGCGCGGAGGTCGTGGTTTATGACGCATTGTCGAACCCGGACTTGTTGCGATTGGCGCCCACTTCTGCAGAAATCATTTTCGGCGGCAAACGCGCCAAGGAACATGTTTTGCCGCAATCAGACATCAATGATTTGCTCGTCCAAAAAGCCAAGGCGGGAAAAATTGTTGTCCGGTTGAAAGGCGGCGACCCTTACATCTTTGGTCGTGGCGGGGAAGAGGCTGAAGCCCTCGCGGATGACGGCATACCGTTTGAAGTCGTTCCGGGTGTATCGTCGTTTGTGGCTGCGCCCACGTATGCGGGCATTCCGGTCACGCATCGCGAGCATTCCTCCAAACTTTCCATCATCACCGGCCACGAAGACCCGGCGAGTCCAGATGCGAAGATCGATTGGCAGCAGGTCGCGCGCGAGCCGGGGACTAAAGTCATCATGATGGGCACCGAACGCATCGGGCAGATCGCCGAGCGTCTCATCGCCGGTGGCATGCCGGCCAAAACGCCTGTCGCCATGGTAAGCTGGGGCACATTGGGCCGGCAGCAGTCCATCGAGGGAACGCTCGCCAATATCGTGGAGGTCGCCGCCAAAACGAATTTCGCGCCGCCGTCTGTGGCCATTGTCGGTGATGTGGTGAAGCTGCGGAAAAAACTGAACTGGTTCGAGGCCCGTCCCTTGTTCGGCAAACGCATCGTGGTCACGCGCACGCGCGAACAGGCGAGCGAATTATCGCGCCGGTTGCTGGAGTTGGGCGCGGAGGTCCTGGAGATTCCTACTATCAAGATCGTCCCGCCCACCCGCAAGGAAGACATCGTGGATGCCATGTTGAGCCTGAATTCCTATGACTGGCTGGTGTTCACGAGCCCGAATGGCGTCACGGCGTTCTTCGATATTTTCTTCAAACGCTTTCAAGACCTGCGCGACGTGGGCGGGGCGCGGATGGCCGCCATCGGGCCGGCCACGGCGTGGAAACTCAAGGAATATCATTTGCAGGTGGACCTGATGCCTGATGAATTTGTTTCCTCGAAGATCGCGGCGGCTTTCAAAAAATTTGAGAGCATCGAGAACGAAAAAATTTGCATTCTGCGTGCGGAGGTGGCCAATCCGGAGCTGGTAAAGGACCTGGAAGACATGGGCGCCATCGTGGATGACATCGCCATCTACAAGACCGTTCCCGAAACTGAAGATCCCACCGGTGTTGCCGCGAAGTTTCTCGCTGACGGGGCGGACTGGCTCACGTTCATGAGCAGTTCATCCGTGCAGCATTTCCACGAACGTTTTGACCTGCCGAAACTGGCAAAACAATTTCCCAAAATGAAAATCGCCACCATCGGGCCGGAAACCACGAAGTCGTTGGCCGGGTTGGGATTGAAACCGACCAAGGAGGCCGATCCGCATACGCTGGACGGACTGGTGGCGGCATTGAAATAACATCTGCTTTTCGTGGAAATTTTTTCCGAACAAAACTCCGGCTGGCGTGTCCATTATGCGTCCGCTTACATTGCGGGGAAACGATGGAGCACATAGTGTTAAAACGATTTAGGTGGCGCCAGCGGCTCGCCGGGCTATGCGCCGCGGTGCTCTGCCTTTTGCCGGCGGGCCTGTTGGCCGCATCGTTTACCGCTTCGTTGGATAATACCGCCATCGTCATGGGCGATACCGCCAATCTTTCATTCGAAGTCGAGGGCGGTTCGGCAGAACGCGAACCTTCACCACCGGCGGTAGATGGGCTCCGTTACGAGACCCGGGGTAGCTCGCAGCAATACTCTTTCGTCAACGGCGCTTCATCTTCGAAGAACACTTACAATTTCGCGGTGATACCCCAGCGGGTCGGTGAATTCACTATTCCTCCCATCGCGCTGAAGGTCGGCGGCCAAACCCTGTACAGCCAGCCGCTCAAGTTGACCGTAGCCAAGGCGAGCGCACCATCGGCCGAGGCCATCAACGCCGGCACCCAACTCGCGTTCATGAAGTTAAACCTGCCGAAAACGCACGTCTTTGCGGGCGAGGTGTTCACGGCTGAACTGGCCATTTACGTGCGTGACACGGTGCAAAACATCGGAAATCTGCAGGTCACGGCGATGCCGGCGGATGGTTTCACCATCGGGAAGAATGCCCCGGCCCCGCACCGACGCGAGCAGGTGGGGAATTACATCTACAATGTGATTCCGTTTTCGCTGACCGTGACCGCGGTTCGGGAAGGGGATTTTAATATTGGTCCGGTGACCGCCAGCCTGGTGTTGCAACTGCCGGCTTCGAACCGCGGGAACGATCCGTACAATGACGATCCGTTCGGGATGTTTCGGCGGGTGGAAAATCGTCCGGTGAACCTCGCGACTGACCAGATTCCCGTAAAGACGCTGCCGCTGCCCGTGGAAAATGCCCCGCAAAACTTTTCCGGCGCGGTCGGGCAATACACGATGAATGTCACGGCTGGTCCCACCAACCTGACCGCCGGCGACCCGATCACGTTACGCGTGCAGATCTCCGGCAAAGGCGCGTTTGATACCATTTCGCTGCCCGCCCAGACACAGACTGCGTGGCAGGAATTCAAAACCTATCCGCCCACCGCGAAGGTTGATACCAGCGATGCGCTCGGCATCGAAGGCACCAAGACGTTTGAAGAAATCATCGTGCCGCAAAATGCGGATGTCCACGAACTGCCGGCGATTTCCTTCAGCTTTTTTGACCCGGAAGCGAAGAAATACGAAACGCTGACGCAGCCTTCCATGCAATTGGCCGTCAAACCCGGTGGCGCGAGCGTTGTCCCGACGATTGCCGCCAATCAAAGCGCGCGGGATAATACGCCGCCGCCTGCGCAGGACATCGTGCCGATCAAACAACGATTGGGAGCAGCTTCCACGGGCGTTGCGCTCATCGAATCCCGGGTGTTTATTGCGACGCAAAGCCTGCCGGTACTGGCGTTTCTGGGCACCGTGGTCTGGCGCAAACGCAAAGAAACCCTGGCGAATAATCCGCGCCTGCGCCGCAAGCGCGAGGTGGCGCGCATCGTCCAGGAGGGTCTGGCGGATCTGCAGGCGCGTGCAAAAGAAAATAATCCGGAGGAATTTTTTGCCACGCTCTTCCATTTGCTGCAGGAGAGGTTGGGCGAACGGCTGGATGTGCCAGCCACTGCCATCACCGAGGCCGTTGTGGACGAGCGCTTGCGTCCGGCGGGTGTGCCGGAGGCGCTGCTGCAATCGCTGACGGAATTGTTTCAATGGTGCAACCTCGCCCGCTACGCACCTATGCGGACGAGCCAGGAATTGGCCGCAGTGATCCCGAAACTGGAAGCGGCCTTGAAACAGGCGGAGGAAGTTGAGCTGTGAAAACGCGTCGTAATATCCTGATTTGCGGCGATGCCCTCGCCCATCGGCTGGGAGAGGGTGCGGCGCAGCCGCGGGTGAGGGCTTTCTCCCGCGCGAGCGGGACTGACTCCAAAGGCAAATCAGGATACTTCCGCCCCTGTTTGTTCTATCTGCTGGTTTGCGTTGCGGTGCTGGTGCCCTTTGGTTTGCGGGCGACTGCGCCGGATGCCGATTTTGATGCGGCCAACAAACTTTACGGCGAGGGAAAATTTTCCGGGGCGGCGGATGCTTACGAGAAAATGATCGAATCCGGCGTGGCTTCGCCGGCCATCTATTTCAATCTTGGCGACGCGTATTTCAAGTCGGCGCAGATCGGCCATGCGATTGCGGCGTATCGGCAGGCAGCGCAAAGGACGCCGCGTGATGCGGATGTGCGTGCCAACCTGCAATTCGCCCGCAACCAGGTCACCGGTCCCACATCCTCATCCAGCCGCTGGGAGACAGCCTTGACGCAACTGAGCTTGAACGAATGGACATGGCTGACCGTCGTCGCATTCTGGTTGTTGATGACCCTGCTGGCGGCGCGGCAAATAGTTCCGCGCTGGCGGAACAAGACCGCTGTGTTTCTTGCGTCAGCTGCATTCCTCGTTTTTGGAGCGGGTCTCGGGATTATGGCGATTTTGCACCACGAAAAAGTTGCGGTCGTGATCAGCCCCGATGCGATCATTCGCAACGGCCCGTTCGATGAGTCGCCCGATTCTTTCCCGGCGAAGGACGGCTCGGAACTTCAAGTGCTGGACCAGAAAAATGATTGGTTCCAGGTGACCGATGGTCATGGACGGACCGGTTGGGTGAGACAGGGATCGGTTGCGGTGGTTCCTGCGGTGTAAGAGGCAGAGGGGCAGTGCGCCGAAAACCATTGGGAAAAGCGGTAGGGGGCTACCGCACTGCAAGACGCTTCGCGAAATCCGCTGGAAATATTGCGAATTTAATGCCCCGAGCCGGGACGACTCGCGCTCCGGGACCTGACGGGAATGGGGGTTAAACTTTCCGAGATTTTGAGCGCCTTACTGTTGCAGCGCCCGAGGACGGGCGCACTCCGAAAAGTGAAACCGTTCAGGCAGGCACGGTGAGCTGGCGGCCATTATCACCGGCGCCGAGTTTCAGCAGGAAAGGCACAGCGGTCTTCGCCCATTCATTCGCGCTCGGATAGGTGGAGGAGGAGCCGCCAAAGGTGCTCTGCAACATTTCCGTGTTGATGATGCCGGGATTGAGCGCGACGGCGGCCACGCCACTGGGCAACTCCTGCGCCAGGGACTGCGTCAGCCCCTCGATCGCCCATTTGCTGGCGCAATAAGGCGCCACCTCGGCATCGGCGGAACGGCCCCAACCGGAACTGAAATTGACGATGACACCGCTTTTGCGCACCGCCATCGAGGGCGCGAAATGCCGGATGACGTTCGCCGTGCCCTTCACGTTGACATCAATGACCTGCGAGAACTCGCGGGCGCTGATCTCCCACAGGCGCGCGTTTTTGTTGATGACCCCCGCGTTGTTCAGGACGAGGTCCGGCGGGCCGTGCGAGGTGAGCAACAGGCTGGCCCAGGATTTCACTTCTTCATCGTTGGAAACGTCCACGGGATAGAAGTCATTGGGCTGGCCGTGCATCTTGCAGAGTTTTTTTATCTCCACTTCCGAACGGCCGCAGCCGAGCACGGTGTGACCCAGCCGGATGAATTCATCCACCATTGCGCGGCCAAGACCGCGGGTTACACCGGTGATGAGAATTATTTTTCCGTTGGGCATGAGGCAATTGTCGTTCAACGAGGCCGTGTTTCAACTAAAAACGACGGGGGTTTTGTGATATATCTGTTACGAACAATTCAATTTATTCATGGTTGGCAGGCGGGGTGAGGTGGAGTGGATGAGTGCGGCCAAGTTAAGCGCCGACTGACGTCGGCGACTACAATTTTAACTTTTGCCCTGTGCCTTGCGGTTGAAGGCCACACAATCGTTATATCTCACTCCTTTTCCGCCAAAAATGTCGAGGGCCGAACCAATGGTCAAATCAATCTTTCCGCCGCCCAGCCGCGTGACCGTTTCCAGGTCAGTCAGTGCGCTCGCGCCGCCTGCGTACGTGACGGGAATGGGCGTCCATTGGCCAAGCAACGTCACCAATTCGCTATCAATGCCCGTGCACAGGCCTTCCACATCCACCGCGTGAATGAGGAATTCGGCGCAATACGTGGCGAACTTCTGAAGTGTCTCGCTTGACAGTTTTACGTCCGTGAACTTCTGCCAGCGGTCGGTCACCACGAAATAATCCGGCCCGCGTTTACGGCAACTGAGATCCAGCACCAGCTTCTCTTTGCCGGTGGTGTGTGCCAGCGTTTTGAGCCGGTCCCAATCCACGCGGCCCTCGCGAAAGACCCACGAGGTGACGACAACATGACTGGCCCCCGCCGCCAGCCATGCCCAGGCGTTATCGGTGTTGATGCCCCCGCCGATGTGCATGCCGCCGGGGAAGGCCTTCAATGCGTCGCGCGCGGCCTCTTCGTTCCCGGCCCCCAGCATAATGACGTGCCCGCCGGAGAGGTTGTCGCGGCGATACAGCTCGGCGAACCAGGACGCGGGGCGGTCGGAGACAAAATTAGTGCGCAGCCGAGCGGCATCGTGGGCGAGGGTGCCGCCGACGATTTGTTTCACACGGCCTTCGTGCAGGTCGATGCAGGGGCGAAACATTGCGGGGAAAGTTTACGCGAATGACGCGAATTGGCACGAACGGAAAATTTTACAGAAGAAAACGAAGGGCACAGAGGGGTTTTAATCCTGATTCTGAATCGGGACTTCGCGCAATCGCCTCAGCCGCTGATGAACGCTGAAAAACGCAGAGTGTGGGAAAGCGGTGTCATGCCACCGCAGTCCATAATATTCCGCACGCGCGAGGGGTTATCATTCCGGAAGCACAACTTCATTGGTGGCGTTCTTGACCGGGTTTTCATGGACGCGCGTCGTTTGGGTGGCGATGACCTGGAGCATAGTGGGTTTCGGTAACGCGCCCGTGCGCTGGCGGTCGCGGTTCGCTCCGAGAGTTTCCCAGCGCAATCGATACTGCAAGCCCTCGACGCCGCTCTTTCCCTCATCGCCCGCCCAATGGACGGTCAATCCAGGAAAAGTGCCGGTGGCCTGATCCAGCGGGTTAGGTTCCTGAACGATTGTGTCGATGGCGTGAAGTGATTGAGGATCCAACACCCAATTGCCGTGGCCAAAGATAAAATGATCAAAATTCATCAGCAGGCGGCCATCGGAGGTGGCGTGGACCCCGCCGAGGTGGATTTCCTTGGCCAACGTGCCGGTGCCTTTGAAAATGGCCGGGGCCGGCCAATCTGTAACCTGATGAAATACCCAATGTCCGTCTTCCAGGCGGACTACGAACGGCTGGGTATTGCCGTTGGTATCGTTCTTGTGATAGCTGATGGTCACGCGGTTGGTCGCATCGAAACCGATCCTGGTGTTGCCGTTGATCATGCCGCCATGCTCCGGCACGGGGTCAACGATTTCACAGTTGCCCAACTGGATGGGCAAGGTCAGCGGTTTGCCCGCGCTCGTTTCCCAGTGCTGCAAGTCGCGGCTGCGCGCGTAGGACAAGTCATGGCAGGTCGCTGCATCGGACCTGGCGCGCCAGACCCAAACGAGATGAAACCAGCCGTCCGGGCCGCGCACGGGTCCGTTGAAATAAGCATTGTTCGTCCCTTGCCCGTCTGTCAGCGGCGCATCGAGAAACGGGCGCCATGTCTGGGTCTTTAGATCGTAGCAGTTATACATCTGGTTGCCATTGCCGCTGCCGCCATCGCGATAGGTGAACAACAGAACATTGCTCGCGCCGCGCATAAAGTCCGGATAGGTACAGTGCAGTTCACTCACGCCGGTCATCCGATTTATCGGTTTGAAGGTGGATGCGTCCCAGGGTTTGGCCGTGCGGAAATATTTCAAGGGCGAAGCATGCATGTCCGCGCACAGATGCAGATACCCGTCGTCATCCGCGGTGAGCGCGATGAAATTATGGCTGTCCCAGCCGGTCACATCCGGCAATTTCGTGAAGCTCCATTTCCGTTCGTCCAATTTGCGTTGCCCCACCGTCAGCTGGTGATCACTGTTATAAAAAGCGACAAACTGATACGGCGGATGCGTCAGCAGGGAAAATCCGACCGGATAATCCGACGGCACGCGCGCGACATCCAATGAATCCACCACCCCAACGCGGTTAGTCACGGGAATAGGACTATCAGCGGCGATGCCGACAGTCGTCGATACAGCCACGCTGAATCCAAATAAAACACTACGCCAATTCATCCTCTCATTTTGGCTGAACCATAATGAAGAAACAATGGTTAGCGTGAGTTTTTTGTAGCACGTTTTTGGATTTTGGAGGTTTTATGGCTTTTTTTTGGTGTCCTTGTGGCTGTGGGGCAGTGGTTTGCGTGGTATTTAGGGTCGAGCGAAAAAAGTGGGTGACTTCGCGACGGTCGCGATTACAAAGCAAAAGGGGCGTGGTAAAAAGGGGGCGTATGAATAGTAACAAGTGGCGGGTGACAAGTGACAAGAGCCAAAAGTCAGGGCTCGACGGAGTTTCGCCCGACCACAACTAACCAATAGAAAATCAAAATTATGGCAAGAACAGGAAAAATTGCGCGGTTACCAAAGGAGGTCCGCGAAGAACTGAATCAACGGTTGCAGAATGGCGAAGTGGCGGTCCACCTGGTGGATTGGCTGAACGGATTGGAGAAGGTGAAAACGGTGTTGGCGGCAAATTTTGGCGGCCAGCCGATCAGTGAGTCGAACCTAACGGGCTGGCGCGCGGGCGGATATCTGGATTGGGAACAAAAACAGGAGTTGGAACGGCTGCGGCAGATGACGGGCCGGGCGGCAAGATTTGGAGAGGTGGCGGCGGAACAGGAAATCAGTGATAGTTTTGCGACTTTGTTGTCCGTGGAAATGACGGGGCTGGCGCGCACGTTGTTGGACAAGGAAAGCGATCCGGAGAAGCGGTGGAAACGGTTGTGCCAGGTACATAAGCAAATATCGAGATTGCGGCGGGATGACCACCGGAAAATGCGAACGCTGATCAACTGGAACCGGTGGCAACGGGAGACGGACTCGGCGGAAAAAGAGTTGAAGCAACCGGAACTAACACCCTTAGAGAAGGCAGAACGGATCAAGCAAATCTATGGGAATATCTAAAAACCCTAAAAATTGTGGCAAACGCGAAAACGGAGCTGAGCACGAATTTAGGTAAATTGAACCAAATTTAGGCTGTTTTTTATTTTGAAAATAATGAGTGGTTCAGGATGCCCAAAGGCGAAACTTTTTTCACATGAATGCCCTATAGACAGGGCGCACGGCTTATCGCACTATCTACCACTTTGATAGATTCAGAAATTCGCCCCGAAAGCAAAGGGAGCCCCCTGCATTCCGACCAGCCATCGTTGGCCAGTCTTTACGTTTGCCCATCCATTCTTTCAAAAAATAAAAAATCATGAACGCTGAACTTGTAAAACAGGCCCTGGAAGTAGTCGGCCATCCCAATACGCTGGTGAATCTGGTTTCAAAACGTGTCCGCCAGCTCAATGCCGGCGGCGGCGGGTTAAGCCGTCCTCTGGTCTCAACCGTCGGCAACGAAAGCCTGGCCGATATCGCGCTGCGGGAACTCATCCATGGAAAAATGGGCTGGGAAATGCCCGAACTGGCGCCTTTGGTCCGACCGGTCCGCCGAAAAATTAAACGGCGGTAATATCGCTTGAGAATCAAAAGCAGTGAGGCCGCTGATTTATTCCATAATGAGTACGGTCCTGATATTGGTAACTCCACCAGACGAACACAGTAAACATCCTCGCACTAGCCCCGCTTGCCACGTTTCACGTGGTTTAGTGGCTAAAACCCAGACCAGCAAACGGTTCTCTCCCTATGATTAGAGCTTCGTTGTCAGCCCAGCGGCTTCCGGAGCCCGACACGAGTCAGTGGCCTCACCAGAGCTGTTCGCTCAGGGTATGGCGGCAGCAATGGCCTTCTATTGAAGAACCAGGCCTGCTAAATGTGAGGTGCAAAGTGGATTGCCTCGCGACGGATTTTGGGACAAAGTAGCAGAAGACAATATTATGAGTGCCATCGCATCGCAATCAGGGAGCCAACTGGACCAGTTGAAGAAATTTACCAAGGTCGTCGCCGATACGGGCGACTTTGGCACGCTGAAACAATTTGCGCCGCAGGATGCGACGACGAATCCGTCGCTCATCCTGAAGGCGGCGCAGATGCCGGAGTATAAGGCGATCGTGGATAAAGCGATCGCCGAAGGCAAAACGCTGGGCGGCAGCGGCAAGGCGCAGGTCAACCAGGTGGCGGACCTGTTGCTGGTGTTGTTCGGCTGCGAGATCCTGAAGATCGTGCCGGGGCGCGTTTCAACCGAGACGGATGCGAACCTGGCTTTTGACACGCAGGCGCTGTTGGCCAAGGCGCACCGTTTCATTGACCTGTACAAAAAGCATGGCATTTCGCGTGAACGCATCCTGATCAAAATCGCTACCACGTGGGAAGGCATCAAGGCGGCGGAAGTTTTGCAGGCGGAGGGCATCAACTGCAACATGACACTGTTGTTCTCATTGCCGCAGGCGGTCGCTTGCGCGGAGGCGAAGGCCAAATTGATTTCGCCATTCGTCGGGCGCATCATGGATTGGTACAAGGCGAAGGAGAAGCGCGATTTTGCACCGGCGGAAGATCCCGGCGTGTTGTCGGTCAAAGAGATTTATTCCTATTACAAAAAATTCGGTCACCCGACAGAAGTGATGGGCGCGAGCTTCCGCAATGTGGGCGAGATTTTGGAATTGGCCGGGTGCGACCTGCTGACCATCAGCCCGCCGTTGATGTCTGAATTGCAAAAGAGCACTGCGCCGGTAGAAAAGAAACTGGATGCAGCGACGGCGAAAGCCAGTCCCATCGAGCGGCTGGCGCTGGACGAGAAAAAATTTCGTTGGTTGTTCAACGAAAATGCGATGGCGACCGAAAAGACGGCCGAAGGCATCCGCCTCTTCAATGCGGATGCGATGAAACTGGAGCAACACCTTGAAGCGCGCCTGGGATAAGCTGACTACCTGCCATGAATTTTGAAGAACAGGAGATCCACGATTATCTCAGGCCTTATGGGAAACAATTTGTTTCTGCCAAGGAGATTTGCCGTCGCGCCGGCGGGAAGAAGAAATTCGATAAGAATCCGCATTGGGCGGTGCCGATATTGAACGGAATGGTGGATCGAAAGCTCTTAGAAGTGGATACGACGGCGCATTACCGGATCATGCCGGAGGATAAAGGCCACAAAAAGAAGCAATGGATGTCGCCCGAAATTGAAAAACTTCTGAAAGAAAAGGAATTGGAGAAGGAAAAGGCGGAGGCGCCACCAATCGTGCTCGACATACCTGAGAACCCGACACCCCAATGAACGAGCCTGCCGCCGCCAACGTTCCTGAGCCATCCCTCTTGCGGATAGTGCTTATCGGACGCCGGCCGCGGAACACCTGCGTGCGCATCGTGGTGCTGGTAGTGGCCTGTTACATTGTCTTTGGGTTCATCCTGCTGCCGATCCGCATCGAGGGCGTGAGCATGCAGCCGACGTATCACGACCGGCAGATCGATTTTGTCAATCGCCTGGCTTATATCAAACACGAGCCGCGCCGGGGTGATGTGGTTTCCATCATGCTCGCCGGACGGAGCGTCATGTATATGAAGCGCATCGTGGGGCTGCCGGGCGAAACCATCGCTTTTTCCAGCGGAAAACTCCTGGTCAATGGTGAAATTTTGACAGAACCTTACGTGAAGAGTCAATGTGACTGGGAAATCCCTCCGGTGACACTGGGAACCAATCAATATTACGTTGTGGGCGATAACCGCGAAATGCCGGAAAAGAACCATGAGAAAGGCATCGCTGAACGGCGGCGGATCGTGGGCAAGGTGTTGTTATGAAACAATGGCTGACGAGGCTGATCGCCCTGGCGGTGGTCCTCGCCGTGGTTTTTTGGCTTTGGCAGGCGCTTTTTCCCAGCCCAGAGCATGTCATCCGTAATCGCGTGGCAAAGGTCGCCCGGCTGATCTCCTTTTCTTCAAACGAAGGCAACCTCACCACGCTATCGAAAGTATCGTCGCTGTTGACTTATTTTTCGCCGGACATCCAATGTTCGATTGAAACGCCGGATATACCCGATGCCGGCGATTGGACCATAGCCGGCCGCGAGGATCTGCGGAACAATGTGCTGAGCGCGCATTCGATGGTGGAGTCGCTGCGCGCAGAATTCATTGATGTGACCGTGGCCATTGCGCCAGACCGGCAAACGGCCACCGCCGAATTGACAGCACGGGTAAGCCTGCCCAATGACAAGGATTTCATCGTGCACGAAATGAAATTCACGCTCAAGAATGTCGGCGGGCAATGGCTCATCACGCGCGTGGAGACGGTCAAGACATTGGGTTGATCCAGATGCCTGACGACCTGCCAGACATTGTTTCATCGCTCGGGATCGAACGGGTCAAGCGGCATATTTTTCTCTGCACAGATCCAACTGAGGCCAAATGCTGTCCGCGCGACCAGGGGCTTGAATCCTGGGAATTCCTGAAGCGGCGGTTGAAAGAATTGAACCTCGTGGGCGCTGAGCCGCTGGTTTATCGCACCAAAGCCAATTGCCTGCGCGTGTGCGCGCAAGGGCCCATTGCGGTCGTCTATCCGGAGGGCGTCTGGTATCACTCGTGTTCACCAGCGGTTTTGGAACAGATCATTCAGGAGCATCTGATCGGTGGCCGTGCGGTCGAGGAATTCGCCTTTGCGCGAAATCCTTTGACCGATTGAGTTCGTCGGACGGGCTGCTGGTTCAGATGCAATTCCGCAACGCCGCGTCGGCGATCGATTGCGCAGCATCAACGTAGGATACCAATCCCGTATTGATCACCATGTGATAGAGGAGGGGATTGTCGATATCCGCATTGAAATATTTCTTTAAGTAACGATGCCGGCCAAGGTCTTCGCGCAGGCAGAACGCGCGGGCTTCCCGTCTGGACATGTTGTAAAACTCGTGTACATGTTCGATCCGTTTCTCGAGTGGCGCGACCAGGCGCACATGAAACACGCCGGACAGCTTTGCGGTGATCACGGTTGCGCCGCGGCCGATGAGTATGACGTGGCCGAGTTCCGCCAGCCGTAAAACGGATTCCGAGGTTTGCTGCAGGACGGTCGAAGAGGGGGGCCGCAAACCGAACAGTTCGTAGGTGATGTCCTCAATTTTAGTGATGCGATCCTCGGGCAGATGTTTTGCCATCCAAGTGGGAAGCTTATGGTCTTCAAGCACCTTCTCGATCAGGTTCCGGTCAAATGTGATCCACGGGCAGGATTCGCGTGGGTTCTGCGATTGCAGGATTTCCGCAAGCTTGCGGGCAATCACCACCGCCCCGCAACCGGCCTCTCGTGATATAGTTATGGCGTGTAGCGTTTGTGTTGGCCGTTCCAGGCTGGTGCGTTCGGTCGGCCGGACATTACAATTAACAAACGTCGAACACCTTTCAACATCGGCAACGTTTTGCATAACACCCTCGACAGGTTGGTTTCTAAACTTAAGGTACGCCCCGGCGCAAGATAGTCCATGGGCGCTTGCAGATTTTCTGTGGGCTAATACGAAGGATTAAACACCGTCAATTATGGATCGCCGCCGCGCGCTGCTTCGGAATTTTTCCGAGATGAAAGATTAAAAACCCGTGCAGGAATTGTCTCAGTTCATTGGCCTGTGCCGCAGTCGGCTTGAGCAGAAAGATTTCCGGCCAGTTGCATTCAACGAGTGTTTCGATGACCTGCTTCAGGCCCGCGCTCAATCGTGTCTGCGTGAGGTCGGGATTCAATCCCAGTTCGCCCAGCAGCTTCAATTCAAACGCAAAGATACTCCTTGGCTGGGGCGGGCGTTGGGGCAATGCGACCAGAAATTGGCGCATCAACTCAAAGATGGCCGGGAGCGGCGTTTCCTTTTCTGTGGTCTGCTCGATCAATGCCGCGGCATAGGACACCTGTTGGAGGTAATGAAGTTCCTGTCGCAACGGGGCATGCGTTTCTAGCAGACTTACCTCGCGCAGAGTGTGCAGGTCAGAACGGCGGCTGGGCGAATAACTGAAATCCGCCTCGTAAAACAAATCCAGCTTCCCGCGAAACGGCGATTTATTCCCGCGCGCGCCTTTGGCTGCGGTACTCACCCGGCCTTGCGCCGGAGTCAGCCAGTTGACGATCAAACTGGTGTCAGTCAATGGTCGCGTGCGTAGGATGATGCCCGTAGCGGACTGGATCATTGGATCACATTCCTGAGCGACGGCGTTTTTGGCCGCTTATCTACGACCGGCGGCTTGGAGGTTTTCACTTCATATTCAGGCTCAATGGAGCCAAGGCTCACGATATATTTAAGCGCTTCACCCACCGACATCTCAAGTTTCACCACCTTGTCTTCCGGCACAATGACCAGAAAACCGGCGGTCGGATTTGGCGTCGTGGGGATAAAGACACTGACAACTTTCGCATGCGTTTTGGCCTGCACCTCGTCGCGCGGTTCCGCCGTGACGAATCCGAGCGAATACATACCCACGCGCGGAAACTCCACCAGCGCGACCGTTTTTAACGAATTTTTGTTGCCGGAGGCGAAAGCGTCGTTGAACTGCTTGGTCGCACCATAGATCTTGTTCAGCACCGGCACTTTCATGAAAACGTCTTCCACCCACTCAAGCAATTGTTTGCCGAAATAATAACGGCCGATGAGACCTACCAGGCAGATCAAGCCGATGGCCACGGACAATGCGACGATACTCCAATACCAGTGGATGGGACCCAGTCCATGATTGCTGTGGGTCACGCTCATCGGCAAAAAGAACAGCAACCCATCCGTGAAGCCTGAGATAGTTTTAAACAGCCACGCCAGCACGCCGATGGAAATGAGGGCGGGCAGAGTGAGGATCAACCCGGCCAAAAAATTTGCGCGCCAACGGGCGAGTAACTTCCTTTTCACTTGCCTAATTTATGCCCGTAACGGGCTTTGTCCAGTCGCCTCAGGTCGAACTTTTTGGCCAATTGCGCGAGGATCCGGTTTTCCACCGCCTTCATCTTTTTTCGCATGGAGGCGTTCGCATCATCGTGACCCAATAGATGAAGAGCGCCGTGGACGATGTAGCGGACGATTTCCGATTGCCAGGAGGTCCGGAATTTTTTGGCCTGGATGACCGACTCATCCACGCAGACAAAAACTTCGCCGTGCAATGAAGAAGCCGTTTTTCGCTGTCCGGCTTCGCCGTAATCAAATGTGATGACGTCGGTTGATCCGGCGTGTTGCAAAAACGTTCCGTTCAAGTGCGTCATCTCCGGCCCGGCGACGAGAAAAATCCCCAGGTCTGCTTCAGCGATATCCAATTGAGTGAACATCGCACGCGCCACGCGGCGGAGCAGAGGAACGTTCACGGTTCGCGAACGTTGCCGGTTTCGAATCGCCAGTTGCATCACGGAGTTTTGTTTGACCGGTGTTCCTCGTACGCCGAGATGATGCGTTGCACCAGTTGGTGCCGCACCACGTCACGCTTACTGAATTCAATGACCGCGATGCCCGGGACATGCTTTAAGACCCGATGCGCTTCCAGCAGGCCGGAGTGCTTGTGTGGCGGCAGGTCGATCTGCGTTTCGTCTCCGGTGATGACCACTTTCGAACCGTGACCGAGCCGCGTGAGAAACATCAGCATCTGCTCGGTTGTGGAGTTTTGCGCTTCATCCAAAATGATGAACGCATTGTTCAAGGTGCGGCCGCGCATATAGGCCAGCGGTGCGATTTCAATCACCCCGCGCTCCATGTATTTTTGTATCTCCTCCGGCAGCAACATGTCATGCAACGCATCGTGCAACGGGCGCAGATACGGCGTGATTTTTTCGTAAAGGTCGCCCGGCAAAAATCCCAATGCTTCTCCGGCTTCCACTGCTGGGCGGGTCAGAATGATGCGTGAAACTTTGTTTTCGCGCATGGCCGCCAGCGCCATCGCTACGGCCAGATAGGTCTTGCCAGTGCCCGCTGGCCCGATGCCGAACGTCACATCATACATGCGGATCGCTTCCAGATATTTCTTTTGCCCCACCGTCTTGGGAGTGACTGGGGCTTTTTGCGTGGAAGTCGTTGTGCGGTCGCCCGTGAGGTCTTTGAGCGCGGAAGCGCCGTGTTCGCCCAGGACGCTAAGTGCCGCGGCAAATTCCCGGTTGCGCACATGCCCGCCGGATTTCAAAGTGCTTTCCAGCGACACAAACAGTTGCCGGGCGCGTTCCACGGCGTCCGTCGGACCGTCCAGTCTTATCCAGCCTTCGCGCGATGTGGCTTTGACGCCGAGTTGTTCTTCCAGCGCGCGCAGGTTCTGCGGGTCATGATTGAATAACTGCTGGGCAAACCGCGCGCTTTCGTAGTGGAGTGTTTCAGTGGGCATTACGGAAAAGCTTCGATTTTATTCGGCGAGAACAGCACGCAGTTTTGCGGCGATGTCGCTCAACGCTTGCGGCAACACCGTCGTCTGCGCAAACACCGGCATGAAATTCGTGTCGCCACTCCAGCGCGGCACCACATGAATGTGCAGGTGTTCCACGATTCCGGCCCCGGCGCATTTGCCAAGGTTCACGCCGATATTGAAACCCTCCGGCTTCATCGCTTGCGTTAGCGCGTTTTGACAGCGGCGTGTGAGTTTCATCAGGTCTACTATTTCTTCGTCCGTCAGGCCGTTGAAATCAACCGTCTGTTTGTACGGCACAATCATCAAGTGACCGCCGGTGTAGGGGTAGCGGTTCAACAACGCATAACACGTCCGTTCCCGCGCGATGACGTAGTTTGCCTCGTCATCGTTGGATTGCGCGATGGAGGTGAACAAACTGTCGTCCGCCGTGGATTTAGGGGCGAGGATGTATTCGATGCGCCAGGGCGCGTGCAACGGTTGCATTATCTTTTCTCCAGGCGCGAACGCGTCACGTGCACCAGTGATTTCACAGCCAGTTCCATGAAGATGAAGGGTTTCGCGATAAAATCGTTTCCGCCGCTGATGGTGGAATTCGCGCGGCTCTGAAAATCGGTCAGGCCCGTCACAAAAATCACCGGCGTTTTTGCGTGCTCCGGCAGGCCGCGTAATTTCGCACATAGTTCGAATCCGGTCATGTGCGGCATGTCCACGTCCAAAAAGATCAGGTCAAATTTTTTATCCGCTAAAACCGTGAGGGCTTCCACCGGGTCTTCGACCGCCACAGCTTTTACCTTCGCTTTGTCGAGCGCATAGGCCATCGCACGTCGTGAAATTGCCTCATCGTCCACCACCAGTGCCACGGCATCCACGATTTCCTCTTGCGGACCGTCCGTGCCTTTGTCAAAAAGAAATCCGAGAAAATCCACCGCCAGGGCGACCGTACGCAGGGTGGATGCGTTGATGTTGCGCGGGTTGTCCTGCAATTCCTTGAGAAACGCTTCCAACGCATCCGCCATCTGCGAGATCTGCATCAGGCCCGTGATGCCCGCATTGCCGGATAATGCATGCATCCGACGATACAATTCCCCGATATGTTTAAGCCGTTCCGTTTCCGATGCGGCCTTGATGATGCTTTGCATGTGGAGGCGAATCGTCGCCAGTACCGTCGGAAGACTTGTTATGAATGTCTTTCTCAGGTCGGCCTGAAAAGCCTCGTCCGCATCTTCCGGTGCTTTGGGTGCGGACGCCACGGGTTCCACCGCGTTCGCTTCGAGCACCTCGTTCAAAACTTCGATGATCTGTTTGGGTGTGCAACCGCCCTTGGACAGGCATTTCGTTGCGCCCGCTTTCCGCGCTTCCTGCACGAGGCTGGCCATGTAAGTGTTCGAAAAAACCACTATCGGCATGTCTTTGAAGACAGGGTCCGCCCGGAATTTATGGATCAATTCCACTCCGTTGATCGTCGGGAGCATCAGGTCCAGCAACACCACGTCCGGATGAAAATTCTTCGCCTTGTCGAAGCCTTCCTGCCCATCCGTCGCTACGACCACTTGAAACCCCGCATAGGTCAGCTTGTTACGATAGATGGTTGCCACCGTAACATCATCTTCCACAATCAACAATTTACTCATAGTCAGGAGTTCGTAGCTGCCGCGGACGGTTGTTTGGTGAGCTGGGCTTCCAGAAAAACTTTTGCGCGGGCGAATTCCGCCTCCGCCTGCCGGGCGAGTGCTTCGGCATTGACCAATTGTCCTTCGTCACCCTGCCGCTCCAGTTCGCGAAGGATCGGGACGATCTGAACGATGCCGCAGGTGGCGCTGGCACCCGCGCAACTATGCGCGATGCGCCGCACGTCTTTGGTATTGCCTGCTTTCACCGCAGCGGTGAGCTGGGTGACTTGCCCGCCCGTTTGAGTGACGTAAAGTACCACCAGTTCCCGCAAACTCTCTGGCGTGCCATCCGTCAGATCAAGTAAACGCGCCATGTCCACCACAGTGTCATCAACTGCCGCCGGAGCGTTTGCGGCGGGTACCGCCACCCCCGTGTGAGCCGGGTTTTTATGAATGACTGTCGCCCATCGTTCCAAAATATTTCTCACGTCCGCCGGTCGCACCGGCTTGGCCAGGTAATCGTCCATGCCCACGGCCAGGCATTTTTCGCGGTCGCCCTGCATGGCGTTCGCCGTCATCGCGATGATGACGATCTGGTTTTTGTAATTCGGAAATTTAGCCGGGTCCTTTTGCCGTTCGCGGATGGCCCGCGTTGCCTCCATGCCGTCCATTTCTGGCATTTGCACATCCATGAAGATCAAATCGAATGGTTCGCGATCCAGGGCCTCCAGGGCGAGCTTGCCGTTCGCTGCGACTTCAGATTTGTAACCCGTCTGCTGCACGAGCCGTTGGGCTACCTTTTGGTTCAATCCGTTGTCGTCCACCACCAATACCTTCAACGGCATTCGTTCAGCCAGGGACGCTTCGGCGGGCACCGCCGCCGCCGGCGCCGATTTTTTGGCCAGCAATTTCGTGTCGGACATCGCGCGCGCCAGCACCTCGTGCAATTGCGCAGGCTTGATCGGCTTGGTCAGACAACTCGCGAAAGCCGCGCCGGCAAATTCCGGGCTATTGTTCGATACCCCCATGGACGTCAGCAATACCAATGGCAGGTTCTCCCCGCCCGGCAGACGGCGGATCTCCTTGGCCAATTGCACGCCATCCATGCCTGGCATCTGCATGTCCAAAATCGCGAGGTCGAAGGTCGCGCCTGACTTGAGCAGATCCAGCGCCTGCGTCGCGCTTTGCGAATCGCGCGGAATCATCCCCCATTTGCTGGTTTGCAAGGTGAGGATGCGGCAATTGGTCGGATTATCGTCCACGATCAACAACCGCAGGTCCGCCAATTGTGGCTGGCGGCCATCGGGCACCCCACGCTCGGGCGTTTTGGCAGCGGGCAGGTGCACGGAAAAATGAAACGTCGAACCCCGGCCCGGCACGCTCTCCACCCACATTTTGCCGCCCATGATCTCGACCAGCCGTTTGCTGATGGCCAGCCCCAGGCCGGTGCCGCCGTATTTGCGCGCCGTTGAAGCATCGGCTTGTGTGAAGGATTTGAACAACCGCGCCAGTTGTTCCGGTGGAATCCCGATACCGGTATCCCGCACCGCGAAATGCAGGTGCCACGGGGCAGGGCCAGTGGGGACCGGCGTGGAAAGGCTCTTGATCTGGATAAAAACTTCGCCCGACTCCGTGAACTTGATTGCGTTGCCGATGAGATTCACCAACACCTGCCGCAGCCGGGTGACATCCCCGATGATTTGGGCGGGGATGTCGTCCTCCATCTGGTAGGCGAGGTCCAGCTTCTTTTCCACCGCCTTGGGCGCGAGCACGTCCAATGTGCTTTCCACGCATCGCCGCAGGTCGAACGGCTGGTGTTCTAATTCGAATTTGCCGGATTCAATCTTCGAAAAATCCAAAATGTCGTTGATGATGGTCAGCAACGATTCGCTGCTCGAATAGATCGTCTCCACGAACCCGCGTTGCTCCATGTTGAGCGGCGTTTCCAACAGGAGCCCGGCCATCGCGATGACGCCGTTCATCGGCGTGCGGATCTCATGGCTCATGTTCGCGAGAAATTCCGCTTTCGCGCGTGCGGCGGATTCCGCCACGTAACGTGCCGCCGTCAATTCCCGGTTCGCCTTCGTCAGTTGATCCTGCAGATGCTTGTTGCGCAACGTGGAAAAGACCCGCGCCCGCAGTTCTGCGCCCTCAAACGGTTTGGTCACGTAATCCACCGCACCGAGCTCGAAACCTTGCAGGATGTCCTCCGTCCGGTTGCGCGCTGTGAGCACGATGACCGGGGTGGCTTGTACTTCAGGGTCCGCTTTGAAACGTTGCAGCAGTTCGTAGCCGTTGATGTCCGGCAGACCGAGGTCGAGCAGGATCAGGTCAAATTTTTCACGGCGCGCCTTGTCCATCGCTTCGCCCGCGTTGGCCGCACTCGCGAGCAAAATTTCATCGTGCTCCAATAACCCGGCCAGAATTTCCGGCATCTTCGGGTCGTCCTCGATCAATAATATTTTGGATGGTGGAAGTTTCATTGCCTTTCAACCCACGACTAATGCGGTGCATTGAACACGAAAACCCGGCAAAGGCCAAACTGATTTTCAATCCAATCCGCGTCATTCCTCAAAAAATGTGCGCATTATCCCTGTTCTGATACGGCCACGGCCCGCGTCGCAGCCCACGAGAACCGTTTGACGGGATGAGGTTGCAGCATCCAATCGGCTTTTTTCCGCGCTTATTGAGCGATTTGTTATGGCGGAAATCTTCCAAAACTTCTGCCTGCAATCTGCATGGGCCCACATTATCCCTTGCGCCATGATTTTATGTTGGAGCATTAGGGATTAAAATTTATTCGTTCCAACAAGTTCTTTTTGGCTTTTCCGGACCTTTTTGCTCTCGTCGGTCCTCGAAATCTCAGCGTCGGCAGAAAAAAATTGTTTATTTTACCCGGTAAAGGTCGGTAAAGGCCGGTATTACCCGGTAAGAACCCGGTAAGAACCCGCTCAAGTTCTCATCCGCTGAAACTTGAAGTTAAAAAAATAACTTAATTAAGCTTAATCAACCTTAATTCCGCTTGGTTTTCCGGTCGGGCGGGCAGTTTTACCACGTTCCACGTGGCCTCTGCCCGCCGCGAGCGTAGAGAGTCGACCGTTTATTTTGCATCCTGGGACGGCGCGCAAGGGATTGCGTGCCCTACCTTGATTCAAATCAATATCGATCGGACGCTCCAATCGCCAACCGCTCATTTAACTTTTTCCTCAATATTTCAAAGATCAGCCCACACGTTATCACCCTCACTTGGACAAAGGCTGTCCAAGGCTCAAAACAATGAAAAAATCTTCCGCCCTGCAAAAGCCCCATAAAACACCGTCATCCTTCGTCCATCGCGAAGCGTCCTGGAATGCGGTGGCCCTCCACCGCTTTTTCGGCGAAATTCCTTGGATATTCCAAAACTCCCCGCTGGACAGGCCCAAGATGCACATTTAACGTCCAATTAGGAATGCGTGCTTATTTTTTCGCACTTATCATTATGACCAACCTCACAAGTTCACTTCGTGCAGACGTCTACAAAGAACAACGAAGTGGCATAGAGTTTCCTGATTTAATAGGCGCTTGCAAAAGGGGAAATGTTACACCTTATGGAGTGGAGCCGGCTAAAGCTGGCGTCGCAATCCAGTATGAAGCCGTCGATGCGGAAATCACTGTTTATGTCCGGTCGTTAGGAGATGATGCACATAAGACCAGTGCTGATCTGCTGGCTGATGCCCTTGCCGGTGTGAAGGCGCTCGAAGCGAAAGGCGAATATGCGAATGTCAAGATTTACGGCTTTAGCCCGGATAAAGAAAAGCGTGGCTGGAAATCTGCCGCGTTCACGTCAAGCTCCACAAATCGGTATCTCGTTTCATTTGTTTACTGCAAAGTTACGCCGGAATTCTTTGTGAAGATTCGCGCTACCACCGGAAATCCCAAAAACGACCTCTTGCAGGCATTCGTGAAGGAACTTCAAGAACTGGTTGATCGCGAATGGAAAAAGCCATGATTGGGGTTCCACCAACCCCTCATCGCTAAATCCACCCGTAAAGAAACATTGCGCGTAATGGCCACTCGCGTAAATATCTCTGCATGATTCAAACGGCGTCCAAGCCTCAAGTCGGGGACGACATCGCATCTTTTCGGGATAATTACCTGCGGGCTTTCCGCATCATGCTCCTCGCCCGCGCCGCCGATGACAAATTTGCCAGCCTCTACCGCGCCGGAAAAATCCATGGCGGCGTGTTCCTGGGACGCGGACAGGAGGCCGTCAGCGTTTCCATCGGGGTCGCCTTGCGCAAAGGCGATGTCTTCGCACCCCTCATCCGTGATACGGCCGGGCGCATCGCTTTCAACGAACCGCTGCTCGACATGGCGCGCACCTATCTCGGCTCGCCGCTTGGCCCCATGCGCGCCCGCGACGGAAACATCCATCGCGGCCGCCCCAAAGATGGCCAGCTTCCGATGATCAGCCATCTGGGTGCGATGATCGCAGTCGTGAACGGAATTTTGTTCGCGCGTCGGCTCAAAGGCATCACCAACACTGTCGGCGTGACCTGCATCGGTGATGGTGGCACGTCCACCGGCGCGTTCCACGAGGCACTCAACCAGGCCGCCGTGGAAAAGCTGCCCCTCGTGCTCGTCATCGCGGACAATCAATATGCCTATTCCACGCCCACCTCGCGCCAGTTCGCCTGTAAATCGCTGGCCGACCGTCCCGCCGCCTACGGTGTCCCCGTGCACGTGGTGGACGGAACCGACCTCGGCGCATGCCTGAAGACTTTGAGCAAAGCCGTGGAGCAGGCCCGCGCCGGTCACGGCCCACAGGTCGTCGTGGCTAATTTATTGCGCCTTTGCGGCCATGGCGAACACGACCCCGCGAATTATATCGATGAACAATTGAAAAATTCTCCGCTCGGGGGCGATTGCATCCGTCTTGCCGAGGAGAAGATTTTGCAACAACACCTCGCCAATGCCGGGGAACTCATGTCGTGGCGCAATGAAGCCGCGCAACAGATCGAGGAAGTTGTGGCCACCGTCCAACGCGAACCTGCGCCCGACCCGTTTGACGAAAAATGGAATGCCCTGGCGACTGAAGAATTGGTGGAAGGTCACGAAACTTCCGATTGAACCCGTATGTTCAGCGCTATTTCTGAAAAATCCGTTGCCGGCTGCCTCACTTATCTGGAGGCCATCCGGGAAGCCCAGTTCAGGGCTTTGACCGATGACCCGCGCGTATTCATTTACGGGCAGGACATCGGCAATTTCGGCGGCGCGTTCAAAGCCACCAAAAATCTTGCCGCCGAATTTCCCGGGCGTGTGATCGATTCACCCATCAGTGAAGACGCCATGGTCGGCCTCGCCGTCGGAGCGGCCATCGAAGGTATGCGACCCATCATCGAGATGCAGTTCGCTGATTTTTCGACCGTTGGCTTCAACCAGATCGTCAACCAGGCCGCGACCCTTTTTTGGCGCACGAACATCCCTTGCCCCATCACCATTCGCCTGCCGTGTGGCGGCACTTCCGGCAGCGGCCCGTTCCACAGCCAGATGCTGGAAACCATCTACGCACACTATCCTGGTATCGTCGTGATGACGCCGGCCACCGTGGAAGATGCTTACAGCATGTTGCTCGCAGCCGTGGCGATTGATGACCCGGTGATTTTTTGCGAACACAAACTTCTTTATTACCATCTCAAAGCGGACAAATTGCCGAGCGAAGCCCTGCCCATCGGCAAAGCCCGCATTGCCCGCGAAGGCCGGGACATGACCATCGTTACCTACAGCGCCATGGTCCACGAAGCCCTTGCCGCTGCGGATGAACTCGCGTCCGAAGGCTCAGAGGTCGAAGTCGTTGATTTACGCACTGTAAAACCGCTCGATACCGATACCGTCATGGCCAGTGTTGCGCGCACTGGCCGGTTGTTGTGCGTCGGCGAAGCGTGGCCGTGGGGCGGCGTGACGGCAGAAATCATCGCGCGTGTCACGAGCGAAGGCTTTGGCCTGCTCGATGCCCCCCCGCAACGTCTCAACGCCAAAGATACTCCCGTGCCGTCTCATCCCAATCTGTGGGCTGCCCATCGCCCTACCGCCCGCAGCATCGCGGCTGCGGCTAGAAACGTTTTGCGCCAATGAAGATTCCCATCATCATGCCCCAGCTCGGCGAATCCATTGCCGAAGCGACCATCAATTCCTTCCTGGTCAAGCCCGGCGATACCGTCGCTGTGGACCAGGACCTCGTCGAAGTGGAGACCAATAAAGCCACGATGACCGTCGCTTCGCCTTGTTCAGGGCGCATTGCCGAGTTTTCCGCGAAGCTCAATGAGAGTTACGCCGTCGGCGCGGTTCTCGGGCATATCGAAGTCAGCGCTGAAGACGCCGCCAGGCTCGGGTTGGACACGCCTGCGCCTGCCAAAGCTCCGACGGAGAATGGCGATGCCCATTCGCATCAGGAAAAGTCACATTCCACTTCCAAAAAGGGTGTGCAGCCGACCATTCGTGGCTTGCCCGTTCCCGCCAATGCCGCCGGCGCCAGCTACATGTCGCCCCGTATGAAGGCGCGCATGGCCGAACTCGGTCTGCAATCCGCTGACCTCGCCGGCATTGCCGGCAGCGGCGCAGCCGGGCGGGTGACGATTCAAGATTTTGAGAAATTCATATCCAATCTCGAGCAACAGAAATTGACGCCCGCATCGTCCATGCGTGTGGCTGTGGCCGATGCCATGCGCCGTAGTTGGACTCGCCCGCTCGCCACCGTTGCGTTGCCCGTGCGTTTCGATGCGATGCTCGCTCACCGCAAAACCAGCAACCCCAAACCCGGTCCGGCGCTCTACGCCATTCGCGCCCTGGCGATCGCCCTCGCGGAGAACAGCGCACCGGCCGGTCGTCTCGTCGGAAACAAAATCGTTCATCCTTCATCCATCGACATCGGTTTCGCCGTCGAAGCGGAGGATGGTGTGTTGGTTCCGGTCATCACCTCGGCCGACAAACTGACTTTGAGCCAGCTTGTTCCACGCTACGATGAATTGGTGGAACTGGCCCGCCAGCGCAAGCTTCCCCTGAACGCCACAGGTGCCAGTGTCGCCACGGTCACGAACTTCGGCACCTTTGGCCTCACCTGGGCCACGCCGATTCCGCTGCCGGAACAAACGCTCGTGCTCGGCATGGGCGCCGCCCGACCCGTCCCCGGCTGGGATGAAGCGAAGAAGCAATTCGTGCCCGTGATGGAAGGCAATCTCACGCTCAGCTTCGACCATCGCGTGCTGGATGGCGGCGCAGCGGGCCGTTTGCTGGCGCGGGTTTCCCAATTGCTGAACGCACCCGCCGGTCTTTGATACGGAAGATTTGGGTTGAATTCCCGGGCCGATTCCCCTAAGACCTTCGTGAGGCTTATGAAAAACCAAATGATCAAAAACACCGTTCTATTCCTTTGTGCCATTGCTATCACCTGCCTGCTTTCGTTCCAGGCTTTTGGTGATGAAGTCTTGAACAATTCTTCCATCATCGATCTGCAAAAGATTGGTTTGAGCGAGAGCACCATCATCCAAAAGATCAACACCTCCAAGTGCAATTTCGATACGAGCGTCAGCGGATTGAAACAATTAAAGGCCGCCAATGTCTCCGACAACATCATCCAGGCGATGATGTCGGGCGGCGTCACCAGCGGTTCTTCAGTAGGCACCACTGTGGCGACTGTTTCCGATGCCAAACCGCTAATCTTGGGCGACGTCAATAATCCGATGGCCACACATGAAGTGGGCATCTGGCTGGCCCAGATGGATGGCGGAAAAACCAAAATGACGGAAATGGAACCAGCCATGTTCAACGCGATGAAAACCGGCAGCGGCTGGGGTTTGGGTTGGGGCGGCAGCATGCACACGCGCGTGGCCTTGACCGGCCCGAAGGCAAAATTGCAACTGACCGACCGCAAGCCCGTCTTTTACATCTATTTCGGCGAAAGCACGCTCAACGGCGCGACCAGCCCATCGGAATTTACGCTTGTTAAAACGGAGGTCAAAAAGGACCACGATGTTGAAAGTCGCATGATCATCACCGGCAAGATCAACGCTTATTCCGGTTCCAGCATCGGGTTTGACGAAAAGGCGATCGTCGCTTTTGACTTCGATAAAGTCGCCAAGGGCACCTACAAAGTGACGCCCAAGGCTGATCTGGCTGACGGTGAATATTGCTTTTGCCAGGGCTCCTTTGCCGCCGGCGCGGCCAGTAAAGTGTACGACTTTGGTGTCGCCGGTCCCGCCGCGAAATAATTCAAAATGTTGAGGGTTGGACAGCCTTTGTCCAAGTGACCCGCGTACAGTTCGCGCGTGTCGCAAACCCAGCTCTGGCTCTTTCCGCATCCCAAACCGTTGGTCGAACGGTTTGGGAGCGATTTTTTTCGGCAATTGCCCGCGCGCCCCGGCGTCTATCTGTTTTGCGGTCCCAGGGAAGGCGTGCTCTACGTCGGCAAGGCCAAGAACCTCCGCAAACGCCTGGGAAGCTACCGCACGGCGAATCCGGAGCGACTGCCGCGCCGCATCATCCGCTTGCTCCATCGCGTGACGCGCATCGAGTGGGACGAATGCCCCAGCGAAGCCGTGGCCTGTTTTCGCGAGGAAATACTGATCGCCGTTTTGCAACCCCGCTTCAATGCCGCCGGAAAGGTGTGGCCAAGGAAATTTTGAGAAGTGTCGCCGTCCTCGGCCACTGCAGGGTTGAGCAAAGGTGAGTGCATGAGAACCTTCCTGAGATATTATGCGTAGTTGTGTTGCTGCGCCGGGGAGGGCGCGCTCCATGATCAGCCCGGCATCCCGATATCCGTACTGATTTTTTGCGCCGCATCGGCATCTACCCAGCGCACGAGCGCCATGAAATTCACCAGCATCGGCGCGTTGGGATTGGCTTTGAACATGTTTTTCAGGCTGACCATGATCTTATGGTACGCAGTCGCATATTTTTCATGGGTCAACCGCACCACGTAGGATTCGATGACCGCGCGCGCGATGGAATCCGTTTTCCCATCCGGCAGATAAGGCACCTGGCAGAACACGCGGATGAAGGTGATAGGCTCGAACTCGATGAGCGTCATCCAGCTTTGCTTCATCTCATCGGCGTCGTAATGCGAATGCAGGCGCTCGCGGATGGCCGCCGCGATGGCCGCCGGGTCGGAGCGGCGGGCGACCATTTCTTTGACGCGGTCCCACGCCAGTTGCCGTTCCACTTCCGGTGCGACATTTTCATTCACCCGGCGCGGCGCATCCAATCCAGTCAAGCCGATCTCTTTGCCGAGGGCCTTCCCGAGCATTTCGGCGTCTTCCTTGCGCAGCTTCTCATAATCCATGATGGTGAAAATGATGAGGCGCTGCAGGTCTGGCTTGATGAGCCGCAGGGAAGGCGTCAACGCATCCAGCGGCGGAACTTTTCCCGTCGGGATCAAATGCTTCACAAACTCCAGGATGGTTTCATCGAGTTCGGGAATTTTCGGCTCGCGCAGTTTCAGCACAAACTTGAGCGTCTTGGGCAGGCCGCCATTTTTGCCGATGTTGTTGATGGCTGCGTGGCGATGGTCCTGGTTCGCAATAAAAGCCAGCAAGCCCTCCGTTTCAACCACCAGCTTTTCATCGAGATGTTCGCTGTTGCCGGGGATGGCGATCTGTTCGATCAACCCGGGCATGCGTTGCGCGAAGACTACGTCTGGCGCCTCCGTGCTCATGTTGTCGTAGAAGTGGATCAGTTCCAGGATGAACGCCATGCGCGCAAACGCCTTGCGCAGGGCCAGGGAATGGTCCGTCTCTTTGCAACGCTGGGTCCTTTGGTAAAGCGCCATCAATTCGTTGCGCTTCTCGGGCACGATGTTCGGATTCTGCTGGAACCACGCTTCAAAATCCGGCTTGAACACCATCGCGATCTCTTCGGGCTTGGGGCGCGGGTTCAACTTCGGGTCGGTCGTGACGTCATGGAAGAAGATGAGCGCCGCTTCACCGAATTCCTTCAAGAGGCGTTCGCGCGGAATCTGGTTTTTGACGTAACACCGGGTCGCGCGGACGAACGCCGGCGAGTAAAATAAATCCGGCTTCTCGATGAGCGCCTGCAACATCTCGCGTTCCAGCGAAGTATCCAGCCGGATCATTTCCTCGACGGCCGGTTTCAGGGCCGCGAGCAGTTCGCGCTTCGTCTGGTCCAGCGCCTTCAAGACCGCCGGTTGCGGCATCTCGCTTTCCGCCGTTCCTTTTGATAGCGCGGTGAGCATTTCGCTGACGTTGGTGTTGTGCTCCACCAATCGCGAAACGATCACGCCCACGTCATTGAGGGGCAATTTACTGACGAGGCCCGTCAGCAGCAGCACGAGTTCACCGTGGGATTTCTGGCGATGCGCGATGACCCGTTCCAACAGACCACGCAAAGATTTATTCTCTGCTTCCAGCGCCAGGCGTTCGGTGTCGAGGTGGTCGACCCTGAGTTTCAGGTCATGCCACTCGCGCTGGACTTCATCCAAAGACGCGTTGCCGTTGGTTGTGTTTTCAGACATGACACAATATCGCCCAAAAATCCCCCTTGGCTACTACTTCGCGCCCTGGTCGATCCATGCGCGGATCAAGCCAATCTGGTCGGCCGTGAGGGCAGGGATGTTGGCCTTGTTATGTTCGGGCGGCATCCAGCCGTCATGGTCCTTCGTCAAATGCGCAATACTCAGAACGAGAGGACTTTCCGCGCTGTTGCCGGGCTTGATGACCGCGCCGTCTTTGCCGCCTTTTAACGCGGTTTCCAGCGTCGTCAGGTTCAGCTTGGCTTTCGGCTTATCCGCGCCGTGGCAGCGGATACAGGACTTGTCCAGGATAGCTTTGATGTCCGTGGCATACGTGACGTCTTTCTTGTCCGAAGCCGGCGGCAAGGTGTTATCTGCCGCTACGCTGCTTGCGACGAAGGCTGCGGCACCGAGGAATGAGAGAATTGTTTTATTCATTTTGGTTGATTGAATCGCCAATAGGACACCTGAAAGCCCGCCAATATTCAATTTAAATTTGGCGAGCCCCCCGCGAAGGCAGAATCAACTCGCGTCCTCCGGATCTTCGTAGCCGCCGACGTCAGTCGGCGCTGACTTTGTGCTCTGCCCCTGCATATACCCCTACAAAGTGGTTTGAATTGGTTGGAATTTGTCGGAAACAGTCCCGATAGCGCAGGCTTTCCAGCTTCTTTGTAGAATGATGCCGCCCGAACATCACAGGAAGTCCTGGTAGCCGTCCAAGTGTAAAAGTGATTTGCCCCTCCCAATCGTCCGTCGTTCTCGTCCTCGTCCTCGAATTCTCTCGTCCTTGGTCTTCCACCCCCCCCATCAAATATCTTAAAATGAGACCTCTGAGAAACGTGGTTTTGGGATTTGCGATAATGTCCTTAGCGATGAGCCGGTCAAAATGGTGGTTTTGGGAGCCGTGTTCTTCGTGGCGGGCCGACGATTTCATCGATTTGACCGGTGT